>Ga0075425_100000500_pt1 | contig 37056 bp, 31 predicted proteins | sample SoiMethybrSBSTD4_FD_75300 | JGI IMG/M metagenome (GOLD analysis project Ga0075425, IMG submission 75300) | Bulk soil microbial communities from a Populus tree surrounding site in Tennessee, USA - Soil MetaG P. TD hybrid SBSTD4 | ecosystem: Environmental > Terrestrial > Soil > Tree plantation... | reverse complement strand
CCGGTAGGTGTACGTCCGAGGCGGGGGAACGTTTCAGAGGGGAAATCTAGTCCTGGGCCCCTCAGGACCCAGGACTCAGGACTTCCGTTACGTGGCCGGCGGCAGCGTCTTCTCCGCGCCGATCGTCTTCACCTTCGCGAACAACTCCGACATCTGCATGCCGGACAAGGCCTCGAAGAGCGCCGGCACCTGCGCGGCGATGGCGGCGAGGTCGCCGGTGATCTTGTGCGCACCGGCGGCGCTGCCGTCGCCCGTCGACACGATCGTGATCTTGTCGATCGCGGCCAGCGGCGCCGCCATGGCCTTCACCATTTCCGGCATGTTCGCGATCAGGCGGTCGACGACCGCGGCCTGGTTCCACTCCTGGTACGCCGCGGCCTTCACGTTCATCGCCTTCGCCTCGGCCTCACCCTTCTTGAAGATGATCTCCGCCTCGGCTTCACCCTGATTGCGCAGCGCGCTGGAGCGGCCTTCCGCTTCGATCATCAGCTTCTGGCTCTCCGCCGCGGCGAGCGTCTCGATGCGGGTGCGCTCGATCTCGGCCTCCTTGAGGACGGTCGCGATGAGCTCCTTCTCGTGACGGATGATCTCCGCCTCCTGGACCTTGATCTGCTCCTGCTTCTCGATCTGCTGCACCTTCACCTGTTCGGCGACGAGCTGCTGCTCCATCATCTTCGACTGGATCTCGTACGACTTGTCGGCCTGCGCTTCCTCGCGCTTCGTCAGGGCCTTGAGCTGCGCGCGTTTCACGTCGAGGTCGTTCTGTGCTTTGGCCTGTTCCTGGAGCGACAGCGTTTCCGCGAGCACCCGCTGCTGATCGGCCTCGGCGCGCTTGATCGCGGCCTCACGCATCGCTTCCGCGCGTTTGATGGCCGTGTCGCGCTCCGCTTCCGCGGCGGCGATGTCGGCGAGCATCTTCACGCGGGCGACGTCGGGGCGGCCCATGTTCTCGATGTACTCGTTCTTGTCCCGCACTTCCTTGATCGTGAACGACACGACTTCGAGGCCCATCTTGTTCATGTCATCCGCGCACGTGGCGCGCATGCGGTCGGCGACCATCTCCGGTTCCTTGACGATCTGTTCGACCGTGAGCTGACCGATGATGCCGCGCAGGTGACCTTCCATCACCAGGCGGATGAGGCCTTCGCGCTGCGGGGGAGTCTTCGAAAGGAACTGCTCCGCGCCGGTCAGGATCGATTCCTGATCGCTCTTGACCTTGATCTGCGAGACCGCTTCGACGGTCACCGCGACGCCCTGCTTCGTGTAGACGTCCTTCGACGGAGCGACGTCGAACGACATCAGCTCGAGCGACAGCGTCTGATAGCTGTGGATCATCGGAAAGATGACCGTGCCGCCGCCTTTGATGACGCGCGTGCCGCCGATGCCGTAGACGATGAACGCCTGGTTCGGGCCGACCTTGCGATACATCTGAGCGACGAACGCCATCAGCATCAACGTGCCGAGGACGATGCCCGCGACGATGAGAAGTGTGGACAGACTCAACATGTGGTTTCCTCCCTTTTTCCGCGCGGCGTGAGGTCATCCCACGTCGCGACGTAAGCGATTCCTTTTTCATCCCGGGTGACGATCACTTCCACGCCTTTCTCGATGGCGCGGCCGCTGTCGCTGCGCGCGCCGCGAACCTGACGCGTGCCCTGGTGCGTGAAGACGATCTCGCCGGTGCCGTCGCCTTCGCGGATGGGCATCGTCGTGCGCGCGATCGTTCCGACCATCGTCAGCGCTTCGGCAGGCGTCTCGTTGTTCGCGAACGCGTTGATCACTTTGTTGATCAGACTTCCGCCGACGATTCCGATCACGATCGCGCCGGCGATGATCAGCGGCAGCGTCAGCGGCGTGAGGCGCTGCATCAGCAGACCGCCGCCGCCGAACCAGACCAGAAACGCCGTGATCGCGGCGAGGTTCAGGGCCGAGGCGCGCGAGCGTTTGACGCTGCCGCCGCGGCGCGCGACTTTGACGGGAGCGCCGTGGTGGTGATGAACGTGGCCGTGGCCATGACCGCCGAACACGCGATCGAAAACGCTCACGTGCTCGAGGCCGGAGACGAACGACACGACGCTCAGGCCGAGACCGGCGAGAAAACAAACAACGAAAAAGTTCGTCATGCGAGCGCCCTCCTCTCGTGCGCGATCTACGTGTTGCGAACGGCGTTGCGCCGTTGGCGCGACGGCGCCGGGGCGGGATCGATCTGCTCGATCAGCCGCTCGATCAGCACCTTGTTCTCGACGATGGCGCCGAGGAGCAGGAGACAGTCACGCGACTTCTCGTGCTTCGCGATTTTCAGAAGCGCGTCGCCGAGCCGGCGGTCGTGCATCCCGAAAATCTCCGAGCCTTCGATGAGCCAGAGATCGAGCTGATCGTCGAGCTGGCGCCGCGGCCTCGTCGTCAGGTGCACTTCGTCCGGATCGTCGACCAGATGACCCGGGTGCACTTTGAAGAAGCGCGCGAGGAGCATGCGCGTGCCGCTGGTGAGATGCGGCCGCGCGCCGCTCTCGAGCTGCGAGAGATAGGACTGGCTGATGCGACCGCCGAGCTCGCGGATCCCCGCCGAGACTTCGCTCTGCGTGAGCTCGCGGCTGAAGCCGCGGGCGTGTCCCTCGAGGAGACGGAGGCGTGCGATCTTCTGTCCGAGTGTCATTGCAAATTGCAATATATTGCTGATTGCGATATTGCGCAATGACGAAACTGTGAACGGCGGGAAGGTTGCGCCCCTCACCCGGCGCTTCGCGACACCCCGACAAGCGGGGCGAGGGGCCACCGCCCCCCGTGTGGCCCTTCTCCCCGCTTGACGGGGAGAAGGTGGCCGAAGGCCGGATGAGGGGCGGCGCCCTCGCGATGATGCCGACTAAATCCTGACGGCGACGAGGGTTAGATCGTCTTCCGCTTCGCCGCGGCAGAACTGAGCCACGGCGTCGACGATCGTCTGCTGCAGGTCGCGCGCGGTCGCGGTGCCCGACGTCGCGACGAGCTCCTCGAGCCGCGTCTCGCCGAACATCTCTCCCTGCGCATCCCGCGCCTCGGACGCCCCGTCCGTGAAGAGCACGAGCCTGTCGCCGGCGCGCAGGTCGATCTCGTTGTCGGCGAACGACTGGTCGCGTGTGAGTCGCGAGAGCGCCGGGCCGCCGTCGGCGAGGCGCACGACGCTGCCGTCCGCGCGCGCGAGGATCGCCGCGTTGTGGCCCGCGTTGCACCAGCGCAGACGCATCGCGCTCGTGTCGACGATCGCGTAGAAGAACGTCACGAAACGCCCGCCGGACAGGCTCGACACGACGACGCGGCGCACGCGCTCGCACAGCTCGCGCGGCGAGCGGCTCTCGAACGCGGAGACGCGCACGGATGCCTGCAGACCGGACATCAGCAGCGCGGCCGGCATCCCCTTGCCCGCGACGTCGCCGATGCAGACCGCGAGCTCGTTCTCGCCGAGCTTCAGCACGTCGAAGTAATCGCCGCCGACGTCGCGCGCGGGGAGCCAGACGCCGCTGACGTCGATTCCCGCGACCTTCGGCATCTCGCGCGGGAGCAGCGTCTGCTGGATCGCGCGGGCCTGCGCGAAGTCCGCTTCATCGCGCTGCTGACGAATGCGATCGATGCCGATGTCGAGCTGGTCGGCGGCGGAGCGGAGGAAGTCGATGTCCTCGACGTCGAACTCCGCGCCATGCAGTTTCGATCCGAGCGTGACGAATCCGTTCGGCGGTGTACCCGGCGTGTTGATCGGCACGACGAGCACCGCTTCCACCTGCTGCATCACGTTCGCCGCTGAATCCGACAACGCGCGGCGACGCGGATCGAACGGACGATCGAGCGTTTCGCGAATCGCAGCGTCGTGAACGCGCAGCGTGCCGAGAAGCGTGTCGCTCACGCCGACTTTCGCGGTGGCGACGTGCTCGTCGTGACGCTGCGCGAAGACGACGACCGAACGATTCTGCAAGGCCTGCTGAATCTTTTCCGCCGCCGATCCGAGGAACGGCGCGAGCTCGGTCGCGATCAGCGCGTCGGCGGCGATGGCGCGCAATGCGTCGGGATATTCGAAGCGGTGGCGAAAGAGCGTGCGGTTGACGACCGTCTGCAATTTGTTGCGCAGCGGCACGAACAGGATCGCGACGAACAGCGTCGACGCGATGATGACCGTCTGATTCTTCACGCCGGTGGCATTGAGAAGCAGCGTGCCGAGGCCGCCGACGAGCACGACGTAGACGACCGCGATCGCGCCACTGAGGATCGCGTACACGACGGTCTTCCGGATGATGACGTCGATGTTCATCAGCCGGTACTTGAGAATCGAGAACGCGAACGAGAACGGAATCAGAACGTAGAGAGCGCGCGAGAAGATCTCGAGATATTGCAGCGGCACGAAGATGTCGGCGATGCCGCGGTGCGTGGCCTGAACCCAGGCGCTGGCGCCGCCGTTGACGATCATGACCAGCGCGCGGCCGCCGAGGGCGATGATCAGTCCCCACAGCGGCCAGGTGACCTGCCGCCGCTCTTCGACGTTTGCTTCGCGATAACTGCGGAAGAGCGAAACGAACGAAAGGACCGGCATGAAGAGCATGCCCAGAGCGGGCAGCACGATGGCAATGATCGCCGCGACCTTCGAGGCCATCCGCAGCTGAAGCGCAAGCAGGAGCATGCAGATGCTCACCATGGCGAGCATCGATGCGGTCAGCGTCACGATCGGGCGGTCGGAGAAGGCGCGCAGCCGCGTGCCGTGCCGGCGGCGGAGAATCAGCGCGGCGGCGGCGATGACGCCGAGGAGCACGATCGCGCTGGCGATGCCGGTGATCGCGCGCTGCAGGCCCGCGCCCGGCGCGAGAAGAGCATCGCGCGCCGCGAGTCCGAAAGCTGAGAGCGCGATGGCGCTGAGCATCGCCACCGGCGCGCCGTAGACCCACCCGAGTGCGTGCGGCGTCGTCCGCATGATCGGACGGTCGCGCGGGAAGATCAGCGCGAGGTGCAGCGTGAGCGGCACCGTCGCCAGGGCCAGCAGCGACAACACGCCGACGAACATGTAGTCGACGCCCTGATCCCACGCGATGCCGCGAAAGCTCGGCTGCGCCGTCGCGACGTTGCTGACGCCGAGCATCGTCACGCCGAACAACAGCATGAGCACGAAGAAAACGACGACGCGCCGGTCGTCCGGCTTTCGCGAGAACACGAAGAAGCCGATGACGAGGAAGATGATCGCGACGACGGTGACGACGACTTCCTGCACGACGACGAGCGAGCAGCGCATCGGCGTGTCGAAGCGGACCGGAAGCGTCAGGCGTTTGCCGCCGCGCTCGACGACGTAGCTCACGACATCGCCGCGTTTCACGCGAGCGTCCAGTTTCGTGAGCGCGTTGCGATCGCGGAAGTCGGCGCCGCCGATCGATACGACGAAATCGCCCTCGCGCATCCCGCCGCGGAACGCGGGCCCGTTCGGGAACGCCAGGAGCACCGTCTGCGGCGCGTAAATACCGCCGTGACTTTCGCCGACGGTGACTCTGTTCGTTTGCGGCGGCGGGGTGATCGCGACGCCGGCCCATCCGCGCACGTGCGATTTCACGAGCAGCATCGCCGACAGCACACCGCTCGCAATCGCAAGCGTGATCCCGATTCCGAGGCCGAGTATCAGACGCCGTCTGACGTTCACGAGATGAGTCTACGCGTCCGGACGCGCGCGGGTTCTACTCGTGCGAGCCGCGGCGGTTCACGATCGACATGAACTCCTGGCGCGTGCGCTCGTCGTTCAGAAACTCGCCGCGCAGCACGTTGGTCTCCATGAACGACGATTCCTGCTCCACGCCGCGCATGACCATGCACAGATGCACGCCGCCCATCCAGACGGCGATGCCGCGCGGCTCGAGGATCTTCTGAATCGTGTCCGCGACGTCGTGCGCGAGGTGCTCCTGCGACTGCAATCGCCGCATGTGCACTTCGACGATCCTCGGAATCTTCGACGCCCCGATGATCCACTCCTCGGGGATGTACCCGACGATGAAGCGCCCGAAGAACGGCAGGATGTGATGCGCGCAAAGCGTCTTGTACGTCCCGCCGATCACGACGAGGTTCTGACACGCCTCGTCCGCGCGCGAGCAGGCCTTGCGGAAGAGCGTCGTCAGCTTCTTCACGTCGGTGTAGTCGTAGCCGCTCGTCATCGTGACCAGCGACTCCGCCCACCGCCGCGGCGTATCGATCAGGTTCTCGTCCCCGAGATCGACATGCAGCAGCCGCAGCGCCTCGCCCAGGTGATGCTTGAGCCGCTCCCGGTCGACCGTCGGCCGCGGCCCCGCAAGCAACCCGCGCTCCTCGATGATCTCGAGCTCTTCGGCGACGGTCACGTCTTCGTTTGTAGCCATGGGGGAAGCGTATCAAGGGAACGAGGTATGAGGCATGGGGCATGAGGCATGAGTGCTCCGCTTCACGATGATCCTCGCAAAGCGGAGCACTCATGCCCCATGCCTCATACCGCATGCCAAGGGCCTTCTTGACGACTGAATGACCGTTCATTCATACTGGCGCGAAACCTGTACTACCAGACCGGACAAGGAGTTTCCGCCATGGCTGAAGTCAAGACTCAGGGCGCCGTCGAAGCGATGGAGGTGGCCGAAGCCTCCCGCGAAACCGAGTGGGAGAAGCCCTCATTCGTCGGCGATCTTTTCCTCGGCAAGCTCAACGTCGACCTCATTCATCCCTTCCCCGAACAGCCCGCCGCCGACAAGGCCGAGGCGGATGAGTTCCTGGCGAACCTCGAGCGGTTCCTCGCGGAAAACGTCGATGCGGAAAAGATCGACGCGCAGGGCGAATACGACTACGAGCTCTTCGACGGCTTCAACAAGCTCGGCGCGTGGGGGATGAAGATTCCGAAGGAGTACGGCGGACTCGGATTTTCCGCGACGAATTACAACCGCGCCATCGGCCTGGTCGCGACGTGGTGCGGATCGAGCGTGGCCTGGCTCTCCGCGCACCAGTCGATCGGCGTGCCGCAGCCGCTGAAGCTCTTCGGCACTGAAGAACAGAAGAAGAAATACCTGCCGCGTCTCGCGAAGGGCGCGATCTCCGCGTTCGCGCTGACCGAGCCCGGCGTCGGATCCGATCCCGCGAAGATGCAGACGACGGCCACGCCGACTCCGGACGGCAAGGGCTGGATGCTCAACGGCGAGAAGCTGTGGTGCACGAACGGTCTGAAGGCCGAGGTCATCGTCGTCATGGCCCAGACGCCGCCGAAGGTGGTCAAGGGCAAGGAGAAGAAACAGATCTCCGCGTTCATCCTCGAGACGAACACGCCCGGCGTCGAGATCGCGCATCGCTGCCAGTTCATGGGGCTGCGCGGCATCGGCAACGTGCTGATCAAGTTCACCAACGTCTTCATCCCGAAGGAGAACCTCCTCTGGGGCGAAGGCCTCGGCCTGAAGCTCGCGCTGATCACGCTGAACACGGGCCGCCTCACGATTCCCGCGGGCTGCGCCGCCGGCGCGCGCCGCATGATCGAGATCGCGCGTGACTGGGTCAACGAGCGGGTGCAGTGGGGCCTGCCGATCGGCAAGCACGAGGCGGTCGCGGCGAAGCTGGCGTGGATGGCGTCGCACACGATGGCGATGGAAGCGATCGTGTGGCTGACGTCAGGACTCGCCGACAAGGGCGACGTCGATCTTCGGCTCGAAGCGGCGATGGCGAAGCTCTTCAACACCGAGGTCGCGTGGCAGTGCGTCGATCACCTCGTGCAGATCCGCGGCGGACGCGGATACGAGACGTCGACGTCGCTGCGCGAGCGCGGTGAGAAGGGCTATCCGGTCGAGCGGATCATGCGCGACATGCGCATCAACCGCATCTTCGAAGGCACGAGCGAGATTCAGCATCTCTTCATCGCGCGCGAGGCGGTCGATCCGCACATGAAGCGCGGCTACAAGCTCCTCCTGCCGGACACGCCGGCGGGCGAGAAGGTCGCCGCCGCCGCGAAGGCCGGCGCGTTCTACGCGACCTGGTATCCGTCGCGATACATGGGCTGGAGCCGCTTCCCGAAGCACGGCGAGTTCGGAAAACTGTCGAATCACATGGGCTACGTCGAGCGCGCCTCGCGGCATCTGTCGCGCTCGATCTTCCACTCGATGATGCGTTTCCAGGCGAAGCTCGAGCGGAAGCAGATGGTCCTCTTCCGCATCGTCGACATCGGCACCGATCTCTTCGCGATGGCGTCGACGATCAGCTACGCGACGATGCTCGCGAAGAAGGGCAACACCAACGCGCTCGATCTCGCGGATCTCTTCTGCCGCGAAGCGCGCAAGCGCATCGATCAGCACTTCCGCACCCTCTTCGACGACGCGGACGACCTCGCGTACAAAGTCGTGCAGAAGCTGATGAAGGGCGAGTACGAGTGGCTGGAAGGTCAGCTCGTGAATGCCGTGACGCCGACCGCGGAGCAGGTGGAAGAGGCGATTCGGAAGCTGGCCTGAGGGTGCGAAGGAGGGATGGGAAGCTGCGAGGGGATTCTCGCGCCGCCCTCCTAGCCAAAACGATACAATTTCGGACATGCGAGAGCGTCTTCCGGGTCCCTTTTTGCGAAAGCTCTCCATCCGGAGTTACAAGAGCATCGCTACTTGTCAGGTTTCCCTGAAACCGCTCACGGTCCTCGTCGGCCGAAATGGCTCGGGCAAGAGCAACTTTCTCGACGCCGTGCACTTCGTCACGGATGCGCTCCTTACATCGCTCGATCACGCCTTGAAGTCGCGCGGAGGTATAGGAGATGTGAGGCGACGAAGCACGGGTCATCCGACGAATTTCGCGATCAAGCTGGAGATCGCGTTGCCTGGGTATCGGCTCGCGACATACGGATTTGAAATCGCGGCACGAGAGAAGAGCGGTTTCGCGGTGAAAGAAGAGCTACTTGAGATTCGCGATCGCTCCGATCGAGTTGTGGCACAGTTCAAACGCGACGACCATGGCGTAGTTGCCAGGATTGGAGGCGAACAAGTCACAGTTCTTCCTCCGGTCATTTCAGATCGGTTGTACTTAGTGAACGCAGCCGGTTTTCCTGAGTTTCGGAGCGCGTATGACGCACTGCTCGCGATGGGCTTCTATAACCTGAACCCGGACGCAATCAAGGAACTCCAGAGCCCGGACGCTGGAGAAATACTGCACGGAGATGGAAGTAATATCGCAAGTGTCATTGCGCGCTTGAACAGCGAAGAACCTGAGATTCTGCAGCGGATCAAGACGTACTTGGCGAAGATAATCCCCAGTATTGAAAACGTCGAGCGGATACCGCTTGGTCCTCGCGAAACAATCCAATTCGGTCAAAAAGTACAGGGAGCTCAGTATCCGTGGCGCTTCTATGCTTCAAGCATGTCTGATGGAACGTTACGCGCCTTGGGTGCGTTGGTGGCCGTCACACAATTCGCGGGTGCGGATTACCCGATTCAGCTCGTCGGAATCGAGGAACCCGAGACAGCTCTCCATCCAGCTGCGGCAGGAGCACTGATGGAAGCGCTTCGCGAAGCAACACCACATACGCAGGTGTTGGTCACGAGTCACAGTCCTGACCTCCTCGATCAGATCGACATGCAGCGCGACGCTCTGCTCGTCGTCGCCTCGGAGAACGGAAATTCATGGATAGCTGCCCCGGACGCCGCGAGTAAGGAGGCAATTCGGACGCACCTCTATTCGCCGGGCGAGATGCTGAGAATGGATCAATTACAACCTGATCCCGAAGAGGTGCGTCGCCAGGAGCAGCTCGACCTCTTTGATCAATTGGCTGTCTCCGCCTGATGGAGAGAATCGCGGTCGCACCGATTGTCGAAGGTCATGGTGAAACGGAGGCAGTGCCGATTCTCGTGAGAAGAGTTTATTCGGAACTCTTCCGCCACCCCGCGGTGGATGTTCTCAGGCCTATTCGTATCCCGCGTTCGAAATTAGTTAAGTCTCAAGAACTGATTCGCGCTGTGTCACTCGCAGCGCTTAAATTAAGCAACGTAGTGGCGCTGCACAAATTGGTTCTTGTTGTGTTTGATTCAGACCACGATCGCGCCTGTGAGCTCGCTCCAGTCATCAACGCTGAAATCCAAAAACAGCGAAGCGACGTGGATGTTGCGCTCGTACTTGCAGTTCACGAATTCGAGACGTGGTTTGTTGCGGCGGCGGATTCCCTGAGCAGGTACGTTGACATTTCTGCGGGCGACGTGCCAGCTGATCCCGAGGCGTCAGGCGCAAAAAAGCACTGGATAGAGGAACGATTCCGTGGGAAATATGCAGAGACAATTAGTCAGCCCGCGTTGAGCGCGGAGATGGATCTCTCACTGTGTCGATCCCGTTCTCGATCGTTCGATAAATTTTGTCGCGAATTGGAGAAGCGCCTGCCTCCGACGTAGTGCTTCCTCACACTTCCATCGGATTCTTCCTGCCCTGCACCTTCTCCTCATCGTCGACGCTCTCGTGGCCCTCGTACTTCAGGAGGCAGTCACGGCAGATGAGGACATTCGCGTTTCCGGGACGCGGAACCCAGCCCTGTTCGTGAACGGCTAGGTCGAACGAGCGAATGTACTCGTCTGGTATCTCACCCACGATTTCGCGGGTGAGATCGCATTCGCCGCACCGCAGGACGACGCGTCCTTCCATCTTCTGCCCTCCGCCCTCTGCGCTCTGCCCTCTACTTCTCCCCGGCCGCGGCGAATACCGGCGTGATGTCCACCGGGATGTTCTCCGGCAGGCCTTTGATCGTGTTGTCGATCTCCGCGTTCGAGACGCCGTACTTGTTGAGGAACGCCTCGCCGCGCGCGAAGTCGCCGGTCGCTTCGATGGTCAGCAGTTCCGTTGCCAGGCTCTGAAGCGCCGGACGGGCCTTCGTGAAATCGACCGAGAAGGTGCCGTTCGCGGCGGGAACGATGGCGCCCTTCTCGCGCATCCAGTTCCACTGCACCGCGGTGCCGCGGCCGTGCGCCTCGTCGATGCCGAAGCGCATCGAACGGAACATCAGGCCCGCGTACGTGACCCACTGCTGCTTCTCGTCGAACGACGTCAGCAGCTTGTGATCGCGCGCGTAGAGCATGTTCCACTGGCCGAGGACGTCGGCCTTGCACTCCTCGATCGCGGAGTAGAGATTCTTCAGAAGCGTGCGCGTGTCGACGCGCTCCGCCTTGTTCGCGGGATTCGGAATGAGTCCCGGTCCGACGCCGTGCGACAGCTCGTGAAAGAGCACGTGATTGAAGTACGCGTCGAACGAGAGCAGCGGCAGCTGCGACGGATCGAGCAGCCTCTGCGCGATCGGCGCGCCGCTCATGCGGTACTTCGCATCCATCACGTTCTTGAGCAGCACCTTCTTCGATCCCTTCTGCTCGCGCACGACTTCATCGTTCGGCAGGTTGAACGCGGACGTCTGCACACCGCGGCGCGCGTCGCCGGCGGTGAAGATTTCCTGTACGACGCGGATCGGCGAGTCGGTGCCGCGGTTCTTGTTCTTGTACTCGTCGGGCTCGGGAAGATTCATCTCCATCGCCGGCAGGTGCTGCGCGTAAGCCGTCAGCTTGTCGCTCTCCGGTTTGTCGACGACGGTGATGAAGGACTCGAACGAGGCCTTGTAGTTGAACATCTCGTCTTCGTAGACCTCGTACGGTCCGATCACCGCTTCGATCGGTCCCTGCAGGTCCATCCACGCGATGTCGCTGTCGCGATAGTTGTCCCTGCCGAACGCATCCGCGAGTTTCGTGAGGTAGTCCTTCAGCGACGCGTTCGTCGTCAGCGCCGCGGCCTCGCGCAGTTTCGCCGCGCACTTGTCGAGATGTTCCTTGTAGTAGACCGAGTACGGGATCGCGGTCAGGGCGTTCGATGACGCGTCGCGGCGGATGACGGTGAAGAGGCCCTCGATCGCCGCCTTCTGATCGGGATGATCGGCGACGAATTTTTCGAGCTCCTCCTTCTTCATGTCCTTCGGATAGAACGCCGCGCCTTCCGGCTTCTTGTCGAACGGCGCGATGAACGCCTCATCCTTCGCGAGGCGGTCCCACTTTCCCTTGTTCGCGACGAAGTAGTCGTTGCCGGCCTGATCGAGCGGTCCCGATGCGGCCTGCTTCGCGAGGCGATCGCGCAGTGCCAGATTCTCCTCGGAGACCTGCATCCAGTAGATCTCGTCGATTTCCTTCGATGCCTCGATCAGCTTCGCAACGACCTGCTGTTCCTCGGCGTTGAGCAGCGAGTGGTCGTAGTCGATGACCGTCTTCGGCAATTTCGCGAGACGGCTCGGCACGTCCGCCTTGATCTCGAGCTTGTCGGATGACCTCGTTGCGGCGGTGTCGGCGGCCGGTTGTTCGGTTTTGGCGCAGGCGAAAAGGACGAGAACGGTCAGGAGAAGTGCGGCTTTCTTCATGGCGCGGATTCTATTCGAGGGCGCAGATCTGCTAAGTTTCGGCTCTGTGATCATCGAGTGCCCGGCCTGCCATTCGAAGTACCAGTACGACGAGGAGCGCTTCGAGCGGAAGCCGGCGAAGAAGATCAAGTGCGCGCGCTGCTCGCAGGTCTTCGAGATTCACAACCCTGCCTTTGCCGAGCCCGTGAAAAAAGAACCGGGGGAAACGACCGCGGCGAAGCATGAGGAGACGCGGACCTCGCGACCCGCACCGCCGCCACCCCAGGAATCGACGACGGAGTCGTCCATTCCACAGAAGGACACCGGCAAGCTCGTCGCGCCGCAGCTGCCGCAGGGACGTCGCCTTTCACTGGCCATCCTCGACGGCGCCGACGCGGGCAACGTCTATCGCATCGAGAAGCCGCGCGTCACGATCGGCCGCTCCGGCGCGGACCTGACCATCAATGACACCGAGGCGTCGCGGCAGCACGCGGCGATCGAAATTCGCGACACGCTCTACACGCTCACTGATCTCAACTCGACGAACGGCACGATGTACGACGGCCAGAAGCTCACCGGTTCCGTCGAAATCCAGAACCATTCCGAGTTCGTGATCGGATCGACGACGCTGATGTTCATCGTCACCGAGGACGCGTGAGTGAGCTCGCGACGCTGTATCGCCATCGCCAGTTGATCGCGACGCTCACCGCGCGCGATCTGAAGGCGCGCTACCGCGGCTCGATTCTCGGATTTTTCTGGTCCCTCGCGAATCCGCTGCTGCTCCTCGGCGTCTACACGATCGTCTTCACGAAGTTCTTTCCGACGCAGGTCGTCACGCCGTATCCGCTGTTTCTCTTCTCCGGAATCCTGCCGTGGACCTTTTTCTCCGCGGCGATCCTCGAGTCGACGGGATCGATCTCGAGCAATGCGGGATTGATCAAGAAGGTCATGTTCCCGGCCGAGGCGCTGCCGCTGGTGGTCGTGTTCTCGCACCTCGTGCACTTTGCGCTCGCGGTTCCGATCCTCATCGCCGCGGTCCTCGGATTTGCGGCGCTCGGAAAGTTCACGCTCAGCGCGACGATGCTCATCGCGCCGGTGCTGATGCTGATGCAAACGCTGTTCGTCGCCGGCGTCGCGCTTGCGGTGTCGTCGGCATCGGTGCTCTTCCGCGATCTGCGCGACATCATCACCAACGTCATGCAGCTCGGCTTCTTCGTCACGCCGATCATCTATCTGATCGACAACGTGCAGTCGCGAACGCTGCGCGCGATGCTTCGCCTGAATCCGATGACGTCGTTCGTCGTCGCGTATCAGGACGTGCTGTTCTTCGGCCGCCTGCCGAATCTCTCCGACACGATCCTGATCGTCGCCTGGTCCGCCGCGTCATTGATCCTCGGCTTTTTCGTATTCGAACGGCTGCGCGACACGCTGGCAGAGGCCATATGAGAGGCAGGGGACGGATGGCGGATGGCAGATGGCGGATGGCAGACGATCACGGCGCGATTCCGCCATCCGCCATCTGCCATCCGCCATCAGTCATCCGCCATCTCGCTCCGGGGGCGCGCGGATGACCGAGTTCGCGATCGCCCTCGACAACGTGTCGAAGAACTACCGGCTCTGGGGCAAGCGCTCGCAGTTCGCGACGCTCAAGAGCGCGCTGCTCAAGCGCGATCTGAAGCTCTCGCCGGAAGCGTCGATCGGCGCGCTGAAGAACGTTTCGTTTGCGGTCGATCGCGGCGAGGCGTTCGGGATCATCGGCCGCAACGGCTCCGGCAAGTCGACGCTGCTGAAGCTCATCTCCGGAATTCTCAAACCGACGATCGGGAAGGTCACTGTCAACGGACGCATCGCCGCGCTGATCGAGCTCGGGGCGGGATTCCATCCGGAGATCACCGGCCGCGAGAACATCTACATCAACGGCATCATGCTCGGTCTGTCGCGGCGCGAGATCGAGCAGCGCTTCGACAAAATCGTCGAATTCTCGGGGATTTCCGAGTTTCTCGATCAGCCGGTGAAGACCTACTCCTCCGGCATGTACGTCCGCCTGGGTTTTGCGGTCGCCGTCCACGTCGATCCCGACATTCTGCTCATCGATGAAGTGCTGAGCGTCGGCGACGAGGAGTTCTCCGCGCGATGCATCTCGAAAATTCAGGAGATGAAGTATCGCGGCGTGACGCTCGTCTTCGTCACGCATCAGCTCGGGCAGGTGCGCGATCTCTGCGACCGCGCGTTGTGGCTCGATCACGGCGAGGGTCTGTCGATCGGCGACCCGGTCCGTGTCGTCGATGCGTATCTGCAGAACGTCGCTTCCGGTGTGGGACAGGCAGTGATGCCTGTCCCCGCTGAACAGACAGGAGTGTCTGTTCCACAAAAAGATCCGCTCGAAGAGGAGCGCTGGGGCAGCGGCGAGATCATCCTGCGCAGCGTCGTCCTCACCGATGACCAGGGCCGCGATCTCGTCGCCCTCGGCGCGGGCACGCCGGTCACGATCGAGATGGACGTCGACGTGCGGGTGCCGCAGGAGGACTTCGTCTTCGGCATCGGCATCTATCACGCCGACGGCTCGTGCGTTTACGGCACGAACACGGAGCTCGAGGGCTACGCGCCGCGCATGCTCGATCGTCCCGGACGCGTGCGCTTCGTGATGCCGTCGCTCGATCTCGTGGCCGGCACGTATCGCATCGACGCCGCGGTGCACACGAAGAACGGGCGCGCGTTCGACTACCGCCGCGGCGCGCTGCGCTTCGTCGTCGGATCGCGCGTGCACGACATCGGCGTCTATCGCCCGCAGCACGAGTGGCGCTTCGACGGCGGCATCACCTTCAAAACGGCGGACCTCACCCAACGCAACGTCCCGGCGTCGATCGCGGAAGCGATGAAAGAAGTCGAGGAGAAAAAGAAAAAGTAGTCGGTAGTCGGTGGTCGGTAGTCGGTGTTCGTGCGACGCGCTGCGCAATGACACCGACAACCGACAACCGACTACCGACAACCGGGGGGTAGGGATCGGGTGGCCTATGGGCACTCCTCAGATCATGCCCCTGAAAAAATATGGAGTTCTCGTCGGCCGTCCCGTCGATCGCCGCATCGGTACGGGACAGAATCCTCACTACCAGATCAAAGTCGTCGACAACGACACGGACTACCGCATCGCGGTGAACGTGCAGTCGAGCGACAACTCGTCGGTCCAGTACGTGGTCAACGAGCACTTCGAGCACTCGCTCCTGACCGATCTCGCGGCGATGCCGTTCGGCTGGCACGACGTGCCGCGGCAGCCGGGCGGCGTGGCCATCGACTTCATTCGCGCGAACGTGGCCGATCGCACGTCGTTCGTGGCGCTGCCGTTCAACATCCCCGGCCCGGACAACGACCTCAACGAGAAAGTCGACGCGCAGATTCAGCGCGCGATGGGCGATCAGGACGCGGTGCTGTACGCGTTCGGCGAACGCTGGGGACCGGAGCCGACGACGAAAGACAAGATCTTCGGCTTCCTGCCCGGCAACGGCGTGCACGACATCCACATGAACCAGGGCAACGATCCGGGCCACGCGAACGATGACGGCGTGTGGCAGGACGGCGCGATGCTGATCCACTACCCGACCGCGAGTCAGTGGGTGGCCGTGTTTCTCCGATTCCAGTCGCAGGCGTGGCACACGGACGATGCGACCGGTCACGCCCTCGATGCGGAGATCGAACCGCAGGGCGGGCAGCCGTCGACGGCGAATCCGGACGGCATCGTGCGCATCGTGGCCGCGCTCGTGAACGCGCAGCAATCGCCGGAGATCGAGACCGTGACGCTCGTGAACACGTCGCCGTCGACGATCGACCTCGCCGGCTGGAATCTCGCCGACAAACAGAAAAAGAAGATGGCCCTCAGCGGCACGCTCGCCGCCGGCGCATCGACGCTCATCACGATCAAAAAGCCGATGGAGCTCTCGAACAAGGGCGGGATCATCAGCCTCCTGAACAAGGACGGCCTGAAGGTGGATGGCGTGTCGTATACGAAGGCGCAGGCGTCGAACCCGGGGTGGACGATCGTGTTCTGACGAGAGGACGTAGAATCGCGCCGCTGGAGGTCCACCAACATGTCGTTCGGTCTCATCATCGGCATCATCATCGGCATCTACCTTCTCGCCTCGATCAAGATCCTTCCCGAGTACGAGCGAGGCGTCATCTTCAGGCTCGGACGGCTGCTGCCGCAGCCCAAGGGTCCGGGCATCTTCCTCGTGTTCGCGCCGATCGATCGCATGGTGCGCATCTCGCTGCGGCAGGAAGCGTTCGAAGTGCCGCCGCAGGACATCATCACGCGCGACAACGTCACGCTGAAGGTCAACGCGGTCGTGTTTCTGCGCGTCATCGAGCCGCGCCGCGCGGTCGTCGAGGTCTTCGACTACCGCTATCAGACCTCGCAGTTCGCACAGACCACGCTTCGCTCCGTCCTCGGCGAGGTCGAGCTCGACGATCTGCTCGCGCATCGCGACAAGCTGAACGCGAGCATCCAGAACATCCTCGACGCACACACCGAGCCGTGGGGCGTGAAGGTCGTGAACGTCGAGGTCAAGCAGGTCGATCTTCCGGAATCGATGCTGCGCGCGATGGCCAAACAGGCCGAGGCGGAGCGCGAGAAGAGGGCCAAGCTCATTCACGCAGAGGGCGAGTTCGCGGCGTCGCAGCGGCTCGCGGACGCGGCGAAGATCCTCGCCACGGAGCCCGCCACGATTCAGCTCCGCTATCTGCAAACGCTGACCGAGATCGGCGTCGAGAAGAACACGACCATCGTCTTCCCGCTGCCGATCGACATCGTCTCCAGCATCGTGAAGCTGACTGAAAAACGATGAGCGAACTGGTGATGCTGGAGGCCGCGCTGTTTCAGCTGCGCGCGGCCATCGGGGACGATCCCGGTGCAATGGCGATCAACATCGCCGCGAACGTGGTGTCGAACGCGATCGCGAGCGCGAAGCAGGACGGCATCAACGCCGCGCGCGTGAACGACATCGAGTTCGCGATGAACGACCTCATCGCGGCGATCGACGACGGCGGTGCGCCGGACGGCGTGTACGCCGCGGTCGCGCTCCTGCAGAACGACGTGGCGCGGCTGCGCGCGGCGAACGCCCTCCCGCGGGAAACGATCGCGTCGATCCGCGATTTGCAAACGAGACTTCGCGCGCGCTCCAAAGCGATGGAACGCGCGCAGTTTCGCGTCGAAGGGGCGGAGCCCGAGCCGCTGCCGCATTCGCCCGCGGAGCTTCGCGCGCTGGCCGTGCCGCTCGCGCGCGAGCTCGCCGCGGCGGGATTCGCGACGCCGTCGCTCGACGATCTGATCGCGGCTCACGACGAGGTTCGCTATCACACGCTGAACGAGATCGTGGACGAGCTCGACGCTATTGCGGGCGGTTGAAGATCACCCGTCCGTCGAAGATCGTCAGATCGACGTGCGCATCGTCCTCTGACAAAACGACGATGTCCGCGAGCATGCCCGGCGCGATGCGCCCGATCTCGTGCTCCGCGAAAAGCGCGTACGCGTTGTTCTCGGTGTAGCAGCGCAGCGCCTCATCGAACGTGATCTTCTGCTCCGGGACGAACGGGCGGCCGTCGATCGTCAGACGCGTCGTCGCGGCGCGGATGCCGAGGAGCGGATCGAGCGGCGCGACGGGCCAGTCGGAGCCGAAGGTCACGCAAACGCCGGCGTCGAGCAGCGAGCGAATCGCGTACGTCCACGGCACGCGCGCGGCGCCGATCTTCGTTTCCGCCCAGCGGCCGTCATCCGCCGCGTGATACGGCTGCATCGACGCGATCACGCCCGCGCGCGCGAAACGCTCGACGAGCGATGCATTGAGATGCTGTGCGTGCTCGATCCGAAAGCGCCGCGATCGCGAATCGGGGATCGACTCGTAGATCGCCAGCACATCGGCGTTCGCGCGATCGCCGATCGCGTGAATCGCGATCTGAAGGTTGTGCGCATCGGCATCGCGCGCCCATCGCGCGATCGAGCCGTCGGCCATCTCGTCCATCACGAGACCGCGGTTCGCTGGATCGTCGGCGTAAGGATCGAAGAACGCGGCGGTCGACGATCCGAGCGAGCCGTCGGCGAATGCCTTCAAACGGCCGATGCGCAGACGATCGCTTCCGAAACCCTTCTCGATGCTCGCGTCAACGAGCTTTCGATACTGCGCGATCGGCGTGAAGAGATTCACGCGCGCGGTGAGTTCGCTCTCGATGCGCTGATACGCGCGGAGGTCGTCGTACGCGTCGGTCCACGACATGTCGCAGAGCGACGTGATCCCGAATTTCGCCGCTTCGCGCAGCGCGGCGCGAATCGCAGCGACGCGCTCGTCGAGCGTCGGAGGCGGGATCTTCGCTTCGACGATCTTCATCGCCGCGTCTTTGAGGATGCCGGTCGGCTCGCCGTTCGGGTCGCGCGCGATCGTGCCGCCGGGCGGGTCGGGCGTTTCGCGCGTGATGCCCGCGAGCTGCAGCGCGAGCGAATTCGCGAGGCCCATGTGGATGTCGAGTCGCGAGACGAAGACCGGGGTCTCGCGCGTCACGGCGTCGATCACCTCGCGCGACGGCAGTCGCGGCGGATCCCATCGCTGTTCATCCCACGAGCCGCCGGTGATCCAAGCGCCGCTGCCGAGCTTCTTCGCGTGCGCCGCGATGCGCTCCGCGAATTCGCGCGGCGATGCGGCATCGCGCAGTTGCACGCGCGAGAGCTGCAGTCCGCCGGCGACGATGTGCGTGTGGTTGTCGATGAAGCCCGGCCGCGCGATGCGGCCGCGAAGGTCGATGATCTCCGCGCCGGCGGGCGGCGACACGTCGAGCGCAACGATGCGATTGCCTTCGATGAGGACGCTCGTTCCGCGCGTCCTGTTGACGAGCGCGAGCGTCAGTCCTCGCCCTTCTTGATCTGCTCGGCCAGGTAGAACGGCGCGCCGACCTGACGGATCAGCTCGCGCTGCGACTCGAGCCAGTCGACGTGCTCCTCTTCATCCTCGAGGATCTCCTCGAGCAGATGGCGGGTGTTGTTGTCGCCGAGCTCGCGGCAGGTCTCGATGCCGGTGTTGAGCCGCGGCAGCGCGGCCATCTCCAGCGCGAGATCGAGCTCGAGCATCTCCGGGACGTTTTCGCCGAGGGTGATCTTGTCGAGCTTCTGGACGTTGGGGATGCCTTCGAGGAACAGGATCCTCTCGATCAGCTCCTCGGCATGCTTCATCTCGCCGATGGAGTGCTTGCGGATGGTGTGCTCGAGGCGCTCGAAGCCCCAGTTCTCGCACATCTCCGAGTGCACGAAGTACTGGTTGATCGCCGTGAGCTCGGCGGTCAGAACGTCGTTGAGGATCTCGATGATTTTCGGATCGCCCTTCATGCGCGCCTCCTCGAAACGGGGCTCAACTTATCACGCGGTTGCGGCGACCGGTTCCTCGTGCATGGCGCAGACGGGGCAGGGCTCGGCGGCCTGGGCGGCCGCGGCCTGGGCGAGCATGGCCCGGAGGAAGTTGTGGCAGGAGCCGCACTGGTCGCCGATGCCGCAGCGCATCAGATCGCGAACGGAGGTGGCGCCGTTGTCGATCGCGGCTTCGACGTCGCGCTCATTTTTTCCGCGGCAGAGACAGACGATCAAGGCATTGGCTCCCGATGACTCAGATTGAGACTCAGTCTCAACTACAGAAATGATGCCCCACGAATTCCGCCCCGTCAAGTGGAATCTCGATTGCACTGGAGCATCTCCGTGAAACGGTTGATCCTTCTGCTATTTATCGCCACCGGCCTGCACGCCGACGACCTCCGCCTGAACGTCAGTCTCCACGAGCGCGAGCTGCAGGCCGTCGTCGACGGAAAGGTCGTGCGCAGCTATCCCGTCGCCGTCGGCACCGACAAAAAGCCGACGCCCGCCGGCTCGTTCGTGATCCGCAAGCTGGTCTGGAATCCCTCGTGGAAGCCGCCCGATGAAACGTGGGCGAAGGGAAAGAAGCCGACCCCTCCCGGCCATCGCGACAATCCGATGCGCGTCGTGAAGATGTTTTTCCGCGAGCCCGATTACTACATCCACGGCACCGTCGATAACGACTCCCTCGGCCAGGCCGAATCGCACGGATGCATTCGCATGCACGCCGAAGACGTGACCGATCTCGGCAGGCTGGTGATGTCCCTCGGCGGCAAGCCGATGCCCGAGCCCTGGTATCGCCGCATCTTTCGATCGCGCGCGGCGAAGGTCGTCTACCTGACGAAACCGATCCCGATCGCGATCCGGTGAGGTTTCGGAGTGCGGCAGCCGCAGCTGCCGCTCTGGGAGAGTCGAGGCCGCAGCCTCGACCGAGGGCGGAGGCACTCCCTGCGCGAGCTGCGGCTCGCGCACAGCAAAGCGGCGACTGCGGTCGCCGCAGTCCAAAACGGATTCCCGATCGCGATCCGGTGAGGTCTTGGAGTGCGGCAGCCGCAGCTGCCGCTTTGGGAGAGTCGAGGCCGCAGCCTCGACCGAGGGCGGTGGCGCTCCCTGCGCGAGCTGCGGCTCGCGCAAATCAAAGCGGCGACTGCGGTCGCCGCACTCCATAACGGATTCCGATCGCGATTCGGTGAGGTCTTGGAGTGCGGCAGCCGCAGCTGCCGCTCTGGGAGAGTCGAGGCCGCAGCCTCGACCGAGGGCGGTGGCGCTCCCGGCGCGAGCTGCGGCTCGCGCAAATCAAAGCGGCGACTGCGGTCGCCGCACTCCATAACCGATCCCGATCGCGATCCGATGAGGTTTCGGAGTGCGGCAGCCGCAGCTGCCGCTCTGGGAGAGTCGAGGCCGCAGCCTCGACCGAGGGCCGTGGCACTCCAAATCAACGCACCGTGACGACCTGATCACGTGCGTGTGAACGATGACTCGCCGCGCGCGAAGGGCGTACAAGCCGTCCGATTCATCCAAGCATCGCTGGGGTCGCGAGCTCATCGTGCCGGGCAAGGAGGCAACATGCATCGCTCTCTTTCCCGGCTCTCTCTCTTTCTCGTTTTGATCGCCGCCGCACTTCCGCTCGCCGCCGCCGATGACGCGCGGCAGCAGCGGTTCGGCACGGATGTCGGGGTGCTCGCGCGCCACGCGCTCACAGCCACCGCCGATTCGGAGCTCACCCTCGGCGACGTGAGCGTCGTCGATCTCGAGGACGGCACGCAGCGTCTGCGCTTCGCGCGACAGCTCAATGCGGCCGAGGATCACTTCTTCTTCCAGGTCGACATCGGGAACGCGACGTACACCGCATGGCGCGGCGACTCGACGAAGGTTCCGGAGAACATCCGCAGGCACTCGGCGGAGCGATTCGGAAATCGCACGCGGCTCTCGGTCGGCGCGAGCTCGGTCTACGATCCGCCGCCGAACTGCGGACTGCCGTCGGGGCCGCAGTTCGAGCCGTGCGATAACCCGTGCTCGGGCAACTCGAACGCGGTGCTGACGTCGTATGACGGCGCCTGGAACTGGCTCGCCGACACCGAGGGCAATCTCAACTACAGCCGCGGCGGCGTGCACGGCTGTCGCTGGTTCTCGTGGATGACCGGCCACTGTCTGCCGAACACGAACTGGTACACGCAGAGCTGCAACATCGTCACGGGATCACCGTTCATCGACGGCGGCAGCGGGACGATCGAAGGCCGCTACTACAACACCAGCGCGGGCAATCCGAATCTGACGACGAACATCCGGCACTGGTTGCGCATCGACTACGCCGCGCCGGCGACGTGGGTCTATTACGAGTACAGCTTCACCGGCGAGATCTACACGACGTTCCACATCGAGTTCTTCGCATGGCAGAACGGCTACTGCTTCCCGTACTGACGCTGCTGTGCATCGTTTCGGCGTACGCCCGCGCGGCGTACGCCGACTCGCCCGCGCTCGACGCGGCGATCGCGCGTCTCCAAGAGCTCGAGCGCGCGGACCGCGACGACGCGGAAGGGTGGCATGCGGTGCATCACATCGTCGCGTCCGGCGCCGATTCGGTTCTACTCGCGTTGTTCGTGAAACGCATCGAGCCGCCGAGCGCGTCGCTTCCGTATCGCCACTTCGCGTACGACGCGACACCGCTCGGCGGCGGCGCGCGCGAGGGAGGTCAGGCGCACTTCGGACAGTTCGCCCTCGTGCTCGCGCGGCACTCGAAGGATCGTGCGCTCGTCGCGGAGCTGGCGAAGGGTCTTCGCGCAGCGCCGCGCACAGCGCAGACGCTGCGGGCGATCGAGAGCCTTCCGCACGAGCTCGAAACGATCGACGTTCCCGCCGATCCCGCGCTGTGGCGCGCGTGGCGCGCGCGTCCCGACATTCAGGCGAAGAAGGCCCTCTGGTCGGAGCTCGACATCTCGTGGGCCGTCGAGGCGATCGCGCGCGGATCGCGCGGAAAAGACGTGACGCCGCTGATCGATTCGCAGCTCGCGCTCTACGCACTCGATCGCGATTTCGTTGCGTTGAACTTCGTCCCCGAGTTCGGCGTGCACATCCTGATGATGCTCTGCCGCGTGATTCCTCTTCTCGACGCGACGACTGCGGCTCGTTACGAAAAGGCTGCCGACGCGATGTTCGCGGAGATGGTCAGCATCGGCGACGCGCACGATTTCCTGCCGTGGGAGTACGCGCTCTTCGGACATCTCTTCGAAGTCGCGTGGGATGCGCACGCGTATCGCCCGGCGATGACGCCTGCGGTCGAGGAGCGGCTCGACGTCGTGATGCGCGCGACGCTGACGTACATCGCATCGCCCGAGCCGAAGGACTACGGATTCGTGACGCACACGCTGGATGGTCTTCGCAGCGCGCGCGATTTCATGGCCGCTCGCGCGCGGCGCGGCGAAACGCGGCCGGCGTCGAGCCGCTGATCCGCCGGAAGCAGCGATCGAGGTGCGACTCGTCGTAGAAGCCGGCCGCGCGCGCGACCGCGGCCACGGGCATCTCGCTTTCGACGAGCAGGCGCTTCGCGATCTCGACGCGCTGCTGCCGCACGTACGCGCCGATGCTCATGCCGGTTGCACGGCGGAATCGCGACGCGAGCGTCGAGGGGCGCATGCCGACGAGCGCGGCCACGCTTCCGACCGAGATGTCGTCGCGGCAGTCGCGCTCGATCAGTTCGAGAACCGCATCGACCGCGGTCGCGTGCTCCGACTTGAGGCCGCGCAGGCAATCGGCGAGCAGCGACATGACCAGGCCGCCCAGAGCGATGGCACGCTGCGAGTCGCCTGCGCGGAGCTCGTCGGCGAGGGCCATGCGAAAGCGCGGCAGCGCCGGCACGCGCACGATCTCCGCGCGCTGGAATCGAGCGATGTAGCGCGCCGCGATCTCCGCGTCGGTGTGCAGGGCGACCGCGAGCAGCATCGATCCCGCGCGCGTCGGACGAGCGACGCACTCCCCGCCGCGATGCGCCACGACGTCGTCCACGTGCAATTCGCGCTGATCGACGCGCAGCGTGCCGCGCAGCGCGAGCTCGATCGAGAGGCAGGCCGGGACGCGCTCACCCGCGGCTGGAAAGGTCGCCGTGTGCAGCGTTGCGAAGCCGACTTCGATTCCGATCGCGCTCATCCTTTTTCCCGGAACGCATGAATTGTGGACGGCGGGCAGCGTTACCGTGGTCACAGTCCCGTGGCGCGGCGGTGACAACGGCTTTGGACGGGGACGAGAGGCCTTTTGACCGGGACGAACGGCTTTGATATATGTCCGCCGCTCCACAACAAAAAGCAGCCGTACCTCTCTCTCAAAAACAACACAAAAACCGGAGGGACTCGATGACTCGGAAACTCGTCTATGTGCTTTGTGTGCTGATGTTGTCCACAGGTGTTCTGTTCGCGGATCAGCCGGATCGCGGCTGCGCCACGAAACAGATCGATGAAACGACCGCCGCGACGATCGAAAAGGTGATGGCGAAAAACGCCGGCCGCGGCAAAACCGCGAAGATCCCGGTGTGGGTTCACGTGCTGACCGACGGCTCGTACGGATACGTGTCCGACCAGTCCGTGCGCGAGCAGATTCGCGTTCTCGATCAGACGTACGCCGGCGCGCTCGGCGGCACGTTCACCGGATTCTCATTCGAGCTGCAGGGCATCACGCGCACCGACAACGCCGCGTGGTTCTACATGGGCATCGGCAGCGCCGAGGAGTCGGCGGCGAAGGCGGCGTTGCGTCGCGGCGGAGCGGAGACGCTCAACCTTTACACGATCGACGGCGCAGGCTACCTCGGATGGTCGACCTTCCCGTCGTGGTACGCGGGCAACCCGAGCGATGACGGCGTCGTCGTCGCGTGGGACTCGCTCCCCGGCGGCGACATTCCGAATTACAACCTCGGCTACACCGCGACGCACGAGGTCGGCCACTGGATGATGCTGTACCACACGTTCCAGTACGGCTGCACGCCGTTCAACGACGGCGTCGCCGACACGCCCGCGGAGAAGTCGCCCGCGCGCGGATGCCCGATCGGCCGCGACACGTGCGTCGGTCCGAAGCACCTCGGCGAGGATCCGATCCACAACTTCATGGATTACACCTACGACGCCTGCTACACCGAATTCACGCCCGGCCAGACCGAGCGCATGCAGACGGCGTGGGCGACGTACCGGCAGCCGTAGGCGCTTCGCGCTGAGGGCGGATGGCAGAGGGCGGAGGGCAGAAGTGCCCTCCGCCCTCAACTAATTACGCCTTCGTTTTCTTGTAAGCCGCCGCGTACCGCCGCGAGGCTTCGGGGTTCTCCGTGATGTGGCGGATCTCCCGTTCGAATTCTTCCGGAGTCATTCCGTGCTGCGAGAGCAGCTCCTTCGCGCGCTCCGGCTGATGTGTGATCTGCGCGCCGAGCTCGCCCATTTCTTCAGGCGTCATCGTCGACGCAACGGTTTTCGTCTGCGTCGCGGAGCGCGTCGCGACATTCTTCTGTTCCTTCTGACCACAGGCCGCGAACAACACGAGCGCCAGCGTGACTGCGATTGCGTGTCTCATGGTCATCCCTTCCCCTTCCCGTGGCCCTTTCCGCCACCGCCGCCGCCACCATGATCACCACCGCCGCCCGCGTGCGGATTGCCGTGCATCGCGGGAGGACCGCCCATCGGAGGGGCGGGCATCATCACGTGATTCGGTTTCGCATGTTCGACCTTCACGTGCGCCGGTTTTGACGGATGCACCTTCACGACGCGCGTTTCATGCGTGACGTGATGCGGCTTCGCAACCGTGACGTGCTCCGTCGTGCGCGTACGTCCATGTCCGCGACCCGGGAACGTGCCGTGCACGACCTCCGCGCCCGTCTGCACGCCGATCTGCTTCTTCAGCTGTCCCGGCGGGCCGCCGTGCGGATGCGTTCGCGTCCGCATTTCGGCGACGCGCGTCGTCACGACGTCAGGAATGAACGTCTCCCGAACGACCGGTACGACCGTCGGAATCGTGTCGAGATCGACCGGCGGGAGGTCGTACGCGACGAACTGCCGTTCGATCACCGGAAAGAGTGCCGAACCCTCGATGCCATTCGCGATCTGTTGTCGCAGCACGGTGTCGAATGACGGTGTCACGTCTTCGACGAGCAGCACCGGTGTGTAGCGCACGATCTCGACGAATTGTGCCGGCGGCACATTCGCCTGGTTGAGCAATGTCACGACGTCGACGAGATCGCTCACCGGCACATTCGTGACTTCCGACGCCGCCGCAACGGCGAGCGGCATCATCGCGAGTGCCAGCAGATTATCGGTCTCGAAAGCCGAGGCGCGCATCGGAAGCGCGATGAGCGCAGCGATGAGAACGGCTCGTTTGAGCATACTTCACCTCCGCCAAATAACTGTGCAAGGGAGGGACCGAAAAGGGGTGCTGGGTGCTTGAGGGCAACCTTAGCGCTGTCGGAGCGCGGCCGTCTCGGCCGCTGGCGCGGCGGCGTCCCGCCGCCGCCGAGAGCGAGACGCTCTCGGGGCCAGCGGGCGAGGACGCCCGCGCTCCAATTGGCCGGACGCGGGAGCGTACTCAGCACTCAGCACTCAGCACTCAGCACTCAGGACTATTTCTCCATCCGCTCCAGATCGAACACCGCGAGCAGCCTCAGCACGATCGGGTACGGCGGATCGGCGGGCAGCAGCGTGAACGGGAGACCGAGCTCGGCTGAGAGGAGCTCCGCTTCTTCGCGAAAGTTCGTTGTCTCGACGCCCTGCGCGCGCGATTGCTGGACCTGACGGCGCGCCTCGTCTGTTTTTCCGTCGAGCCAGGCGGCGCGCGCGCGGATCAGCGGTGCGACGCCGGCGAGCGCGGCGCTGCGCATGTCCGGCTCGGGCCACTCGCGCCACACGGGCGAGTTGATGCGCATAGCGACGAGGCGAAGAAACGCCTGCTGTTCCGGATCCGAGTCGCCGTTTGCGCGCCATGCCTGCGCCATCGCACGATCGCGTTCTTCCGCGTCGCCGGCATGCGCCGCTGCGTACGCCGTTAGCGCGCTGGTCTCCATCAAGCGGCTCAGCAGCGAAACCTGTCGCGCCTTTGCGCTTGCGAGCGCGAGCACCGGCAGTGCGCGCTGATACTCGCCGCGCCGCAGCATCCCCATCGCCTCGTACATTCGCGAGTCGACTTCGAGACCGGTCAGATTCTCGGCCGCGAATTCATTCGCAACGGCTTCGTACATCTTCTCTGACCCCGCGACGTCGCCGCGGCTCCACGTGATACGCGCCTGCGTGTGGTGCAGCAGCGACGGACGCTGCTGCAAGCGGCTGCGCGCGAGATCCGCGCTCGCGCCCGCGACGTCGCCGAGCGACGCGCGATCCGCGAGGACGATCATCAGACGGCGGTCGTCCGGCTTGGTGATGTCGATCTGTTTCAACTCGCGCAGCGCCGCCTCGCGATCGCGCTGATTGAGGTGATGATGCGCGGCCGCGAGACGCATGCGCCACGCCTCCGGACGAATCGAGAGCACGGAGTTCGCGAGCGCGAGCATCTTTGCCGGATCGTCTTCCGAAGAGCCGACCAGATAGCGCACGAGAAATGATTCGTACGCCGACGCGCCCGGCAGTCGCTGCACCGCGGACTTTCCCCACTCGCGCGCCAGCACGTCGTTGCCCGCCGCGGCGTTGAAGCTCGACAAAAACGCCGCGGGCAGGGCCGTGTCGGTCGATCGCCGATGCGCTTCCTCGAGCAACTGCATCGCCTTCGGACGATCGCCCTCCGCATCGGCGCGCATCGCGAGCGCGAACAAACGGCGCGTGTCCGCATCCGCACGGACGTCGCTCAGTCGGAGGTCGTATCCATGATCGATCTGACGGTTGTCGCGCACTTGCACATACGCGATGACCGCGAGCGCGAGGGCGATGATCGTCAGCGCGTAGCGGCCGCCGCTCGCGAACGATCGCTTCCGCTTTCGCATCGACACGCGGATCGTCGTCGCCTCGGTCATCGACGGCAGCAGCTGGCGGATCGCCGTCGCGAGCTCGCCCGCGTTCGCGTATCGATCGCGCGGCGTTTTTTCGAAACACTTCTGCAGCACGCGATCGAGGTCGGGATCGTCGACGATCGGCGGCGGATCGTGCAGCAGCACGACCATCGAGTGCGCCGCGGACTCGCCGACGAACGGCAGCTTGCCGGTGACCATCTCGAAGAGCACGCAGCCGAGGGAGAAGACGTCGGTGGCGGACGTGAGCTGCCGGCCTTCGACCTGTTCCGGCGCGAGATAACCGACCGTTCCGATCACGACGCCTGGCTCGGTCGGCAGAATCTCCGTCACGTTGCCGCCGATGTCGCCCTGATGAAGACTGAAGACGCCGGTCGTGCGCGCCAGTCCGAAGTCGAGAACCTTCACGCGTCCGGTCGACGTGATGAACACGTTCTCCGGCTTCAGATCGCGATGAATGATGCCGCCCGCGTGCGCGGCCGCGACGCCTTCCGCGACGTCGAGCATGATGTCGAGCGCCTCGCGCGCCGGGATCGGGCCGCGACTGATGCGGCTGCGCAGCGTCTCCCCCTCGAGCAGCTCGGTGACCGCGTAGTCGACGCCCGCGTCCTGACCGAAATCGAAGATCGAGACGATGTTCGGATGCGACAGCGACGCGACGGCGCGCGCCTCGCGGCGAAAGCGGTCGAGCGATTGCGCATCGTCGAGCAGATGCACCGGCAGGACCTTGATCGCGACGTCGCGGCCGAGGCGGTCGTCCTTCGCGCGGTAGACCTCACCCATCCCGCCGGCGCCGAGCAGAGAAACGATGGTGTAGGGGCCAAGGCGCGTCCCAGAGGGGAGCACCTCGTGAGTGTAGTTGGTAGTTGGTGGTTGGTAGTTGGTGGTTCGGTGAAACGTTTCGCCACTAACTACCCACTACTAACTACCAACTACAATCCAGGAACCCCGCAATGCCCACAGGCGACTTCATCGGCAACAGCCGCTTTCAGGTGCGGCGTCGCATCGGCTCCGGCGCGTTCGGCGTCGTGTACGAGGTCTTCGACGCCTCGCGCAACGCCATCGTCGCGGTCAAGGCGCTGCGCAACGCAACGCCCGATGCGCTGTATCGCTTCAAGCGCGAGTTCCGATCGCTGACGGACATCGTCCATCGCAACCTCATTCAATTGCATGAGCTCATCTCCGACGGCGACGAGTGGCTCGTGACGATGGAGCTGATCCGCGGGAAGAACTTCGTGGAGCACGTGTGGGGCGGACCGCAGACGATCTTCGGCGCGGCCGATCTGCCGACCGAGCCCGATCTGCATCACGACTCCGAGCCTGACGCCCCGGTCATCCCCGCGCGCCAGGCGATTCGCAGTTGTCCCGCGGACGCGGGCCGCCTCAGGGTCGCGCTGCCGCAGCTCGCGACGGGAATGATCGCGCTGCACGCCGCGGGAAAACTGCATCGCGACATCAAGCCGTCGAACGTGCTCGTCGACGATCAGCAGCGCGTCGTGCTGCTCGACTTCGGCCTCGTCACCGATACCGATCGCGAGCGGCTGACCTTCGAGAGTTTCCGCATCGCCGGCACGCCCGCGTACATGTCGCCCGAGCAGGCCGCGGGACATCCGCTCGGCCCGGCGAGCGACTGGTACAGCGTCGGCGTGATGCTCTACGAAACGCTGACCGGCGATGTGCCGTTTTCCGGCCCGTATTTGCAGGTGCTCACCGAAAAGCAGCGCATCGATCCGCCGCCGCCGAGCGCGATCGCGCCGGGCGTTCCCGACGAGATCGATGCGCTTTGCCGCGATCTGCTGCGCCGCGATCCGCGCGAGCGACCCTCCGCCGACGAGATCATGCAGCGCCTCGGCCGCTCGATGGCGCCGGTGATCCCGACGACGACCGCACCGGGCACGCCGTTCATCGGACGCGATCGTCATCTGCGACAGCTTCGCGAAGCCTTCGACGCCACGCTCGCGGGCATTCAAACGACGGTCTGCGTCGACGGCGTGTCGGGCGCGGGCAAGACCTCGCTCATCCGCGCGTTTCTCGAGCGGCTGCGCGAACAGTCGCCGGACGTTTTGATTCTCACCGGCCGCTGCTACCAGCGCGAGTCGGTGCCGTACAAAGGCGTCGACAGTCTCGTCGACGCGCTGCATCGCCATCTGTCGCGGCTTCTGCCGCACGAGCTCGAGGCGCTGCTGCCGCGCGACATCACCGCCGCCGAGCAGCTCTTCCCCATCCTGCGCGACCTCGGCGACGTCGTGCGTTCGCGAAGACGTGTCGTCGCGCCGATCGTTCCCGATCAGCAGGAGCTGCGCCGCCGCGCATTCGCGGCGATTCGCGAATTGTTTTTGCGGCTCGCCGATCGCGCGCCGGTGGTCGTGGTCATCGACGATCTGCAGTGGGGCGACGCGGACAGCGCGGAGCTTTTGAAGGACGTGCTTCGTCCGCCCGATGCGCCGGCGCTGCTCTTCATCGCGTCGTATCGCACCGACGAAGGGAAGGTCACGTTCCGCGACGGGCTCACCGTGCGCGATCTGCACGTCGGCCAGCTCACGCTCGACGAGTCCCGCCAGCTCGCGGCGAGCCTCATCGGCGACAGCATTCCCGACGCGCGCGACGTCGCGAGCATGATCGCGGACGAATCGGGCGGCAGTCCGTTCTTCATCGACGAGCTCGTGCGCTCGTTCGCGCTCGCGGGCGAAACGATTCGCGAGCGGACGTCGCGGCGCGGCGCGATGGACAGCGATGCGCGCGACATGACCATTCGCGAAGTGCTGCAGGTGCGACTGCGGCGGCTCGAGCCCGCGGCCGCGCGCCTGCTGCAACTCGTCGCCGTGAACGCGCGTCCGATCCGCGTCGACGTTCTTCGTCGCGCCTTCGACGCGGAGGAATTCACCGCCACGCTCGCGGCGCTGACCACGCAGCATCTCCTGCGCATGCGCGACGGCGCGGAAGGCGAGGAGGTCGAGACGTATCACGACCGCATCGCGGACGCGGCGATCGCACTGCTCGAGGAAGACGCGCTGCGCGACATGCACGCGGAGCTCGCAACCGCGCTCGAGGCATTCGACGGCGCCGATGCGGAGCTGCTCGCGGACCACTACCTCGCCGCCGGCGTGCAGGATCGCGGCGCGACATACGTCGTGCGCGCCGCGGAGACCGCCGCCGCCGCGGTCGCATTCGATCGCGCCGCGCGTCTCTATCGCCGCGCGTTGTCGCTCATCGACGGCGATGCCCTGCGCCGCCGCCTCGGCGAAGTCCTCGCCAACGCGGGACGCGGCGGCGAAGCGGCGAAGGAATTCCTCGCCGTCAAACCGCAAAACTTCGCCGACGAGCTCGATCTCAAACGAAGAGCCGCGCAGCAACTCCTCTTCAGCGGTCACGTCGACGAAGGCCTCGCCGTCGTGCGCACGATCCTCGCGTCGATCAATCTTCCGTATCCCGAAACGCGCCGCGAGACGCTCGTCGCATTCCTGCGCGCGCGCCTCAAGCTCGCACTGCGCGGCGTCGGATTCCGCGAGCGCCGGCCGGAAGACATCCCCGCGGAAATGCTGCTGCGCGTCGACACCTGTCGCGCGGTGGCACTCGGATTGAGCTCCGTCGACACGATGCGCGGCGCGGTGTTTCAGACGCGCTATCTGCTGCTCGCGCTCGAGGCGGGCGATGCGACGCGCATCGCACACGCGCTGGCGATGGAGTGCGGCTACTCGTCCGTTCCCGGAACGAAATCGAAACGCCGCACGCAGCGGCTGCGCGCGAAGATGCGCGCGATCGCGGATCGCGTCGGCACGCAGTTCGCGCGATCGTTCGCGAATGAAACCGAAGGTGTCGTTGCGGCGCTGCAGGGGCGGTGGCGCGAAGGTGCGGAGCTGCTCGAAGGGGCGGAGCGCGATCTTCTCGAGCACTGCACCGGCGTCACGTGGGAGCTCAACACCGCGCGCCTCTTCAGCCTTCGCTGCCGCCAGTTCCTCGGCGACGTGAAGATGCTCACCGCACGATTCCCGTCGCTGCTGCGCGATGCGGAAGAGCGCGGCGATCGCTACTTCGCGACGACGGTCGTGCTCTTTTCGCACTACGTCTACCTCGCCGCGGACGAGCCGACGAAGGCGAGCGAGCGCATCGAGTCCGCGATTCACGGCTGGTCGCACGCGGGCTTCCACGTGCAGCACATGTGGCATCTGCGCGCGGGCGTCGAGATCGCGCTGTACGAGCGCAAAGGCATGCTCGCGTGGACGAAGGTCGCGCAGAGCTGGCGCGTCGCGCGCAGCTCTCTCGTCGCGAAGGTGCAGTTCACGCGCATGGTGCTCGAGGACGTGCGCGGCCGCGCCGCACTCGCCGCCGCCGCGGAAGCGGTCACGGAAAAAGAGAAGAAGCGACTGATCGCCATCGCCCGCGGTGCGGCGAAACGCCTCGACGCCGAGAACGCGGACTGGGGACGCGCATTGGCGATGCTGCTGCGCGCAGGCGTCGACGGAACGCCGGATCGTCTCCGCACCGCGTTGCCTCTTCTGGAAAAACTCGACATGCGCCTCCACGCCGCCGCCGTGCGCCGCCGGCTGGGCGACGAAGCCGGCACGCAGTGGATGCTTGCCGAAGGGATTCGCAATCCCGACGCGATGACGCGACTGCTGTTGCCGTGACGTTCCCACCCCCGTCATCCTGAGCGCAGCGAAGGACCTCATCGTCGCTGCACTTGGCGCAGGGGAGTTCCTTCGCCGTCTTCGCGGCTCAGGATGACGGGGGATGTGTCGTCGCAGCGCTCGGTGATGCGCAAGCAGCCCCCGTCATCCTGAGCGCAGCGAAGGACCTCATCTACGCCAACCTCGGCGACGAAGAGTTCCTTCGCCGTCTTCGCGGCTCAGGATGACGGGGGATGTGTCGTCGCAGCGCTCGGTGATGCGCAAGCAGCTTCCGTCATCCTGAGCGCAGCGAAGGACCTCATCGTCGCTGCTCCTGCCGCAGGGGAGGCCCTTCGCCGTCCCTTCGACTTCGCTCAGGGCATGCTTCGCGGCTCAGGGTGACGTAGCGTGACGGTAAGCTTCGCGCCGTGCCGCCCGTTCTCCTCTCCGCCGAGTCGCTCGCGAAGTCGTTCGGATCGCGTCCGCTCTTCGACGCGCTCACGTTCACGCTGTCCGACGGCGATCTCGTCGGTCTGGTCGGACCGAACGGGTCCGGCAAATCGACGCTGCTGAAAATTCTCGCGGGGCTCGAGGAACCGGATCGCGGGACGCGCGCGCTGCGCAAGGGCGTTCGCGTCGGATACGTCCCGCAGGATCCGATCGTGACCGCCGGCATGTCGGTCGAGCAGGTTCTGCTCGACGCGCTCGCCGGCGACGCGACGCTCGACGATCACGAGAAGCACGCCCGCGCCGCGCTCACCCTCGGCAAGGCCGGCTTCGTCGATCGCGACCAGCGCGCCGACGTGCTCTCCGGCGGCTGGCGCAAGCGTCTCGCCGTCGCGCGCGAGCTCGCCCGGGAGCCGGACATCCTCCTCCTCGACGAGCCGACGAACCACCTCGACGTCGAGGCCATCCTCTGGCTCGAGGAACTGCTCCGCAGCGAGCCGAAGGCCTTCATCGTCGTCAGCCACGACCGCTACTTCCTCGAGAACGTCGCGCGGCGAACGCTGGAGCTGAATCGCGTTTACGCGGGCGGACTGCTCGAAGTCGACGGCAGCTACAGCGATCTTCTCGAAAAACGCGACGAAGTCCTGCGCAGCGAGGCTGCGTATCAGGAGACGCTGGCGAACCTCGTGCGCCGCGAGATGGAGTGGCTGCGCCGCGGCCCGAAGGCGCGCACGACGAAGGCGAAGGCGCGGATTCAGAACGCGGAGCGGCTGGTGGGCGAGCTCGCGGAAGGGCGCGAGCGTGCGATCACGCACGACGCGCGCATCGACTTCACCACGTCGGACCGGAAAACGAAACGCCTCTGGTCCGGCAGAGGCCTCGCGAAGCGCGAGCTCTTTCGCGACCTCGACCTCCTCCTGACCCCCGGCTCCCGACTCGGCGTCCTCGGTCCGAACGGCTCCGGCAAAACGACTCTGCTGCGCGTGATCGCCGGCGAGCTCGAGCCGGACGCGGGGACCATCGAGCAGGCGGATGCGCTGCGCATCGTCTACTTCGAGCAGAACCGCGAGTCGCTCGATCCGTCGTTGTCGCTGCGCCGCGCGCTCGCGCCGGACGGCGACACCATCGTGTATCGCGACCGCGCGGTGCACGTCGCGGGCTGGGCGAAGCGATTCCTGTTCCGTTCCGAACAGCTCGACACGGCGGTGGCGAAGCTCTCCGGAGGCGAGAAGGCGCGCGTGGTTCTCGCGCGGCTGATGCTCCAGCCGGCGGACCTCCTCCTGATGGATGAGCCGACGAACGACCTCGACATCCCGACGCTGGACGTGCTCGAGGAATCGCTGCTCGAGTTTCCCGGTGCGCTCGTCCTCGTGACGCACGACCGCTACCTGCTCGATCGCGTGTCAACGCGCATCCTCGCTCTCGATGGCCGCGGCGGCGCGGGCTACTTCGCCGATTTCGCGCAATGGGAATCCGAGGGAACGCGGGCGTCCCGCCCGCTGGCCAGGGAGCGTCCCGCTCCCGCCAAAACCACCAAACCCAAACGTCTCGGCTATCTCGATCAGCGCGAATTCGACGCGATGGAGGCGACCGTCCTCGCCGCCGAGGAGCGGCTCGATCAGGCAAAGCGCCAGGCGGAGGATCCGAAAATCGCGGCCGATGCCGCCGCGCTGCAGCAACGCTACGCGGAGCTCACCGAAGCGCAGGCAGAAGTGGATCGGCTGTACGCGCGTTGGGCGGAGCTGGAGGAGAAGAGCGGATAGTGGCCTTTCGATTGCGAACTACTCCCTGCATGAGTCCAAAGCTCCAGGGAGGCAACATGAAGAAGACATTGAAGTTGGCAGTTCCGATGGCCGCTCTCGCGGCGCTCCTTTCATTGTCCGCGTTCGCGGAAGATCGTCCCCGCGACGAGACATGGCGCAACGGCGGGACGTACAACGATCGCAACGACAACCGCAACGGCAATCGCAACGACAATCGCGATCGCGACTATCGCGACAACGATCGCCGCGACAACGATCGCCGCGACTATCGCAATGACAATCGCGAATTCGTGCGCGGCGTCATCGAGCGCATCGACTACCGCCGCGACGTCATCGTTCTTCGCGAAGGCCGCGGCGGACGTCGCATCACGGTCGACATGGATCGCGTCGATCAGCGCCGCCGCAACCGTCTCGATGAGTCGGATCTGCGGCGCGGCGACGTCGTGACGCTCGCGGGCGAGTGGCGCCGCGGCGGCGTGTTCGAGGCGTTCCGCATCGCCGACGTCGACTCCGGCCGTCGTTGGTAAGATCGTCGCGCTTGCATTTCCATCAGTTCTACCTCGGCTGCCTCGCTCACGCTTCGTACCTCGTCGGCTCGAACGGCGAGGCAGCCGTCGTGGATCCGCAGCGCGACGTCGATCAGTACATCGATGAAGCCGCGCGCCACGACCTGAAGATCCGCTGGATCATCGAGACCCATCTGCACGCGGACTTCGTCAGCGGCCACGCCGAGCTCGCGCGGCGCACCGGTGCGGAGATCGTGTTCGGCGCCGCGGCGCACGCGGAGTTTCCGCATCGCGCGGTCCGCGACGGCGATGAGCTGCGCGTCGGCGACGTCGTTCTCCGCGCGCTCGAGACGCCGGGCCACACGCCGGAGAGCATTTCGTGGGTCGTGATCGAAGATGACGCGCCGCGCAAAGTGCTCACCGGCGACACGCTGTTCATCGGCGACGTCGGCCGTCCCGATCTCGCGGGCAGCCGCGGCTGGACGAGCGAGCAGATGGCGTCGCTGCTTTACGATTCTCTGCACGACAAAATCCTCGCGCTCGACGATGCGGTCGAGGTCTGGCCCGCGCACGGCGCCGGCTCCGCGTGCGGCAAGAACATTTCGCGCGAGCGCTCGTCGACGATCGGCGCGCAGCGCGCGATGAATTACGCGCTGAAGCCGATGCCGCGCGAGGCCTTCGTCGCGATGATGACGACCGACCTCCCGCCCGCGCCGCGCTACTTCCCGATGGACGCGGAGATTAACCGCCGCGGCGCCCGCGCGCTCGACGAAGTCACCGCGCCGCAGCTCGCCGCGATCCCGGACGGCGCGATCGTGCTCGACGTCCGCGACGACGATGCCTTCGCTTCCGCGCACATCCCCGATTCGATCCACATCGGCCTCGGCGGCCAGTACGCGTCGTGGGCCGGGACGTTGTTGCGCGCGGACCAGCCGATCGTGGTCGTCGCGGAGCCTGCGAACGTGAAGGAGGCGATCGTGCGCCTCGCGCGCGTCGGCCTCGAAACCGTCATCGGCTGGATCGACTTCGCGTCGTGGACCGGCCCCTTTGCGACGCTCCCACAGATCACCGTGCAGCAATTGCACGAGAGCGACCTGACGGTCCTCGACGTCCGCCGCGGCGCGGAGTTCGCAGCGGGCCACGTCCCGCATGCGATCAACGTCCCGCTCGACATCCTCCCCGACGCGATCGCGTCCCTCCCGCGCAAACCGATGGCCATCATCTGCGCCAGCGGCTACCGCTCCCTCATCGCCGCGTCACTCCTCGCGCGCGCCGGCTTCACGAACCTGCGGAATGTGAAGGGCGGGACGGGCGGGTGGGTGAGGGCGGGGTACGGGACGACATCCTAAGCTGGAGAACGGCGGGATCCGTCAGTTCAAATCGAGCATCCGGTAGCTCGGATCGAGGCTCGTTTAGCTCGGATCGAGGCTCGGTTAGCTCGGATCGAGGCTCGGTTAGCTCGAATCGAGGCTCCGTTAGCTCGGATCGAGGCTCCGTTAGCTTGAATCGAGGCTCCGTTAGCTCAAATCGAGCATCCGTTAGCTCGTCACCACGCTCTTCAGCGTCGTGTAGCGCGTGGGGTGGCGGCGGGCCTGCCCACCTTGTCGTAGCGCCGCACCGGCCCGATATTCGGTCGGGACGCCGAACGGAGTCCTCAAGCGGGTCGAGGCGTCCCCGACGCCATCGCCACCATCGCGCACCAACCAATAGCTGTGATCTGCGGCAGCGGCTACCGCTCCTCGACGGCCGCCTCGATCCTCATGCGCGCCGGCTTCACGAACCTGCGCAACGTGACGGGCGGGTATCCAACGTCATCCTGAGCCGCGAAGACGGCGAAGGAACTCAAACTGCGATGCTGTTTCGCAGAAGAGGTCCTTCGCTTCGCTCAGGATGACGGGAGTTACAGATCGTCCGACAAGTCGCGCCACGTCGGCGAGGGCGGGGCTCCATCCTGAGCCGCGAAGACGGCGAAGGAACTCAAACTGCGATGCTGTTTCGCAGAAGAGTTCCTTCGCTTCGCTCAGGATGACGGGAGTTACAGATCGTCCGACAAGTCGCGCCACGTGG
>Ga0075425_100000499_pt1 | contig 37080 bp, 31 predicted proteins | sample SoiMethybrSBSTD4_FD_75300 | JGI IMG/M metagenome (GOLD analysis project Ga0075425, IMG submission 75300) | Bulk soil microbial communities from a Populus tree surrounding site in Tennessee, USA - Soil MetaG P. TD hybrid SBSTD4 | ecosystem: Environmental > Terrestrial > Soil > Tree plantation... | reverse complement strand
CAGGGATTGACCGCAGCGGTGCAGGGCGGAATCAACTACCTCGGTAATATGTTCAATTACAAAGGGCCGATGCTATTCATGGCGGACCTGCGACATGACGCGGCGACGAAGCCAGCGACAATTGTGAAAGCCTGGGACACGGCGGTGGAACCGCTGCGCACCAAGCCGGTGGACAAGGCGGTTCTGGACCGGGCACGCGTGAAGCTGCGTTCCGATTTTTGTGACAATGTCAACCAATTGAATGGATTCGGACTGGCGGACCTGCTGGCCAGCTTCGCGCTCTTTGACGACAACCCGGCGCGCATCAACACGCTGGTTTCAGAGTTCGAGAAAGTCACGCCGGAATTGATTCAGAAGACAGCGCAGGAATATTTGAAACCGGAAAACCGGACCGTGCTGGTACTGGAAGTCAAGCCTGAAGCGGCGAAACCGGCCGAAGCGCCGGCAAAGAACTAGGAGAGCGAAATGAGCACGAACATGACACACAAAATTGCCATCGCCGCCGCGACGTTCGCTCTTAGCACTTTGCCGCTTGCCGCGCAGGAGAAGCAGGCACCTCCGGCAGGCGGTCCGCCAAAACCGTTTGTCGTGCCAGCGAATGAAAGCTACGCACTGCCGAACGGAATGAAGGTCACGCTGGTGCCTTACGGCAATTTGCCGAAGGTCACGCTAAGTCTGGTCGTACGCAGCGGCAATCTGAACGACCCGGCCGACATGCCCGGACTTGCCGACATGGCCGGCAAGCTGATGAAAGAAGGAACAGCGGCAAAGAGCTCCAAGCAAATTGCCGAAGAAGCCGCCGGCATGGGCGGTGCTGTGACGATCACGGTGGGCGCAGACGAGAGCGACGTGACGACCGATGTTCTGAGCGAGTTCGGTCCGAAGGCCGTTGCACTTCTTGCGGATGTCGTGCAGCATCCGCTTTTCCCGGAATCGGAGTTGCCGCGCTTGAAGAACGACGCGCAGCGGCAGCTTACGATCTCCAAGTCGGTGCCGCAAAACATGGCGCTGGAGAAGTTTCGCAAGATTCTTTATGGCGATCATCCTTACGGCACGGTGTTCCCCACGCAGGAGAGCATCGAGAAAACGAGCGTCGCGGAGATCAAGAAATTTTACGAAGGAAACTTTGGCGCCGCTCGTTCGCACTTGTACGTCGCGGGCCGATTTGACGTGGCGGCAGCAAAGAAAGCGATTGCCGCGAGCTTCGGAGACTGGGCGAAGGGAGCGGCCGCGGTGAACAATGTGCCGAAAGTGAAGCCGCATCATGTGCTGGATTTGACCGACCGGCCCGGCACTCCGCAATCCACACTACTGGTAGGAATGCCCGTGCCCAATGCGACGAGTCCAGACTCCATCCCACTGGGCGTTACCAACGCGCTGCTGGGCGGCTCGTTCGGATCGCGCATTACGTCGAATATTCGCGAGCAGAAAGGCTACACGTATTCGCCCACCAGTCAGGTTTCGCGCCGCTACCACGACGCGTACTGGGCGGAGACGGCAGACGTGACGACACTATACACTGGCGCTTCGCTGAAGGAAATTTTTGGGGAAATCAACAGGCTGGCGAAGGAGCCGCCTGCCGATAGCGAACTGAAAGGGATCCAGAGCTATCTCTCCGGCTTATTTGTGATCCAGAACTCTTCGCGCGGAGCGCTGGTCAACCAGCTTCGTTTCGTGGACCTTCAAGGCCTGGGCGAAGATTATTTGAAAACCTACGTGCAAAAAGTGAATGCGGTCACACCGTCGGACGTGACGAAAATGACCGCACAGTACATCAAGCCGGACCAGATGACGATTGTGGTGGTGGGCGACAAGTCCACGGTGGCGGAGCAGCTGGCTCCTTATGGGGCCAAGCAGTAACGGACTGCAGGTTCAGGCGACGTGCCTGGCGTCGCCTTCCCGTACCCTAACTCAACTTGCGAATTTGCCTGCCGTTTCAGGCGTGGCCCGTACGGGGAACGCGGCGGCGAGCCGCTCCGCCGGACGCTGCCTTACGACCGCGCTTGGATTTTTCCTGATACAGGCGGGCGTCGGCGTCGGACAACAGTTTTTCAATGCGCGTGCCGCCTCCGCGATAGACGCTGATCCCAATGCTGGCCGAGAGCGCCGGTTTTTCTGGATCCATCTCCATTACGTGACGAACACGACCGGCCACGCTTTCGGCTTCGGTTTCTTCCGACTCCGGAAGCACCAGGGCAAATTCGTCACCGCCGTAACGCGCGGCAGTGTCAATCGACCGGCAGTGGATCCGGAGAATATCTCCCACGCGGCAGATGGCGCGGCTGCCTACCAGGTGGCCGTAGGTATCGTTGATTTTTTTCAAGCCATCGAGATCCAACAAAAGAATAGCGAACGGGCGCCCGCTGCGATTGGTGCGCTCGGTTTCGGTCTCAAGAACATCAAGGAGCCGGCGATAATTGGCCAGACCCGTAAGCGGATCGCTGACGGCGAGATGGCGGACCTGTTCAAACAGACGGGCGTTATCCAGCAGCGCGCCGCCGAGAGCAATGGCGTAACCGAGTACAGTAAACGCCTGCGAAAGCAGGAATGGTGCGTCCAGCAGGCGTTGCGACTGAGAGGCAGCAAGCTGCGAGGCGAGATTCATCCAAGCGGCGACGTAGATGGAACGATCAAAAGCGGTGTAGACCTGGTTGAGGCGACGGCGATACCAAATCGCAGCCAGAAGAAAAACCGCACCGGGCAACAGCTGCTGCGGCGAAGGAAAAAATGCGCTGGGGTGCGCCGAGGTTTCGGTGGGCAGACGCCGCAGCGCGACGGTGATGGCGTAGGTCAGAGCGACGACGCTGAGCAAGGCCCCGGCAATTTCGATTTTGGGCCGACGGGAACGCGGCAAAAAATGCTCGACGAGCAAGGCCACAACAAGCAGCAGTCCAAGGATGATTCGCCCAACCCATAACGCCACAGGAGCCCATTGAATGCGGAGCTGCTGTTCGGCGGGAAGTTGGAAAAAAAGAACGCTGGAGCCGGCGAGCACGGCGCCCGAAAGCATGAAGCCCGCGCCAAGGATCAGCGAAATGCGGTCTTGCGTACCCTGAAAGCGAACCAGAGTGACGGCGGAAAACACAAAGGCCAAAAGGCCGGTTACAACTTGAAGGTATCCCTGTAGAGAGGTATCGGCGTGCAGCGGCACCGGCCGCAACCATAAGGCAAAAAGCAGAATCAGAAGCAGCGCCACCGCATGCCAAAACGCGGGCGTTGCTTCCCACCGCTCCGGATTGATAGTCCCCTCGCCCATAGACACAACTGGCCCGTACCTGGAAGTTGGGCGCGTCCACCTAATTAGACTGTATTGCAGGGGGTATGCGTTGCCGGATTTCGCAGTATGTTGCCGGCAGCCAAACTGTCCATTAGAACAGGTCAAAGACTGCACCAGGCGACTCGGCCGGTTCGAAAAAGAGTTGCATGGGACGCGCAAATTCCGCACAATCTGTGACTTAAATCGTTTCAATTTAATAGGCAGCACATTAGGCAGCGCGGAGGCCAGAGCGCGATGAGCAGCCAGGCAGGCACGGCAGGACCGGGCCTAAGACGAACGCTGACGCTATGGGACTTGATCTTGTACGGAATGATCGTGCTGCAGCCGGTGGCCCCGATGTCCGCATTTGGCGCGCTGAGCGACCGTGGCCGCGGGCACGTGGTCACAGCGGTATTGATTGCGATGGTAGCGATGCTTTCTACCGCGATCAGTTACGGGCGAATGGCGCGGGTTTATCCGAGCGCGGGCTCCGCGTTCACCTATGTGGCGCAGGAGATCCATCCTTCGGCCGGATACATCACCGGGTGGAGCATGGTGATGGACTACATCGTAAATCCGCTGATTTGCACGATTTGGTGCGCCGGGCAGGCGCACGTGTTCGCGCCAGGGCTGCCGGTGTGGGGCTGGAAGATTTTTTTCGCTTTGGTGTTCACGCTGTTGAATCTGCAGGGGATCAAAACTTCGGCGCGTGTGAATGCGGGGATGGCAGCGGCGATGAGCGCGGTAGTCGTCGTGGTTTTCGTTGCGGCGATCCGCTACATTCTGGGTCAGCCGCACAGCGATCCCGGATTCTTCACCAAGCCGTTTTATGACCCGGAGACCTTTACGTGGGGCAATCTGTTTGGCTGCACGTCTCTGGCGGTGCTGACCTACATCGGATTCGACGCAATTTCGACACTTTCGGAAGAAGCAGAAAATCCAAAACGAAATATTTTATTGGCGACGGTTGGCACGTGCCTGGTGATCGGGCTTCTCTCCTCCGCCGAGGTATACATCGCGCAGTTGGTGTGGCCAGCCGCTCGTCCGTTCCCGGACCAGGACACGGCGTACGTATACGCCGCCGCGCTGACCTGGGCTCCGCTGTTTAAGATTGTCGGATTGACATTGCTGGTGGCGAATTTTGGCTCCGGCATGGGCGCTCAGATTGGCGCGGCGCGGCTCCTCTACGGAATGGGCAGGAGCAACGCATTGCCTAAATCCTTTTTCGGCCAAGTGGACGCGAAGCACCATATTCCGCGCAATAACGTGATGTTCATCGGAGTCATTGTGTTAGTCGGGTCGTTTTTCCTGACCTTTGGCCGCGGGATTGAGTTGCTGAACTTCGGGGCGTTGATCGCATTTATGGGCGTGAACGCGGCAGCGTTCATGCGCTATTTTGTGCACGGCGAGAAGAAGATAATCAACTTTGTCCCGCCACTGCTGGGATTTTTTATTTGCCTCGGATTGTGGTGGAGCTTGAGCGTGCCGGCAAAAATTCTGGGAAGCATGTGGATGGGGCTAGGAATCGCGTTCGGAATCTGGAAGACGCGGTGGTTTCGCGAGCCACTGTCGTTTGAAGTGCCGGCGGAGTAACAGCGATGAAGCCTGGGCCATTGCCAAGCGAGACGCTTCTGCCGGATGATGCTGGCACGGAAAAATTGGTGAAACGGCCGTCCGGCAAATCCGCGGCAGTAACCATGAGGGACGTGGCGAATTCAAGTGGTTTTTCGCCTGCGACTGTTTCCATTGTATTGAACAACGCGCCGCTGGCTCGCTACATCGCCCCTGCAACCAAGAAAAAAATCGAAGAGTCTGCGCGTAAGCTGGGCTACCGGCCGAACGTAATGGCGCGGTTCCTGCGCAGCAAACGGACCAACAGTGTGGGCGTGATGTTTTTCGACATTACGGACCCTTTTTGCACGCCGATTTTGCGCGGCATTGAGAATTCCCTGTTCCAGGCATCGTATGTGCCGATCCTGGCGGACGCGCACAATCAGAGGAATCGCTTTGAGCGTTACCTGGAATTGTTGCTGGAACGCCACGTGGAAGCACTGATTGTGGTGGCAAACTGGCTGTTTGTGGACATCCATCTGCTGGCTGACTTCTCGAAACGCAACATCCCCGCTGCGACCATTGGGTGGGAACTACCGGGCGACACGGTAAGCTCGGTGATGGTCGACAATGAAACCGGCGGGCGCATGGCGCTCGAACATCTCCACAAGCTGGGCCACCGCAAGATCGCGTTCATTCGCGGCCCGAAAACGCTGATTGACTCGGGCCCGCGCTGGAAAGGGATTCAAAAGTTTGCGCATTCGGCGGGCCTGGAGATTGATGCGGGGCTCACTGCGCAGCTGCCGGAGGCTTTCGATCCGAATTCCGGGTTCGAGGGCGGATTCCGTTTGACCGAGGAACTCCTGCAAAAGCGAAAAAAGTTCACAGCACTGCTGGCGTTTGACGATTTGACGGCATTGGGGGCCATTCGCGCGTTGAATAAAGCAGGCATCCACGCCCCGGAACAGTGCTCGGTAATCGGATTTGACGATGTGGCGTTGTCGGCTTTGGCCGCGCCTTCGTTGACCACCGTGCGCCAGCCTCTTGAAGTGATGGGCAACCTGGCGGTGAACATCATCATGGAAGGCGTTGCCGCTGCCCAGGAAAAGCGCGACTGGACGATTACGCATCAGCGGATTACACCGGAACTGGTGATTCGCGAATCCACACGGGCGATTTCTCTTTCTACTGCTCACGACTAGCCTCCGCTTGACGAAACGGCGCTTCAGATTCGAGGTGCAATCTTTTAGGCACGGCTTGCGAGGTTTTGTGACTTGGACGCAGAACTACGATCCCCTGGGCTATTGGTGGCTTTCCACGTTGCTGGCCGCGCTTCCCATCCTAATTCTGTTAGGACTATTGGCGGGCTTAAAGGTTCGCCCGCACGTCTGCGCGGTAGCAGGGGCGGCTACGGCGGTGCTCTGCGCGATCACCGTATTCAAGATGCCGGTGCGACTGGCGGTGGCCAGCTTCGGCTACGGGGTCGCGTTTGGGCTGCTGAAAATTATCTGGATCGTGATCGCTGCGGTTTTCCTTTACGACATTTCGGTGGCGACCGGGCAGTTCGAGATCATGAAGGAATCGGTGGCGGCGATTACGCCGGATCGGCGCTTGCAGCTGTTGCTGGTGGCGTTTTGCTTCGGATCATTTATCGAAGGGTGCGCAGGATTCGGCGCACCGGTCGCGATCGCCGGCGCGTTCATGATTGGACTGGGCTTTCGACCGTTTCAAGCCGCGGTGCTAAACCTGATTGCGAATACTGCACCCGTTGCATGGGGCGCGATCGGTATACCCGTACATACGCTGGCGCTAGTCTCGGGGCTGCCGGACGGGGATCTGAGCAAGATGATTGGCCGGATTCTGCCTTTTACGGCAGTGATTGTTCCCTTCTGGCTGGTGCGCACGATGGTCAGCTGGAGCGAGACGCTGGAAGTCCTTCCGGCAATTCTCGCGGTGGGCGTTTCGTTCGCGGGAACGCAGTATTTTTGGTCAAACCACGTGGACAGCAATCTGGTGGATATCGCCGCCGGAATCTTCTCCCTGCTAGCGACGTTGGTCTTTCTGCGCGTTTGGCAGCCGAAGCGGGTCTGGCGCTTCCCCGAGGAGCGGGCGGCTAGGCAAGTTCGCCCTGAGCAGGAGCAAGAAGTAGTGAAAGCGGCGACGGGAGACCAATGGCAAGTCGGCATGGCTCATCCCATGGGGCAAGGAACTCAGTATGCGGGCCGGCAGATTGCGAGAGCCTGGATGCCCTTCGCGATCTTGTCGGTACTCGTGCTGTGCTGGGGATTACCTTCCATCAAGACAGTGATGGGCAAAATGACGACGCCCGCGTTTGCCAGCGGCGGCTGGAACGTGCCTTACCTGCACCGGGCAGTATTGCGCGCGCAACCGGTAGTGGCCATGCCCACGCCGGAGAACGCAAAGTTTGATTTCAATTGGCTGACCGCAACTGGCACGGCTTGTTTTCTGGCGGCGCTGCTGGCTGGGACGGTGCTGGGCCTGGGCCCAGGCGTAATGCTGAAAATCTTTGGCAAAACGCTGTATCGCATGCGCTTAGCGATCATGGCCATGGCCTGCATGCTGGGATTAGGCTACGTGACTCGTTATTCAGGCATGGACGCGGTGTTGGGCCTGGCCTTCACTCGCACCGGATGGCTGTTTCCGTTTTTCGGAACTTACATTGGATGGCTGGGCGTGGCGTTGACTGGCAGCGACACATCGTCTAACGCACTGTTTGGCAGCCTGCAGCGCATCACAGCGGAGCAACTTCACCTGAACCCAGTCCTAATGTGTTCTGCAAACAGCGCCGGCGGAGTGATGGGCAAGATGATTGACGCGCAATCTATTTGCATCGCAACCGCCGCCACCAACCAGGTCGGCGCGGAAGGCAGCATTTTCCGCTTTGTGTTCTGGCATTCCGTGTCGCTCGCGGCCATCGTTGGCGCGATGGTGATGCTTTATGCGTATGTTTTTCCGTACGCCGTGCCGTGAAACGCAACCCCGGTTCCGGCACTGCCAGCAATCTGTGGTATTTTCTTGCGCAAATGAAACCACTCGAAAGCCCTAGACCGAGTTCCGTAGTTTCGGCGATCCTCACCGACGTTCATTTCTGGATCCCTGCTGGGATGTTGCTGTTCGGTCTTTGGGTGCTGCATTGGACCCGATGACGGCCTCCGAGCAACCCCGGGCGGCGAACATGCAGGTGGACGCGAGCCGCTTACGCAAATTGCAATTCGTGGGCATCCTTTCGGGCTTCGCCGCGGGCGCATGGCTTGGCGCTGCGGAAGCGCCGACGAAGCTGGTGAACCTTGGCATCTCACCGGTCATTATTTCCCTGCTGATGGTCTCCGGCGTATTCCTGGCACGCTGGACGCTGCCAGCGTTGATTCGCGGCACTGCGCAGATGAGCGTAGACACACGCCAGGCGCCACATCTAATTCTTTGGGGCGTCCTGGCGGGCTGCCTCTGGGCCGTCGCCAACACGCTCACCGTTTTTGCCATTCGCGACATCGGCCTTATTGTCGCGTTTCCGCTGTGGAATCTGAACAGTCTGCTGGGAATGTTTTGGGGCTGGTTGTTGTTTCGCGAGCTTCGCGGAGCCGAAAAGCGCCGTTTGTGGTCGGTGGTGGGCGGCGCGATTGTAATGTTTTTTGGCGCCACGATGTTGGCGGTGGCCTCTTCGGCTCAATCCGGGGGCACCGCCGCGGCGCGTGGAATCGTCGCAGCCCTGGCGGCCGGAGCACTTTGGGGCACCATGTACATCCCCTACCGCAAAGCGTATCTCAGCGGGATGAACCCCCTCTCCTTCGTTGCGTTTTTCACCGTCGGAGAACTGGGTATGATGCTCACTCTCGCGCTTGTCGACACGGGCGGTGGGGGCGCTCTGATAAAGGAATTATCGAAGGCCGGTGATGTAGTGTTCTGGCTGATGTTGGGTGGATTTGTTTGGGTTATCGGAGACCTGTTCCAGCAGTATGCCGCGAAGTATCTGGGAATCAGCCGCGGCATTCCTTTGTCCAATACCAATCAGCTTTGGGGACTTCTATGGGGAATCTTTGTCTTTGGCGAACTGCACGCCGCGACCGCCGGTCACTCGGCGAAGATCGTGGGTGGCTCGCTACTGATGGCCGCGGGAGCCGGCGCCATTGCACTGGCCTCCGTAACGCGTAGCGAACACGCAAACTGGGAAGGAGCGACGCAGCGCGAAGTCAGAAAATACGGTATCGGCGGTGAGTACGCCAGAGCCGCGATCGCTGGCGAATCGAGCGAAACTCACGCCTCACGATCCTGGGTAGACTGGCTTTTACTAGCAGCGACTTCCGGCGCCTTCCTTTATCTCGGGGCAATCGCCCGCACGCCGCAAATTCCTTTCCACTGGCCTGCCTTGCTGCTCCTTTCGCTCGCTTCGCTTTTAATGCTCGCAGTCGCCGCATACTCTCTTTTCAAGACAACGCGCTTTAATTAGCCATGCCGTCGGAAAGACAGGAGTCCTGTTACCATGGCCGAAGACCATGGCGCGAGGGCAAAGTCCGGCAAGCGACACACCAGCACAGCTCGCGGAAGACCTGGTGCAGACACTGACGCGCGAACGGGTGATTCCGCGCTTCGTGGATTCCTACGTCGTCGAAAACGGCCGTCACGCCCTGCAGGTACATGCGCCGCTTTATCGCGACTTGCTTACCATCTTGCAGCGTGAGGCGCTGCTGGCCGCCTGCGTCCGGGCGCTGGAAATTGCCACGTTTGAATCACTCGAGAGCAGCCGCGGAAAACAAAGGGTAGTCATGCGCAAGGGCGCGGAGAGCTTCCGTCGAAGATTTCTTTCCGCGATGGCGCGTCAGCAGAATTGGAATGCCGGCGACTCCCTGGACTTTCAATCAGATCTGAAAATGTACGAGGACCTGCTCGCCCGCGCAGCGTCATCGCGCCGCCCCCGTAAGCCCTACGAAGCGGCCAATCATCCTTTCGTGGACCGCTGCGCCTTCATGCTGGACTCGGACTTTCTGGAAAAGGCGCGCCTGGCCGCCAGCCGCGCGCTTACCAGCGTCGAAGAAATCGCGGCCAAACTTTCGAGGGAAGCCGTAGGAAAGTCCTAGTGGAATCAGGAATGCGGCTCGACTTGCACGGCCGTGCCGTAAGCAAGCACTTCGGTAACGCCTTGCATCACTTCCGTAGCGTCGTAGCGGAAGCCAACTACCGCATTGGCGCCGTGTTCGGCCGCATGCATCAGCAGCAGCTCGTAGGCTTCGATGCGTGTCCTTTCGCAGAGATCGGTCAGAATGGTGATATTTCCGCCAACGATCGTCTGCAAAGCCGCACCCAAATTTCCGATTACGCTGCGCGAACGCACGATAATCCCTCGTACCACTCCGAAATTGCGAACGATCCGATAACCCGGCAGTTCCAGCGCCGTCGTCACCATAGATGAGTCCACACGCCCCGCCATAGATTTCTCCTCTCGAGGGCAGCCTAAATAAGCGGCTGGGCTGCCGTTTACCTCTGCGATTCTACCCGCGGACTCGCCTGCTGCGCGAGCCGCAGACGTTTGTTATGCTCGGTCCACATGGACAATCTGTTTGTTTTCCTGGCTTTGGCGGAGATCGCCGTCGGGCTGTATTTGGTGTACGAAGCGATCCGCTGGCTTGGCTATGCGCGCCGTCGTAATGCCACCGATCCGGGATTTTATTCGCCGCGCACGGCGGTTTTGTGTCCGTGCAAAGGTGTGGAACCCGGCCTGGAGCGTAATCTCACCGCGCTTTGCGAATTCGATCACCAAAACTATGAAGTGTTTTTCGCGCTGGCATCCGAATCCGACCCGGCGGCTAGCATCGTCAAGCGAGTCGTTGCAGGCTCACACGGCAAAGCACACGTGATTATTGCGGGGGCTCCGCAGGAGTGCGGAGAAAAAATCAATAACCTCCGCGCCGCAATTGAACAATTGACGCCCGACTTTGAATTACTGGTATTCGCCGACTCCGATGGGAGGCCCGGCCGCTCCTGGCTCCGCAGGTTGACCGGCCCCTTGACCGATTCCCGTATTGGCGCTACTACCACGATGCGCTGGCTCATCGCCAACAACAACGAGCTTGCCACGTTGTTGTTAGCGGCGTGGAACGCACCGATCGTGACGATGCTCGGCGAAAACACCGGTAGGAATTTCTGCTGGGGAGGCGGCACCGCAGTCCGGCGCAGCATCTTCGACCAGTCCGCGGTCCTAGAAGAGTGGAGCCATTCCGTCAGCGATGACTATTCGATGACCAACGCGCTGCAGCGGCGCAACCTCCCGATCGTTTTTCTTCCGGAATGTCTTACCGCTTCTTATATCGAAACCGACTTTGGCGGATTGATGGAGTTTACCAACCGCCAGATTCTCATCACGCGGGTCTATTCGTCCAAAATGTGGATGATGGCCGGCCTGACCCAGCTGCTTTTTTCCGCAACCATCCTGCTGGGAGTTTTTGTTACGCTGAAAAGTCTGTCTACCGGGCATCCCGCTACGCAATTTGCCGCGCTTACATTCCTGCCGCTGTTACTGGCGGCCATCCGCGGCGCCATTCGCGTCACCGCCGCACAGGAGATGCTGTCTTCGCTGAAATCACAGATTCAACAGCAGGCTTGGATTCACTTACTTATCGGCGTGTGGATTCCCTATCTATATTGCGCGAATTTCATCTCCTCGGCGTGCACGCGAACCATGCGTTGGCGTGGGATCCGCTATGAGCTCATTTCACCGCATCAGACAAGAATTGTAAACCGCTGAAAACACCCGAAATCCTCCGCTGGCGGATAAAAAGCGAAACTGTGACCTACTTTTTGTCAGTTTCTCGCTAGTAGTTTTCCCAATTGACTAGGGAATTTTTTTCATTGGGAGTGCAATTCCTACAGAGCCGAATACAACGTTTGGGGTAAATGTGTGCATATCTCTACCATTTTTCGGCAGTTCTGGTACGACCATTTGGCCTTGAAGTTGCTGACCTCATGGCAGTTCGGTTGTGCACGCAGGCGGGCTACTTGCAGCTCCTTCTCGCGCCTCGGCGTCACCCGTTCTCGAAGCTCGGTGGCCGCGACATCCGCCCTCTTGTCCGGTTTCGGGTGCCGTTCTCTGTCAATTTGAATCTAGATGTAAAACGTTAGCCTCGCTCCGAGGTGCATTTATATTCGTCGAGGCATTTCTGGCCGCAAGGCGGAAATGCGAACGGAGAGGTCCAGTGAGAGTGATCCGCAGAAGTGCACAGGTGCATTCCATGCACCCCACCCAGCCTGCGATCGCAAGAGAGAAGTTTTTCTTCTACGAAAAAAACACAGGAGTGTCCCATTTTCAAGTCGAGTCCGACGACCAAGGCCGTTTCCCCGTCGAACAGGCTGCCGGGCTGCTGGCCATGCACTGCATGGTCCGCAACCAGATTCCCGAAGACTATGTGGTGATGGTCCAAGCCGAGTCTTCTCACCTTGCTGGTCTAACCGAAAAAGCCCAGAAGCTTCTGGAAGCGGGCCGGTCGGTCAAAAGTCACGTGAAGCTGACACGCCGGGAGGAAGAAGTTTTGAACGGCGTGATGCGCAGCCAAGCCAACAAAGAAATCGCAGCCGCCCTCAACCTTTCAGAGCGCACCGTAAAATTCCATGTTTCGTCGCTGCTGGCGAAGTTCCGCGTGCGCGGCAGGATGGAGCTGGTCCGCGAAGCGACGCAGCATACTTCGCCGAATATCCCCGTTCACGCACCGGTCGCCACTCGCGAATCGCGGCCACTGGTTTCGCGTGTAATGAACTACCGCGGCGGCGGCGTTTTCATGGCCATGTCCGGCCGTGAAGCCGTCGCACAGTAATTCGCAAAGCAGTTTCAAGCAGCACTCATAAAAAAGCCCGTGGGCTATAGCACCACGGGCTTTTCAATTGCAGCTCGATTCTTTCTTGCGGCTTATTTCTTGCCTGCTCCAAACAGTTCGGCAGCCTTGTCCCAGTTCACCACGTTCCACCAAGCCTTGATGTAATCGCCGCGCACGTTTTGATACTTCAGGTAGTAGGCGTGCTCCCAAACATCGAGTCCCAGAACAGCTTTCCCGCCCAGCAAGTACGGCGTGTCCTGATTCGGTGTTGAATCAATCGCCAGTTTGCCATCCTTCACAATCAGCCAGGCCCAGCCGGACCCAAACCGCCCTAAGCCGGCCCCTGCAAACTTTTCCTGAAAACCGGCGAAGGATCCAAAACTGGAGTTGATGGCCGCGCCCAGGTCGCCTTTGGGCTCGCCGCCTCCACCCTTTTTCATCAGCGTCCAGAAGAGCGTGTGATTCCAGTGGCCGCCTCCGTTGTTGCGGACTGCGCCACGAATGTTTTCCGGCACCGCATCGAGATTTTTCAGCAGGTCGTCAATAGACTTGGCCTGCAGGTCTGCATGGCCCTCTAAAGCTTTGTTCAGGTTGGTGACGTAGGCGCCATGATGTTTGTCATGGTGAATTTCCATCGTCTTCGCGTCAATGTAGGGCTCCAAAGCGTCAAATGCGTACGGCAAGGGGGGCACAGAGAATGCCACAGGTTTGTCCTCCAATGTGAGATTAGCCTCGTACTTTGCAGAGCCGCCTGCAGCCAGCAAGCCGGCAGCAACGTGGTCCGGTCGAAAGAACGCGGCACCGGCAATGCTACCGGTGAGCAGAAATTCCCTGCGTTTCACGAGGAACTCCTCAGCGCGGTGGGCCGACGGATGTACACCGCGGATTATACTGCCGCGCCGTCCCGGCACTCAACCCGCGGCCGCCTACCCGCCGCCGAAGCGATTGTCTCCCGGTTGGATGCGCGAGAGCGCCCAGCGGGCAGATTCGGAGATCACTATATCTGGAGATTCAGACAATTTCAGCAGCGAACTCAAGGCCTCCGGGTATACGGAGTTTCCGGGTCTTAATCTCGAGTTTCCGAGAGCGATGCAAGCATTGCGCACCAAGCCTCGCCACTTGGCCCTCTTGATTGGACTGTCACGAAAATCCTCGCGGAATTCCGCTTCGCTGAGATTCGCTAGCTGCAGTAGGTCGGGCCGAAACAGCGAGGCCTCTTCGGGGTTCCCCGAGTCTTTACTGAATTTTCGCGGCTGAAATTCCGGGACATCCGTACGCGCCGATTTGCGGTTCCACGGGCAGACATCCTGGCAAATATCACAGCCGAAAACATGGTGCCCCATCGGCTCTCGAAGATCTTCTGTAATCGAACCGCGAAACTCAATCGTGAGGTAGGAAATACAACGCGTGGCATCGAGAAGGTATGGTTCAAGGATCGCTTGCGTTGGACAGGCATCGATGCACGCACGGCACGTTCCGCAACGGTCGGGCGGCGGCATCTGATCCGGGCCGAGCGTAGGCGCGAACCTCAGTGTGGTCAGGATCGCGCCAAGAAATAGCCAGGACCCCGCCCCTTGGTTAATTAGCAGCGTATTCTTGCCGAGCCAGCCGAGCCCCGCATATTTTGCCGCGGCACGTTCGTGGATTGGCCCGGTATCGGCATAAGCCCGCGCTTCGAAGGGCTCCGAGCTGGCAAAATGCTCCTTCATTTCTGCGACCAGCGCATTCAACTTTGTCCACAAAACTTCGTGGTAGTCCCCGCCCCATGCATAGCGCGAGATCCAGCCGCGCGGGCCTTCTTCGCCGTCGAGCACAGTTTTATCGGTCGAGTAGGGGAATGCCGAGTTGTAGTTGAGCGCGCAGACAATCAGGCTACGTACGTTGCTCATGGCGCTCTGCGGGTCGAGACGCCTCGGGTCGCTCAAATACTTCATCTCGCCCGCATACCCGCGTTTGAGCCATTCGGGAAACCGCTCCAGTTCCGGAAATTTTTCGGCAGCTGCCACTCCACACAGTTCGAAGCCAACGCGCAGCGCCCTGTTACATATCCATTGAGTATCGCTTGCGTTCAGCGCAGCCGGCTCCATCTATCAAGCCTGCCCGAATTCCCGTCTGGCCGAAAGCCGTCAAGAAAAAAAACCCCTCGCCGGAGGCGAGGGGTCGACCACTCCTAACAAGCGTTTGATTTGCGAACTCGCTAACCTTGCGGCGTTACGTTTTCCGCCTGCAGCCCCTTCGGGCCCTGCTTCACCTCGAATTCTACTCGCTGGCCCTCATTGAGTGATTTGTAGCCATCGGACTGAATTGCCGAGAAGTGCACGAACACATCTTCACCCGACTGGCGCTGAATGAATCCATAACCCTTCGAAGCATTAAACCACTTGACGGTACCCTGCTCTTTGCTCACGGAGATTCCCCTGCGCTGAATTCGCGCTCTCGAGCGGCGTTTCCGCACCGGCAGCTGGAAGCCCGACAGGGGAATTGGCGAGGCCGGCGGGAAACCTCGTTCTTGAAACGCGGCGGTATGCTGGCACAAATTTCGGCGGCAGTCCAGAAAGAATGATTACGTTCGGTAGCGTTGGCCTAGCGGAAGCTGCGAACTGCTGCCGCTTCCTCGGTGTGCACATCGAATACGGTGTAGAGCTTGGTGATCTGCAGCAGGTCGCGGACCTTCCTGGTAAGATGTAGCAGCTTCAGCTCGCCCTCCCGGTTTTGCACCGACGTATAGGCATGCACCAGCTCGCCGATCCCAGAGCTATCTATGTAATCCACGTCCGCCAGGTTGATCAGAATTTTTTTGCGGTTTTCGTCCAACAATAAGCGAACTGTCTTGCGCAGCAGCGCGCTACCGTCTCCGAGGGTAATCTTTCCGCCGAAGTCCACGACAGTAACCTGCCCTACGTCCCGATAAGTGGCGTAAAGCGCCATATTCGTTCAGTGTGCTTTTCCCGGGTCTTTTTCCCCGTCCGCGCCGCTCGCGCCATTGGTCGGCGCATTGACCGCGCCAGGCAGCCACTTGGACATAATAATTTCCGCGCCGCCTGTGCGGCCCGATACAACGTTGAACTCGTCCATAAAGGCGCGCATCAGGAATATTCCTCGGCCAGAGGTACTCAGAATATTCTCCTCCGCCAGAGGATCCGGAACATCAGTCAGCTTGAACCCTTTGCCCTCATCCATCACGTGAATTACTAACTTTTCGCTGGTTATATCGAGCGCCAGGTGAATCTTTTTGTCCGGCCGCTCCTGGTTGCCGTAGTGAAACGCGTTGATTACACCTTCCCGCACGCTCATCCCAATGCGGTAGCACATCTCTTCGTCAAAACCCGCTGCCTCGGCCACGCGCAGACACATTTCCTCTGCCAGGTTCACGCTGTCGACCTGCGTGTCGAGAACGACTTCCAGGTGTTTGTCTTCTTGCGCCATGCGAGGGTCGGTCACCGCGCAAACCGAGTGAATTTAGGGCTTTGTATGGGTAACACAATGCCCTTCCCAACGTCAATGGAGTGGCCAACGTATGGAGTGGCCAACGTATAGGTACGGTTCAAACGAGTTACACCTGGTCGTCACGTCCGGACCATCTGTCGGGCCTCCTGTGCGGGCTCGACTATTTCATGGTGGAAATGCTGTTTTTGCAGACTTCAAGCCGGTTCCTCGCATGATTGGCATTGGCTTCCCGAACTTTCTCGCAACGGCCGTCGCGCGAGGGACCGAAATGAATCCGCAGGCTTGCTAGTTCTTGATGCTCGTACCGTTTTCGGTATAAACATTCTAGCTACGTTATTGCCCACGCCGGTAAGAGCGCACGAGGGAGGCCCGGCCCATGAGTGTCGCCCGATCATTCTTTCTGTCTGCATTGCTGGTCAGCGCGAATCCTTCGCAACTCCCCGCGCAGTCGGCACGGGAGCGCCTCCGCAGGCGCATTCGGAGGGACTTGCCAAGGTTATACGTTCCCAAATGACGGTCGCAGTCTCGCGAAGGTAGCTGGGCACCACGAATGCCAAGGTTCAACTTGGAGGTAACCGTGCGCCGGATACTCTTCACAGCTTTGGGTCTGTCTATTATTGCGTGCTGCGCGGTGCCTATTGTTGCTCAGCGCTGCGGCAAGGAGCGCTGGTCGGTCAAAACCGGAACAGATCCCGGCGCTGCGTCAGTCGACCTAATGCATCCCCAGACGGCCAGGATCGCTGACCTGATTTCAATTTCACCTCCGAGCACACTGCCCGCAAACTCCCGCTTCGCTCCAACCGAGAACACTGTTTTTATGGTCGATGCCACATTGACAGATTTCAAGGTGGAAAGCGGCTCCACTGGCGACTCCGACTATCATCTTGTGCTGCAAGACGATCTGGGCAACACCATGGTGGCAGAAATCCCATCTCCCGGTTGTGTCGGCGGGAGCAGTCCATTCGCGGGCCAAATCGCCAGCGTTCGCGCAAAATTCGACGCGCAATTCACTGCTACTTCTTCGTTCCATACCGTAAACGTGCCCGTGCGCGTAACGGGCGTCGGTTTTTTTGATTTCTTCCACAATCAGCACGGGGCAGCGCCCAATATCATCGAACTGCACCCGGTCCTCGACATAACATTCAACCCTGGTCCATCAGATGGGGACTTTTCTTTCTCGCTGTCTTCGGGTTCGGTACATCTCCATGCGGGAAGTTCGTCTTCGGTAAGCCTGACTGCGTCCGCGACGGGAGGGAGCAACATACCAACTCTGGCCTTTGCGGTGACTGGCCTCCCCTCAGGCGTCAGTTCGAAAGTGACGACTGGCACCAGCGGAGAAGCCATCTTGGCGTTGAGCGCAGCGCCAACGGCAGCTACCGGGGCGTTTCCTGTTACCGTCACGGGCTTTTCCAATGGGCACTCACACAGTCAGACCCTTGCCTTGAACGTTTCGCATCTGCCGTCGGGTCCGGATGCAGAGCAATGGGAGTACAAGCTCATCAGCGCTGCGAGCGAGCAAGATGTGATCGATCAAGCCAACCAGCTCGGGATACAAGGATGGGAACTCGTGAGCGTCGTTCGCGTCTCCGGATCTCCAGCCTGGAGGGCGTTCTTCAAGCGCGCCACGAAGGATTGAAGGCGTTGTGGAGCGGCCCGCGCGAGCTCCAACGAACCCTGACAAATGCTGAAACGAAAACACGACCGGCATCACTAATCACCGCAAGCATCCGGTCAGTAAGTCAGGATAAGGCGATGTTCACACGTTTCCCGCGCCAACGGCAACCCGCGGATCTCAGAATCGAATCCGCACTTCAGGAAGTCTCGAAAGCTGAAAGTGTCGCATGGCAGCGAACCGACTGGGAGCGTATGGCAGTACAACGCGGATTGTCCTACTCGCGCTTCGAGCACCTCTTCAGGCAACGGACGGGCCTCTCGCCTAGACACTTTGTCAAGCAATCTTGCCTTTTCGAAGCGAGGCGACTCCTCGAACAGAGCCCCGCATCAATTAAAGAAATAATGATTTCGGTAGGATTCGCCGACGCCAGTCATTTTTGCCGGGATTTCAAGGCGCTAACCGGTGTCTGCCCCAGAAAGTACCGGTCCGATCATAAACGAACTGCGCTTCGTAATGGTACGTAAACGGCACTTTTGGCCAACAACTCTTCCTTGCTTAAAGGAACGCGTCAGCCGAGTATGAACGTCCCGGCCGCCTGCCGACGGTCGTACTTCGCCACAAGGAGCTTCCTATGAGCATACTCTCGGCCCATGTTGCTGTCGTTTCTGACACTCCGGCCGTCACTCTTCCCGACGTAATTTCAGTTGCGGCGGCGCTCCAGAAACAGGTCATCCGCGACTTCGGTCCTCTGTGGAATGTCCAGGCAACCGTGGATGCGTTCGACAAGCTGGAGTCTGTGCCAGTCGATTACTGGCCAATCATTTTGCGCGATGACATTCAGGAGCCGGGAGCTGCCGGCTTTCATACGGATGACCATGGCCAGCCATTTTCTCTCGTACAGGTGGACAACAACTGGCCGTTGACCGCGAGTCATGAGGCGCTCGAAATGCTTGCGGACCCTTTCGGCAACCGGACGGTCGCAGGTGCTCCTCCCGCTCAAGCTCCTGACCCGATCGCGACGTTCGAACGCGTCGTTTACCTCGTAGAAGTGTGCGACCCGTGCGAGGGCGACAAATTCGCGTATTCCGTTAACGGAATAAAAGTGTCGGACTTCATCACTCATCACTATTACGATCCGAACGGCGCAACAGGTCTCCGCTACAGTTTCCGCGGTCACGTTCACGAACCGCATGAGGTGTTGGACGATGGTTACGTAAGTTTTGGAAACCCCGTCGACAACCACTGGTATCAAATATTCGTCAGAGCTGGTCAGGTCGGCGTTCGAGACCTTGGGGTTATTCAAGTGAATCGGGGCACAAGTCTTCGGGAAGCAGTAGATCGGAAAGTGCGCGAAATTCGCAAGGATGAGAGCTATCGGACCAAGCCACACGTGATGGCCGCAAGGGCGAGCGCTGTAACTGCGTACGCAAATACGAGCGACGCACGTGCGAAATCGCTTCGGGAATTCGTAAAGGGGTTAAAATAGCAGAGGGGCGGCTAGCGATCTGGCGGCTCCTGAAGTTGGAGGACGCCAATGCCGGAGAACACATCTCACAAGCAAAAAGGACAGGACGAAAGAGCCCAACGCATTCGTCAGCAAATCGAGCGACTTAAATCGGGCGAGCAAACTGAGGACTCTGCCGATGCTTCCAAGTCTCTGAGGGAGCAAATCGAAGAACGGGCCAATGAGGCCGAGGCCAAGCCCGGTCCAGACGGCGAATGAAAGCGTTGTCGCCGGCCCAGAGTTGCTTTGTCTTGATGATTCCAGGCTATCACGCATGGCTCTGTGAGAAAGCGCTCAACGAAATCTGTATAAGCGCTTCTTCAGTATTTTCCCCGTCACTAGGCAAACCGGCAAAATTCACCTTACCGGCACCGCTTGCCAGCGCGCTTCCTTACGGATATCGCGGGCGCAAGATTGCGTCCATACGGAAACTCAATCCACAATTTTGGGGCGTGATCCGGGTCGGCCTTGCTAGCAGCGGCTTCCGCCTGTAAGCCCAGGCGTAAAGTACTAAGCTGCTCCCTCTGGCCTTTCTGTCCTATGGACAGGATTGCCGGTTTGCACCAAAAACCAGGAGACCAACAACCAACTACCATCGTCTGATACAGTTACGTCGGCCGGAGGTGCCCTTTTGAAGAAGCTCGCTCTTGCTCTCTCCATGTTGTTCGTTGTTGGTGATTCACATTCCGCGCAGGCCCAAAGCAAACACGCTCCCTCACTCACCGAAGGCCTCAGCCTTAGAGCCATCAACGGTCACGAAATCTCTCCCGACGGCAAATTCATGGCCTACCGCATCCGCGAAACCGATTGGAAAGAAAATGCTTACGTCCGTCAAATCTGGTTGCTCAACGTAGCCACCGGCGAATCGTTCCAGTTTACCCGCGGCAAGAAATCTGCCGGTGCGATGGAATGGTCCCCCGACGGCCGCTGGCTTGCCTTCGTCACCGAACGCGAACCCGCCGGCATCCTTCCCGAAGAAAAGAAGGACGACAAGGACAAAAAGAAAGACGACGATTCGAACGAAAAGCCCGCCGCTCAGCAGATTTGGCTCATCTCGCCCACTGGCGGCGAAGCCTGGCAGCTCACTCGGCATCCCACCGACATCGGCGGCTTCCACTGGTCCAAGGATTCGAAACAAATCGCCTTCACCAGCTCTGCGGCCGAGAGCAAAGCCGAAAAGGACCGCAAGGAAAAATACTCCGACTACGAAGTTTTCGAAGAAGACTACCGTCAGAACCAGATCTGGGCCGTCGACGTTCCGGCCGCCGAAAAAATGTTTCTTCCCGTAAAAGCCACGCCGCTCACGAAAGACTCCAAGCTCAATATCAACGGCTTCAGCTGGTCGCCTGATTCCAAGCTCATCGCCTTCGCTGCCTCAAAAAGTCCTTCCCTTCCTGCCGCCATCGACACAGACATCTACCTTCTCGATCTCGCTCACGACAATCAGGTCCGTCTGGCTGTAGCCCTTCCCGCTCCTGACAACAATCCCGTTTTCTCTCCCGACGGCAAGCAGCTCGCCTTCACCTCCGCTCTCGATCAGCAATATTTCTTCTACGCGAACAGCCACATCGCTGTGGTCGACGTGGACAAAGTCTTCTCCGCACCGGCCAAATCTGCCTCTGACGTTCGCAACCTCACGGCCAAGTTCGACGAAGACCCCGACCTCATCGATTGGGGTCCCGAGGGCATTTACTTCGCCGCCCAGCAAAAAACCACCGGCCACCTTTTTCGCCTCAATCCGCAAACTGCGCAGGTTACGCGCATCACCGCGCCCGAGGCCTTCTACTTCGCCGGCGTTTCTTTCACCAAGGATTTCAAGACCATGGCCGTCGCCGCCGATGACGCCACGCATATGGTCGAACTTTTCGTCTCGCCCACCGACAATTTCGCTCCGCGCAAGCTCACCGACATGACCGCGCAGATCTCCGACTGGAAACTCGGCACCGCCGAAGTCATCTCATGGAAATCCCAGGACGGCGCCACTATAGAAGGCGTCCTCCGCAAGCCCTCCGACTACGATCCCGGAAAAAAATACCCGTTGCTCGTCGTCATCCACGGCGGGCCCACCGGCGTCTCTGACCCAACCCTCTCCGCCGGCGATTCCTACTATCCCATGCAAACCTGGCTCGCGCGCGGCGCACTCGTCCTGCAGCCCAACTATCGCGGCAGCGCCGGCTACGGCGCCGCCTTCCGAGCACTCAATGTCCGCAACCTGGGCGTCGGCGACATGTGGGACGTCATGAGCGGCGTAGACTCACTCATCGCCAAAGGCATCGTCGATCCGAGCAAGCTCGGCTCCATGGGCTGGTCGCAGGGCGGCTACATTTCCGCTTTCCTCACCACCAACACCGACCGCTTCAAAGCCATCTCCGTCGGCGCTGGCATCAGCGACTGGTCGACCTACTACGTCAGCACCGACATCACGCCCTTCACGCGCCAGTATCTCCACGCCACGCCGTGGGACGATCCCGCCATCTACGCCAAAACCTCGCCCATCAGCAACATCAAAAAAGCCAAAACGCCGACGCTCATCCAATCCGGCAGTGCTGACAAGCGCGTTCCCCCTCCCGACAGCTTCGAGCTCTACCGCGGCCTGCAAGACCAGCACGTAGACTCCCGCCTCATCCTCTACACCGGCTTCGGCCACCCCATCACCAAACCCAAATCTAATCGCGCCGTCCTGCAAGCAAACCTTGACTGGTTCAACCACTACCTCTGGGGCGACCCCTTCCCCAAAGACTCCGCCCTCCTAGGCTCCAGCCAACTCGAACCCTCTGCGCCGGCAAAATAGGCTCTCGGCATTCGATTTCCGTCTAATAAAGTATCCAACACGTGCTGTGGTATCCTTTTTCCGCTAATCGCGTTATCCGGAGATCCATCGCCGAATTTCGCGAAGTGCTGAAACCGAATCCTCGCAACCTCAAAGCCCATTCCGCGGTACGAGTCCGGCCAGTACGCGCTAGCTTGCGAAGAATACTCACGCGCCATCGAACTTTCCCCCGACGATGCCGATCTCCGCGAAAATCTCGGCGCCGCACTGCAAGAAACCGGCCGCTTCGATGAATCCAAGAAAGCCTTCGCCGGAGCCTGGCGCCTCCGTCCCTCCGGCACGTAAGACGCCCAGTCCTCTAAGCACCGCACAATCGGCTCCACGTTTGGCGTTCCCTTTACAGGCTTTCGCGCCGCACGTATAGTGTCCTTCAGCGTCCGCCACATCTCCGCGCGAGGTATAGCATGGCCATCGGCTGGGTACTCCTGATTGCCGTCGTCGTCATCATCGTCATCCTCATTGGGATGTACAACAGCCTGGTCCGCCTGAAAGTTCAGGTGGACAACGCCTGGGCGGACATTGACGTTCAGCTCAAGCGCCGCTACGACCTCATCCCCAACCTCGTCGAAACCGTCAAAGGCTATGCCGGCCATGAAAAGGGCACCCTCGAAGCCGTCATCAATGCCCGTAACCGCGCCATGACCGCCACCAACCCCGGCGAGAAAGCCGCCGCGGAAAACATGCTCTCCGGCGCCCTCAAGAGCCTTTTCGCTCTTTCAGAAGCCTATCCCCAGCTCCGCGCCATCGAAAGCTTCACCTCCCTGCAAAACTCCCTCACCCAGATCGAAGATACCGTGCAAAATGCGCGCCGCTACTACAACGCCGTTGTCCGCGATCTCAACACCAAGATTCAGCAGTTCCCCACCAACATTTTCGCCGGTATGCTCGGCTTCAAGCCCCGGGAATTTTTCGAAGTCACCTCCACCGCCGAACGGGAAGCCCCCAAAGTGAGCTTCGGCACGCCATCCGCTCCGACCGCCTGAGGTTCAGAGAGGGAATCCCTTGGCCTTGCCCTTCTCCATCTCTAAAGACTTGTCATCGCGAGCAGAGCGGGCCGATTTTTCTGTCATGCGCGAAGCACATGTCGGCCTGCGTAGCCGAGGCACCTCAGCGTGATCGCAACGCAACAGAAATCGTTCCGCCAACATCGACTCGACCCTGCCCGCTTTTTTCTTTACCTCATTACTTCCTTACTTCTTCTTTCCTTTCCCCTGCTCGCCAAAGAACTCCGCATCGAACGCTTCAACGCACAAATCGACGTTCTCCCTGACTCCACCGTCTCCGTCACTGAATCCATCACCGCCCATTTCCTCGGCGGTCCCTGGCACGGCCTCTACCGCGAAATCCCCGTCGAGTACTTCACCCCGCAAGGCATGAACTATTCCCTGTTCCTCGACGTCAAACGGATTACCGACGGCGCCGGCCACCCGCTCAAGTACGAATCCTCCCGCGAACGCCACTACCGCAAACTCAAAGTCTTCATCGACAACGCCGACGACTCCGTGCAGACCATCAACATTGAGTACACCGTCTCCGACGCATTGAAATTTCACGAGGACTTCGATGAGTTCTACTGGAACGTCACCGGCGACGAGTGGGATGTCCCCATCAACTCCGCCTCTGCCACCATCACTCTTCCCTCCTCCGCGAAAAACATCCGGGCTAACTTCGCCACCGGAGCCTATCGCTCGCGTGGACAGGATGCCGAACTCTCCATCACCGGCAACGGAGTTGAAGTTCACACCTCCGCACCGCTCCCCTATCATCACGGCCTCACCGTCGCCATCGCTTTCGACAAAGGCGCTCTCCGCGAGCCCACCGCCTTCGATAGAGCCGTTCTCTTCTTCCGCAGCAACTGGCCGCTGCTTCTTCCCTTCCTCGTCGCCGCCCTCATGTCTTGGATCTGGTACACCAACGGCCGCGATCCTCGCCTGCGCCCCATCGCTGCGCAATACGAACCGCCCGATCAGTTGACGCCCAGCGAAGCAGGCACGCTTGTCGACAACTCCGCCGATATGCGCGACATCACCGCCGCCATCGTGGACCTCGCTGTCCGCGGCTACCTGGTCATCCAGGAACGCTCCGAATCCCACATGATGGGCCTATACAAATCGCAGGACTACAGCTTCATCCTCAAGAAAGGCCGCGCCGAATGGTCCTCTCTTAAGCCCCACGAACAATCTCTCCTCGACGGCATCTTCAGTGTCGGCCAACCTGAAGAAGTCGTGGATATAGAAGACCTCCACAACGTCTTCTACAAAAATATCCCCATCATCAAGAATCAAGTCTTCGCACAACTTCTCGGTCGCGGCTACTACCTCCACCGTCCCGACACGGTGCGCGCCACGTACATCGGCGCCGGCCTCGTCATCGGTTTTCTTGCCATCTGGGGAGGCGCCGCCGTCGGCCGCGGTCTCGGCATGGCCGGCGCGCCGTTCGTCATCGCGGGAATCCTCAGTGCCGCTATCGTCTGCGGCTTCGGCTGGTTCATGCCTGCGCGTACTGCCAGCGGCACTCGCGCCCTCGAAAGCGTACTCGGCTTCGAAGACTTCCTGACTCACGTCGAAGCCGACCGCTTCAACCGCATGATTAAAACACCTGAAATGTTCGAAAAATTCTTGCCCTTCGCCATGGCTCTAGGCGTCGAGAAGAACTGGAGCAAGGCCTTCGTCAACATCTACACCCAGCCGCCCGGTTGGTACCAAGGCGGCAATTTCAGTTCCGGCTTTTACCCCTACCTGTTCGTCAACAACATCAACGCCATGTCGTCGCAGGCCGCCACCACCTTCGCGTCCGCTCCGCGCAGTTCCGGCGGATCCGGTTTCAGCGGTGGCGGCGGCAGTTCCTCTGGTGGCGGGTTCGGCGGCGGCGGCGGCGGCGGTTTCTAGCCTGCATTTGTAGCGGCCACGTTCAGCTGATTTGCGAATCCAGATGCATAGTATCTTCAAAGTTTTCAGGAGGCGGGGGTTTCAGCGCCGCGCAAGGAAAAGGGTTTTAGCCTGAAGAGCTCTAGGCAAACTTCCAATGTCCTACTACATGGAATTCGAACTCACCGTAGCCGGCCTAATCCTCGGCATCGGCCTCCTGGTTTTCGTATTCCGCCGCTGGATCAACCGCCAGTAACCGACTCAGCCATTCTGCAGCAACTGCTGCACATACCCCGAAGTCAGCGGTATCCTGCGCGCCCACACTCCGGTCGCTTCAAACAATGCTGCCGCCACTGCCGCCGGCACAACTGCATTCGCCGCCTCGGACCCGCCGCCGAATCCCTTATCGTCCCGCGAAATCGTTACCAGTTGAATCTCCGGCATCTCTTCCATCGTCAAAATTTTGTAGCGGCTCCAATTGGTGCTCGTCACTTTCGATCGATCAAATGTAACCTCTTCCTTCAGCGCCTCGCTCAATCCCATCACCACCCCGCTCTTCATACACCGCTCCAGCTGTCGCGGATTGATGATTTTCCCGGGTTCGCACCCAATCGTAAATTTTGTCACCCGCACAGCTCCGGTCGCGGGTGTCACCGTTGCTTCCGCAATGCCCACCCAGTACGCATTGGACCGCACGATGATGCACACGCCTCGCCCAGTCAGTTCCTTCGCTACGCTCTTGCCTACGCCCGAGCGCGGCGAACGGCGTGCTTCCCACTGCGCCGCCTTCGCCGTCGCCTGCAAAATATCGATCAGCCTCTGATCCGTGGTGTGCGCAATCCGGAATTCAATCGGATCCATCCCGGCCGCGGCCGCTGCTTCATTCAGGAACCCTTCGAGCGCAAAACACTGCTGCCGCTGCCCCGGAGTCCGCATGATGTTTCCGCGCAGGCCGCCCGACGCCGCCTCCCCTCCCACATTCGGCATCCCAAACGCCTCTTCCAGTCGCTGAATCTTGTCGTACGGCCACTCCGTAGCCACAAACCCCGCCGGCTTCGACGTCGCGCTCGGCATTCCCGCCAGCAACGCTCCCACCGGCCGTGGATCGGTCATGTGCGGGGAGTAAAACGCGCTGTGCACCGCGGCCAAATGCCCGTGCTCGTCCACGCTGGCCTTAAAATCCGCAACCCAAGCCGGAGAAACACTCGACCACGCCAAGTCCTCTTGCAGCACCCATTGCACCCGCACCGGCTTGCCCGTCAGTTGCGACAAAATCACCGCGTCCGCTTCCGCGCCATCCCCTCCAAATGTCGTTCGACCGTACTGCCCTGAATGTTCCAGCCAGCGTACCGCCACTTTCTCCGTTGGCACGCCGAGCAAATACGCAATCCGTGCCCGCAATCCCTGCGATTGCGCAGAGTGCGTCCACACCGTGGTACTTCCATCGCTCCGCACATCCGCCACCGCTACAAATGGCCCAATTGGGGCGTGCCGCGTGTACCCTTGCTCGTAGCTCGCCGAAAATAGTTTCGCCGCCTTCGCCAGCGCTTCTTTCGCCGCATCTGCGTTCCCTTTGCTCTCGTCTGCTTTTTCCCATTTGTACTCACGAATCGCTCTGCTCACGTTCTCGCTGCCCGGCAATCCGGCCCACTCCGTCCACTTCGTGCCCGCGGCCACCGCTTCCGCCGCGCGAATCGCTTCCCATTCACTTGGCGAAACCACGCCGACCAAATTCCCTTTTTTCACCACGTCCGCTGTCGGAAACTTTTTCCTTTCCAGATCGCCAACCGAAATCAGTGTCGAACCCATCGTCGCGGGCCGCACCATCCGTGCATGCAGCATCCCTGGCAGCTCCACATCGCAGCTCCACTTCGTCTTACCCGTCACTTTGTCCGGAATTCCCGGCAGCGGATGCGATGTCCCGATCACCTTGAACTCTTTCACCGGTTTTATCGACGGTTCCCCGGTCACCGTAATCCCGTCGAGCGAAGTCATCCCCACCCAGCCGTTTGCATCCGGTTTCGGCAATTCGCCCTTGACGGGAATCTTCAGCTCCAGCTGCTGGCCATGCACTAGCTGCCCATAGCTGACGCTCTTGCCCCCTCCCGACACCACGCCCTCAGCCACACGGAGGTCTGAAGCGGAAGCGCCCAACTGCTTCGCGGCCAACTCCAGCAAGGCCTGATACGTGTACGCCGCCACCTTCCGCACATTCTCCATACCGGTCAGGAAACCCGCCGAATAACCTCCGTCCGGCGTCCGATCCGTGTCCCCCATCACCAACGAAATCGTTTCCGGCCGTACCCGCAGCTCCTCTGCGATCGCCTGCGCGTAGTACCCGCTCATCCCCGTACCCGTTTCCGTGCGCCCCGTGCGCGCCAAGGTCGTTCCATCGCTGTGAATCTCCAGCCACGAAACGAGCTGGGTCGCGTCGGGCGAAGCGGCTTCCGCCTTCAGCAGAATCTCGGCAGGCAAGGCCAGTGAAACCACCAACGCCCCACCCGCCTTCACAAAGCCTCGCCGCGTGATCGCCATCGAATTTCGCTTCTCTTCTTCCAAACTGTTCATGGCCACCTCCGTTCGCCCCGGCTCCCCGATTTCCACTTTTCTATTTCCTATTTTCCCTTTTCCGTACCCATCGCTTTCGCCGCCCGTTGCACCGCGTCAATAATTGCCGAGTACGTCCCGCACCGGCATAAGTGCGGTGAAGGCCCCTTGTTCGTGAACGCATCCTTGATCTGCGCCACGCTCGGATTCGCATTCCTGCTCAGCAGTTCCACCGCCGCAATCATCATCCCGCTCTGGCAATAACCGCACTGCGGCACCTGCTCGTCAATCCAGGCCTGCTGCACAGGGTGCAACGTTTTCGCGGCCACCGCTTCGCTCAAATGTTTCTGCTCGGCCCAAGCCGCTGGCAATCCCTCAATCGTCGTCACCTTCTTGCCCACGGCAAACGAAACCGGCGTCACACACGCACGCATCTCTTCTCCATCCACCAGCACCGCGCAAGCTCCGCACTGCGCCATCCCGCACCCGAGCCGCGGCCCCGTCAATTTCAATTCATTCCGTAGCACCAGCAGCAGCGGCATGTCCGGCGCCGCCCGTACCGTCTGCTTGGCGTTGTTCACCGTGAGTGTAAGTTCGCTCGCCATTTCTTCCCCTTGTGGTTTGCCTCAAAACTGGGCCGCCGCGCCGCGCCGCCCATGTCGCCAGCGCCTCCTGGCCCGGCAACGGTAAGTACAACATATCAGCGGGACGCCGGCACGGAAGCAGTCATGCTTTCCAACAGCCCGCTTGTTCCATACACCGCTTAGACGCCTAGCTTCACTTTCTGGGTCCTTCAAAGAGTCTGACTCCGTTCATAGACATAGTGGTGGCAATCTGGTCTTTTGGGTGCTTTAGAATCCGTGCTTACCACGAAGATAAAGGGCCTTAACCACCTTTAGAATCAACATTCACGGGGAGGCCCTCTATAAACCTTTTAGAGTCATTACGCACGACAAGAGGAGGAGGGGTGCATTGGTTCCAGTCTTCAGTTGGGGAAGATTTCGACGTAGTCAAGTCCTGCTTTCTCCTGGCCGTCCGGGACTCCTTCGAGCCGGATCTCGTCCCCAGGTTGCAATGCCAGCTCATAAATTCGCCGTCGCGTAGACGAGTCACCGCCAATCCTCTTCGCGGGCAAGTAATCCTCCGCCGCCCACTCATCCACTTTGTTATTGTTTAGCAAAACGCGAAACCGTGACTTGCCGTTGTTCTGGTCGAAATACTCCACGTCGATTTCGTATTTTCCGGGTTCACTTGAAACCCGAAACGACGCCGAGCAGCCTTTCGTATCAGAACACTCGATTGCCTTTCCGCCAGAGGCGTTCTCCCACGGCGTCACCTCTACCGGAACATATCCGCTCAGCGCCATATTCTCTGCTTCAATTCGGTTCGGAAAACTTCCCGCCCGGCCTTTCGCATCAGGAATTCCCGAGAGCCGCAAAAAATAATTGCAAATGGCGTCGCGCCAGACGATTGCATGGCCCGCCTGATACTCCAACCGGGAAAGCACATCGCCATACCGCTGATCGTCAATTTTTCCTTTCAGCGTCTTCCAATCGCGCACAGACTCTGCAACTTCGTTTGCGCCCTCGTAATGAGAATCGTAGACATACTGAATCACTGTCTTTCCCGAATGCAGTTTCGTTGTGTACGGAACATGATGAAAGAACAGCATCAGCTCATCCGGAGTCGTCGCCACCGACTCGTACGTCTTCGCGATACCCGGCTGATATTGCCCCGCAAATCCCGTTCCCGTCGCTACGCTCCGATCCATCCCGATCCCCAAGTGGTCGGCGCGGTGCCACTGCCCCCAACCGTTCTCCTCCGAGCTTTCGATGTTCGGCCCATAGTGGCTCCCGGTAATGTCCGTCAGCGTCTGCGTTCCCAGAAACCCCGTGTAATTTTCATAAGTGCGCCACGATTTCATCGCACTTTCGCTGACGGTTTTCACAACGGTGGGATCATTTCCGAAGGTAAGCCGCGCCCACGCTTCGCACATTTCACCGGGACTCAAATCCGGGTTCCAAGCCAGCCGGCCGTACGCGTACAAATTCGCCATTGCAAACGGATGCGCCAGCCAGTTCTCATCCATTCCAACATTCACAACAGCGACATATCCACCGAAGGGGCGGCGAAATACTTTCCCGGAAACCAAATCTTTAACAGCGGTCTTGTCAGCACCCGCGTGCAAATCGAAATCGAGGACCTCTTTCCACATCGGCGCGAGGTATACCAAGTGCCGCTGCTGGCCGGTGTATTCCTGGGTGACTTGCAGCTCGATGGCCTCGTTTGTTTTTTCCAGGCCGCTGAACAGGGGCGAAACCGGCTCGCGCGCCTGAAAATCAACCGGTCCATGCTTGATCTGAATGATGACGTTGTCGTCGAATTTTCCGTCCAGCGGATGAAAAATGTCGTACGCGGCTCGCGCGCGGTCCGCTTTCGGATCGCGCCAATCCAGATGGTGGTTGTACACAAACGCGCGGTAAAAAAGGACTCCGCCATGAGGCGCGAGCGCAAGCGCAACCGCATTCGCCGCATCGGCAGGTGTTCTTCCGTAGGAGGAAGGTCCTACCCGCCCTTCGGAGTCGGCCTTCACCGTAAATCCACCAAAGTCCGGCATCAGCCCGTAAATTTCATCGGCTTTGGCGCTCCACCACGCTGCAACTTTTGGATCGAGCGGATCAAACGTGTCGAGTCCACCGATCGTTTTCGGACTGCTCAAATCCACCGAAAGCGAAAGCCGCACTCCCCACGGCCGAAACGCACCTGCTATTCGTGCAACCTGCAGCAGGAAATCGCTTTGCAAGGTTCGCGGGTTCGCATTGACATTGTTCACGTTGCAGCCGTTGATGCCAACCGAAGCGAGCAGCCGCCCGTAATCCGAGGCGCGCGTCAAGTCCGCGCGCACTCTCCCGCCTTCGAAAAAGATCGATGCGCCTGCATAGCCTCGTTCAATCGTGCCATCCAGGTTGTCCCACTGGTCGACCCAGCGGACTTTTGCGCGGGGATTCTCTACTTCATCGAGCGCGGAAATATCTTCCCCACGCTCAATCTTGCCGAGCAACGCAAACACGCCATACAGCACGCCACGGTCGCTCCCACCCCCAATCGTGATGCGCGGTTCGCCGTGAATCTCTCGCGCGTTCAACCAAAAGCCCTCCTCGGATACATCCGCTCGTGGCTGGAAATCGGGTAGCAATTTGTTCATCGACCAGCCGCGTCCCAGGAAGATCGCGCCGCGCGGCATCTTGTCCGTTATGCGGAATTTGACACCCAGCATCGACGTGAGACCGCGAATCAATTCCTGTCGCGCGGAAATCAACACGGGCGAATCGCCCACCACAACGATGTCCTTTGGCAAGGATATGTACGGTTGCTTCTCCGCCGCGCTCTTCGCTTTGTAGCGCAACCAGCCCTCGCGGCCGGTTTCGGCTTTTGCGCTAAGGGAAGCCAGCGGCACGCTCAGGAACAGCAGCGTCATCCAGCAAAACACCCTGTGCAGGAAATAATTCGGCGAATAAAAACCATAGGATTTCGCGAACACCACGCACGGACTGCGGTCTGTGCCGGCAAAACTCAGTTGGATTGGGCGAAGGGAGGCGAGACGCATCGCCGCTAGAATCTAGCACGACCGTTGTCGTTCTGAGATGGTGATCCTAAGGAAGATCGCTCGCCTCGATCGTCCGCAGCGCTTGGCTTACTTTGTGGTTGGCCCGCAGACCTTCCGCGGCAGGCCTCACCGCGCGCAAAACCCGCCGATTGCCTTCCGCAGTGCATGGGTTAGGGTGGCGGCAACTGAATGCCGTCCTGATGCGCCAAAACTTCGTAAAATAGGCAAGATTTGATCTTCGCCCCCGGAGAGAAACCCGCGAAGAGCGTTAACTCCGCCATTGCCAAATCCTGTTTCGTCGGAGTTGTGGCCATGCTCAGACTTTCTGCAGCAGACTCTCCGAACTGCCAGATTGTACGGTTGCGATCGTGCCGCCGGAATCGGCCGATGTTCCGCCACTGGAAAAGGGGAAACGCAGCGTCTGCTCGCGATGACGCTCTTCTTCGAGGTGACGGGATCTGGCTTTCAGCAGATCGTCAAGGGAAAGCAACCCCAGGAGCTTGCGGGAATCGCGATCGATGACGGGTAGGCGAGTAATTCCTTTTTCTGCCATGCGATGTACCACGATGCGCAGCGGCTCATCGGGATATGCGGCCACGAAGGAGGTTTGCGCCAGCTCAGACAGACATTTGTTTAGCGAGGATTCGCCACCGAGTTCGATCTGTTCGCGAATGGCGCCGCGGGTGACGACGCCTGCGAGACGGCCGTCGCCGTCTATCACCGGCAGCAAGCGCTGCTTCTGCCGGTGGTCAGCACGAAGCCAGCGTCGCACTTCGCGCAGGGTGCTGGTCGCGGACAGCGCGGCAATTTTGGTGCGCATGACTTCACGAGCGAAGAGAAGCTCGAGTGGGTCGATGGAGTATTCACGACTGAGATGGTAGCCGCGGCGAGCGACCTTTTCCGTAAGGATGGAACGCTTCAGTGTCAGCACCGTGAATGCATGAGCGACGACACTGCCCACCAGCAATGGCAGAAATACATTGGCATCGTGCGTCAATTCAAAGGCAAAGATGATGCTGGTGAACGGCGATCGCATGGTGCCGCCAAGAATGGCGCCCATGCTGACCAGCGGCCAGAATCCTGCGCCTTCGTTGGGAAGAAACATAGCTTCCAGGCCCCCGAGCGCGCCGCCCATCATCAGCAAGGGCGCGAGGACGCCGCCCGACGTTCCCGAGCCGAGCGAAACCGCCCAGATGAACCATTTGACGAGCAGAACACCGAGAATGACCTTTGTCGTGACGCTGCCCTGCAGCAAATTTCCGATGGTGTCGTAACCGACGCCGAGCGCTTGCGGAAAAATCAGGCCGCCCAAACCGATAGCCAGGCCGCCAATAGCGGGCCACCACATCCAGTGAATGGGAATCCGCTGAAAGAAATCTTCCGCGGCATAAACGGAAAGCGTCAGCAGAGCGGAGAGCGCGCCCGCCAGGAGTCCGACGAGAACGCATGCCATTAATGCTTTCGGTCCGATGAACAAAGGATGTTCTGGAACTGGGAAGAGTGGTCCGAAGCCGAGAATGTAGCGGCGCAAGACGGCAGCAACCGCGCTGGCCAGCGCGACGGGAATCAAGCTGCGCGGTTTCCATTCAAACAGTAGAAGTTCCACGGCAAGGAGCACGGCGGCGACAGGCGAAGCGAAAGTAGCCGACATTCCGCCTGCGGCTCCCGCAACGAGCAGGGTTTTTCGCTCAGCAGCAGTGAGATGAAACAGCTGCGCGATCATTGAACCGAACGCGCCGCCGGTCATGATGATCGGACCTTCGGCGCCAAACGGGCCGCCCGAACCGATGGAGATCGCGGAGGAAATCGGCTTGAGCAACGCCACTTTGGGTTCGACGCGGCTGCCGTTCATCAAAATCGCTTCGATGGCTTCGGGAATGCCGTGGCCACGAATTCGTTCCGATCCGTAGCGCGCCATGACTCCGATGATCAGAGCTCCGGCCACGGGGATCAATACGCTGAACCAGCCGAGATGATTGCCAACGGGCGAAACCATCGCGGAGCTCCAGCGACCGTAATAGAAGAGGTTGGTGAAGAGTCCAATCAGGCGCAGCAGGGCCAGTGCGACAAATGCGCAGACGGCGCCAATCAGGATAGCCAAACCCGAGATGGGCAGCACGCGCAACGTGGTGGTGAAGTCACCGAGGATTTCCCAGGAAGGGCTGGAGGAATGGTTCGGAAGTTTCTCTTCTTGACACTTTTTTCGGCACGAACTGCTTTCTCCTTGTAAAGCCCGGGCGGGCAACCGGCGTTTGTTGAAAGATTTGGCTGCGTAATCCCGTTCAGCGTTTGCCGTTGCTGAGCACGGCGTCTAGGGCGCGGATAAGCTGGCGGCCGCCGCTGCGCAGTTCACTGATGCGCTGCTGTATGACGCGATCAAGGACGCGCTGGCCCTTGGGAAGAAGCGAAACCAGAACTTCGCGGCGATCTTCCTTCCCCCGATTGCGCCTTACGTAGCCATTTTTTTCCAGACGATCCACCAACTCGACAGCGCTGTGATGACGGATGAGCAGGCTGTCGGCCAGGGCCTGGATTTTCGCCGAGGAACCTTCCGGAAGACCACGGATGGCGAGCAGCAGCAAGTATTGCTGGGGCTCGAGTCCTGCGGAGCGGGCGGCTGCGTCGCCTTCGCGGAGGAAGAGACGGATCCGGAAGCGGAGTTCGGCCATAGCCTGGTATTCGGAGGGGCTTATGCGCTTCATAAGACTATTATATCGTAGCGCGATAGGATTTGCTAAAGAGCCTAATTCTAATGGGAACAGGCTTCACTTGCTGGTTACAACGCTTTGCGGAAAGCTTTCTGGGTCTTGTAGTGTTCGTAGCCGTTACGGAGATAGAAGGCATGCGCGCGGTCGCGTAAGACGTTGGAACGAACTGACATACTCGCGCAGCCTTTGGATCTGGCCCACGCCTCGGCGGCTTGCAGAAGTTTGGCGCCGGCGCCGCTGCTGCGCTGCCCTTCGCCGACAATAAGGCCGTTCACTTCCGCGCGCATCGGAACTTCCAGGAGCGGCGTAACGCTGACATGCATCCACCCGATCACCTGGCCCTCGGGAGCTTCGGCAATCAGGACGCTGCCGAAACGCGGATGGCGGATCAAGTGAGCAAGGCGCGCGGCCATTTCATCTTGCTGAGCCGGATAGCCCAACTGTCCGCTGAGTTCGGCGACCGCGGGAGCGTCCGTGAGCCGTGCTCTGCGAATGGTGAGATTGGAGGCTAGGGCAGCCATGCAAGGTGAGTTTCGCGCGAGTCTCGGAAAAACTCTGAAGAAGTTTAGCAGAACGGTGCAAGGATCAGGAGGGATCCTCGCTGCGTCTCAAGGAACCGGTGCGCAGTTATCTCGCCATCGCCAAAGTTCTCAGGTCGCGCTGCGCTTGAGTCAACGACCGAGAAAGCCTTTAGGATTCCAGACCTGCGCGTAAACTTCAGAAAGGAACGCCCCTAATGGATAGCAAAAGCACATCGGGATGGATGTGCGGCAGGAGCTGTGTCTGCAGCAGGCAGATTTGCCCGGGATGGCGACGCGAGGTATCGCCGGGCCGATTGCGGCAAACAGATGCGCCTGGACGTACGGATCAAAAACTCTTTTCGGAGTCGAGGAGGATGGTGACGGGGCCTTCGTTCACCAGCTCCACGGACATCATAGCCTGAAATATTCCAGTGGCGACAGTGACACCGAGGTTTCGCAACGCCTCGCAAAAAGATTCGTAAAGTGCTTTGGCCTGCTCCGGAGGAGCCGCAGCGATGAAGCTGGGGCGGCGTCCGCCGCGTGCATCGCCATACAAAGTGAATTGTGAGACCACCAGCGTGGCGCCTTTCACATCGAGCAGCGAGAGATTCATTTTCCCGTTTTTGTCCTCGAAGACGCGAAGGTTGGCGGCTTTTTCGGCGAGCGCTGCGGCGACAGCAGGAGTGTCTTCGCGGCCGACGCCGAGAAGGATCATTAGTCCGTGCGAGATTTCGCCGGCAACGGCCGAGTTGACGGTGACTTTCGCCTGGCTGACGCGTTGGATTACGGCTCGCATAGGCTGCGTCCTCGACTCTGCAGACGCTACATGAAGCTTACGAGATCCTTCGGATGACAGAGTTTGATCGTGGTTTCAGTGGTTCTCGGCAGAAGCTGGCTTGGCCGGCTTGCGCGCCAACATTTCAGGAAGCTGCGCCACGTTGTACGCGTAAACGGCGAGCACTTGCGCACCTTCAGCGAGGTCGTCCCACTTGACTCGATCGAGCGTGTCGGTTTGCGAATGGTGGTCTTTTTCGTAGTTGGCCACTTCCTGGATGCACCACGAAGCGGGGACGCCGGCGCCGTCAAAAGGAACGTGGTCGCTGCCACCTTCGCTGCGCAGGCTGGGCTCGGCAAGGCCGATAGATTTTTCTTTCGCGAGCGGGTAGAGGACACGGTCCAGAGTTTCGCGAGCGGCGTAGTTGTGCATCAGGCCGATAGTGAGAACTTTGCCGGTGCCGGTGTCGTGGACGAGGACGCCGGAAATTTTGCTCATTTCGTCCTGGTGCGCGGTGACGTAAGCGCGGGAGCCGTTGAGGCCCTGCTCTTCACCTGTGAAGAGGATGAAACGGATGGTGCGCTTGGGTTTGACGCCCGATTTCACGAGTGCGCGGGCGGCGGCAAGCACGGCCATCGAGCCCGTGCCGTTGTCGGTGGCGCCGGTGCCAAGATCCCAGGAATCGAGATGGCCGCCGATGATGACGACTTCATCAGGCTTTTCCGTGCCCTTGATTTCGGCAACGGTGTTGTACACGGTCACCGGCTCGCCGCTGAGTGTGCCCTCGATGTTCACTTCGGCCTCGACCGGACCAGCATCGAGCAGCCGCCAGAGCAGCGTGGCACTTTCCCGCGCTATGTAGGCGCAAGGAAGAAGACCCGGCTGGTATTGGCGGGACATTCCGGTGCCCATATTCATCATGCCGTACCATTTTTCAGAAGCGATGAGGACGGCGGCGGCGCCTTCCTCTTTCAGGAATTTCACTTCGTCCTGCAGCAGACGGAAGCGGCCGCGGAAATCCTGCAACGCCAAATTCTTCGGATGATCGAGTGGCAAATTGCTTTCCGCAAAGGGAGTCAGCATGGGATTGGAGGGTGGCTCGGTTTCGCCCGGACGATCGAGCAGGATGATCGCTCCTTTGAGTTTGCCCGAGTATTGTTTCAAGTCCTCCAGTTTCTGAATGCCGATGCCGACAACCTGGCCGCGCGCGGGGCCGTTCGTGGAAGGCGTCCAGCCGCTGGAAGCGAGCGTAAGCGCTTGTTCGGTCGGCACGATCACGTGCCCGTACGCGGGACCACGTGTCCAGCCGTTAGCAATGGTCCAGGGCTCGAGATGCACGTTATCGAGGCCGACCGCTTTGAATTGATCGAGCGTCCAGTGGCTGGCTTGATCGAGTTTGGGCGAGCCGGTGAGACGCGGGCCGATGCGATCGGCTAGATAAGAAAGATCGGACTGCAGCTGCGGCTGGTCGGCTTTGACTTGCGCGATGAGCTTGGCGTCCATTTCGGCGACGGGATCGGGCGCCGGAGCAGAAGGCTGTGGCGAAGGTGCAGCGCCGGATGTTTCAGCCGGCTTCGGAGCGACCGGGCGGCGCGGCAACATGTCGGGAAGCTGAGCGGTGTTATAGGCCCAGGCGGCGAGAACTTGTGCGCCCTGGTTCAGATCGTCTTTCCAGACCTTGTCGAAGGTGTCGGACTGGCTGTGATGCGTCTTGGAATATTCGGCGCCGTTTTGGATACACCAGAAACCGGGGACCCCTGCATCGTCGAACGACGCATGGTCGGTGCCGAAGGTGCGGACCATGCTGGGTTCGAGAAGCTTGAGTTCGGAGAGCGGCGCGAGGACTTGGTCCACGATCTCGCGGGCCTGATAGTTGTCGTGCAAGCCCAGCGTCAGGACCCGGCCGGTGCCGGTGTCGTGGACGAGCACTGCGGAAATCTTGTCGAGATCGTTTTTGTGGGCTTCCACGTATTTTTTCGAGCCGACCAGGCCTTCTTCTTCGCCGGTAAAGAGAACGAAGCGAATGGTGCGC
>Ga0075425_100000498_pt1 | contig 37101 bp, 32 predicted proteins | sample SoiMethybrSBSTD4_FD_75300 | JGI IMG/M metagenome (GOLD analysis project Ga0075425, IMG submission 75300) | Bulk soil microbial communities from a Populus tree surrounding site in Tennessee, USA - Soil MetaG P. TD hybrid SBSTD4 | ecosystem: Environmental > Terrestrial > Soil > Tree plantation... | reverse complement strand
GTCATGCAGCTCGAGATTGAACGGGAGGCGCTGCGCAAGGAGAAGGACAAGGCGTCGGCCGAGCGGCTCGGCAAGCTCGAGAAGGAGCTCGCAAACCTGAAGGAAGACGAGGCTCGCCTGCAGGCGCAATGGCAGCACGAAAAAGACGCCATCAAGGGGACGAGCGACCTGAAACAACAGCTCGAGGACGCGCGTCAGGAGCTCGCGCTGGTGCAGCGCGCGGGTGACTACGCGAAGGCGTCAGAGCTGCAGTACGGACGGATACCGGAGCTCGAAAAACGGATCCACGAGGCGGATACGCGCACCGCGGAGGCGTCGAAGAGCCCGCGCATGCTGAAGGAAGAAGTCGACGAGGAAGACATCGCCGAGGTCGTCGCGAAGTGGACGAACATCCCGGTGAGCCGGCTGATGGAAGGCGAAATCCAGAAGCTGATTCGCATGGAAGAGCGCCTGCACAAGCGGGTCGTCGGCCAGGACGAAGCGATCAAGGCGGTCGCCAACGCGATGCGGCGCGCCCGCGCGGGGCTGCAGGACCCGAACCGGCCGCTCGGCAGCTTCATCTTCCTGGGCCCGACCGGTGTCGGCAAGACCGAGCTGGCGCGCGCGCTCGCCGAGTTCCTGTTCGACTCCGACCAGGCGATGGTTCGCATCGACATGTCCGAGTACCAGGAGAAGCACACCGTCTCGAGGATGATCGGCGCGCCTCCCGGCTACGTTGGCTACGACGAGGCCGGACAGCTGACGGAAGCCGTCCGGCGCAAGCCCTATTCCGTCGTCCTGTTCGACGAGGTCGAGAAGGCGCACCCCGAGGTGCTCAACGTCCTGCTCCAGTTGCTGGACGATGGGCGGCTGACGGACGGCAAGGGCCGGACGGTCGACTTCAAGAACGTCGTCGTGATCATGACGTCGAACCTCGGCAGCCAGTACATCTCGGAGAACGCCGGCGAGGTGACCGAGGGGGTGCGCCGGCAGGTGACCGACGCGCTGCGGCAGCATTTCCGGCCGGAGTTCCTCAACCGCGTGGACGAGATCATCTTCTTCCATGCGCTCGGACTCGAGCACATGAAGCAGATTATCGACATCCAGGTGCACAACCTCCTGAAGCGGCTCGAGGATCGGAAGATCCATGTCGAGCTTACGGACGCGGCGAAGGCGTTTATCGTCAGCGAAGGTTACGATCCGATGTATGGCGCGCGGCCGTTGAAGCGGACGATTCAGCGCAGCGTGCTGGATCCGCTGGCCATGCGCGTGCTCGAAGGCGAGTTCCGCGAAGGCGCCCGCGTGACGGTTGACGTCGCGAAGAATGGCCTGACATTCGAACAAGCGCGAACGAAGACGACGGTTTAAATGGCAAATAGTCGACTTCCACCGGGGATGAATCCACGCGATAAGCGCACGAGTGGCGAGCGCCGGACGCTCGGGCCCGGGCGCCCGTCCGGAGCTGTGTGGTACATCCTCGGCCTGCTCTTCCTCCTGGCGCTGGCGCAAGCGTGGTTCATGGCGCCGTCGGGACGGCAGATCTCGTACAGCGAGTTCAAGCAGGCAGTACGTGCAGGTCAGGTTGCGGAGGTGTTTGTCGGCGAGCAGACGATCCGCGGCACCTACAAGCGCGACACGAACGGCGGACGCGGGTTCAACACGACGCGCATCGAGGATCCGAAGCTGGTCGAGGATCTTGATGCGGCGAGCGTCAAGTATACCGGCGAGATGGTCAGTCGGTGGCTGCCGGAAGTTCTCGGCTGGGTGCTTCCGCTGCTGCTGCTCTTCGGCGTGTGGAGCTTCTTCTTCCGTCGCATGAGCGGCGCTGAAGGCGGCGTGATGTCGTTTGCCCGCAGCAAGCATCGCGTGTTCTCCGAAGACGATGTGAAGGTGAGCTTCGCGGATGTAGCGGGCGTGGACGAGGCCGAGCAGGAGCTGAAAGAGATCGTCGAGTTCCTGAAGACCCCGAAGAAATACACCACGCTTGGCGGGCGCATCCCGAAAGGCGTGCTGCTCGTCGGTCCTCCCGGCACGGGCAAGACGCTGCTGGCTCGCGCAGTGGCCGGCGAAGCGAAGGTGCCCTTCTTCAGCCTGAGCGGATCCGAGTTCGTCGAGATGTTCGTCGGCGTCGGCGCGGCGCGCGTGCGCGATCTCTTCTCGCAGGCGGAGGCAAAAGCGCCGTGCATCATCTTCATCGACGAGCTCGATGCGCTGGGGCGCGCGCGCGTGCAAAGCCCGATGGGATCGCACGAGGAACGCGAGCAGACGCTGAACCAGCTCCTGGCGGAGATGGACGGCTTCGACTCGCGCAAGGCGATCATCATCATGGGTGCGACGAACCGGCCGGAGGTGCTCGACCCTGCCCTGCTGCGTCCGGGTCGCTTCGATCGCCAGGTCCTCGTCGACAAACCCGATGTGAAGGGGCGTGAGGAAGTCCTCCGCATCCACACGAAGAACGTCAAGCTGTCGCCGACCGTTGATCTAAGGATCGTAGCGGCGCGAACGGCTGGATTCGCGGGCGCCGACCTGGCCAATCTCGTCAACGAGGCGGCGCTGCTCGCCGCGCGCAAGGACAAGACCGCGGTCGAACCGCGGGACTTCGACGAAGCGATCGACCGCTTAATCGCCGGACTCGAGAAGAAGCGCGTGATGAGCCAGAAGGAGCGCGAGATCGTCGCGTATCACGAGTCCGGACACGCCATCGTCGCGACGGCGCTGCCGGACATGGATCCGGTCCACAAGATTTCGATCGTGCAGCGCGGCTTCGGCGCGCTCGGCTACACGATGCAGCTGCCGCTCGAGGATCGCTATCTGATGCAGCGGAAAGATCTGCAGAACCAGCTTGCGGTGCTGCTCGGCGGACGCACGGCCGAAGAGATCGCGCTCGGTGAGATTTCGACGGGTGCACAGAACGATCTGCAGCGCGCGACCGATATCGCCAGGGCGATGGTTACTGAATGGGGCATGAGCGACACGCTCGGCGCCATCAACTACGACGGCCACAAGCGCAGCAAGTTTCTCGACATTCCGATCGGCCCCGAGCGCGGCGCCTATGCGGAAGACACGGCGCGGCTGATCGATGCCGAGGTCAAGCGCATCATGAACGACGCGCACGCCACCGCGCGGCAGGTGCTCACGAGCAAGCGCGATGTGCTGGAGAGCGTCACGCGCAAGCTGCTCGAGATCGAAGTCATGGAAGGCGAGCAGCTCCGTGCGATCATGGGCGTGGCCCCGCCTCCGCCGACATCCGAGACTGTTCCGCTGCCGACGAATGAGCTGCGTTAGATCTGGCGGGTCCAAAAGGACCCACCCTCCACTGTCCATTTTCGGGCTGATATTCCTCTGCTTCGCCACCAACGCACGCGCCGATTGGCTGTTTGGCGGCTACATGGGCGCGTCGGCCACCTCCACGAACACGCTCACCGTCACGCCTTCCGCGGCGCCCTCCTTCGAGGTTCCGAACGTCGCCTATAAAGGCCAGGCATTCCGCTCGCCGTGGTATTACGGCGTGCGCGTCGGCTGGCTGCCAGCACAGACGCGCGGCTTCGGCTACGAGGTCGAGTGGACGCATGCGAAGGCGATCGGTCAAATCGATCCGCATGCCCTCGCGCTGAACGCCTTCCAGCAGTCGCACGGGCTGAACTTCCTCCTTGGCAATGTCGCCTATCGCTTCGCGCCCGGATGCGCCGCGCGCTGCGCGGCCGTCGTCCGCGGGGGCCTCGGCATCTCCACGCCGCACGTCGAAACGACGTTCGCGAACGTTCATCAGGAGCAGTATCAGTACGGCGGCCGCGCGTGGCAGCTTGGCGCGGGGCTCGAGTATCGCCTGTGGCAGTTCGTCTACGCGATCGGAGACGCGCGCATCACGCGAGTCGCCGAGAAGCACCTGCGCGGTGCCGGTGCCGAACTGTCGGGCACATTCTTCACGCGCCATATCGATTTCGGCGTCGCCTTGAGGCTGCCGGCGCGATGAGGGCGGCCGCCCTCGCTCTCACGTTAACGCTGATGGCGGTCCCGGCGGGCGCGCAGTCGGTCGCGGCGCTCTTTACGTCGCTGCCTGCCGACTTCGCCCATCTCTTCACGCCGACGAACGGTTTGATTGTTGGAGCCGGCGGTGCGGCCGCGCTCGCCATACATCCGAAAGACGACGAGATCGCGGACAGCATCTACGATCCCTCAGGTGGGCGGCACGATTTCTTTCGCGCGGGTGCGACCATCGGCGACGGCGTCGAACAAAACGCATTCGCGCTCGGCATGTACGTTGTCGGTCGCGCCGCGCATCGACCAGGCATCACCTCGACGGGCGCAGATTTGATCGACGCGCAAATCGTCAACGGCGTGCTGACGCAGGGATTGAAAGTCTCGACGAATCGGACGCGGCCGAACGGCGGTCCACACGCTTTTCCATCAGGCCACACGTCGGCGACGTTTGCGACGGCGGAAGTGATCCGCGAGCACTACGGATGGAAGTGGGGCGCGCCGCTTTACGGCGTCGGCGCGTACGTCAGCGTTTCAAGGATGGTCGACGACAAGCACTGGGCGTCGGATGTGATCTTCGGCACCGCGATTGGCGTCATCTCCGCACGCGCCGCGAGCTTCGGACATCGGCGGAATGTCTCCGTGAGTCCGATGGCAATCCCGCGCGGCATCGCCATCGTCGGCACGCTGCACCCGCAGCCCTGAGCCGGAAGCCTTAAGCCTCGTCCGTGACGCACCCTTCTGACGCAGGCTTCACCAACCGGATGTACTTCGAGAGCACACCTCGCGTGGCTTTCGGTGCCGGTGCCGTCCACGACTGACGCCGCTCCGCGAGGTCCGCGTCGCTCACATGCAGATGAATCTCGCACTTCGCCGCGTCGATCGTGATGCGATCGCCATCGCGCACCAGGCCGATCGGTCCGCCGTCGACCGCCTCGGGCGTGATGTGGCCGATGATGAAGCCGTGCGATCCGCCCGAGAATCGGCCATCGGTGAGCAGCGCCACATCCTTGCCAAGACCGGCGCCCATGATCGCTGACGTCGGCGTCAGCATCTCCGGCATGCCCGGACCACCCTTCGGCCCTTCGTAGCGGATCACGACGACCGAACCTTTCGCGATTTCGCCGTTCTCGAGCCCGTGCAGCATGTCCTCTTCCGAGTCGAACACCTTCGCCGGCCCCGAAAATCGTTCACCTTCCTTGCCCGTGATCTTCGCGACCGCGCCGTCGGGTGCGAGGTTGCCACGAAGAATGCGCAGGTGGCCGCGTGGGAACACCGGTTTCTCGACCGGCTGAATCACTTGCTGCCCTGCCTTCAGGGGGGGCACGTCCTTGACGTTCTCCGCCAGCGTCTTGCCCGTTACCGTCATGCAGTCGCCGTGCAGGTAACCCTTCTCGAGCAGATACCGCATGAGCGCCGGCGTACCGCCCGCTTCATGCAGATCCTCCTGAACGTAGGTGCCGCTCGGCTTCAGATCGGCGAGCAGCGGCACGCGATCGCTCGCATGCTGAAAGTCTTCGAGCGTCAACTCGATGTTTGCCGCCTTGGCCATCGCAATCAGATGCAGGACGGCGTTGGTCGATCCACCAACCGCCATCACCAGCACGAGCGCGTTCTCGAACGACTTCTTCGTGACGATGTCGCGCGGCTTCAGTTCCTTTTCGAGCAGATCGCGAATGGCGGCGCCGGCGCGGCGGCATTCGTCGATCTTTCCTGCGTCCTCGGCCGGCGTTGACGAGCTGTATGGCAGCGACAATCCAAGCGCTTCGATAGCCGTCGCCATCGTGTTCGCCGTGTACATGCCGCCGCAGGCACCGGCGCCCGGACAGGCGTGCATCACGATGTCGAGCCGTTGCTGATCGGTAATAGTGCCGGCCAGATACTCGCCGTACGATTGGAACGCGGAGATGACGTCGCGCGGCTTCCCCTGTGCGTAGCCGGGCTTGATCGTGCCGCCGTAGACCATGATGGCTGGCCGATTCAATCGGAGCATCGCCATGACCGATCCCGGCATGTTCTTGTCGCAGCCGGGGATGGTGACGACCGCGTCGTACCACTGCGCGCCGACGACGGTCTCGATCGAATCCGCAATGAGATCGCGCGATGGAAGCGAGTAGCTCATCCCATCGGTGCCCATGGAGATGCCGTCGCTGACGCCGATGGTGTTGAACCGCAGACCGACAAGCCCCGCCGCCTGCACGCCTTCCTTGACGTAGCCGGCCAGCTTGTCGAGATGCATGTTGCAGGTGTTGCCTTCCCACCACATGCTCGCAATGCCGACCTGCGCCTTCTGCAGATCGGCCGGCGTCAGGCCGGTGCCGTACAGCATCGCCTGCGACGCGCCCTGACTGCGCGGCTGCGTGATGCGCGAGCTGTACTTATTCCCCGCCACCTACACCGTCACCGGCGCGGGAATGTTCACTGGATCCAGGAATGGCATCATCGAGCGCAGCTTCGCGCCGACGACTTCCACCGGATGCTTGGCTTCTTCCGCGCGAATGCGCTTGAAATTCGGCAGTCCCGCCTCGTATTCCGCCATCCACTCGTTGGCGAACTTGCCCGACTGAATGTCGGCGAGGATCTGCTGCATGACTTTCTTCGTCTCAGCGGTAACGATCTTCGGCCCCGCCGTGTAGTCGCCCCACTCTGCCGTGTCGCTGACCGAGTAGCGCATGTAAGCGAGACCGCCGCGATAGAACAGATCGACGATCAGCTTCAACTCGTGCATACACTCGAAGTACGCGATCTCCGGCTGATACCCCGCGTTCACCAGCGTCTCGAACCCCGCCTTCATCAGCGCGCTGACGCCGCCGCAGAGAACCGACTGCTCGCCAAAGAGATCGGTCTCCGTCTCTTCCTTGAACGTCGTCTCGATAATTCCCGCGCGCGCGCAGCCGATGCCCTTGCCGTACGACAGCGCCAGCGCCTTCGCCTTACCCGTGTAGTCCTGATGCACGGCGAGCAGCCCCGGCACGCCGCCGCCCTCCGGGAAGATCTCGCGCACGCGGTGGCCCGGCGCCTTCGGCGCAATCATCGTCACGTCGACGTCCTTCGGCGGCACGACGAACCCGAAGCGGATGCTCAGGCCGTGGCCGAACATCAGCATCTTTCCCGTCGTCAGGTGCTGCTTGATGTCGGCGTTATACACCTCTTTCTGTTTCTGATCCGGAATCAGAATCATGACGACATCGCCCCACGCGGAGGCTTCCGGGACGGTCATGACCCGGAGCCCGGCGTTCTTCGCCTTCTGAATCGATCGGCTGGTGGATGGGAGCCCGACGACGACGTCCACGCCGCTGTCTTTGAGGTTGAGGGCGTGCGCGTGGCCTTGCGATCCGTATCCGATGATCGCGACTTTCTTGTTGCGAATCAGATCGAGATCCGCGTCCTTGTCGTAGTACATCGTCGCCATTCTTCAATGCTCCTTATGGGCGAGTGTGGCGGGTCGGGCAGGTGCGGCGGTATGAGGCGGGCAGGTTCCTACCCGCCCTACCGGTTTACCGCCCGTCAGCCTTACAGAATACTGGATCAACCTGCCGCGGAGAGCGCCGTGTCGCCGCGGCGCATCGCGACCTGGCCGCTGCGGACCATTTCAATGATGCCCAGCGGCTCGAGGCGCGCAATTACCGCATCGACGTGCGGCGGCTCGCCGGTGATCTCCAGCGTCATGGTCTGCTCGCCGCTGTCAACGATGTGCGCCCGGGTTTCGTCGACGACGCGCAGCAATGCGGCGCGGTCATGTCCGGCCACGGCCACTTTGACGAGCGCGAGATCGCGCGTGACCGCAGGGACGGCGCCGAGATCCTCGACCTGCAGCACATTCACCAGCTTGTAGAGATATGCGATGACACGGTCAGCGCTGACCTGGTCGCTGTCGATGACGATCGTCATCCGCGAGATGCCAGGTTCAGCCGTATGGCCGACGCTGAGCGATTCGATATTGAAGACGCGGCGGCGGAACAGCGACGCAACGCGGTTCAGCACACCCGGTTTGTCTTCGACGAGTACGACGAGGGTATGTTGCATGAGCTAAATCGGATCGTCGGCCGTTTCCACTAACACCGGGCGTTCAGGACGACGGATCATCGCATCGAGATCCGCGCCGGCCGGCACCATCGGATACACACTGTCTTCCTGTTCAACACGGAAGTCGATGACGACCGTGCCTTCCGCGTTGCGGGCGCGCTCGACGACCGCGTCGACGTCGGGGCGCTTCTCGACGCGAAGGCCGACGAGTCCGTGCGCTTCAGCAATCTTCACGAAGTCAGGGCTGCGCAGCGGCGTCGCGGCGTAGCGCCTCTCGTAGAAGAACTCCTGCCACTGGCGCACCATCCCGAGATAGCCGTTGTTGATGATCGCCACGTTCACCTTCACGGCTTCCTGAGCGACGGTGCTCAGCTCGGACTGCGTCATCTGGAAGCCGCCGTCGCCGACGATCGCCCACACTTCGGCATCGGGCCTGGCCATCTTCGCGCCGATCGCTGCAGGCAGGCCGAAGCCCATCGTCCCCAGACCACCTGATGTGATGAGCGTGCGCGGATCGTTGTGGTGGTAATACTGCGCTTCCCACATCTGATGCTGCCCCACATCCGTGGCGATGATGGCGTTGCCGCTGGTGAGCCGCCAGATGTCGTTGATCACATGCGCGGCGTAGAGGTGACCGCTGTCCGGCAGTCGCTGAATGTCGCGTACCGCGGTGTCGCCCTTCATCGAGCCGATGTACTTGAGCCACGGACCGTGGTTGACGGGCTCGAGCATGTCCAGCATCTCGCGCAAGGTCTCGCGCAGATCTGCGACGATCGCGGCATCCGCGCGGACGTTCTTGTTGATCTCGGACGGATCGATGTCGACGTGGATCTTCTTCGCGTGTGGCGCGTAGGTCTTGAGGTTGCCCGTGACGCGGTCATCGAAACGCATGCCGAACGCCAGCAGCAGATCTGCTTCCTGAATAGCGTGGTTCACCCACGCCTCGCCGTGCATCCCCATCATGCCGATGCTCAGCGGATGGCTGGCCGGGAAACCGCCGATGCCGAGCAGCGTCACCGCGACGGGCGCATCGACCATCTCCGCAAAGGCGCGCAGCTCCTTCATCGCATTGCTCTGGATGACACCCTGGCCGGCGAGGATCAGCGGCTTGCGCGCGGCCTTGATCAGCTCGACGGCCTTCACCGTGTCCGACTTCGCAGGAATTCTGTGCGCGTGATAGCCGCGCATCTTCACCGGCTTGTCGTCCCACGACCAGTCGAAAGACGCCTGCTGCGCATCTTTGGTGATGTCGACGAGGACCGGACCCGGACGCCCGGACTTGGCGAGATGAAACGCCTCCTTCATCGCAGGCATGATGTCGTCGGCGCGCGTCACGACATAGCTGTGCTTGGTGATCGGCAGCGTGATGCCGCTGATGTCGGTTTCCTGGAATGCGTCGTAGCCGATCAACTTGCCGGGCACTTGCCCGGTGATGCACACCATCGGCACCGAGTCCATCTGCGCGGTCGCAATCGGCGTAACGAGATTGGTGGCTCCGGGACCGGACGTCGCAATCGCAACGCCGACTTCACCGCTGGCGCGGGCATAGCCGTCGGCCATATGCCCTGCGCCCTGTTCGTGGCGGACGAGGACGTGCCGAATCGGGTAATCGAGCATGGCGTCGTAAGCGGGCAGAATGGCGCCGCCCGGGTACCCGAAGACAGTGCGAACCCCCTCGTGTACAAGGCATTCCCAGATGATTTGCGCACCCGTCCGTTGCATTAAGGCTGACTCCTGTGTGCCAGTGTGCCTCGTCGGATCATATCAGTCAAATTGATAGTTGTTCCGACACGATAACCGTCACTAATTCATTTCGGTCGTTTGGACCCTGGAATTTGGAGCTTGGAACTTGGAACTTCCAAGATGGTCCAATCCTTGAACTACCCCAGCCCACAGGGGGGCAACGATGAGAAGTCACTGGATGGTCGCGGCGCTGTTAACCACCGCACTCGTGGCGGGATGCAACGGCCGCAACAACAATAATTCGCAGAATCCTGAGCAGGATCAGGCGTCGAACGCGCCAGCCGCGACGGATCAGACCGTTGCGCCCGCGCCTCCGACCGAGTCAGTTCCACCGTCCGCGTCTGGGGACAATTCAGCCGTTCGCACGCAGCCGTCCACATCTGCCCGTGCGACCACAGGCAGGCGCGAGCCGTCGACCCGGGCGGCCGCTCCGTCCAGGACGACGTCCGCGCCGCAGACGAACAACAACTACAGCAGCGAGCCGAACGTTGGCTTGCCGCCGCGTGAAAACAACAGCCGTCCGGCGGCTTCCGCTGCCGCTGCGAATGTTCCCGAGTACCGTGAGGTGACGATCGCGGCCGGCACGGCGCTGCCGCTCGAGATGACGTCGACGATTTCCTCTTCCTCAGCGCAGGTGGAAGCGCCGGTCAGCGCGCGGCTGCAGAACGCCATCACGATCAACGGCGACACCGCTATCCCCGCCGGCACGGTCCTGCGCGGCACGGTGACCGACGTCGAGCGCGCGGGGCGCGTGAAGGGACGCGCGCATGTGTCGTTCGCGTTCAACGAAGCGACAATCCGCGGCGACCGCGAGGACCTGAAAACGAATCCGCTGACGTTCGAGGCGGAAGCGACCAAGGGTGAGGACGCGACGAAGGTCGGCGCCGGCGCCGTCGGCGGTGCGATTCTCGGCGGCATCCTCGGTGGCAAGAAGGGTGCGGCCAAGGGCGCCATCGCGGGCGGCGCGGCCGGCACCGGCGTCGTGCTCGCCACGCGCGGCGACGAAGTGACGGTCAACGAAGGAACGAACGTCACCGCGACGCTGGCGCAACCGATGACTCTTCGAATCAGAGTTCGCTGACGATGTCGCGAGTCTGAACAATCTGGCGGGTCCAAAGGGACCCGCCTTTTCTATGTGGCGGGTTTGTCCGCCGCCGCAGGCCCGACGGCCGCTTCCGCGGCCTGGAATCCAATCTTCGAATGCGTGCCGTCGCAGAACGGCTTGTTCGTTGACCCGCCGCAGCGGCATAACGCAACCGGCAGCCGTTCGAAGGTGTACTCCTTCCCTTCCCAGTCCACGACCTTAATCTCTGCGTCGCCTTCAACCCGGTAGGGTCCGTTCCTCCGCACGGTAATCGTCGTCGCCATACGCTTATCCCATCCTCTGCATTGCTGCGAGAAATTCAGCGTTGCTCTTTGTCTTGCCCATCTTGTCGAGCAGCAGCTCCATCGCTTCCACCGGCGAAAGCGGCGTCAGTACCTTGCGCAACACCCAGACGCGCGTGAGATCGTCCTTCGGGATCAGCAGCTCCTCCTTGCGCGTACCGCTGCGTGTGATGTCAATCGAGGGGAAGACGCGCTTGTCGGTCAGCTTGCGATCCAGATGGATCTCCATGTTGCCGGTCCCCTTGAACTCCTCGAAGATCACATCGTCCATGCGCGAGCCGGTGTCGATCAGCGCGGTCGCCATGATGGTCAGCGATCCACCCTCCTCAATGTTGCGCGCCGCGCCGAAGAAGCGCTTCGGCTTCTGCAGCGCGTTGGAATCGAGACCGCCCGAGAGCACTTTGCCGGAGGCAGGGATGACCGTGTTGTAGGCGCGCGCCAGCCGCGTAATCGAATCGAGCAGGATGACGACGTCCTTCTTGTGCTCGACGAGGCGTTTCGCCTTTTCGATCACCATCTCGGCAACCTGCACGTGCCGCTGGGCGGGCTCATCGAACGTTGACGAGATCACCTCACCCTTCACCGACCGCTGCATGTCGGTCACCTCTTCGGGCCGTTCGTCGATCAGCAGCACGATGAGATAAATCTCGGGGTGATTCGTCGTGATGGACTGCGCGATGTTCTGCAGGAGCATCGTCTTGCCGGTCCGTGGCGGGGCAACGATGAGACCGCGCTGCCCTTTGCCGATTGGCGTCATGAGATCCAGCACACGCGCCGACAAGTTGTCGGACGCCGTTTCGAGCTTGATGTGCTTGTCGGGATAGAGCGGCGTCAGGTTTTCGAAGAAGAGCTTGTCGCGTGCTTTGTCTGGCGGCTCGAAGTTGACCGCTTCGACCTTGACCAGCGCGAAGTAGCGCTCCCCTTCCTTAGGCGGACGAATCTGGCCGGAAACTGTGTCGCCCGTGTGCAGATCGAACTTGCGGATCTGAGAGGGCGACACGTAGATGTCGTCGGGGCCCGGCAGGTAGTTGTAGTCGGGTGCGCGGAGGAACCCGAATCCGTCTGGCAGTACTTCCAACACGCCTTCCGAGAACACGAATCCGCTCTGCTCGGCCTGCGCCTTGAGGATCTGGAAGATCAGCTCCTGCTTGCGCAGGCCCGTGACACCCGCGACGTTCAGCTCTTTGGCGACCTGCGTGAGCTTCTGGATGCTCATGTCCTTCAGATCGTTGATGTTCAGGCTCGGTCGCGGCGGTGTCTCGGGGGGTGTGGGTGGCTGGGTTGCGGAAGGCGGCGCCGGCGGCTGTGGATCCGGCGCACGCGCGGGGCGCTTGCTCGTTGGCATAGTGAACGGTTGGGGTCTACAAGGAGTACGGGTTGCGGCCGATGCCGACGATACTACACGCTTCGATCACGTTCAGCTTGCGGCGCCGCGCCTCGGAGATCAGCTCGTCGCTTTCGGCGCCCGGATTGATCCAGATCTCGGCGATCTGTTTCTTCTCGAATCCCTCGAGGAGCGTGATGCCGATCTCCGGCGGCACGTAGACGGTCGCCATATCGATCTTGTCGGGCACGTCCATCACTGTTGGAAACGTCGCGACACCTTCAACAGAGGACTCGTTCGGATTGATCGGAACGACCTTGTAGCCTTCCTGCTGAAAGGCGCGGAAGGCTTTGTTGCCGAACTTGCCCCGGTCGCTCGACGCGCCGATGACCGCGACGGTCTTCATGTGCACGATTATGGCATCGCGGCGGCCGCGAAATGCTCAGGTGCAAACTGTACAATTGCGTCCGGTGCAGCGACGCGCGGTCATCACCCTCCTTCTCCTTTCCTCGCTCACTTTTCTTCTCGGCCTCGGCGCACAGGCCATCACCGACTCCGACGAAGGGTTCTACGCCGAAGCGGCGCGTGAAATGGTCGAAGGAGGTGACTGGCTGACCCCGCACTTCAACTACGAGGAGCGCTGGCAGAAGCCAATCCTCTATTACTGGTTCGCAGCGGCAGGTTTCGCGGGGACAGACGTCTCGGAGTTCATGGCGCGGTTCGGGTCCGCGCTTTCCGGCATCGGTCTCGTGCTGCTGACGTGGGGCGCGTCGCGGCGGCTGACGGGCGATGACGACGCAGCATGGATCGCCGGTGCGATCGCCGCGACGTGCTACGGATACTTTGCGATGGCGCGCGTCGCCCTGCCGGATCTACCCCTCGCGCTCTTCGTCACGGCGACGATCTGGTGCGCGATGCGCGCGGCCGATTGCGCCGAGAAAATACCGGCATCCTGGGCGGCGCTGGCGGGGTTGGCCGCCGGCCTCGGCTTTCTGACGAAGGGTCCCCTTGCGCTGGTCATCCCCGTCATCGTCCTGCTGCCGGTGTGGTGGCGCGAGCATCGCGGCGCGGCGGGCCTGACAAGGCCCGTCCTGCGTGTCTCGCATTTCGCACTTGCCGCGTTGCTGTTCTGCATTGCCGGCCTTCCGTGGTACGGGGCCATGTGGGCGAAACATGGCAGCCCGTATCTCGAAAGCTTTTTCGTTGCCGACAACCTCGAGCGATTTGCGACGTCGCGATACAACGATCCGCGTGCGGTCTGGTACTACGTGCCGATTCTGCTCGGTGGGCTCATGCCGTGGACCGTGTTCCTCGTCGTGCTCCCGTGGCGGCGAATGCGCGCCCTATTCCGCCGTGAGCAACGGCTCACCGACGTTGAATGGCGTCTGCTCATCTGGACGCTCGCGCCTCTCTTGCTTTTCACCGTATCGATTGGCAAGCAGCCACGTTACATCCTGCCCGTGCTTCCGCCAATCGCCGTGCTGCTCGGTGCCGCGCTCGCGCAACGTCTCGCCTCGCCCGAGGATCGTGCCGCGCAGCGCGAGCTGCGCATCGGAACGTTTCTGACGGCAGCGATGTTCATCTTGATGGCCGGCCTGTTCTGGCGGGCGCGCGTGCTGTTCGTCAACGCCTATCCGATGGTGACCTTCATCGGCATCGCGCTGATCGTCATGGCGGCGCTTGCGCTGGCAGCGTTAGCCATAGCGCGCGCGTGGCGGCTTCTTCCAGGCGTAATGGCAGTCTCGGCCGCTGTGTTGTGGCTGACGCTGCAGTTCGGCGCGTTCGCCGGCAAGCGGCCGGAAGCGGTCGAGCAGGTCGCCGCCATGATTCACGCCAACCGGTTCGGCGGCGAGCCGATCGGCGAGTACAACGCCTTCGTCCGCAACCTGCCGTTCTACACGCATCTGAAAGAGCAGCAGATCATCGACGACAACGGTGCGATTGCCTTTCTCAGGCTGAACGAGCGGGTATTTCTCGCGCTGAACCGCGGCGATTTCGAGCGCCTCAAGACGACGAGTGGCGTGCCGATGAAGATCGTGGGCCAGGTCACGTACTGGAACACGGCGGGCGTCCGTCTGCGGACGCTGCTCGCACCGCTACCGGACGACGATCTGGATACTGTTGTTCTGGTGACCAACCGCTAACTTGGGAAAATTTTTCCCGGATTCAGAATCCCGTTCGGGTCGAACGCCGCCTTGACGCGCTTCATCAGCGCAATCTCTTCGGACGACAGCTCGATCGCCAGATAGGGTGCCTTTGCGAAGCCGATGCCATGTTCGCCGCTGATCGATCCTTCGAGCTCGACGACACGCGTGAAGAGGAACTGCTCCGCACGCTTCGCGCGCGCGGCTTCCTCAGCATCGCCCGGCGTGATGAGCAGGTTCACGTGAATGTTGCCGTCCCCGGCGTGGCCGAACGACGCGACGCGCAGGTTATAGGTCCTCTTTATCGCGGCGATGACGTCGAATAGTTCGGGAACGCGCCCGCGCGGCACGACGACATCGTGATTAATCTTGATGAGGCCCGTCTTCTTCAAGGCAACGGACGTCTGTCGCCTGAGTGACCAGATTGTGTCTCGCTCCGCCTCGCTCTTCGCGCGAGAAATGTCCTTCGCGCCGACGGCGCGGCAGGCGTCCACGACCCTATCGAGATCTTCCTCGACGCCGCGCTCCGTGCCATCGACTTCGACGATGAGAGCCGCCTGCGTGCCCGGCGCCACCATTCCCCCGCCCAGGTTCGCCTCGATGGCGGCCAGCGAATCGCTATCGATCAGCTCAATGGCCGCAGGCACCACGCGCCTTCGAATCAACTCGGTCACCGCGTCGACAGCACCGCGAATCCCATCGAACGTTGCCAGCAGCGTCTGATTGGCCGGCGGCTTCGGCACCAGGCGCACCGTGATCTTCGTGATGATCGCCAGCGTCCCTTCCGAGCCAACCAGCAGCTGCGTCAGGTCGTAGCCGACAACGTTTTTCACGGCCTTTGAACCGGTGTCGATCACTTCGCCCGTCGGCAGTACGGCCTCGAGCGCGAGCACGTAGCGCTTGGTCACGCCGTATTTGAACGCACGCGGCCCACCGGCGCATTCCGCGACGTTGCCGCCGATGGACGATTGATTCAGGCTGGCGGGATCCGGCGGGTAAAACAGACCGACCTTCTCGACTTCGCGCTGCAAGTCGGCATTGATCACGTTCGGCTCGACGACGGCAAGCAGGTTCAGCTCGTCGATGTCGAGGATGCGATTGAAGCGCTCCATCGAGAGCAGCACGCCGCCGCAGGTCGGCACGGCACCGCCCGTGAAGCCCGTTCCGGCGCCGCGTACGACGAGGGGCACGCGATGGTCGTTGCACAACCGCGCGATGGCGACCACTTGTTGTGTATCGGCGGGGATGACGACTACGTCTGGAGGGTGGCCTTTGCCGAGCGCGTCAACGCCGTAAAGGTCGCGCGAAACATCGTCGGACCTGACGTAGTCGGGCCCAACGATGTCACGCAGTGTTGAAGAGATCGGCTCCGTGTCTCCGCGCCTCCGTGGTTCGTGACTAGCGAGCGCCCGCCTTGGCTGGCTGGAGCTTCTCCGCCACTTTCAGGATCCTCGTCGCGCCTTCACGCAGCTGGTCCATCGACGTCGCGTAGGAGATGCGCAGATAGCCAGGCGCATCGAACCCTTCCCCCGGCGTCAGCGCGACAAACTCCTCGGTGATCAGCTTCTGCGCGAAGTCGGACGACGTTTTCACCTCGCCCCCGAGCAGCTCGGAGATGTCCGGGAACAGGTAAAACGCGCCGCGAGGCTTCACGCACTTGATTGCCGGGTTTGCCGTCAGCCATCCGTGAATCGCGTCGCGGCGACGCCGGTATTCGTCCAGCATCACCTTGACGCCGTCCTGCGGACCGTTGAGCGCGACCACGCCAGCCTTCTGCACGATGGAGGCGATGTTCGACGTCGTGTGGCCCATGATGACGTTGAACGCCTGCGTCAGATCCTTCGGCGCAATCGTCCATCCCGCGCGCCAGCCGGTCATGGCGTAGGTCTTCGACAGCGACCCACAGATCACCGACCGATCGCGATGCTTGTCGAACAGCAGCTTCGGCAGGTTGTGATTCACTTCGTCGTAGATCAGGTGCTCGTAGCAGAGGTCGACGATCACCCAGATGCCGCGCGCCGCCGCCGCTTCGACGATGGGTGTCATGGCGTTCACATCCGTCAGCGACCCCGTCGGATTACACGGCGAGTTGATGATGATTGCCTTTGTCTTCGGCGTAATCGCCGCGACGATCTTCTCTGGATGGACGGTAAAGCCGTCGTCCGGCTTGGTCTGCACGATTACCGGCGTCGCCTGCGCGATCTTGATCTGCTCGGGGATGGTCGGCCAGTACGGCGCGTGCGTAATCACCTCGTCGCCGGGGTTGAACAGCGCCAGCGCCGTGTTGAAGAGCGCCTGCTTGCCCCCGTTGGTGAGCACCACCTCCGACACCGTGCAATCGATGCCATAGTCGCGCTTGTACTGCGCACAGATCGCTTCGCGGAACTCCGGAATGCCCATCGCGTTGGTGTAGCGCGAGAAGTTCGCGTCGATGGCTGCCTTGGCCGCATCCTTGACGTGCTGCGGGGTCTGGAAATCGGGCTCTCCCGCGCCGAAGTCAACGATCTGGTGACCGGCGCGCTTCAGGCGGTCGGCCTCGGCCGCCACTTTCATCGTTGCCGATCCGGTCACATTGGCGAGACGCTGTGCGAGGACTGCGGACATTCGTTACGCTCCCACGGCGGAATGCTTCCGCCGCATCCATTGTTCAACCGTCGATGGGACCAGCCCGCGCACCTCTCCACCGAGGCTGAACACCTCCTTGATCAAGCGCGAGCTGAGGTAGGTGTACTGCTCTGCCGGCATCATGAACACCGTCTCGAGCGTCGGCTCGAGGTGGCGGTTCATCAACGCCATCTGAAATTCGTACTCGAAGTCCGACACCGCGCGCAGCCCGCGAATGATCGCGCTGGCGCGGCGCCGCCTGGCGTACTCGACCAGCAGGCCGTCGAAGGTGTCGATCTCGATGTTCGGATATTCCTTGAACACCTCACGGATGATCTCGACGCGCTCTCCCGCTGTGAACAGCGGGTTCTTCTCCGCGTTGACGAGCACAGCGACCACGATGCGCTCGAACAGATGCGCGCTGCGGAGAATGATATCCACATGGCCGTTGGTCAACGGGTCGAACGATCCGGGGAAGATCGCGAGTCGGCCTTGCGGCGGGCCAGGCATCATCGTCTCCGTTCGAAAAACGTCAGGGTGCTGTCCCCTGACTTCACATCGCGCGTCCGGCGCAGCGCCTCAGACGCCGCGGGCTCGCGCCGGCTCGCACGCTCGAGCACGATCAGGCCATCGCCGGCGAGATGATGCGCCGCGGCGTCGAGTGCAGCATTTACGTTGTCGCTGTCGTACGGCGGATCCAGCAGGATCAGATCGAACGCGTCGGCGGCCGGCAAAGCAGCGAGCGCGGCAACAATCTCCGCGTCACGAATAGTATAGCCTTCCTTGACGCCGCAGTTTTTCAGGTTCTCCTCGATGAGCGCGACCGCGCGGCGGTTCCTTTCGACGAAGGTGACGTGCGCGGCGCCCCGACTCAACGCCTCGATGCCTATGGCGCCCGTTCCGGCATAGCCGTCAACAACGCGTGCACCGTCGATGCGCGGCGCGAGGATGTTGAAGAGCGTTTCGCGCAGCTTGTCGGACGTCGGCCGCAAGCCTGGCCAATCGGGGCTTTTGAGTTGGCGCCCCTTATACCGACCGGCAATCACTCTCATAAGCCCCGAAGGTGCAACGCCGTCAACCAACTTCGATCAATCCAAACTGATCGTGCCAGCGTCGCTGTACGAACTGCAGCAGCTCGCCGCCAAGTCCGCCTTCGTCCACCAGCGTGCGCGCTTCTCGGTGCGCGGCCTCCATGATGTCGCGGTCGCGCACGAGATCGCCGGTCCTCAGTTTCGGCAGTCCTGATTGCCGCGTGCCGAAGAAATCTCCCGGCCCGCGCAGCTCGAGGTCCCGCTCGGCAATGGTGAAGCCGTTGTTCGTCTCCGCCATCGCCTTCAACCGCTCGCGCGCGTCATCCGTCCACGGCGCCTGATACATCAGGATGCAGTGCGACTCCCACTCGCCGCGCCCGACGCGGCCGCGCAGTTGGTGCAACTGCGACAACCCGAAGCGCTCCGCATGCTCGACGACCATGATGGATGCGTTCGGGACGTCCACGCCGACTTCGACCACCGTCGTGGACACAAGGATGTGAATCTGCCCCGCCGAAAACGCGTGCATCACCTTGTCCTTCGCGTCCTGCTTCATCCGTCCGTGCAGCAAGGCCACGCGATACGCGGGAAAAATCTCGGTCTGCAGGTGATCCGCCATCTCGGTCGCCGACTTCAGATCTATCTTCTCGGAGCCCTCGATCAGCGGATAGATGATGTAGGCCTGACGTCCCGCGTCGAGCTGCTCACGAATGAGGTCGTAGATCTCGTCGCGGCGGGATTCGGGTTTCACCCATGTACGCACCGGCTGACGTCCGGGCGGCAGGTCCGGAATCTTCGACACGTCCAGCTCGCTGTAATCCGTCAACGCCAGCGTGCGCGGGATAGGCGTGGCCGTCATCAGCAGCACGTCCGGCCGCAGTCCCTTCGCGCGCAGAGCGGCGCGCTGCGCGACGCCGAAGCGATGCTGCTCGTCGATGACGACGAGACCCAGCTTGTGGAACTTGATCTGTTCCTGGACCAGCGCATGCGTGCCGACGATGAGATGCGTGCTGCCGCGCTCGATGTGCGCCCGCAGCGTGTGCTTGTCCAGTCCTGGAGTGCTGCCGGTCAGCACGTCGACGCGAAAGCGCGATTGTGACAGCAGTCGTGCGATGTTGCCGTAATGCTGCGCCGCGAGAATCTCGGTCGGCGCCATGAACGCCACCTGCAGACCGTTCTCCATGGCCACGATCGCGGCCAGCAGCGCGACGATCGTCTTCCCCGCGCCGACGTCGCCCTGCAGCAACCGGTTCATCGGCTGCGGCCGCAGCATGTCGTCGACGATCTCTTTCACCGCTTGCCGCTGGCCGGGCGTCAGCTTGAACGGCAGGATCTTCGCCGCCGACGAACGGATCCGATCGTCGACCTTCGGCACGTACGGTTTGAGCTCCATGCTCGTCGCGTGGCGGCGCCAGGCGTGGCCAATCTGAAAGAGAAAGAACTCCTCAAAGATCATCCGGCGCTGCGCCGGCGTGCGGAAGGCGTTCAGCTCGTCGACCTTCGCCTCGTTCGGCGGGAAGTGCGCCTCCTCCACCGCGACGCGCCGCGGCACGAGCATGAGACGCGCGCACATGTCCGGCGGCAGCAAGTCCGGAATCTCCGTCGGCAGCGTGTCGAGCGCTTGGCGCACGATGCGACGCTGCATGTTCGGCGTGACGGCGCCCGTCTTTTCGTAGAACGGGACGATGCGAGCGGTCTTCACCGATTCGAGGTCGTCCGACATCAGCTCGTATTCGGGGTTCATGAAGTGCAGCCCGGTCGAGTCGAGCTTCACGTCCCCGAAGATGACGATCGAGAGATGCGGCTTGAGGATGTCCTGCAGGAACGCCTGATTCATCCACGTGCAGCGGATGGCACCGCTCGTGTCGCCGACCACCGCGTGAAAGATCTTGAAGCCGCGGCGGCGCGTCACTGCGAGATGGGCACTCTTGATTTCGCCGAGGACCGCCGCACGCATACCCGGTCGAAGGGATGCGATCGGCTGCATGTGGCTGCGATCTTCGTAACGGAACGGAAGCCGGTAAAGCAGGTCCTCGACGGTGGCGAGCCCGGCGCGTTTGAGGTCCGCGGCTTTCCGCGGACCAACGCCTTTGAGGTACTGAAGCGGAGTTTCTAACGCGTCACTGGACAATCACGGCCTGGCCGGCGCTGACATCAATCTGGCGAATCGACGCGGGCAGCTCGAAAGGATCGTCGATCTTCACGCCCTGCGGATGCGCTGGCGTGCGGGAGTAGTAGCTGACCATTTCCTGCAGGAAGGTTTTCGGCAGCGGCACACCAGAGACGTCCGCGCTCTCGAGCTGGAAGTTGCCGACACCGTTGCTGGTACGCAGCGTGCCGGACACGTTCACCGGCACTTTTCCCCCAACAAGACTCCAGACATCGAAGGCGCCGCCGCTCTGCTTTTTCTTCGCGATAGCGTCGAGATCGACGATGGCCTGTCCCGCGACTTTGCCGTTGCCCACCAGCGTGATACGCGGCTCGGCGACACCGGACGGGAGAAGCGGTTTGGCGCTGTAGGCGAACCACGAGTTCAGCTCGTTCTCGCTCACCGGCGTCCGTTTCGTGCCAGGCTGCTGAACGCGGTCGCCCTGAACGACGATTTGCTGGACCTTGCGCGAGAAAAGATCCGCCTGCTGCTTGGAAAGCGTGGCGGCTTCGACCGTAGCCAGGGCGAGAACAACGCCCGCAATCGTGGCGATTCGTGCGGTCATGCTGCTAACTCCGGGGCTGGCTGGTCTTGAGTGTAAGGCCCAAACTCCAAATCCCAAACCCCAAATCCCGAGGGTAATCCTGCCTTTGACAAACCCATCACTTATCGCTTCCGACACATCTGCATGTGCGCTTCCACTAATGACTTCTGTTGATCAACGAGCTTCCGCTCCGCATCGATGGCTTCGCCCAGCGCGTTGTAGTCCCCTGCCCTCAACGCAGCGGTGCCCTTGGCGTGGATAGCTCTGAACTCTTTCCGCAGTCGCCTGAGTGTTTCTACCGGACCCTTTTCCATCTCGGCAAGGCCTCGTGCAAAATTGAACAGCTCGGGTTCGCGGCTGGCGATAGCCTCTCGTCATGCCCGACACTGCTGAACGCCTCAACAACCTCAATCTGCGACTGCAAGCGCTCGTCGCTGAGAACGATGCGTTGCGGAAACGGTGGGCAGCGGCGGCCACCGAAGCGCAACGATGGCCGGACATGAATCTCGCGACCCAACTTTTTGTGAGTCTCCAGCCCGTTTCAAGAATGCTCGACCGCGACCATTAGGGTTGCTTGCCACCTTGCCGGGCCATTCACAGGCGTAGCTACCCACCACCTTCGGCGGTACTCGGGACTATTTACCCTATTTACCATCCCGATTGATTTTCGCCTTCTGTTCGCATTATAGTCTGCGCTCGTCGTGCGCTCGTCGACCTCAACAGGAGGAATGAAATGCTCCCGCTCACCAAACGGCAGCGTGAAATCCTCGACTACCTGAACGAGTTCATCCAGCACCACGGCTACGCGCCGAGTCTGGAGGAAATCGGACGCCGCTTCAACCTCTCTTCGCTGGCGACGGTGCACAAGCATCTATCGAACCTGCAGGAGAAGGGGTTCATTCGCCGTGCCTGGAACCGCAGCCGCTCGGTCGAACTTGTACCGACGCGCTCCGGTGGACGCGCGCTCGAATTGCCGCTGCTCGGCTTCGTCGCGGCCGGCGCGCCCATCGAAGCGGTTGCAGGTAACGAAACGATCGCCGTCCCCGAGACGCTCGCGGGCAAACGCGACTCCTACGTCCTCCGCGTCAAGGGCGATTCGATGATCGACGAGCAGATTCGCGATGGCGACTTCGTCATCGTCGAAGATCGCAAGATGGCCGACAACGGCGAGATGGTCATCGCGCTACTCGGCGGCACGGACGTGACGCTGAAGAAGTTCTATCGTGAGAACGGGCGCGTTCGTCTGCAGCCGGCCAACCCGGCGATGCAGCCGATCATGACGGATGCGGACAATGTCCAGGTCCAGGGCGTGGTCGTCGGGGTGATGCGGAAGTACTGACGTAGTATTGGCCTCTATGGCCGATGAGACTCCGCAGCGCAAGCAGATCAACTTCACCATCGTTCCCGACGATCAGCCCGGCGAGCCGCGCACCTACGCGAACTTCTGCTCGATCGCGCACACGCCCTTCGATTTCACCCTCACCTTCTGCGAGGTGATGCCGCTCTCCGAGAAGGAGCTGCGCGAGGCCGAAGCCGATCACATCGTCCGCGCACCGGTGCGGGCCCGCGTCGTCGTCCCCGTGCAGTTCGTCCCGAATCTGGTCGCCGCGCTGCAGGAACACATGCGCGTCTTTTCAGAGTCTTATTCGAATGTGGGCTGGTCTAAAGGTCCCGTGCACTAAGTGAAGTCCGCCAGAACCACGAAACGCATCATCGACACCCTTGCGCAGCAGCATCCGAATGCGGACACCGAGCTGAATTACCGCAACGCATTCGAGCTGCTGGTCGCGACCATCCTATCGGCGCAATCCGCCGACGTGCGCGTGAACATGGTCACGCCGGCGCTGTTCAAGAAGTACTCCGATGCGCACGCGCTTGCGAAAGCAACACCGAAGGATCTCGAATCGATCATCAAGTCGACCGGTTTCTTCAATCAGAAAGGAAAAGCGCTCGTCGGCGCGGCGCAGCAACTGGTAGCGGAACATGGGGGCGAAGTGCCCGCCGACATGGACAAGCTGACGAAGCTGCCCGGTGTCGGCCGCAAGACGGCCAACGTGGTTCTCGGCCACGCGCTCGGTGTGCCCGGCCTTCCCGTCGATCGGCATGTTCTTCGAGTGTCGAACCGCATCGGCATCGCGGAAGGGGACGATCCCGTCAAGGTCGAGGATCAGTTGTGCCGGGCGCTGCCCAAAGAGATGTGGACTCTCGCCTCCGATGTGCAGATCCTGCACGGCCGCCGCATCTGCAAGCCGAAGCCACTGTGCGATCAATGTTCGGTCCGTGAGGATTGTGATTATTTCCGGCTGGTGATCGCCCGCGGAGCTGATAAGGTCCGCGCCGCTCGGGTCAAGAGTGACACGGGACAAGTTCGAAAAGCTCGTCGCTGAGGCCATCACCCTCATCCCGAAACGCTTTCGCCGCGAGATGACGAACATCGCCGTCGTCGTCGAGGACGAACCGAGCGCGGAGCTGCTCGAAGAGATGGAGATCGAGCCGCCTGATTCGCTCTACGGCCTCTATCAGGGCACGCCGCTCACCGAACGGACATGGGGTTACGGTAACGCGCTTCCGGATCGCGTCACGCTGTTCAAAACGATCATCGAGGAAGACTGCGACACCGACGATGACGTGCGCGATGCGATCGCGGAAACGCTGATTCACGAGGTGGGGCACTACTTCGGTCTGAGCGAAGAGGAAATCGAAGAAATCGAGGAGCGCTACTGGCGTGGCGAAACGCAAGACTAGCGCGAGACCGCGCAAGCGCTTCGGCCAGCATTTCCTCGAGCCGGCCTGGGTGACAAAAGTCATCGACGTGATTCATCCGACGAAAGACGACATCTTCCTCGAGATCGGACCCGGCCGTGGGGCGCTGACCCGTCCACTCGCTGCGCGCGCGGGTCGCGTCGTCGCCGTGGAAATCGACCGCGATCTGGCCGGGGCACTGGAACGCGAGGCGGTTCCAAACGTGCGCATTATCCAATCGGATTTCCTGGCTGTGAACCTTGGTGTGGCACTCAGCGGCGAGGCCCGGCCGCTCCGCGTCGCGGGCAACCTTCCTTACAACGTCTCATCACCGATCCTGTTCATGCTTCTCCGGGCCGCAGACGATGGGCGTGCGCTGAGCGACGCCACCTTGATGCTGCAGAAGGAAGTAGCGGACCGTCTGGTCGCGAAACCAGGCGGAAGGGAGTACGGCGCGCTGTCAATTCAGGTTGCGATCGCGGCCGACGTCGAGCGCCTTCTGACGCTGCCGCCCGGGGCGTTCCGGCCGCCGCCAAAGGTGACGTCAGCCGTGGTCCGGCTCCGCTTCCGCCCGCGCACGGTAGACGTCGGCGACCCGCGGGTGTTCGAGCGCATCGTGCGCGGTATGTTTCTGCAGCGGCGGAAGACGATCGCCAACGCATTGCGGCCAGTGGCCGATTCGCTCGGTCGCGACGCCACCCAACTGCTTGAGCAGGCGCAGGTTGACGGCCGTCTTCGTCCGGAGGCGCTCACCGTCGAGCAAATCGCCCGGCTGTCGAGAGCTGTGCTATAGTTTTTCGCGCAAGTCGTTGAGCCTTCCCGGTTTCCAGGCCTTCCCGGCGGCCTGAACTGCGCGAGATCGCGACCCCGCCAGGGGCGGATCCTGCGAACAGGCGCGGACTGACAAGGTCCACGTTGCGTGCGTAGAGGCGGACCTTTAGGTCCGCTAACAGAGCTGGGCTCCGAATGAATCAGTCCGTCGTGCCGGACGTGTCTCCGGCCACGCTCGAAGTCGTCCCGCTGGGCGGCGTCGGCGAGTTCGGCATGAACATGATGGCCGTGTCGTGGGAGGACACCACAATCCTCGTCGACGCGGGCGTGATGTTTCCCGACCCCGATCAACTAGGCGTCGATCTGATCATTCCGGACTTCACATACGTCGAGGCGCGGCGCGACAAAGTCAAGGCGCTCGTGCTGACGCATGGCCACGAGGATCACATCGGTGCCGTGCCGCACGTGCTGCCAATGTTCGACGGTCCGGTCTACGGTACCGCGATGACGCTGGCGCTGGTCGAGCCGAAGCTCGAGGAGCACCAGATCGACGCCAAGAACCGGCTGAAGACCATCAAGCCGCGCGACCGCGTAACGATCGGGCCCTTCACGATCGAGTTCATCCGGGTGACGCACAGCATGCCGGATTGTGTGGCGCTTGCCATCACGACGCCGGCAGGCGTGATGATTCACACCGGCGACTTCAAGATCGATCAGACGCCGATCGACGGCGAGCACTTCGATCTGCACCGCTTCGCGGAGCTGGGCGCCAAGGGCGTGCTGGTCCTGTTCGCCGACAGCACCAACATCGATCGGCGAGGCTTCACCGGTCCCGAGATCGAGGTCATCGAGGCGTTCGAGGAGATCTTCACGAGCACGCAGGGCAAGCTCGTGGTCGCCACCTTTTCGTCGAGCATCTACCGGATGCAGGTGCTGGTCGACCTGGCGGCGCAGTTTGATCGCAAGGTGGCGTTTGTCGGACGGAGCATCGTGCAGAACGCCGAGATCGCGCAGCGTCTCGGCTACCTGCGGATTCCGTCGGGAGTGCAGATACGCGACAGCGACGTGCAGAATTACGCCTCGCAGGATGTGCTCTGTGTGACCACCGGATCGCAGGGCGAACCGCAGGCTGCTCTGCCGCGCATTGCCGTCGACGACCATCGCTTCGTGAAGCTCGGGCCCGACGACACCGTCGTCCTGTCGGCGCGCGCCATTCCAGGCAACGAGAAGGCGATTGCGCGCGTCATGAGCCACGTGGCACGCCGCGGCGCCGACGTCGTAACCGATGCGATGAAGCACGTGCATGTCTCCGGCCACGGAAGCGCTGAGGAGCTCAAGCTGGTGCTATCGCTGGTCCGGCCGCGTTACTTCGTGCCGGTGCACGGCGAATACCGGCAGCTGTCGCAGCACGCGCGCGTCGCGAAACGCGTGATGAGCGGCGCCGAGCATAAGCTGCAGGTGCTGCTGGCCGAGAATGGCGACGTCATCCAGTTCGACTCGCGCGGTGCACGCATTGCCGACAAAGTGCCTGCCGGGCGGGTGCTGATCGACGTGACGAGGGTTGGCGAGGTCGGCGACGAAGTGCTTCGCGACCGCCGTCATCTCGCCGGCGATGGCGTGATCGTGGCGGTCGTCGCCATCAACCGCCAGGCCGGTACCCTGGTTGGGGCGCCGGAGATCGTCACGCGTGGCTTCGTCGTCAGCGAGGACGAATCGGAGGCGCTCTTCAAGGATGCGGCAATCGTCATCGCCGAGTGCATTGCCATCACGAGCGTCGAAGAGCGTGCGGATCAGGGATTGATGACCGAGAAACTGCGCGCCGAGCTGCGCCGGTTTTTCAAGAAGCGGTCGGGACGACGGCCGCTCGTGCTGCCGGTGTTGATGGAGATCTGACTGGATGGCGGAATCGACATTATCGAGACGGATCAGCGAATTCCTCGGCGTCGCGCTCTTCGCGCTGGCGCTGATCTGGCTCATCTCGCTCGTCACCTACGAGCCAACCGACCCGGTGTGGTTCTTCACCACCGATGCGCTGCATGCGCCCGCCAACTTCGTCGGCCGCGTCGGCGCGTTCGTGTCCGAGCTGTCGTTTCAACTCTTCGGCTACGCGGCGTATCTCGTCCCCGGGATCATCGCCTGGGCGGGCTGGTACTACTTCTGGTGCCAGCCGTTTGAAGCGATCTACACGAAGGCGATCGGTGTCGGTCTCTTCCTGGGATGCAGCAGCGCCTTCCTCAGCCTGGTGTTGGGCAGCGCGGACGTTGCCGGAAAGACATTCGAGGCGGGCGGATCCCTTGGCGCGTGGCTTGGCTCCTGGTTCGCTGAATACCTCAATCGGACCGGCTCGATCATCGTGCTGTTGACGTTGATGGTGCTCGCCGTCATCCTCTCGACCCAGTTTTCATTCGGCCGGATGTTTGCGAACGCGAGCCAGGGCTCTCGCGATCTGTCGGCACGCAGCATGGGATTCCTTCGTGCGTGGTTTGAGGATCGGCGCAAACAGAAGCAGCGCCGCGAGGTGATCGCCAAGCACACCAAAAAGGAGGGCGCCTCGCCCGAGAAGACGGCAGCGGTCGCCAAGCCGAAGGAGACGTCCGCGCCGGGTGGGACCGAGCCGGGTGGGACGGCCGCGCCCGTTGTCGCCCGCAAGAGGGCGACGCCAATCGCACCACCACTGCCCCTGTCGGAGCCCGAGCAGAAGGTGCAGCGGCGTCTGGGTGCATTCACGCTGCCGCCGCTGTCACTCCTCGACCCGCCCAAGGCAGAATCGAAGATCGACGAGCGCGAGCTGATGGACGCTGCGCGGCAGCTGGAGGAAAAATGCCGCGAGTTCGCAGTTGAAGGTCAGGTGGCGCAGATCCATCCGGGCCCGGTGGTTACGACGTTCGAGTTCAAGCCCGACGCCGGCGTGAAGTACAGCAAGATCACGAGCCTTGCCGACGATCTGTGCCTCGCCATGCAAGCGGAATCGGTGCTGATCGACCGCATCCCGGGCAAGTCCACCGTGGGCATTCAGATCCCGAATCCCAATCGCGAAGCCATCTCGCTGCGCGAGCTGCTCCAATCCGAGGCGTTTGAACACTCGACATCGAAGCTGACGCTCACGCTCGGCAAGACCATTCATGGTGAGCCGTACGTCACCGATCTCGCGACGATGCCGCACTTGCTCATCGCGGGCTCAACAGGCACAGGCAAGTCCGTCGGCCTGAACGCGATGCTCACGAGCATCCTCTACCGCGCGACGCCGGATGACGTGCGGCTGATCATGATCGACCCGAAGCGTCTGGAGCTTGGGATGTACGAAGACATCCCGCACCTGCTCACGCCCGTCGTCGTCGATCCGAAAAAGGCCGCCAACGCACTGCGGTGGGCCGTGCGCGAAATGGAAGAACGCTACAAGACGCTTGCCGGCGAGGGCGTGCGCAACATCGAGCAGTACAACCGGAACATCAGGCTGGTGCTCGAGGAAACGGGCAACAAGGATCCGGACGCCCCGAAGCCGCTGCCCTTCATCGTCGTCGTCATCGACGAGCTCGCGGACCTGATGATGGTCGCCAGCAACGAGGTCGAGGAATCGATCTGCAGGCTGGCGCAGATGGCGCGTGCCGTCGGCATCCATTTGATCCTGGCGACGCAGCGTCCGTCGGTGGATGTCATCACCGGTCTCATCAAAGCAAATCTGCCCTCGCGGATCTCGTTCCGCGTGTCCTCGAAGATCGACTCGCGCACGATTCTCGACAGCAACGGCGCCGAACAACTGCTGGGCAAGGGCGACATGCTGTTTCTTCCGCCGGCGTCATCGCGCTGCATCCGACTGCACGGCCCGTATATCTCCGAGCAGGAGAGCGCGCGACTCGCGAGCTTCCTGCGCAAGCAGGGCAAGCCGGTGTTCGACGATTCGATCACTGCGGAAGAGGAAAAGTCAGCTGCTGGCGGCCTGGAATTCGAGAAGGACGAACTCTACGACGAGGCGGCGCGCATTGTCGTCAGCTCCGGTCAGGTGTCGATCTCGTATCTGCAGCGAAAGCTGCGTATCGGGTTCAGCCGCGCGGCGCGGCTCGTGGACATGATGGAAGCCGAGGGTCTCGTCTCCCCCGGTGCTGGCGGCAAGCCGCGTGAGGTGCTGGTCGACAAGGGGTATTTCGAGGAAGTCGATGCCCAGCTGCGGTGATCAGAGCGTCCAGCTGAAGCCAGACACTACCGTGTTGGTAGTGTCCGCCTTGAGGCGGACCGTGCTGGTGGCTGCGATGTGCCTCGCAGCCACGACAGCATTCGCTCAGAGCTCGAATGCCCCCAGGCTGCTGCGCGAAGCGGAAGCGCGCGAAATGGCGCTGCGTAGCGAGATTGATAGCCGGAAGGCGGGCTCACCGGCAACGCCTCTGCTCGAACGCGTGCGTACGCTCGTTCGTGCCTACGAGGATATCTCGCGTCTCTTCCCGACGAGTCCATACAGTGACGATGCGCTATGGCATGGCGGGCTGCTTGCAGCCGATGCTTTCTGGGAATTCGGACAGGGTGACGAACGTGAGACTGCCACCCGTCTGCTCAAGACGCTGACCGCGAAGTACGTGACCAGTTCGCTGGCCAAGCAGGCGATGCCGCAACTGGAACGCCTGACGTCCGCGAAGATATTCCCCGCGGAGCCGACGCCACCGGAAACCGCGCCGAAGCCGACAACGGTGCTGCTGAAGGCGGTCCGGCGTGAAGCGCTGACCGACGCAGTTCGCGTGACGCTGGAGCTCGAGGGTGAGGCCGCCTTTCACGACGAACAAATCGTTGGCCCCCCACGCGTCTTCATCGATCTGCAGAACACCCGTCCAGTCGACGCGCTGAAGGATGCGACGCAGTTGTTCCCCGATGATCTCGTTCGTCAGATTCGAGTCGGCCGTCCGGTTGGGACACGGACGCGTGTCGTGCTGGATCTGGCAACCACCGCGCCGCACACGACCTACGCTCTGTACAACCCGTATCGAGTCGTCATCGACTTCGCACGCGAAGCCCCCATTGCACCCATTGCACCGACCCGCGACAGCACGATTGCACCGACCCGCGACAGCACCATTGCACCGACCCGCGGAAGTACCGCGGCATCTCCCGCCGCGGCGCGACAGAACGCGGTAGGCGGCTTGTCCCTCTCGCGCCAGCTAGGACTCGGCATCGCGCGCATCGTCATCGATCCGGGCCACGGTGGACATGATCCCGGTGCGATGACCATGGGCCTAAGCGAGGCGGAGGTCGTTCTCGACGTAGCGATACGTCTCGAAGGGCTGCTTCTCAAGCAGCCGGGCGTCGAAGTGGTGCTGACACGGCGCACGAATGTGTTCGTGCCGCTCGAGGAACGCACCGCGCTCGCCAACCGCGAAGGCGCGGACCTGTTTCTCTCGATTCACGCCAATGCGAGCGAGGACGACCGCGCGCGCGGCATCGAAACGTATTTCCTGAACTTCGCATCGAATCCCGCCGCGGAGGCGATCGCGGCGCGTGAAAACGCGGCCTCCTCGCGAACAATGCGTCAGCTGGCGGACATCGTGAAAGCGATCGCCCTCAACAACAAGATCGACGAATCGCGCGACTTTGCTTCGTTCGTACAGACATCGATGATCGATCGGTTGAAGAAATCGAACAGGAACATGAAGGACCTGGGCGTGAAGCAGGCGCCGTTCACCGTCCTCGTCGACGCCACGATGCCGAGCATCCTCGCCGAAATCTCGTTTCTGACAAACCGCCAGGAAGCGACCTTGCTGCGAGGCAATGCGTACCGCCAGCAGATTGCCGAGGCGCTGTTCAATGGCCTCATGAAATACCAACGATCGCTGAAGCGGACGTCACCAACCATCGCCTCCCAATAGCTCGTCCGGCCTGCATTTCATGCAGATGTGCAGCCCGCAACCCGCCGGCGTTATCCCTTTTGTACTGGTATGCTTCGCACTCTCATCACAGAGTTCGCAGCCGTGGACGAGCAGCGCTGGAAGGCGATCGAGGCGATCTATATCGGTGCGCTCGACGCACCGGATCGCGACGCATTTCTGGACCAGGCGTGCCAGGACGACTCTGACCTCCGCCTCGAGGTGGAGCGCCTTCTCCACGACGAAACCTCCACCATGCAGCTGTTGGGCCGTGCGCCGTCCGTCGGTGCGGTCACTTTAACGGCGGGCTCCACCTTTGGCCAGTACGAGATCGTCGAGCTCCTGGGGTCCGGCGGCAGCTCCGACGTCTATCGCGCCTTCGACCGGCGGCTCGATCGCAACGTTGCGCTGAAAGTCTTCACGAACGCCGCGTTCGTCGACGACTTCAGGTCGCGGTTCGAGCGCGAAGCGAAGGCCGCCGCCTCACTGAATCATCCGAACATCGCCACCGTCTACGAGGTGGGCCAGGTCGAGGAGTACTGGTTCATCGCGATTGAATACATCGACGGCGTGACGTTCCGCGAGAAGCTCGACGACGAGGCGTGTTCGCTGGACGAACGCCTGCGCTACCTCGGCCAGGTGGCCGGGGCGCTGGCGTGCGCCCATGCGGGCGGCATCGTGCACTGCGATCTCAAACCCGAAAATGTGATGGTGACGGGCGACGGCGCCGTGAAGGTTCTCGATTTCGGCCTCGCGCGACTGGTTCGGCCGCAGCGCGCCGACGCCGCATTGGCAGCATCAGAGGACGCATCGGAAGCCGCTGCCGGTCGACGCAGGATCGAAGGGACGATCGGCTACATGTCGCCGGAGCAGGCGTCGGGCGAGGAGCTCGGGGCGCGCACGGATGTCTTTGCCTTCGGCTGCATGTTGTTCGAGGCGATCGCCAACCGGCTTCCCTTCTGGAGTCCATCGCTCGTCCGATCGCTACACAACCTGACGCACGAACCTGCACCGCGCCTCGAGGCCTACGTGCGAAAGATTCCGCGCCGCCTCCAGCGACTGGTTGAGGATTGCCTCGCGAAAGATCCTGCGGCCAGGCCCGAGTCGATGGAGGAGGTCAACCGGCGTCTGCAGGAAGTGATTGAGCGCAAGTCGACACGGGCTTTTCGTATTGCCGCCAGCCTCGCCGCGCTCCTCGCCATCGGCGCGCCGCTCGGCTACTGGGCATGGCGAACACCGCCTTCGCCCGGATCGGTCGCTGTCATTCCATTTACCAGCGCCTCCTCAGCCGCCGACAACGACATGTTTGCCGCTGAAATCAGCGAAGGCCTGATTCAGTCGCTCACCCAGCTTCCGGATCTGAAGGTAACGGCACGTGCATCGAGCTTCCGCTTTGCAGCGACCGGTGTAGACGTGCGGCAGATTGCGCGGACGCTCGGCGTTCGTACCCTCGTGACGGGCACTGTCACTCTCACCGGCGGCGATCTGCGCGTGGCGGCCGAACTCATCGACGGCCAAAACGGCAGCGCGCTGTGGGGTGCCCAATTCGACCGGCGCGCTGCCGATATTGGAGACCTGCAGTTGGAGATCGCCGCTGAAATTGCCAGGCGCGTGCGGTCGGGCCTGACGGCGGCAGATCAGCGTCGCCTTGCTCGAACGATTCATCCCAATCCCGATGTGTACGCGCTGTTGCTGCGCGGCCGCTACCAGATGTCGCTGTACAGTCCAGACAGCAGCCAGAAGGCAGCCAGCTATTTTGAGCAGGCGCTCGGTATCGATCCGAGCTATGCGATGGCGAATGCCGAGCTCGCTTCCACGTATCGCCGCATGGCTGGCTACGGCATCCTCGATCCGCGTCAGGCAATGCCGCTGGCGGAACGCGCGGCGATGCGCGCGATCGCGAGCGACGCGGAGTTGGCCGAAGGACACACCGCGCTCGCCGACATCAAGCGCGACCAGTGGCAGTGGGTCGCGTCAATGCGCGAGTACGATCGTGCAATCGCGCTGAGCCCCAGCTACGTACCCGCGCGCGAGGGCCTGGCAATCGGTTTGAGCGTCATGGGACAGTACGACGCCGCGGTGGCCGAGCTGCAGCGCATCCGCGCGCTGGACCCGGTCAGCGTGCCCGGCGCAGTTGATGCGACTGCCCTGTTTTACAACGTACGCCGGTTCGACCGCGCTCTAGAGACGGTCACTGAAGCGACGCGGCGCGACAGTGCGGCGCCCGCGCTCTGGACATGGACGGGAATCGTCCTTGGAGGAAGCGGAAACTTTAAGGGTGCCGTGGCAGCGTTCGAGACGGCGATCCGCCTGGGCGACAACACGAACGCGACGCAGTGCTACTACGTTCACGCGCTGGCGCGCGTGGGCCGTCGGCAGGAGGCGCTGCGACACCTCGAATCAGTGGAACGAAGCACGGCATTCGTGCCGCCATCATCGCTTGCCATCGCCTACGTAGGACTCGACCAGAAGGACCGTGCGTTCGAGTTCTTGCAACGCGGCTTTGCCGCGCGCGATCCGCTGCTGCAGTACATCGTCGTCGAGCCGTTTCTCGATTCGATCAGCGACGATCCACGCTTCCGCGCGATCGTCGCTGGTATGGGATTGTCCCCGCTGAAACAGTGACGCGTCGCGCTACGCCTGCGACGCAGCAGCCCGCGGTGTTGTCTGCAGCAAGGCCACCTGTCGTGCCAGCTGACCGAGAGCGCGGCTGACGGCAACGCGCGCGGCGTTCGTTGAAGGAAATCCGAATTCCTTTTCAATTTGCTGTGCCGACAGGCCGCGCTCGACGTGAGCGACGATGAGGTTCCGGTCTTTGTCGCGCAGTCTGGCAAGGCCGCGCCGATACTGGTCCACCGCGTCCTGATCCAGGGCCGCATCGAGCGGCGTCGCGCCGGGCGACGGCAGTTCGTCCTGCTCCGGCAGCTCGACTGGCGCAGGCCGCCGCACCGTCTTGCGGATTTCATCGCGAATCAGGTTGGTCAGCGCGCGCTGCATATAGCCCTGCACGGCGTAGGGATGCCGCACGTCGAACTGGTCACCCTTCTTCAGCATGCGCAGGGCGACCTCCTGCACCAGGTCGCAGGTCTCGAGACAGCCCCGAGCCGCGGCCGGCAACCGTCGGTGGGCCCATTTGCGCACCGTGGGCAGGCACTCCTCCACCATGGCTTCCACGCGGGAGCGGTCGGAAACGGTGTTACGGGAGACGACGATTTCTTGCGTGTCCATACACCATCCTTCATGCAAAACGGTTTACGCGAGGGGTTGATGTCTATGTATGCGGAATCGGCGGCCGAAAAGGGTAAGGCGACCTATAATCGGCGCACTCCAATGAAGTCGGCGCACATTACCCGGCTCCTGCAGGAGTGGAGTGCCGGCGATGAGGATGCCCTCAATGCCCTCATCCCTCTCGTCGAGCGTGAGTTGCGCCGCCTGGCGCGTCAGCGGGTCGCCGGCGAACGCCCCGGGATGACGCTGCAGGCGACCGACCTCGTGAACGAGGCCTACCTTCGGTTGCTGGACGTAAAGCAGGTGCAGTGGCAGGATCGCGAGCATTTCTTCGCGGTCGCCGTTCGAGTCATGCGCCGGATACTGGTCGATGCCGGCCGCAGCCGCGGCGCCCAGAAACGCGGTGACGGCGTTCGACCGGTTCCCCTCGAACAAGCCGAGGACCAGTCAGCGAGCCCGTCCTACGACCTGCTCGCCCTGGACGAAGCGCTGAAGAGGCTCGAGACCATGGCTCCTCGAAAGGTTCGAGTCGTCGAACTGCGTTACTTTGTCGGCCTGAGCGTCGAAGAAACCGCCGCGGCTCTCGACGTATCGCCCGAAACGGTCAAGCGGGATTGGCGGCTGGCCAAGGCCTGGCTGGCACACGAACTGTCACAAACCCGTTCGAAACCCGACTAGCCGAGCAACGGCAGCTTAGATCAACGTCGAGCTCGAGTCGGCGCCGTATCGCCATCGATTAGCGCCGCGATGCTGTCGGCGATCTCGGCGTTCTGAACAACATAGAAAAGGCCGCCGCGACCATTCTGGCTACTCGCGCAATTGCTCCCGGAAATGAGACCCTGCTGATTCAAGTCCCCGAAGATCGCAAGGCGTTGACCGCCACTCGTCGAAACGCCGATTTTGGCGTGATTGCGATCAGTGCCGAGCCCACCGCGAAGGCCAATTGTTTGGCTCTCCCATTGTCCTGTGAGCGCAATACGGACTGCACCAGGTGAACCCAAAGAGTCATCCCAGCACGCAATTTTGGTTGAAGTAGTCGTAGAAAAGATCTGTGGTTTCGCCCACCACGTAGCGGTACGCAACGACACACCACCGAGCAGCGCCGACACCATCTGCCAGGGCGGTACATGGAGGCGAGATGGCTTAGAAATCAACCGAACGCCGGTCGATAGCGTAGCCACGGTGGCTTGCGAGGTCTTGACTCTGGATCCGAGACCAGACACCAACGCCATAATCGCCGAAGGACCACCGTTACGGACGATTTGCCGATTCGTTGGATCGGTAACAATGCTCGCGTTCTTGAGACCGTTCAAGACACTGACAACGTCGTTCTGACTTAGTTTCAGTGCGAACGCGTGTTGACTTACTTTGACGTTATTGTCGATTACACATCCCAGCGTATTGCCGTCATTTCGCCGTGGGTTGTTGCGATTCCCAGCGGCTGGCCACGAAGGCGTCGTCACCTGCATTACGAATCCCTCGCCATCCGAATTCCAGACCAGCATGCCTTTCGAGTGGCCCCACGGTGACTTGCACGCCTCGCCGCACCCGGTAATGTCGGGATCGTCGTAGAACTGATCGTTCCAAATGACGTAGAACAACGATGAGTTGTTGTAGATCTGGTCGAACGTCGCGCCGACTGGATCCGTTACCGTCTCACCGACACAACCTTGACCTCGCTGCAGCGTCGGTGCCTCTTGACTCGCATACACGAATTGCTGGCCAAAGTTATATGGCTGGACGTCGCCGCCGAACGGGCACTGCCGCGGATCGGCGCCGCTGCCGCCGCAGCCGGCAAACGCTGAAGCATTGAATTTGAATACGAACCACCAGTCGACCGGGTGTCCGCTCGCCAACAACGGCGCAGGGCCGTTCGCCGCCTGTAGGTGCGGGCCGTTCACGCAGAGAAGAAGAACGAGCACCGCGAAACACGCTCGCCGAATACGTGTCGTGATCACACTCACTTCTCCTTCACCGCTAGTTGTCGTCAACCGCAGCATTCAACTTATCAGTTTGGGGAATCTCCTCCGGGGGTACGCGGAAGGCGACGTTGAACATTTCGCTGAGTTTCTGTGTCGCTTGCTTCGAAAACATGCCGACGATGAACGAGCCCGCCGCGAAACCAATCAAGTTCAAGTCCTGCGTATTGGACGACACCGAAAAAAAGCCGGCTCGCGTGGCTAAGTAGAATCCACTCGCCAGCGCCACTCCGATCAGCGGCCTGAGCGCATACCACCAGCGCCAACTCTTCTTCAGCTTCTTCGCGCCGGTAAAGTTTGCGAACGATGTTGCAGCATGCACATAACTTCCGAGCGCTCCTGACAGCATGACGAGAAGCAGGAGTTGGCGCTCCGGATAGAGTTCTAACCGGAGGAAACCCCAGAACAGATTGATTGTTCGAAAGTCCTCTTCTGCATCAGGACCGATATTCATCGGCCACACTTGCAAGAGCAGATACAGGATGAGGAGACCGACGACTACGTGATACAGGCCTAACGCCATGGTCCAACCTCGACCCATTCGCGAATCAGGCCGCGGCGCAGTCTCCACGTGCCCCGTTAGCGACCCGAGCATGTCCGTCATAATTTCTCCTCTGCTGGGGCGTCCACAGGCGCAAAACGCCTCGTCGACGCCGCGTGCTACGGCAGGAAGTAATAGAGATGGCCGTCGTCTCCACCTGCCGCAATCGCCGAACCATCGGCACTGACCGCGATCGGCCAGTTCATGTTCCCTGTTTCGAATTGCCACACTTGGGTTCCGCTGAAATCGAATCGGCGGAACAACCCGGGCGTTCCTGGGGGATTGCCTTCAGCAACCGTGATGATTTCGCCGTCGGCGTCCATGCTCACGCTGTTCGGATTGTGCTCGAGCGGAACGGTAGTCTTCGGTTTCGGAGACTGGGCGTCGAAGATCAACAACTCGCCCTCGTAATTGACCGTCTGAGGCGACCCGTTCAACGCGTTTCCACTGGTAACGTTGGCCGAAGGAGAAGGCGGCGGCGTCTTCCGGTTCGCGACCGCGGCGAAGGTGGCGCCATCGCCAGAAATCGCTATCCATCGCACATTCTGTCTTGCCTTCGCGTCTGTCACACCGTTCGGCGGCGCGGGGTCTACGACCGGCGCCGCCGGACCTCCTGCGTCGTAGCGAACGGGTGGATTCGCCGCTGTGGCCATATCAGACACAGTGCTTCGATACACAACGTCGCTGCCGCCCGCCACGAATGCCTCGGCATCGTCATTGCCGGACACAGCCACCGACAGGAAACGCACGGGTGCGACAACCGAGGAAGTCCGATCCGTCGCGTTGACGGGCTCTTTGGAAACTTCCTTGATGAACATGCGCGTGATCACGCCGTTCGCGATGGTGGCGACGAGCAGCTGGCCGCGCTCGTTACACGCAGCGAGCCACGTCCCGCTGGGATGAACCGCAACCGAAGTGACGGGGCCAAAGGTGGTTCGGAAATCCGGATCCGTGCTCGGAGCCGCCGACTGGATGGGCGTGTACGTCACACGGTTGTTGCGCACACTGCGCGCGTACACATACAACTGATCGGCCGCGGCCGCGACGATCGCGCCGTCGCGTGACAGGGAGACGACGTTAACTGTG
>Ga0075425_100000497_pt1 | contig 37112 bp, 37 predicted proteins | sample SoiMethybrSBSTD4_FD_75300 | JGI IMG/M metagenome (GOLD analysis project Ga0075425, IMG submission 75300) | Bulk soil microbial communities from a Populus tree surrounding site in Tennessee, USA - Soil MetaG P. TD hybrid SBSTD4 | ecosystem: Environmental > Terrestrial > Soil > Tree plantation... | reverse complement strand
CTATTACGCGCACGGCGGTATCCTTCCGTTCGTGCTACGTCAACTCGCCGGGGCGTCATGACAAGAGCGCCGCGGTTCGCAGTAGCGGCCGCGTTGTTTTTCTTCGCCACCGCGGCGTGGGCGCAGGTTCCGACTGCGCCGGAGCTGAACGCGGAGCCGATCTGCGCGGTCGTGAGCGACGCGCATCGTCCCGCTGTGCGGCTGCAGTGGACCGACTCCGACGGCGCGTCGCACTACGACGTCTTTCGCGACGGCGTGGCGCTGGCGACAGGTCTGAGCACCGACACGACGACGTATCAGGACCTGTCGAACGATCTGGCCACGCAGCACACTTACGTGATTCACGCCGTCAACTCGGAAGGAACGACGTCGTCGAACAGCGTGATCGCGAGCGCGCCGGCGTCGACGTGTCCGCCGCCGCCGTCGGCTCCGGTGCTCAGCGGCAACGCAGCATGCGATACGTCGACGAACCCGAAACATCCGATCGTCAATCTGTCGTGGACTGCGGCGTCGGGTGCGACCTCGTATGACGTCGTGCGCGACAACGACGTCATCGAGACGACGTCGAACACGAGCACGACCGACGTCGGCGTCGACGCAGGCGCGAGCTACTCGTATCTCGTGCGCGCGAACAACGCCGGCGGATCCGCCGACTCGAATCGCATCAACATCTCCATCGCCGGCGACATCTGCGGCAATCCGCCCGGCTCGTTCACGGCATCGACGACCGCGTCGTGCAGCAACGGCACGCCGAAGGTGACGGTGTCATGGACGGCGGCGGCCGGCGCAACGTCGTACGTCGTCGACCGCAACGACGGCACCGTGTCGCCGACGCTCTCCGCATCGACGCTGAGCTACGACGACACCACTGTCTCGGTCGACACGCCGTACACGTATTCGGTCAGAGCCATCAACAACAGCGGCTCGTCGCAGTCGAACTCGTTCATCACCGTTCCGGCGAACGTTTGCAGCGGCGGGCCGCCGAGCGCGCCGTCGGCAGTGAACGGGACGATCATCTGCAACGGCCCGACGCCGAAGATTCATCTGACGTGGAGCGGCGCGACGAACGCAGCGACCTATTCCGTATTGCGCGACGGCACCATCATCGTCACCGGAGTGACGGGATTGACTTATGACGACACCGGCGTCGCGAACGATCACGTCTACAACTACGTCGTGCGCGCGGTGAACGCGGCGGGCTTCGCAGACTCGAGTCCGCCGTTCACGACTCTGCTCGTGAAATGCGAAACGTCGCCGTCGGCCGCCGTGCTGTCGGCATCCGTCTTCTGCCTCTCGAGCACGACGCCTGCCGTGCATCTGACGTGGACGGCGTCGAATCCGGTCCAGACCTACGCCGTGCTTCGCGACAATGAAGCGATCACCGGCGAGATGGGGCCGCAGACGCTTTCGTACGACGACACCACCGTGGTGGCGGGGCAGACGTACACCTACAGAGTCCTGGCCACGAACAGCGCAGGCTCGACGTCGTCGAATGCCGTGACGATCAACGCCAGTTCGTCGCAATGCGGCACGCAGTTGCATCCCGATCTCGGCGTGACCTCGGTGACGCTCAGCAAGACGTCGGGAAAGGCCGGCGACGCGATCACCGTCTCGTTCACCATCGCGAACAGCGGCAACACGAACGCAGCCGCATCGACGGTCCGCATTCGCATCGGCACACAACCGACGCGGCAGTCGAGCGATCTCGTCGAAGCGTCCAACATCGTGCCGCCGATCAACGCCGGCGGAACGTTCAACGGCTCGCAGCCGATTCAGATCCCGACGCTGCCAATGGGCACCTACTACATCCACGTCTCCGCCGATGACGATCACACCACCGGCGACGTCAACAGCTCGAACAACACCGGACACTCATCCGCCTTCACGATTCTCGGCGTCCCTGGGCATCGGCACGCGGCAGGGCACTGACGTCATGCCGCCGAATACTTACCGCAAGAAGAGCAACCCGAACGTGCGCGTCGAGGTGCACGAGAAGGACGGCAAGTTCGTGGTCGTGGAGGTGGGCAGCACGAAGGGTGGCTTTTCCGGATTCCTCTTGGCGAAAGTGAACGCGAACCCGGCCGCCGATGACTACGTCGCCATGAATGCCCTGGTGATCGACTCGATGGAATCGAAGCCGAAAGGATCCGGAATCGGCGCGATCCTCGTTTACGAATACGCAAGCTACGCGCGTCGCTCCGGCTATTTTTTTCTCGGCATCCACCTCGTGGCAGGCACGGATGTACACGATCCCAGCCCCCGCGGCTTCTATTACAAGATGGGCTTCTGGGACACGCTCACGACCGCGGAGGTGAAATCGAGCGCGTTGTATCAGAACGCGAACGCCCAACAGCAGGCGAAGCTGACCGTCTCCCTCCCGATGTCCGGCGCCGCCGTGCTCGTCGCCGCGTCTGCGGACAAATCGATCGGGAAGCTCTGGGAGCGAATGTAGACCTGCATGGTAGAGTCCGCGGCGCTTTTCGCGGCATGTCCCTCGCACTCCATGAGGGTCATGAGCAAACACATCAACGTCAATCCGAACTTCTATAAAGTCGGCGGACGCGACCACAGTGAAGGTCCAGCCGAGAAACAACTCGCGGCACAGCAGAAAGGAAAAGGGACGCGCATGGTTGCCGGAGGCCTGCGTGGGACTTCGAAAAAGAAATAGATGAGCACACTCGAGACGACGGTGGGAGTGTCGCGGCGCGCGCGGTTGATGCCGCCGTCACCCATTCGAAAGCTGGCGCCGCTGGCGGACGCGGCGAAAGCGCGCGGCACGCGCGTGTATCACCTCAACATCGGACAGCCGGACATCGAGACGCCGGCCTGCATTCGCGATCGTCTGAAAGCGATCGACGATCGCGTGCTGGAGTACTCGCCGTCGCCCGGCACTCCCGCGTTTCTTCAATCGCTCCGCCGCTACTACGAGCGCCGCATCGGAGTCACGCTGCACGACGGCGAGATCCTGGCGACGACGGGCGGCAGCGAGGCCATTCTCTTCGCGTTCATGGCCTGCGCCGATGCGGACGACGACGTGATGGTCGTCGAGCCGTTCTACGCGAACTATCGAACGTTCGCGACGATGGCCGGACTCAACATCGTCCCGGTGACCAGCCGCGGCCGCGACAACTTCCATCTGCCGTCGCGCGAGGTGTGGGAGCGCGCGCTCACGCCGCGAACGCGCATCGTGATTCTCTGCAATCCGAACAATCCGACCGGCACCGTGTACACGCGCGAAGAACTGGAAAGCGTGGCGAGCTTCTGCCGCGATCACGATCTCTTTCTCGTGTCGGACGAGGTCTATCGCGAGTTCGTCTACGACGGCCGCCGTGCCATCAGCGCGCTCGAGCTGCGCGATTGCGAAGACTTCGTCATCGTCGTCGACAGCCTCTCCAAACGCTACTCCGCCTGCGGCATTCGCCTCGGCGCATTCGTCACGCGCAACGCGGACGTCTACGAATCCGCATTGCGCATGGCCCAAGGACGACTCTCGCCGCCGGGCCTCGCGCAGTTCATCGCCGTCGGCGCCGAGTCGGTCGCCGACGACTACACGCGCGGCGTTGTCGACGAGTATCAGCGCCGCCGCGACGTCCTGTACGAGGGCCTCACATCGATTCCCGGCGTCTTCCTCGAGAAACCGGAAGGCGCGTTCTATTGCGTTGCGCGATTGCCGGTCGAGAACGCGGAAGACTTCGCGGTGTGGCTGCTGACGGATTACTCGCGCGAAGGCGCCACGGTCATGCTGGCACCGGCGAACGGCTTCTACGCATCGCCGCTCGGAAAAAACGAAGTGCGCATCGCCTATGTGTTGAACGTCGACGATCTGCGCACGGCGATCGAGATTTTGCGCGACGCGTTGGCGGCGTACGCTCAACGCGACGTCGCTATGGCTTCGTGTTCGTCGGATATCCCGCGCGGTCAGAAACCGCCCACATCGAATCGACTGTCAACAAGCCGTTGAACGCCGGATCGCTCGACGTGAACACTTCCAGCACATTGGGATTCGGGCTGGAGGTCTGGAGATACGCGGAGACACGGCCGCCATCCTTCTTGTCCGGGAAGAGCTCACTGTTCGGCGGCCAGGCCGCGCGATGGTGGCAGTTCATGCAATTCGTCGTGATCGGATGCGATGCCGCCAGCTCGATATACGGGTTGTACGCGACCGGCCAGACCGTCGCCGGTTGCTTCGTGTCGGGCGGAGCGTAGTAATTCGGGTTTGTACTCTGTTCCTGCTGGCCGTACGTCGTCGACATGTTGTAGTTCTTGTACGTCGTATCTCCTCCCGGGACCGACGCCGGTCGATCCTGGCAGAAGCGCGTATTCGACGTGCAACTGAGCGCGTCGGGATGCCACCACGCCGATTGGAATGTCCAGTCGGACTGCTCTTTCGTCATGATGTGCATGGCGATCATCACCAGCGAATCGCCTCCGCGGAATCCGCGGTTGTAAGCCCAAAACGCAGAGGCGTCGAGAAGCGCCTGATCGCACGGCGACAATGCCCCGAGGTCGGCGTCCGAATACGTCTTGCCGTAGAAACGATTGAGGGGCACCGCCTGCGGATTCTGATAGGTATTCGGCCCGAGTTGCGTCGTCCCGGAAGAGTCGAGAACGCCGTATAGGTACGTCACGCTCGACGGCGCCGGTCCGTTTGTGATCGCAACCGCGTTGGTCCAGAAGTTCTGCATCTCATAACCGGCGTATTGGCCGTCGGACGATGATCCCGGCGGATTCGAATTCCAATTCCAGTACGGCAGCGCCGTCGGAGACGTTCCGCTGACAGGCCACAGCATGACCTTGAGCACGACCGAGTACTGACCCATCGGTTTCATGTTGTTGGCAGTGGTGGTTTTCGTCAGCGGCAGTTGCTGGTCGAGGATTGCGCCGTTGTAGAGGTTGCGGCCGAGGATGTCTTGCAGGGCGAAGGGGCTGTAGCTCACCGCGGCGACCATGATGTCGCCGTTGCTCTGAAAGACCTGTCCGTCTCGAAGCGTGTAGCCGAGCAGTTTTCCGTTCTTATCGGTTTGCGCCTGCAGACATCCTGCGCTCTGATAGATCGGATTGTTGGCGACGGCCGCGTTGACGTAGTACGTCGGCGCGGGGTTGACGATCTTCCCGGTCGCGCCCACGGCGCGGCTTCGCGCAACGTTGATCGGAACGCTGTGCTGCGCCACGACTCCGCCAAGTGCGTTGGCGGGCGGAGGCGACGGCCATTGGTTGTACTGATAGAGGAAGGCCTGCGTCGTCGTCTTCCATGTTTGCCACGTCGGTGTCGAAGGCATCCACGGGTAATTCAATCCGGCGAAGAGACAATAGGCGTGCAGACGCTGGCGATGACCATTCGGCCAGCCATGGATCGTCGATTCCGACTGCGGATAGTCGAAGTTGCTGGGAAACATCATGCCGGGAGGCGCGACGGTGGCATCGCAGCTAGTCGACGCGGCAACTTTTGTGCTCCGGAACAGAGCGCGGCCGGTCTGCTGCTGCTGCGACGTACGGCACGAGGAGACGACGGCCAAGGTCACGGTGATCACTACGGCATAGGACAACGGACGCATGGAACGATCCTCCTGACTCAGGAGAGTGGCCACGGCCCTGTTTCCCTACCCGTGAGAAGCGTGCGCGAGTAGCTCTCTTATCGATTCGCGGCAGCGTCGACGATCGCGCGTATCACTTCCGTGTAAGTCCGCCCACTCTCTTTCGCCGCCATTGCGAACTCCGCGGTCGGATCGAGCCACGGATTCGGATTCGCCTCGATCATGAAGACGCGGCCTTTGCTCGTCACGCGCAAATCGATGCGTCCGTAATCGCGCAGCTTCAGCGCGCGGAATGCGGTGAGCGACGCGCTCTCGATCTGTTCGCGCAGCTCGTCTTCGAGCGTCGCCGGCGCGGACTTCGTCTTCTTGTACAGCTCACTCGACTCGTCGAACTTCACTTCGTGCGACGCGATGCGCGAGCCTTTCGGCAGCGCGGAGAGATCGAGCTCGATCGGTGGCAGCACTTCTTCGCCGAGGATGGCGGCGTAGATCTCGCGGCCTTCGATGTACTCCTCGATGAGTGCCGGCGTGTCGAACTCGTCGTGCAGATACTGGATGCGCTCCATCAACTCCTTGACGGAATTCACCACCGACTCCGTGTCGATTCCTTTCGACGCATCCTCGGATGCCGGCTTCACGATCAGCGGGAACTCGATGTCCTGCGCGAACTCGACGCGTCCCTTGTAGACGACCGCGGAGTACGGCGTGTAGAGGCCGTGAAAGCGGACGATCTTCTTCGCCGTCGGCTTGTCCATCGCCAGATGCATGGCCTCCGGTCCGGAGCCGGTGTAGCGCTTGCCGGCGAGATCGAGAAACGCCGCGAAGTGCATCTCCTTCGTGTCGTCGCCGCCATACGACTCGCAGAGGTTGAAGAAGAGATCGGCGTCGTTGCGCGCGATCTTCGTCAGCGTCGACGGCTTACCATCGACGGCGATCTCGAACGGCTCGTGTCCCAGCTCGCGCAGCGAGACGGCGATGGCCTGGCGATCGGTGAGTCGCTTGCGCTTCCGTCCGCGGCGATACTGATCGCCGGGATACTCCTCGCGCCCTTCGGTCTTGTCGTAAAGGATGGCGATCTTCATTTGCGATGTCGCAGCGGCCGCGCTCCTGTGAGAAACGTCATCGAGAGCGTCGCGACGTAGACGGTGAGGTCGATCATGTGCGACCGCGTTCGCGACACTTCCGCCACCAGCTCCATTTCAGCGGCGCGCCGCTCGATGGCCTCCAGCAGCGCGCGCACGAGCGTGCGGCGCACGCCGGTCCAGTAATTCACTTTGTCGGCGATGTCGCGGCGATGCTCGGCGAGCAGCTCGCGCGCGCTGCGATATTCGACGTTGTCGTGCTTCGACTCCGGCGCGATGAAGATGTCGGTGAGATCGGTGTCGAGCGCGAGATCGGCGATGTTGTGCGTCTCGTCCGTGAGCGCTTCCTCGTAGAAGTCGGCGACGGTCTGCTCCATCTCTTCGACGGTGATGTCGGTCTCGCCCGCGGGGCGCAGCGGCGGCAGATCGCCGACCTGCTTGACGATGTCGTCGACGTACTCGAGCTTTCGCAGCGCGCTCCATGCTCTGTAACGCTGCCGCCAGCGCGACGACGGATCGAGCCAGACCGCGAATGTCTCCGCGAAGTCTTCGTCGGGATGTTTCTGCGCATACCAGCCTGCGATGTGTCGGACGTAGTCGCGCGAGAACGGAACGAACGAATAGTCGTCGCGATACGGCCGCCGGAACGGACCGAACACCGCGCGCCACATGTCGGTCTTGTACAGCTCGTACGCGTAGTTGAACGCGTGACCCGCTTCGTGCCGCAGGTACATCATCACCTCGCGATCGTTCTCGACGTCGTTAAGCGCGTTCTCGAGCTGCGCCGCGCGTGGATCGCCGAGGTACCAGGGGATGCCGATCACCGGTTGTCCGGATGGACATCCCCACTCATCCGACAAGTAGCAGAGCGGCCGGAAGTGGCGCAGCCCCGCGTTCTGCAGCTCGGAGTAGAGCTGCTCGATGAGCGGCGCGAGCGGCGTCGTCTCGAGACGCAGCCCCAGCTCGCGAATCGGAACGGCCAGGAGCTGCAGCGCTTCGGGCGGCGCTTTCTCGAAAGTCACCATTGCTGCGTTTGGTTGAGCAACAATTGCGCCTCATGAACTACTGGCTGATGAAGTCCGAACCGTCCGCGTACTCGATCGACGATCTGAAGCGCGACAAGGTCACGAGCTGGAACGGCGTCCGCAACTTTCAGGCGCGCAACTTCATGCGCGATCAGATGAAGGCCGGCGACAAGGTGCTCTTCTACGCGTCGAGCGCCGAGCCGTCCGGCGTGACCGGCATCGCTGAAGTGGCGCGCGAGGGTTATCCCGAAAAAGAAGAGCCGTGGGTGATGGTCGACATCAAGTTCGTCGAGAAGTTTCCGGAGATCGTGCCGCTGGAGACGCTGAAGGAGACGAAGGGTCTCGAGAACATGATGGTGATCCGCAAAGGCGCGCGATTGTCCGTTCAGCCGGTGACGAAGAGTGAGTTCGACATCGTGGTGAAGTTGGGACGGAAAAAGTGATGAGTGATGAGTAATGAGTGATGAGGTTCGTCACTCATTACTCATTACTCATTACTCATCACTCATCACATGATCGAGCTACTCAAAGGCGACATCACCAAGCTAGACGTCGACGCCATCGTCAACGCCGCCAACTCTTCCTTGCAAGGCGGCGGCGGAGTCGACGGCGCGATTCATCGCGCCGCCGGACCGGAGCTCGCCGAGGAAGGGCGGCGCATCGGCGGCTGTCCGACTGGCGAGGCGCGCATCACGCGCGGCTATCGCTTGCCGGCAAAGTACGTGATTCACACGGTCGGTCCGGTGTGGCGCGGCGGAACGCATGGCGAGCCGGAGCTGCTGGCGTCGTGTTATCGATCGAGTCTCGAGCTGGCGAAGGAGCACGGAATCCGCTCGATCGCGTTTCCGGCGATCAGTTGCGGGATCTACGGCTATCCGATCGACGAGGCGGCGAAGATTGCCGTGCGCGAAGTGACTCCGTTCGCCGGCGTATTCGACCGCATCGTCTTCGTCGCTTTCGGCGCCGACGTTTACGACGCGCTGGAACGCAGTTTGCGCGAGTCGCAAACTCGTGAGCGTTGAACCGAGCTGTCCGGCGTTCGTCTGTCACGACGACGGCGAATTTCGCCGCTCGTTGATCCGCGCACTCGATCAGACCCATTTCACCGTTACGTTCGTCGCGGATGAGAACGCGGCGCTCGACGTGCTCCGCGAGCGCAGCGATGCGTTCGAAGTCGTCATCGTCTCGCTCGATTTGAAGTCGAACCGCGGACCGAAGACTCTCGAGTTTCTTCGCGACCATCGTCCCGAATGCGGCGTCATCATCCTCGGCGACCCGCATCCTGATCTCCGCAGCTACGCCACCTACGCCGACGAGACGCTCCTCAAGCCGGTCGACCCGATGTACGTCGCGACGCGCGCGCGGACGTACTGCAACTGCTAGTTTCGATTCGCCTGCGAGCGGCGTCTCACTCACGTATGCGCAAGATGATGCTGCTCTCGCTCGTGCTCCTGTTCGCGTGCAAGAAGAACGAAGAAGGTATCGCCGGCCTCGCCAGCTCTGATGCGTCTTCAACTACCGCACTCCGTGTCGCCGCGCCGCCGCCTCCGCCTCCAGCGCAGAAAAGCGACGCCAAGCCCGCCGTCGCCGCGCCGCTCGATCGCATGATCATCCGTAACGCGACGATCTCCCTCATCGTGCACGACACGCAGAAAGCAATCGACGCGATCTCCTCGGCCGTCGAATCCGCGGGCGGTTACGTCAGCGCGTCGAACACATGGCGCGAGAACGACGTCTTGCGCGGCAAGTTGTCGCTTCGCGTTCCGAATGGACGACTCACCACCGCGCTCGCGTCGATCCGGTCGTCGGCAATCAGAGTGCAGAGCGAGAGCGTGTCGAGCGAAGAGGTGACGCAGGAATACGTCGATCTGGCGTCGCAGGTGCGCAATCTCGAAGCGACCGAAGAAGAGCTGCGCCAGCTTCTCGCCACGGTGCGCGAGCGCGCCAAGAAGGCGTCGGACATCCTCGAAGTGCACGAGCATCTCATGACCATTCGCGGTCAGATCGAGCAAGCGAAAGGACGCATGCGCTATCTCGAGCAGATGACGTCGTATGCGACGATCAACGTCGACATCACGCCGGACGCCGCAGCCACGCCTGCGGTCGAGCCGGGGTGGCAGCCGCTGGCGAGCGTGAAAGAGGCGACGCGATCGCTGACGAACGCCGGCAAGGCATTCGTCACCGCCGCGATCTGGATCGGCATCTACGTCCTGCCGCTGCTTCTCTTCTTCGCGCTGCTCGCGCTCGTGGTGTGGAAGCTCTTCGCGATCGCCGCTAGAACATCGCGACGCCGACTTCAGTCGTGACGTCGATCTTTTCGAACTGCGCGCCGAGAAACTTGATGGCCATCCAGACTTCGAAGAGAAGAAGACCGACGGACGGAACGATCGAGATCGCGAGCACCGCGGCGCTTCCGTGGAAGTACGCGCGCGAGATGAAGAACGCGGGGACGAAGAGAATCACCGCCGGAATGAGCGCGACGGCGAGCACGATCAGATTGCCGAGGAGCAGGACGAGGCGCTGACCGACGACGGTGAAGCCGCGCTGGTCTTCAGCGGAGCGGATCGCCCATCCCGGAAGCAGAATGACGATGGCGTTGCGGATCACGAGCTGCGCGGCGCAGATCGGAATCGTGAAGAGCAGCGCCACCACGACGAACTGCGGCGTCCCGAAAAACGCGAGCACGCCGGTGGCCTGGCTGCGGTACGTCATCCAGGCGCCGATCGACAGTATGAGGAGCTCGAGCACGGACGTGATGAGCAGCGGTGTCGCGATCTCCGCCGCGACGAGGCGCTCGCCGCTGATCGGAAAGCTCTTGAGCAACTCGATGTCGGGCAGATCGAGGCGCAGGTCCTGGCCGAAGGCCTGGCTGGCGATGAATGGAAACGCTCCCGCGGTGCAGAGCGCGATCATCGCGCCGACTCCGCGCAGGTAGCTCTCGTGCGTCATCAGATTCGGGATCAGCATCAGCATCCCGATGAAGGCGAGAAACGGAATCCAGGCGAAGGCGATCCTGAAGGCGGCAATGAGGTTCTTCCAGATGATCGCGATCTCCGGATGTGCCGACGGCCGCAGACGGAACGGTGCCGGCATTCGGGGGAACATGACGAAGCGTCCGGCGCGCTGTCCGCGAATGCGCGCGATGCGCGCGGCGCGATGCTCCGACGCCTTGATCGACGCTTCCTCGAATCGCACGTTGAGTTGCGCGGCGATCGTGATGAAGATCGCTGCGACGACGAGCAGCGCCGCGCAGCTCGCGATCTGCATCGACGTGCTGAGCGGCACCGCGGCCATGGCGAAGATGCTCGGCACGAAGAGAAGCGCGCGGATCGCCGGCGCGTGCAGCGGCGAGTCGACGGCGCGGAAGAACGCCTTCGCCGACGGAATGTGCGTCGACATGAATCCCGACTCCTGGAACGCGGCGTAGAAGACCCATCCGATGCCGCAGATGACGAGCGCCACGATGACGAGCCGCGCGAGGAAGCCGATGCCGAGCATCTTCAGACGCGCGCGCGCCAGTCCCACCATCGTCATGTACGCGGAGATGGCGACGAACGGAATCCAGACGCCGATGAAATGCGCCTGACGAAATCCGAAGATCGACATCATCAACGCGCTGATGAGAATCTGCGGCTGCTGGCGGAAGATCTTGTAGAGCAGCAGCGAGCGGCGCGACATCGGAGCGGGAAAGAGAAACTGAATCTCGGCGGGACTGAACGTCAGTCCGCCCGACTGCTCCGGCCACGCCCACGCGAGGATCAGCACGGCCAGGATCGCGATCGAGAGGCCGTCGATCGCCCCTTGCGTGAGCGGCAGTCCCGCACGGACCACGCCGATTCGAATCCCTTGGCGCCCGCCTCCCGAGATGAGGACGCGGCGAAAGAACATGAACCAGAGATAGGCGAGGCCGACGACGAATCCGATCGCGTAGCGCGGCTCGCGGAGTCGCCGCAGCCGCAGCAGGATGCGGTTCTTGAACGAGCGCGTCGTGATGAACCAAAAAGAGCGAATCATCATGACGCTTCGCTGGTGATCTTCAGGAACGCTTCCTCGAGCGACACGTCCCCTCGGCCTTGCGACATCTGCCACTTCAGGTCGGCGATGGTTCCGTACGCGACGCGCGTGCCGCGTTGGATGATCGCCACTTCGTCGCAGAGCTCTTCGACGAGGTGCAGCAGATGCGAGCTGAGAATGACGGCGGCGCCGTTCTGCGCGCGTCGCGTGATCGACTCTTTCATGCGCCGGATGCCGAGGGGATCGAGGCCGGTGAGAGGCTCATCGAAGATCATCACGTCGGGCGAGTGAATGAGCCCGCAGGCGATCATCAATTTCTGCTTCATGCCGCGCGACAGCTCGGCGGGAAGCGCTTTCCGTTTGTCGAGCAGCTCGAACTCATCGAGCAGCGGCTCGACGCGCTGCGCGTAGTCGGCGACGTTGTAGATGCCGGCGGTGAACTGCAGATGTTCATCGACATTGAGGTAGTCGAAGAGGCGTGGCTCGTCGGAGAAAAACGCGAGGTGGCGCTTCGCCTCCACCGGCTCGGTGACGATGTCGTGCCCGGCGATGCGAATCTCTCCATCACTCGGCGGATGAATCCCCGCGAGCGCACGAAGCGTCGTCGTCTTCCCCGCCCCGTTCGGACCGACCAGTCCCAACACGTGGCCGGGCTCGACGGAAAACGAAAAATCTTTCACGGCTACGAACGTGTCGTAGCGTTTTGTGAGGTTGATGACTTCGATTGCGGTCATATTTGACTGCTGAGGACTGAGGACTGAGTGCTGAGGACTGAGTCGCTTCGCGTCTGCCCCACTCAGCCCTCAGTCCTCAGTCCTCAGTCCTAACACTTGCAATGATACGGAATGACAGTTGCTAGGTTGCTCAGTCTGGATGCAACGAGCTGTTCCTTGGAAGCCTGTCGCGATTTTTAGCACGCTTTCGGCGGCGCTTCTGGCGCTGCTGCTCCTGCCTGCGTGTTGTTGCGTGCGCGGGCCGGCCGCTCCGACGACCGGAGCGCCGCCGGCGATGCACATCCCGCCGGCCGGCGAAGTGCCGCTGCCTGATTTCTCCGAGGCGCATGTGAAGGCGCCGACGGAGACGACGATGGCGAACGTCTGGTTCTACTACGACGAAGTCATGTTTCTCGACATCCACACGATGCGCGGCCAGATGATCTCGAAGCCTCCCGGCGAGCCGGTGAACTTCGACAATCGCAACAAGTTCACGTTGAAGATCGACACGGCGAAGATCGGGATGACGTCGCAGAGTCTCGACGCGCTCATGAATCAGCACGTCTTCGCGTATCCCGATCCGCCGCTGCGCAATCTGCACATCACCATGGACGGCAAGCAGCTCAAGCAGGAAGGGATCATCCACAAGATCGTCGACATCCCATTCACGATGTGGGGCGACGTGTCGGCGGATCACGGACTCATTCGCATTCATCCGACGAAGATCTCCATCTGCGGCATCAATGGCTTGGGACTCCTCAAAGCCGTCGGCCAGTCGCTCGAGAAGATGCTGAAGATGCCGGTCGAGCGCGGGGTGCGCGCGGAGAAGAACGATCTGCTGCTCGATCCGCAGAAAGCGCTTCCGCCGCCGGACGTCGACCTTCATCTCGTCGCCGTGCACGTCGAAGGGAATGAGCTGATGCTGACGTTCGACGCCGGCATGCATCTCCCGCCGCTCACGCTGCCGAAGCCCGACGAAAAGAACTATCTGTACCTCCGCGGCGGCGCACTGCGAATGGGCAAGCTGCTCATGCTCGATGCCGACATGCAGGTGAACGACACCGACCCGAGCGATCCGTTCGCCTTCTTCATCGACATCTACAACCAGCAGCTCGCCGCCGGCTACGAGTACAACCGCCCGAACTACGGATTGACCGTGTTCATGCGGGACTGGGACGATTTAGGGAAGGAATTGAAGCCGGGGGAGAGGGGAGTAAGGAAGTAGGCAGGAAGGACAGGCGAGGGCGCCTGTCCTCCACTGGAACCGCTTAGACAGGCGTGACGTTGGCGGCCTGGAGTCCTTTTGGACCCTCGATCAGATCGAACTCAACCGCCGCGCCTTCGGCCAGAGTGCGAAAGCCTTTGGCCTGGATCGCGCTGAAGTGGACGAACACGTCCTCTCCGCGCTCGGTCGTGATGAAGCCATAGCCTTTCGCGTCGTTGAACCACTTCACGGTGCCGGAATTACGCATTTTGCAGAGAATCTCCTATGGGCGACCCCAACGTTTCGATCTATATCTTAATTTCCGTTTTTCGACGTTTTAGGGCTAGCGCGGCGAAGGCGATCGCGAAGACGGCGAGGGCGAAAACCTCTGCAGGACCGGTTACGGCGGACGCCAGTATTGCGCTCGAGTTTTTGCGCGAAAGTTTGGCTCCCAACTGATCGCTGATCGAGTTGAGCTTCGTCAGATGCTCCGGCACATCGGCCGCGGTGACGGAGTCGCGAGTGGCGCGAAGCGCCTGACGCAACGTGATCGTGCTGCCGTTGCGCGAAACGTGCGATTCGAAGTGGACCGCCGGATCGTCGATGACGGAGTCCTGCGCGTCGATGCTCGCCGGCGACGGCAGATGGAACGTCGTCGTCTCGGTCACGTTGAGCGGATAGTCGATCGCGAGCGGCATCGCGCGCAGCGACGTCTCGGGACGGGCGAGGTAGTGCTCGATCGCGCGCGCGGTGTACGACCACTCGCCGCTCTTCCAGAGATCGCGAATCGTGTAGCGCGCCGTCAATACGACGACGTTCTTCGCGCGATCGTCGTTCACCGTCAGCGGACTTTCGCTCGTGATCTTCGGCAGATCGGCGGCGAGGCGGTTGACGCGCTCCCTGGCGATGTCCGCGATCGACTGCGACGCGAGATCGGCGCGCATCGTGTCGGCGTCGGCGCCGGTGTACGTGGAGCGGACGACGAGCGTCGTCGGTCCGTCCCACGTCGTCGTCGTAAACGTCCGCTCGATCGACGTGCCGCCTTTCTGATTCGTAACGATCTTCGCGAGCGCCGTCGAATCCGCGCTGATCACGAGCGCGCGCTCGTCGTTCGGAGTCTCGATCGTGTCGAGCGTTCCGCCCTGCTCCGACAGCGTCGGATCGATCCAGCGCACCTTGCCGTCAGCGATCACTTCATCGATGACGTGATCGAAGTTGAAGGGCGACGGCAGCTCGTCGTCGAGCGCGTGCCGGGTCTTCGTGTTCACCATGGCCGGATACGCTTCGACGCCGAGCTCGCGCAACAGCGACGCGAGGAGGAACGACTTGTCCTTGCAGTCGCCCCAGCGCTGGTCGAGCACTTCGCCCGGCTGATGCGGCTCGTGCGAGTTGCGGCCCATCTCGATGCCGAGGTAGCGGATGTCGTCCTGGACGAAACGGATGGCGGCGGTGATCTGCGCGTCGCGCGTGGCGTTCTCGCTGCGAATGCGCGCGGCGAGCTCGCGGACGGCGTCGCGCGATTCATCGTCGAGTTGGAAGAGCGCGCCGGCCCACTTCGCCACTTCGCTCCACGACGTGAACTCGGTGAGCTCGATGTGATCGTACGGATCGAACCAGTCGGGGAGGTTGTCCTCGACGTCCGTGGGCGCAACGTCTCGCCGCTCCCACGTGTACACATTCGTGTTGCCGTGGGACTCCACTTTCGGCTCCAGCCCGCGAACGGTGCTGCGATAACGCAGTGTTCGCGATGACGGCCAGATCAAACGGTGACGGATCAGGCGCGCCGGAACGTCGCTGCTGACGTCGAAGGTGTCGGCGTACTTTTCGCCGAGAAGTGGATTGGTGCCGATCAGCGACCAGGAGTAATCGAGCACGTCGCCGGGTCGCACGTCGCTGAGAAAGACGAGCGCGGTGAGCATGCCGTCGTAGATGCGGTCGTGCGCTTCGTCTTCTTTCTCGATGACGCGAATCGATGCGGGATCGAGCTCGTGGCGCGTCTCTTTGCCGCGAATGACGGCGATGTCGTGCACGACGAGTTGCTCGTACGACGGATCGAAGTCGAAGCTGATCTCCGACGCGTTCTGCACGGCCGACGGCGTGAGCACTTTGCGGACGTGGCGGTAGTAGTCGGCGTCGCCGGCCTTGGCCTGGTGGTCGGTGAGGATGGCGTAGATGCCGCCGCGGATGTCGCGCGCCGGCGTCGTGACGTTCGTATCGATCGGCAATCGTTCCGCCCACGTCGGCGCGGGACCGATGGCGACGTGGCGATCCGCAAACGCGGAGAGCGGCGCGACGAGAAAAAGGAAGGCGATGAGACGACGCACGGTGTCACGAACGAACAACGAAGCGGACGCGCGTCATCCCGTCGTTCCATTTATCCCGAGCGCAGCGAGGGATCATTGGAGCAGCCGCGACTGAAGTCACATCCTGCCGATTGCTCCGCTGATCCCTCGCTGCGCTCGGGATGAACTAAGAAGCCCAACTGCAGATCGGGCACTTCGTCTTGTCGTGATTGCGGGCCGGACAGTATTCGCGGCCGAAGTAGATGAGCTGCAGATGCCGCTTCCCCCACTCCTCGCGCGGGAAGAGCTTCTTCAAGTCGCGCTCGGTCTGTTCGACGTTCTTCGCCTTCGACAACTTCCATCGCGCGGCGAGCCGGTGAATGTGCGTGTCGACCGGAAATGCGGGAACACCGAACGCCTGCGCCATCACGACGCTCGCAGTCTTGTGGCCGACGCCGGGCAGCTTCTCGAGCTCGTCGATGTCGCGCGGCACTTCGCCGCCATATTCGTCGACGAGCGTCTGCGCGAGCTGTTTGAGCCGCTTCGCTTTGCCCGGCGCCAGTCCGCAACTGCGAATCAGCTTCAGGATCTCGCCCTCGCTCATCGCCGCGAGCTTTGCCGGCGTCGGCGCGCGGCGAAAAAGCGCGGGCGTGACGCGATTCACTTGCGCGTCCGTGGTCTGCGCGGAGAGCACGACCGCGACGAGCAGCGTGAAGGGATCGCGATGCGAGAGCGGAATCGGAGGCATCGGATACAGCTCGTCGAGGATGCCGCCGATTCGTTTCGCTTTTTCAGCGCGCGTCATTCGCCCAAATCAAACAACAGAAACTCCGCGCCGCGTCCGCTGATCTTCACTTCACTCTCGTCGCTGATCGCCGCGCCATCACCCGCCGCGAGCGAAACCCCATTGATCTCCACTTCTCCGCGAGCCACCTGAATCCACCCCGCGCGATTCGCCGCGAACGCATGCGAGACCGAGCCGTCGAGCAGCGACGCGTACAGCGACGCGTCCTGATGAATCGTCACCGATCCCTCGCGGCCGTCATGCGATGCCACGAGCTTCAGCACGTTCTTCTTCTCGTCATCCGAGAACGTCTTCTGTTCATACTCCGGCTTCAATCCGCGACGCTCCGGCAGAATCCAGATCTGAAAAAAGTGCACGAGCTCGTCCTTCGACGGATTCATCTCGCTGTGCAGCACGCCCGATCCCGCGCTCATCCGCTGCACGTCACCGCGCCGGATCACCGAGCCGTTCCCCATGCTGTCTCGATGCGCGAGCTCGCCCGAAAGGACGATCGACACGATCTCCATGTCGCGATGTCCGTGCTGTCCGAATCCGACGTCCGGCTGCACGCGATCCTCGTTGATCACGCGCAGCGAGCGGAATCCCATGAAGCTCGGATCGTGGTAATCGGCGAACGAAAAGGTGTGGTACGTGTTCAGCCACCCGTGGTCGAAGTGGCCGCGCTCCTGTGACTTACGAACTGTGATCATGCTCACTCCCCGATGTAGCGTAAAATAACCCGTCTCGAAAAACCGGAGGCATCAATGCGCTCCATCCTGCGTAGCGCGGCCGCGATTCTGACGTTGATCATTGCGGTCGTCGCAAACGGCGACCCGGGCGACTGTCCGTTCGATCCACACCAGCGGCGTACGACAGCCGAAGTGTGGCACGAGCTTTCAGCGCGCGCGGAGCTCGTCTCTCCGACTCGGGCGACCGTCCAATCGACGGCCGTTCCGAATCATCGCCACTCATCACAACCTCCAACCTATTCCCCGCCGCCGTTCACGTCGAACAACTTCGTCGACGACGAGATCTTCGGGAAGATGATCCAGGACAAAGTTCCCTGGACGTCGAAGTCGAGCGATGCCGAGTTCCTTCGCCGCGTCACGCTCGACATCACGGGACAGATTCCCGACGCGTCGGACGTCACCTCCTTCATCAACGATTCCGATCCGGCGAAGCGCGACAAGATCGTCGACAAGCTTCTGGCCACGCCTGCATATGCCGACAAGTGGACGATGTGGTTCGGCGATCTCGTGCAGAACGTGCAAGTGTCGTCCGCGACCATCGAGTACTACCAGGGCCGCAACGCGTGGCATGACTTCATCTGGAACTCGATCAACTCCGGCAAGCCGTACGACCAAATGGTGCGCGAGCAGCTCGCCGGCGCCGGCAAGTCGTTCACGGCCGGTGAAGCGAACTTCTACGTTCGCCAGATTCAGAACAACGGCCCGGCGCAAGACACCTACGACAATCTCTCCGCCGCCTCCGGCGAAAAGTTCCTCGGCATGCCGTTTCTCTGTTTGTCGTGTCACAACGGACTCGGCCACCTCGAGCTCGTCAACACGAGCATGGCCAAGCGGACGCGCTACGACTTCTGGCAGAACGCCGCGTTCTTCGCGCAGGTGACGGCGACGTCGGCGAAGGATCCGGCCTCGAACAGCCGCGAGTACACCGTCACCGACGGGACAGGCGAGTATCGCCTCAACACGCAGACGGGCAACAAGACGCCGCGACAGCCCGCGACCGGACAGTCGAGCACCGTCGCTGCAGCATTCTTCCTCAGCGGCGAAGCGCCGAAAGCAGGCGAGACGCGGCGGCAGGCCTATGCCCGCATCCTCACCGCACATCCGCAGTTCGCGCGTGCGACGGTCAATTACGTTTGGAAGGAAGTCTTCGGCGTCGGCATCGTCGAACCGGCGGACTCGTTCGATCTTCTGCGACAAGATCCAGCGACGCTCGCGAACGGCGCGACGTTGCAGCCGACGCATCCGCAGCTCCTCACGAAGCTCGCCTCGTACTTCATCGCGCACAACTACGACCTTCGCTCGCTGATCAAGACGATCGTCGCGTCGAACGCTTACCAGCTCTCGTCGCGTTACACCGCGGGACCGTGGCAGGAGTCGTACGCGCCGTACTACGCGCGCCACTATCCGCGCCGGCTGATGTCCGAGGAAGTGCTCGACGCGATCACGAAAGGGACGGGTGTGCCTGCGACGATCGCGGTCACGGGCGGGAATCCGGTCACGCGCGCGATGGCACTTCCCGATCCGACCGAAGGGAGCGCGTTCCGCACGTTCCTCAACAACTTCGGACGTGGCAATCGCGATGACGAGACGCGCACCGACGACGGATCGATCGTCGAAGCGCTGTCGATGCTGAACGATCGCACCGTGACGGATCGCATCAAGTCGACGCCGACGACGTCGAAGCTCGGCGCGCTGCTCAAGGCCACTCCGAACGATCCCGGCGCCGTCGCCGACGGTCTCTATCTCAACCTCCTCGGCCGCTTCCCGACTGCGAACGAGCGCGGCGCGGCGATCAACTATCTGAAGAGCGGCACGCTCGCCGCGAAGAGCGAAGACCTGCAGTACGCGCTCATCAACAAGCTCGAGTTCCTGTTCAACTGAGGCCTTATGTCGAAGAAGAAATCATGTGAGTGCGAGCGCGGCGGATCGTCGTTCCCGCTGTTCGGCGACGGATTCACGCGCCGCCACTTCCTGCAGATCGCGGGCACGAGTCTCGTGGCGTCGTACTTCGCGCCGGTTGCGAGTGCACGATTGCTCGGCGACGTGCAAGCGGCCGGTCCCTCGCTTCAATCCACTGCGAGAAACTGCATCCTCATTTTTCTTTCCGGCGCACCCAGTCACGTCGACACGTGGGACCTCAAAGAAGGCACATGGACGCCGGCGGTGGACTTCAATCCGACGTCGTACGTTGACGTTCGTTTCCCGCAAGGCCTGATGCCGAAAACGGCCGAACAGCTCGGACGTCTCGCCATCATTCGCTCCGGACTGGCGTGGGCCGCGGTGCATCAGCTCGCGCAGTCGTGGGCGCAGATCGCGCGCAATCCCGGCGGCGCGACGGGACGCATCGCGCCGCACATCGGTGCAGTCGTGTCGCTGGAGATGCAAAAGAACCGCACCGCGAACGACATCTTCCCCGGCTTCGTCTCGATCAATCAGGTGATGGCCGGCAGCGGCTATCTCCCCGCGCAATACGCGCCGTTCGGCGTGACGCCGTCGCAGAATGGACTCTCGTCGCTCTCGCATCCCGACGGCGCCGCGCGGCTCACCGATCGCTGGAACCTGCTGCAGACCGTCGATCCCGATCGCACCACCGGCGACCTGGGCAAAAACGCGACCGACATGGGCGGCTTCTACACGCAAGCGAAAACGCTCATCGACTCGCCCGACGCGAACAAGACGTTCAGCTTCGCCGCCGACGAGCACACGCGCTACGGCGCGACATCGTTCGGCGACTCGCTCATCGTGGCGCGCAATCTCGTCGCCGCGAATCGCGGCACGCGCTTCGTGCAGACGACGTTCGGCGGCTGGGACCATCACACGAACATCTACGCGAAAACCGGCAGCTCGCTCTTCACGCAGATGAAGACGTTCGATCCCGCCTTCGGCGCGCTGCTCACGGATCTCTCGACTGCGCCCGGCTACTCCGCCGGCCACACACTTCTCGACGAGACACTCGTGGTCGTCCTCGGCGAATTCGGCCGCACCACCGGCGCATTGAACGGCCAAGGCGGCCGCGATCACTTCCTGAGAATGTCCGTCGTGTTCGCCGGCGGCGGCATCCGCGGCGGCCAAATCATCGGCTCGACGGACGCACTAGGCGCCAACGCAAAAGAATTCGGCTGGTCCGGCAACCGCGACGTACGCCCCGAAGACGTGACGTCGACGATCTACTCCGCGCTGGGGATCGACTACACGACCGTTCGCCACGACGACCCGCTGAATCGCGGCTTCGAGTACGTGCCGTTCGCAAAGGACGGGACGTATGGGGCGGTGAACGAGCTGTTTTGAGCTTCAGTTTATCCCGAACGCAGTGAGGGATCACTGGAGCAAAATGCGCTGCAGTGGATTGGTACGTCTACATCGTCAGCAACAACGCTCACACGCTGTACACCGGCATGACCGACAACCTGCCGAAGCGCGTTCACGAGCATAAGACGGGCGCATACAAGAACGCCTTCACTGCGCGGTATACGTTCGATCGCTGCGTCTATTTCGAGGTCGTGCATTCAAAGGGCGACGCCGCCAAACGTGAAAAGCAGATCAAGGCATGGACGCGCGCGAAGCGAGTGGCGTTGATTCAGAAAGACAATCCGAATTGGCTGGATCTCGCTTCGTCGTGGGGTGACTCGCTGCGCCTCCGCTGATCCCTCGCTGCGCTCGGGATAAACTGAGAAACCGAGCAACCGAGAAACAAGTGGACGAAGACATCCCCCGCCTAAAGCCAGAGCGCACTGGAAAACACAAATGCATCCGCTGTCTCGCGGAGATTCCGGCGGACGTCTACTTTGCGAACGATCACGTTTGCGATGAATGCGCGGAGAAATTCGAGGATGAGCTGAAAGAGCAGGATGAAGACCGCCGTCATCCATGACTGGCTCACCGGAATGCGGGGTGGGGAGGCGGTGCTCGAAGGCATCCTCGACTGCGTCCCGGACGCGGAGCTCTTCACGCTCTTCCACTTCAAAGGCAGCGTCTCGGAGAAGATCGAAGCGCGAGAAATTCACACGAGCTCACTGCAACGATTCGCGACGAAGGACAACTACCGCAAGCTCCTTCCGCTTTTTCCGCGCGCGGTGCGCGAGTGGGACCTGTCGCGATTCGATCTCGTGATCTCGTCGAGTCATGCGGCGGCGAAAGGGGTCGATGCGAAGGGTCGTCCGCATCTCTGCTACTGCCACACGCCGATGCGGTACATCTGGGATCGATTCGACGACTACTTTCCGCGCGGCGCGCAGCGCGCGGCGATGAAGTTGATCGCGCCGCGGCTGCGGCGATGGGATGTGAAGACCGCGCAGAGCGTCACGGCTTTCGTCGCGAACTCGAGATTCGTGAAGGACCGCATCACGCGCTACTACGATCGCGATGCTGCGGTCGTGCATCCGTTCGTCGATGACGAATTTCTGCGAGCGCCGCTCGAAAACGGCCGGGACGACTACCACATCGTCGTCTCCGCACTCGTGCCGTACAAGAAAGTCGAGCTGGCGATCGCAACGGGGAAGAAGCTCCTCATCATCGGCGAAGGGCCGCTGCGCCAAGAGCTGGAACGGCGGAAGCATCCCAACGTGGAGCTCGCCGGCTACGTATCGAGGGCTAGAATCATCGAACGGCTCTCGCGCGCGCGGAGCTTGATCCTTCCGGGAATCGAAGACTTCGGGATCACGCCGCTCGAGGCGATGGCCGTGGGCACGCCGGTCGTCGCGTTGCGCGGCGGCGGCGTGCTGGACACGGTGGTGGAAGGGGAGAGCGGAATTTTTTTCGACCGGCCGGCGGTAGACTCGCTGATTGCGGCGATGGAGCAAGTTGAATCGCGGCAGTGGGATCGTGGGGCCATTCGCGCGCATGCGGCGACGTTCAACCGCGCGCGCTTCCTCCGCGAGTTCGAAGAGCAGATCGAGAAGGTGACGGCAACGCGATGATCGAAAAGAAGCACCGCGCTCTCGCCACGATCCTCTTGATCAACGACGTCATCGCGTCGAATGCGGCGATGCTCTTCGCCTGGTTCCTTCGCTTCCGCATCGAGATCATCCCGGTCATCAAAGGGCAGCAGGAGTTCGGCATGTACTTGTCGCTGCTGCCGCTGGTGACGATCGTCTTTCCGCTCGCGTTCGCGGTGCAGGGCCTGTATCGCATTCGGGCCATGCGCGGAAAAACCGAGGAGTGGACGGCGGTGGCGATCGGCAGCGTGGTGGCGACCGTCGTGTTGTCGGGCGTGCTGTTGTGGATTCGCCCGCTGCATCGCGACGTCCTCTACTCGCGCGCCACGCTCTTCATCTTCATGGCCGGCGCGATGTTCTTCTCGATCATCGGCCGCACGTTCGTGCGCGCCGCCGTCGAGCGGCGACATCGCTCGGGCAAGGATCTCGATCGCGTGCTCATCGCCGGCAACGGCGACCTCGCGCGTGCCGTCGTCGCGCGCATGAACGCGCATCGCGATCAACTCGGCTTCCGCATCGTCGGCTATCTCCGCAACGGCTCGGCCGATCCCGTCGACACGCTCGAATGCCTCGGCACCATCGACGACGCCGAGGGCGTCATCGAACGGCATGAAGTCGATCACGTCTTCGTAGCGCTGCCGCATGCATCGTCGGACGCCATGATGGCGCTGCTCGATCGATTGATGCGCACGGTCGTCTCCGTGCATTTCGTCCCGGACCTGCTGCAGTTCATGGTGCTGCGCTCGCGGGTCGAAGACATCGACGGCCTGCCGACGATCAATCTCTCGGAGACGCCGCTCGAAGGCTGGAGCCGTTTCGTGAAGCGCGCGTTCGATCTCGTCGTCGCGGCGACGGCGCTCATCATCTTCTCGCCGATCATGCTGCTGATCGCCATCGCCATCTGGATCGAAGACCGCAGCCCCATCTTCTATCGACAGGTGCGGATGGGACTGGACGGAAAGCCGTTCAAGATTCTCAAGTTCCGTTCGATGCGCGTCGGCGCCGAGAACGCCACCGGCGCAGTGTGGGCGGAGAAGGATGATCCGCGGCGCACGCGCGTTGGACGCGTGATTCGCGCCTGGTCGCTCGACGAGCTGCCGCAGCTTTGGAACGTGCTGACGGGCGATATGAGCGTCGTCGGTCCGCGTCCCGAGCGTCCGCAATTCGTCGAGCAGTTCCGCGCCGAGTTTCCGCACTACATGCTGCGCCACAAAGTGCGGGCCGGCATTACGGGATGGGCGCAGGTGCACGGCTGGCGCGGCAATACGTCGATGCGCATTCGGATCGAGCACGACCTGTACTACATCGAGAACTGGTCGCTGATGCTCGACGTGAAAATCCTCTTCATGACGCTCGTGCATGGACTGCGACACGAGAACGCGTATTAAAATCGGCGCATGAGAAAACTCGCAGGGGTTCTCGTTCTACTCGCGATAGCTGTGGTCGCCGAAGCCCGCGGAAAGGCGCCGCAGCTTGCACCCGGAACCTACAAGTCGTGGGGACCGGACATCGACGCGATCGAGATCGTGAAGCCGTTCAAGGCTGCCGATTACGAGCGCGTGGTCATCACGCCGTTCGACACGTCGAAGGCGCCGCTGCCCGATCCGAAAGAGAAGTGGTACGGCACGTTGAAGATGATGCTGGCGGGATACACGGACGCGTTCGCGGAGGCTTTTCAGAAAGAGCTGAAGACGAAGGCGGACGTGCAGACGAGCGAGCATCCATCGAAGACGGCGAACACGCTGATCATCCGCGGCAGCGTCCAAGACCTCGATCCCGGCTCGCGCGCCGGCCGTTACCTCGTCGGCTACGGTACGGGCGGCGCGTCGACGAAGGCGACCATCGAGCTGGTCGACGCGAAGAGCGGCGCCGTTCTCGCGCGTATCACGCAAGCGCGGCGCTCCGGCGGAACGTGGAAGGTTGCGGGCGGCAGCGATCTCGAAGTCATGCGCGATTCCGTACACGCGTTGGGCAAAGACATCGCGCACGCCATTGACGCGTTTCAGTAAGGGTGCTCGAAGCTCAGATACAGCAGCACTGATCGCTCGTGTGTCGGATGCACCGTGATCGGCATCGCGATTCCCGGCACGATCTGCAGGCCGCTCTTGAAGTCGTATGCCCAGCGCACGCCGGGTGAGATGGTGACCGTCATCGTCGAGCGTTCCCACTGCGCGAGCGTCTCGAGCATGGCGTGCACTTTCGGTTGCACGGCGTAGATCGCGCTGAAGCCGGCGGTGGTGCGCGTGTCGTCGGTATGCGTGAGGTCGAGGTTGTAATGCGTGTAGAAGCGCGGCGTGACGATGACGCTGACCGGCACCATCACGTCGACGCCGCGCTTGTCGCCGTTCGCCGGAAGCACGAGCGACAAACGCGGCGCGCATGCGACGTGGCTGCTGTCGTTGCCGACGAGTTGATAGCGATAGTTGATCTCGCTGTCGCTGATGCCGTGGCGATCGATCGGCAGTGAATAGCTGATCTGATGTTTCTGTCCGCCCATCGGCCACTCTTGCGTGAAGCTCGCGGACCACGAGCCGTCGCGCGCACGGACGTACGTGAAGATGTGCTGTACGACGCGGGGGTCCTGGTTGTAGGCCTCTTCGATGAGGAAGCTGTTGTCTTCGATGGCCGGCGCGTCGTCGGCTGCGACGGCCGTCACGGCGGCGAGTGCGATGAGTAACGCGAGCGTGATCCGCATGCCCTTCTATAATGCGCGCCGCAATGAGCAGGCAATCAGAAACCCTTTTTCAACGCGCGCAGGAAGTCATCCCCGGCGGCGTCAATTCGCCGGTGCGCGCGTTTCGCGGCGTCGGCGGCACGCCCCCGTTCATCGAGCAGGCCCAAGGCTCGCGCATCTTCGACGCCGACAACCTCCAATACATCGACTGCGTCGGCTCCTGGGGCCCGATGATCCTCGGACACGGCCATCGCTACGTCGTCGAAGCGGTGAAGAAGGCCGCCACGCGCGGCTTCTCGTTCGGCGCGCCGACGCTCGGCGAGATCGAGCTCGCCGAGATGATCATCGCGGCGGTGCCGTCGATCGAGATGGTGCGCCTCGTCAACTCGGGCACTGAAGCGACGATGAGCGCGCTGCGACTGGCGCGCGCGGCCACGCGGCGCAAGAAGATCATCAAGTTCGACGGCGGCTATCACGGCCACGTCGACGCATTGCTCGTGAAAGCAGGATCAGGCGGCGCGACGTTCAACGTTCCCGATTCCGCCGGCGTGCCGAAAGAAGTTACGGAGTTGACGATCAGCGTTCCGTACAACGATCTCGACGCCGTGCGCAAAGCGATGAGCGACGAAGTGGCGGCGGTGATCGTCGAGCCGGTCGCGGGAAACATGGGCTGCGTTCCGCCGAGCGAGGGGTTCCTTGCCGGACTGCGCGAGATCTGCACGTCGTCCGGCGCGCTCCTGATCTTCGATGAAGTGATGACCGGATTCCGCGTCGCCTACAGCGGCGCGCAATCGCTCTTCGACATCAGGCCGGACATCACGACCCTCGGCAAGATCATCGGCGGCGGCATGCCGATCGGCGCGTACGGCGCGTCGAAGGCGATCATGGAGTACGTCTCGCCGCTCGGCCCGATGTATCAGGCGGGAACGTTGTCCGGAAATCCCGTCGCGGTCGCGGCCGGACGCGCCACGTTGAGCGTGTTGAAGAACTCGTCGATCTACAGCGATCTCGAAGAGCGGAGCGCCGAGTTCGAAGCGGGCGTGCGCGCGGCGGCGGACAAGCACAACGTGCCGATCACGTTCAATCGCGTCGGCTCGATGTGGACGCTCTTCTTCAACGACGGACCGGTCACCGACTTCGAATCGGCGAATAAATCGAACCGCGAAAAGTTCGCGCGCTTCTTTCATCTGATGCTCGGCGAAGGCGTCTACCTGCCGCCGTCGCAGATGGAAGCGGCGTTCTTCTCCGCCGCGCATGCGAAGAAAGACATCCTGCAATTGATCGAGCGTGTCGACCGCGTGCTGAAGAAGATCGCGTGGGAGTTCGAGAAGTAGCTACAACAGGCTCTGCGCGACGTACTCGAACATCGACGGCGAGATGATCGTGAACTGCTGGCTGACGTTGTCCGTCGCACTCGCGAAGGCCCACAACTTCAGATTGCCGTTCGGGATGATCTCGACTCGCGCGCCCTGGTCCGCAATGGGCGAGAAGAAATCGGGGAGCGCCAACTCCGCGTAAGACGGGAAACGGATCGGCTGAATCTCCGTCGGGAGCACCGGAGCATTCGTGTCGACGCCGGTGAGATTGACCGTCGTCTCGAGAAGCTGAGTCCTCGACTGCGCGCCGATGACACGCACGGTTGCCGATCCATTGGTGAGACCGTAGATGCGGATGCGTACGCGTTTGTTGAAGTTCACCGGCACTTGCGCGAGCGACATCTTCGCGTTGTGAAAATCGCTCGGGCGCGGCAGTGGGATCTCCGTTCCGGCGCTCAACGGCGCGGTGACCGAGTCGGTGACGCGCAGTGAGAATGAGACTTGATCGGCCGTGGCCGCGGTCGGGCCGACGAGACTAACGAGCGGCCCTTCGAAGAAACCGGGATGCGTGAGGCCGTTGTACGGAACGTCCGTGAGCGCGATAGTGCCATGCGCCGGAATGCTGGGGCAGGGAAGAGACGGACTGGCCAGGATCACATCGCAGTCGAGCGTGACGATGTTGTCGCCGCTGTTTGACGCGTACAGCGTCGTGTGCCAGACGGTTCCGTTTGCACCGGCGAGAACGCCGGGATTGATCGGGATGAGAACGGTCAGTCGTCCGCCCGGATTCGCGAGCGCAGACGCGGCGGCGAGCAGGAGCGCACAGGCAAGAGTCGTTCGCATGAATCGAATACGGAACATCGCTATGCCTTGTCGCGGAGCGTAACAAGAATTTCATCCTCGGCCGCGGCGTGAAGCTCCTTCGCTTTCTTCCACGCGTCGTCGGCGCGCGCGAGGAGGCTCGCTTTGCGGGGATCGCCGGCCAGTCCGCCGAGGTTGATGCAGACGTTCTGATAGGCGCCGGCGGCGGCGGCGCGCGCGACTTGTGCGCCGACGCCTGCATCGGAGAGCGACGCTTGCAATCCGATGCGCGCGATCTCGCGACAGAGGTCGATCACGTCGGGACACGCTTCGAGCACGCCGAGCGGGACTTCCGCGGCGCCGACGGTGGCGTCCGCCATCGCGAGATTGCGATTCGGATCATCTTTCGGAAGTCGCATCGCTTCGAGCAGGCGATCGAACGCGTCGGTGTCGGCGTCGACGGCGGCGAGGAGTTGATCCTTCAGTTGTTGCGCGCGAACCGCGATGCGATCGAGATCGGCGTGCTTCGACTCGAATCCTTTCTTCGTGTGCGACAAGACTGCGACCATCGACGCGAGTGCCGCGCCCATCGCGCCGGCGAGCGCGGAGACCGATCCGCCGCCCGGCGCCGGCGACTCGCTCGAGAGCTCGTCGATGAACTCTCGAATCGACATCGATGCCAGTCGCGGCGGTTTGGCCAGCCGGTATTCGATGACGCGCTCTTTCGGATCGAACGGCTTCACTTCCGAGAGTCCGAGCGTGCGAATCGCGGTGTGGACGAGCCCAGACTCGGGCACGCCGGCCGGACGTCCCATCTTCGCGAGATAGTGGCGTCCGGCCTCGAGCAGCACGGAGCGCGGAACGAGTCCGACGATCTCCGATCCGGTGACGCGCAGTCCGCGCTCGCGCGCGCTCTCTTCGCAGGCATCGAACGCGACGTGCAGCGGTGTGACGTCGAGATCGGTGAGATTGATCGAGACTTGTGCGGTTCCGAATTCGGGAATCACCCAGCCCACTGCTTTCACCGACTTCAGAATGCCGGGCTCCCACACCGGCTCGCCTTTGGCGTCGACGACCGGATTCCCTTCGTCGTCGCGCTTCATGCGTCCGCGCTCGCGCACGTCGAACGCGACGCGTGTGGCCAGCCGCTTGTCGAGCGTGTTGAGGTTCACGTTGTAGGCGACGAGGAACTTGCGCGCGCCGATCACCGTCGCGCCGCAGCGGGGGATGAACTGGCACGGTCCGAAATCGGGTGCCCAATCTTTGTGCAGTAGTTTTCGGGCCAGTCCTTCATATTCGCCTTCGCGAATGTCTGCGAGATTGCGGCGATGCGGCGCGCTGGCGGCGAATTCGTAGAGGTAGACGGGAATCCCGAGCTCGCGTCCGACGCGCTCGCCGAGCTTGCGCGCGAGATCGGCGCATTCGTCCATCGTGACATTGGCGACGGGAATGAACGGCACGACATCGGTCGCTCCCATCCGCGGATGCGCGCCGCGATGCGTCGACATATCGATCAGCTCGTGCGCCTTCTGAATCAGGCGGAACGCCGCTTCGAGCACCGCCTCCGGCTCGCCGACGAACGTGATGACGGTGCGATTCGTATCCGCGCCCGGATCGACGTTGAGCAGCGTGACGCCGTTCACGGACGCCGCCGCGGCGGCGACCGCGTCATAGACGTCGGCACGGCGGCCTTCGGAAATGTTCGGAACGCATTCGACGAGCTTCATGCGTGCGGATGCTATCAGCGTGAAACGTTTTCGCGGTGCACGTCACTACCTCGAAAAGGAGAACGATCATGGGCAAGCTCACGAAGGTGATCCTCGTCATCGCTGTGGCGATGACGCTGTCGGCGTCGGTGCTCACGGACGCCGAACAACAGCTCCTCGACCGCGCGCTGTCGCCGCAGGCGACGCCGGCCGACAAAGCGGCGGCGCAGAAGCTGTGCGGCAAGTGCAAGCCGTGCTTCAACGGCGCCGAGTGCGACCTGAACTGCATCAAGAAACGGTGCGGAAAGTGAGGACGTCATGCCGAGGAAACGGAAAGAAGGACGACTTTCGATCGACTCGTGGCTGGCCGTGTTCTTCACGGCGGCGGGACTCGCGCTCACGCTGTCGACGACGATGACCGATCGCCACGACAACAAGAAGCAGCGCGCCATCGCGAACATCACGCAGCTCACCGCGGCCGAGGCGAAGGTGAATCAGGTTCTGCGTCTCCAGGTGAAGATGGAGCGCCAGTTGAAGCAATGCCTCGATCGCGAGACGGACTCGCAGCAATGCTGGACGGCGAGCTACGACTTCGATCCGGAGGCGGCGATGGCGGCCTGGAACGAGTTCGACGTCGCGGTGCTGGCGGCGCGGAGCGAAGCGTTGTCGAAGCGGGAAGTCGAGACCGTGGCGCGGCTCGAGAAGATTCGCCGGCAATATCGGGTCGAGCTGCCGCAGCTCCTCGAGGCGACGGACACGGCGCGCGCGGCGGAACGCATCCTGCGCACGGCCGCCGATCTCGATGCGGCGTTGGACGACTTCAAGGGCGCAGTGCTCGCGCGCATCACTTAGGCTTCTTCGATCACGCGCTCGCGAACCGACAGCCAGCTCCCCAACCATCCGGCGAGCATGCCGCCGGCGATGAGCGCGGCGATCTTCTGCCACGGCAGAAAGGTGATGAAGAGAAAGCCCCACAGCATCGAGCTCGATGGCGCGAGCGCGCGGCGCGCCAGTTCGAACACGCCGAAGAGCAACGCCACCGCGCAGACGCCGCCGACCGTTCCCTGCACGATGCCTTCGAAGAGGAACGGTCCGCGGATGATCCGCTCCGTCGCGCCGACGAGGCGCATGATCTCGATCTCTTCGCGATACATCATCATCGTCAATCGGATCACGTTCGCGATCGTGAACGCGGCGGCGAGCGCGAGGATCCCGCCGGCGATGAGGCCTGCCAGATTCACGACGTCGATGATCCGCTCCAGGCGCTTCACCCATTCCCAGTCGTATTGCACCTGCTCGACTCCGCTCGTGGCGCGCAGCTCCGCGATCTCGCGCTCGAACTTCGCCGGGTTGATCGCGCCGCGCGTCACGTCGACCTCGAACGACGCGGGAAACGGATTCTGGTCGAGCTGATTCACGACGTCGGACAGATTGGCGAAGTCGCGCTTGAACTGCGCGAGCGCCTGCGCCGGCGTGACGAAGTGACGCGTTTTCAGATCGGGATGCGATGCCAGATAGACGTCGACGTTGCGGATCTGATCGGGCGTCGCGTCATTCTCAAAAAACACATTCACGCGCGAGCGTCCCTGCCATCGCGTCACGGCGCGCTGCAGGTTCTCGGCGACGAGCATGAATGCGCCGAGGATGAAGAGCGACATGGCGATCATGGCCACGGCCACGAAGCTCGTGCGCTTCGACACCCAGATGCGGCGCAGCGCTTCGCGAAAGAAATAGGTGATGGTGTTGGACGGGACTTCGGGCTCGCCGCGGCTCGATGTGAATTCGCGCGCCATTTAGTTGAGCATTGCTAGGCGCTGCCGATCCCGAACAGAGACTCGCCGCGCGCACTGCGCTCGACGGTGTGCATCTTCTCCTCGACCAAGCGCCCCTTCTCCAGCGTGATCACGCGCCGGCCGCTCGAGCGGATCAGGTCGCGGTCGTGCGTCGCGAGGAGCACCGTCGATCCGCGCAGATTCGCCTCGCTGAAAATCTGAACGATCTCGGAGGAGAGATCGGGATCGAGATTGCCGGTCGGCTCGTCGGCGACGAGCACCAGCGGATCGTTGATGAGCGCGCGCGCGATGGCCACGCGCTGCTGCTCGCCGCCGGAGAGTTGCGGCGGATACGCGGTCAGCTTGTGATGCAGACCGACCGCGCGCAGCGCCTGATACGCCTTCTTCTTGTGCTCGCGCGGCGGCACGTTGAGCACCGTGAGAATGAACGAGAGGTTCTCGAACACCGTCATCCGCTCGATCAGCTTGAAGTCCTGAAAGACCATTCCGATCTCGCGGCGGAAGAACGGAATCTGCTTGCGTCGCATCGAATGCAGATTGCGGCCGTTGACGACGATCTGTCCTTCCGTCGGGCGGATCTGCCGCAGGATCAACTTGAGCAGCGTCGACTTTCCCGCGCCGCTCGCGCCGGTGAGGAAGACGAACTCGCCTTTCTCGACCTGGAACGTGACGTCATGAAGCGCGGTCGAGTACCGATCGAATTTCTTCGTGACGTGATAGAAGTGGATCATGCGCGGTCTTGATGTTACCCGCTTTCTTCTCGTCTGCGCCGGCGGCGCGGCGGGAACGGCGGCGCGCTATCTCACCGCGCTCTGGGCCGGCGCGGCCCTCGGTCCGGCGTTTCCGTTCGGCACGTTGATCGTCAACGTCGTGGGATCGTTTCTCATCGCGTTCGTGATGCAGGTCGGCGTCGCCACCGAATGGCTGTCGACGGACGTCCGCATCATGCTCACCACCGGCGTGATGGGAGGCTTCACCACGTACTCGACGTTCAACTACGAGACGACGAGCTACTTCCGCGAAGGGGCCTGGTTGATCGGATTCGCGAACGTCGCCGCGACGCTCATCGGATGTCTCGTCGCCGGCCTCGCGGGACTGGCAGCAGCACGACTGATTGTCGGGAGGTGAGACTACGATGCGAACGCTCACGGGAGAACAGGTGATGGTGCGCATCTTCTTCGGCGAGTCCGACAAGTGGAAGCATCAGCCGCTCGAGACGGCGCTGCTGCAACGCTTGCGCGCGGAAGGATTCGCCGGCGCGACGGTCTTTCGCGGCGTCTCCGGCTTCGGCGCGAACAGCGTGATTCACACGACGCATCTCCTGGAGATGTCGTCGGATCTGCCGATCGTCGTCGAAGTCGTCGACACAGAGGAGCATGTCGAGAGATTGCTGCCGATCCTCGACGAGATGATCGACGATGGGCTCGTGACGATGGAGAAGGTGCGCGTCGTTCGCTACGCGGCGTCTACAACTTCTGAATGATCCCCAACATCAGCGCGGTGAACTCCTTCTGCACGCGCTGCGTCGTCTCCATCACCTCGATGTGCGAGAGCTTCTGATTCAACACGCCCGCGGCCATGTTCGTGATGCACGAGATGCCGAGCACCGGGACGTTCATGTGCGACATGGCGATCACTTCCGGCACCGTCGACATGCCGACGGCATCAGCTCCGAGCGTGCGGAAGGCGCGAATCTCCGCCGGCGTCTCGTACGTCGGTCCCGACAGAAAAAGATAGACCCCTTCCTGCAACATCAACTGCTGTTCGCGCGCGACCTCGCGCGCCGTGTTGCGCAGCGCGAGCGGATACGCCTCGGTCATGTCCGGAAAACGCGGGCCGAGATCGTCGATGTTCGGTCCGCGCAGCGGATTCACGCCGGAGAAGTTGATGTGATCGGAGATCAACATCAGATCTCCGGCCTTGAATGACGTGTTCACGCCGCCCGCTGCGTTCGTGACGATGAACTTCTCGATGCCCAGTCGTCCCACCACCCGCGCGAGATGCATCACCTCGGGCATCTCGTGCCCTTCGTAGAAGTGCATTCGTCCCGCGAGCGCGACGACAGGTGTTTCGCCGACGCGGCCGAGGATCATCTTGCCGGCGTGGCCGATGACGGTGGAAGCCTTCGCGCCGGGAATGTCGCCGTACGAGATCTCCGTGTCGACGTCGATGGCATCGACGACGTTTCCGAGACCGGACCCGAGGACGACGCCGACGCGCGGCTCGAGCGAAGAGCGGGAGCGGATGAAGGACACCGCTTCGTCGATCTTTTGAATCATGGCGCGACAGTCTACACTCCCGTTTGGCAACGCGGTTCCCCACGAAAGGAAGAAAAAAGATGGAGCGTTTTTCAGCGCTGATCGGCTTCGTGTTGATTCTCGCAATTGCGTGGGCTTTATCGAACAACAAGCGCGCCATTCGATGGAAGACCGTGTTCTGGGGACTGCTGTTGCAGATCGCCATCGCCATCGCGGTGCTGAAAGGCGAGCCGATCTCGCGCGCGATCGTCGGAGCGAATCCGCCGATCAGCCGGGCCATGGCCTCGCTGATCTTCATCGTCGTGACGATCGTCGTCTATCAGATCGCGAAGCGGATCACGGCCGGAAAGCGCGGGCTGTGGATCGGCTTCGTGGTGTTCAGCGTGGCGCTCTTCGTGGCGTTCAATCTGCTGGCGTTCCTCTTCGAGAACCTCAAGGAAGTCGTCAACAAGTTGATCAGTTACACCGGCGAGGGATCGAAGTTCGTGTTCGGCGTTCTCGGCGATCAGACGAACAAGTCGGTCGGATTCATCTTCGCCACGCAGGTGCTGCCGACGATCATCTTCATCGCCTCGATCTTCGCGGTCCTCTACTACATCGGCGTCATGCAGCTCGTCGTTCGCTTCTTCGCGAGCATGATGAACAGGTTCATGGGCGCGTCGGGCGCGGAGTCGACGTCGGTCGCCGCGTCGATCTTCATGGGCCAGACCGAGGCGCCGCTGACGATTCGTCCGTTCCTGAACGACATGACCATGTCGGAGCTGATGACGATCATGACCGCGGGCATGGCGCACATCTCCGGCGGCATCATGGCCGCGTACGTGCTCGTGGCGAAGGTCGACGTCATCCACCTTCTCACGGCGGTGATCATGACGGCGCCCGGCGCGATCATGATGTCGAAGATCATCGTGCCGGAAGTCGACACGCCGAAAACCGGCGGCGACGTCGAGGTCGTCGTACCGAAGCAGGACGTGAACATCATCGATGCCGCGGGACGCGGTGCAATCGAAGGTTTGCATCTGTCGCTCAATGTCGCCGGCATGCTCATCGCGTTCATTGCGCTCGTCGCGCTCGTGAACGGGATGTTCGGATATGCGCACGGACTCTGGGCCCCCTTCCCCGACAGTCTCGACAAAGTCCTCGGCTGGATCTTCGCGCCGATCGCATGGGCGATGGGCGTGGCGTGGAAAGACGCGCTGACCGTCGGCAACCTCCTCGGCACGCGCATGGTGCTCAACGAGTTCGTCGCATTCGCGAAGCTCGGCGAGCCCGGCGTCGGCTCGAGCCTCGACCCGCGCAGCTTCGTGATCACGACGTACGCGCTCTGCGGCTTCGCGAACTTCTCGTCGATCGCCATCCAGATCGGCGGCATCGGCTCGCTCGCCCCGAATCGCCGCGGCGATCTCGCGCGACTGGGACTGCGCGCCATGCTCGCCGGAACGCTGGCGAATTTTCTGACCGCGACGATTGCGGGGATGTTGTTGTGATTTGAGGTTGCGTGGTTGCTAGGTGGCCGGGTTGCCGAGGTAGACTCGGAAACCCCTTTCGTACGCATCCTTCGGCATCGCGAATGTGTGATGCGCAAGTCATTCAATGAGCTGGCGGCATTTCAGCGGGCGATGGATTTGGTTGTCATCGTCTACGACGTGACATCGCGTTTTCCATCTTCCGAAAAGTTCGGACTCTCATCGCAGCTTCAGCGGGCTGCGATCGGGATCATCAGCCACATCGCCGAAGGGCAGGGACGTCTGACGTATGGGGAGTGGCGGCAGTTTCTCAGTCACGCGCGCGGCTCGCTTTACGAGGTTGAGGCACAACTACTCGCTGCACGACGTTTGAGATTTCTAGCAGAGCACGATTTCGTATCCGCGAGAACGAGCATTCGGCGAGTGGCGGCGCCGTTGACTGGATTGATTCGTTGGGTACAAGCGCGGGAGCGTGGCAACCCGGCAACGCGGCAACCAGTCACCGCAACACAGAAACGACGTCCAGGAAATCGGCAGGCAGGTCCGCCATGAAAACGGCAACCTCGCCAGTGCGTGGATGCGGGAACGAAATTCTTTCCGCGTGCAACAGTTGCCGAGACACCGACGCCAACACCTTCTGCACCTTCTTATCCGGAATGCCGCGCCATTGCGGGCCGGAGTACACCGGATCGCCGACGATCGGGTGTCCGAGCTTCTTCAGGTGCACTCGAATCTGATGCGTGCGTCCTGTTCGTAATCGGCAGCGCACGAGTGAGACGTAGCGCAAGCGCTCCACCGTTTCGTAATCGGTGATGGCGCGGCGGCCGGTGGCGACGACGGCCATCCGTTTTCGATCGCGCGGGTCGCGGGCGATCGGCGCGTCGACGGTTCCGCGCGGCGGATCGGGACTTCCGTATACGAGCGCGATGTATTCCTTGCGTACGCGATCCGTGTTCCACGATGCCGTCAGCGCGCGATGCGTTTCATCGTTTTTCGCGATCACCATCACGCCGCTCGTGTCTTTGTCGAGGCGATGGACGATGCCGGGGCGGAGCTCGCCGCCGACTCCGCTGAGATCGCGCACGTGATAGAGCAGCGCGTTGACGAGCGTCGAGTCGGCGTGTCCTGCGGCGGGATGCACGACGAGTCCCGCTGGTTTGTCGATCACGACGAGATCGGCGTCCTCGTAGAGAATCGTGAGCGGCAGATCCTGCGAGACGATTTGCGTCGGCGCGGGGGGAGGAAAGTCGACTTCGACGGTTTGTCCCGGCGAGACGCGATGCGACGTTTTGCGCACCTCGTTCGTATCAACTCGGACATGGCCGTTTTCGACCAGCCGCGCGAGTGCATTTCTGCTTTCTTCCGGAAAGAGCAGCGTGAGCGCGCGGTCGAGGCGGAGGCCGTCGTGATCGGGAGGGATGATCGAAGAACGCCGGTGCGTCAACGCGTCGAGTATGCAACGACAACGTAACGGCCGGCGAGGGAAAGATTGCGGTTCGGTCCCTCTCTTCGATTAGAATTCGCAGGCAACTTCGTGTAGCAGGCAGTCTAACTACTCAAATTCGGTGTAGAGGGGAGCTTATGTCCATGAAGAAATTTGGGGTGGCTGTTGCGGTCATCTTGTGTGCGCTGCCGTTGATGGCGTCCAACTTCCGCGCGGCCGACCAGGTGTACGTCCCGGCGGCAGGCAAGGTCGCATCATTCGCATCCGACATTTACGTCTCGAACGTGAACTCGTTCCCGGTCACCGTTTCGGTCATCGCATCGTCGAGCCCGAACGGATCACAGACGACGTTCACCAACCTGTTCACGCTCGCCGCAAATGAGCATCGTGAGTTCATCGACTTCGTTGGCTCCGCGCAGCCGAACGGCCTCGGGCTCAACGGATTCCTCGGACAGCTCATCTTCAACGGCTGCAAGCAGGGCACGAGCTGTGGAAGCGACACGCAGGATCCGAACACCGGCATCAGCCCGAACTTCGCCGACATCACCGTCGAGTCGCGCATCTACTCGACCGGCAACGGCACCACGGGACAGCTCTTCTCCGGTTACCCCTGGTACAACTTCGCGTCGCAGGATCAGCAGAACAACGGCCTCGACACCGTCTTCATCGTCGGCCTTCGCCAGACGGCGTCGCAGACCGGGACCCTCGGCAACTATCGCGCGAACATCGGTCTCGCCAACGCGTCGCAGTTCTCGAACACGCAGATGGTCGTCAAGCTGTTCCGTCCCGACGGATCGCGCTGCGGCACCGACTTCACGATCAACCTCGGACCGCTCGGCCACACGCAGCAGAACCTCGGCAGCATTCCGCAGTTCACCGGCTGCACCGGCACGTTCTGGGCGCAGGTCAGCCAGCAGAACAGCACCGCAGTCACCGACGGCAGCTCGCCCGCGAGCTGCGGCACGACCGGCTGCGCCGGCTTCTTCGCGTACGGCTCGGTTCTCGACGACGTGACCAACGACGCCACGACGCTCGAGCCGCAGTATCAGAAGTCGCTCAACGCCGCGCAGATCGCCTGCATCTATCCGGCTCCGGATCAGACGATCACCTGCAAGAGCACGCCGAAGATGCGCCGCTCGGTTCGCCACTAATCGCAGAAATCGCATGGGCTCGAAAGGCCGCGCGCGAGCGCGGCCTTTTTTGTTTTGACGCCTGCCTGACGCGCCTTTGCCGACGCTGCTCTAATATTTCGTGGGTTCTCATGCTTGTTCCGCGCACTCGTCGCGTGCAGCGAGTTCACCTCGCGCAGCCGGTCGTCGCTCGTCTCGGCCCG
>Ga0075425_100000495_pt1 | contig 37150 bp, 30 predicted proteins | sample SoiMethybrSBSTD4_FD_75300 | JGI IMG/M metagenome (GOLD analysis project Ga0075425, IMG submission 75300) | Bulk soil microbial communities from a Populus tree surrounding site in Tennessee, USA - Soil MetaG P. TD hybrid SBSTD4 | ecosystem: Environmental > Terrestrial > Soil > Tree plantation... | reverse complement strand
GATTCGAGCGTGGCACCGGCTTCTTTGTAGGTGGCGTCGGGAAAGCCGGCGGCATCGCCTGCGCCCGCTTCGACGGCGACTTCATAACCGGCCTGAATGAGTTTCTTGATGGACTCGGGGACGAGGGCCACCCGCCGCTCCCCAGCGGCGGTCTCCCTCGGGACGACGATTCGCATGAGCGTCCATTGTGGATCAACTCGATGTTCGCCACGAAGTCACGGAAGCGCGAGGGACATCTTGTACAAACAGATTTCGTGGTTTCGTGTTTCCGTGGCCTACACTGTCCGGATGATCGCCATCCTGATTTCAGCCGCTGTCGCCGCCACGCTCGGCTCCGACTTGCAGGAGATCGCGAAGCTGCCGGGGGAGCCGTCGATCGTCAGCGCCGCGGGACTGAACGCCGCGGGCGAGCCGATCCTGACGCTGGAGAATCCGTCCGCGTTCGATCCGCAGTCGAAAAAGAAGCGGGTCGTGATCTTTGCGACGGCGGGCAGCGATCAGCGGACCGCCGGAGTGCTGCAGCTGGTGCGTTGGATGAAAGCCGCCGCGCCGGCGCGCGTGCGCGACGCGTGGGTCGCAAGCGCGTTGCCGGCCGCGATGTTCGCGGATACGGCGTCATTCCCCCGCTGGCTGGAGTTCCAGAACGCCGACGCGGCCTTCGAGGTGACCGACGACTCGAAGACGACCGACGATCTGCTGCGCGTGCTGAACGCCGTGACGAATCCGTCGCGGCCGGTGAGCGCAAGAATTGCGCGAGATCCGCTGATGATGGCGAAGTTGCTCGCCGCGAAGTATCCCGGCGAGCCGTCGATCAGTTACATCCCGGCGCTGTCCTGGGCCAGCACGCTGAAGCTCTCGGCGAGGATCAACGATCCGGCGCTGCGCGCGAAGGTGGAGCAGCAGATCAGGCCGTGGATGTCGGGCGAGAAGGAACTGTTCGGCAGCCGCATTCAGCTGACGTCCGCCGCGGGCACGCTCGTGTTCGCGGGCCTCGCGAAGAGCGGCGACGAAGCCGCGAAGGCGCTCGCGATCAAAGGCGCGGACGCGGCGTCGAAGGTCAAAGAAGGCGATCTCTACGAGTACGGCGGCGGCTGGACCGACGACATGTTCATGGCCTCGGTCGTCCTCGCGCGGACCTCGTCACTCCCCGGACGCTCGAGCGACCTGGACCTCGCCGCGAAGATGGTGATCGCGTATGCAGGCCGGCTGCAGCGGCCCGACGGCCTGTTCAACCATGCCACGAACGGTCCGGCGGCATGGGGGAGAGGCAACGGATTCGCGACGCTGGGATTGATGGAGGTGCTCACGGCGTTGCCCGAGAACCATCCGCTGCGCGCGAACGTACTCGACGTCTACAAGCGCCACATGCAAGCGCTGCGTGCGCAGCAGGCGCCGGACGGCATGTGGCGCGAAGTGATCGACGAGCCCGGAAGTTATCGCGAGGAGAGCGCTACCGCGATCATCATGACGTCCATGGCCCGCGGCGTCCGCCTCGGGTGGCTGGATCGCTCGTACGCGACGGTCGTGGAGCGCGCGTGGCGCGGTGTTGCGGCCCATGTGGCGGAAGACGGGACCGTCATCGACGTCTGCACGAGCACGGGATCCGGTCCGACGAAGAAGTACTACCTCGAACGCGCGGCAATCACCGGTGCGGACGACCGGGGCGGCGCAATGGCGCTGATGGCCGCGATGGAGATGATGGAGAAGTAAGAGTTACGCGACGCGCCAGCCGTCACCGCGGAGAGAGTTCATGATCTCCACGGAACGTTCGATGAGCTGTGTCGGCTCGTCCACTTCTTCGATCGATTCCGTCCCGTCGGGACGGGTGATGACGACGCGGTAGCGGCCGCCGATGCGGTCGCGCGAGACTTCATAGCGCAACTTCTGTCCGTCGCGATCGAAAAACCAAATCATCGCAGCCATCAACGATACAACATTGATCGCCCCGAGATCGACAGACAGTTTGGACACTCGTCGCGTCTGTTCACTCGCTGACGTTCGTGTCAGCTAGTTTCACTGGTGATGCTGCACGAAAACTGCGGCGCCGAGCAGCCCGGCCTGCGCGTTGAGGATGATTTTCACTGGCATTTTTTCCAGCATCGGATCGAGCGGCGGCTTCGCACGAAAGGCGCGCATGAAGGCGCCGGTCGTCATCAGCGGCAGGATTTTCGGCGCGATGCCGCCGCCGACGAACAGACCGCCGGTCGTGACACCGCGCAGCGCGAGGTTACCCGCTTCTGCGCCGTAAGCCTCGACCAGCAGGTCGAGCGTCTCGACGCAATCATCGCAGCGCCCCTCGAGCGCTGCCGCCGAAATCGCGGGCGGCGCGTCCGGATCGTCGATGGAGATGCCCGCGGCACAGGGTTTCTGGTGCAGATACCGGTGGATGTTCACCAGACCGCGGCCCGAGACGACGTGCTCGACGTCCGCACGGCCGTAGCGCGCCGTCAGGTGCCGCAGCAGCCCGATGTCGCGTTCGGTCCGGGCCGCGAAATCCGCGTGCCCGCCTTCCGACGCCGACGGGATGAAGCGTCCGCGGACGTTATGGAGCAGCGCCTCGCCGAGCCCCGTCCCGGCGGCGATCAGTCCGATGTTTCCGCCGGCGATGGCCTCACCTTTCTGCAGCACGAGGACTTCGTCGTCGCGCAGCACGGGTACGGCATACCCCATCGCTTCGAGATCGTTGAGCAGGCTGACCCGCCGGAGGCTGAACGCGCGCGCGACCTTCCTGGCGTCGACGCGCCACGGGACGTTGGTGAGCTCGGCCGCTTCGTCGATGACCGGTCCGGCGACGCCGAAGCACGCATCTGTAATCGACGAGCCGCGGACATGCTCATCGTTGAGGAACTCGGCGACGATTTCCGTCAGGTCGCCGTGCGCCAGTGTCGAGTACGCGACCGAATGAACGCCTGTCGGCCGATCGCCCGAACGATCGAACAACCCGAGGAGCGTCTTGGTCCCTCCAATGTCGCCGGCGAGAATCATCGGACAACTATCATAGTGAGACTTGCGGTTGACAGTTGAGAGTTGTAGGCGTACCTTTCCCGAAACGTTGCCACCTGCGTCGCTCGCCGGACACACCGTCGTTTTTACCGGCAAACTCAGCTCGCTGGGACGACGCGACGCGCGCGCGCTCGTCGCGCGGCTCGGCGGCGCGAGCGGCGACGACGTCAACGCCCGCACGACGATGCTGGTCGTCGGCGCGGAAGGGTTCGTCGACGATCAGACCGACGCCGACGCGCCTCCAGACGGGAAAAAGTCCAACAAGCTGAAACGCGCAGAAGAGCTGCACGTCCGCGTGATCAGTGAAGAGGAGTTCTGCCGCCTCGCAGGCATCGCCACCCGCGAAGCGCTCAAGAAACAGTACCACGCGATGCGGGATCTGCTGTCGCGCTATCCGTCGCTGCGCGAGGACCATCTGCGATACCTCGTCAAGTGCGGCGTCATCCGTCCGGTTCTGCGCACGAACGCCGACACGTTCTTTGCGTTCACCGATCTGGCGGCGATCAAGCAGATCAACGAAGGCCTCGATCAGGGCCTCTCGTTCCATCGCATCGTCCGCGGCCTGATGGCCGAGCGGCAGGGTCAGCTGGCGTTCGATTTCCGGCTCGATGCGGCGCCGGCCAAGATTCTCGAGCTCCGCCGTCCGTCGCCCGAGCGGCCGTCACTGCCGGCCGGTCCCGCGCGCGACACGGCACGCGCCGAAGAATATTTCCAGATCGCGTCCGCGCTCGACGCCGGCGACGATGCGAAGCTGGAGGACGCGGCGGCCGCGTACCGGAAGGCGCTGGAGCTGGATCCGTATCTGGTCGCCGCTCTGATCAACCTGGCCAACATTCATTACAGCCGCGACGAGCTCGCGGAAGCGCAGGCACTCTACGAGCGCGCGATCGGCCTCGAGTCGGATTTCTTCGAGGCGCACTTCAATCTGGGCAACATCTATCACGACCTGGGACGCTTTTCAGAAGCGCAGTCGTGCTACCGGGAGGCGCTCCGTCAGAATCCGTTCTACGCGGACGCGCATTTCTATCTCGCGGTCACGTTCGAGAAGATGGGACTGTCGTGCGAGGCGCGACCACACTGGCGCTCATACCAGCAACTCGCGCCCCAGGGCGAGTGGGTCGAGCTCGCGAGGGAGTTTTCGGATTAGGGATTCGCGTACAGTCCGGCTTCAGCCGGACTCAGTACCGATAGTCCTCAGGACTGCGCTTCTTCGGCGTGCGCCGGAGCTTGTAGAACTGGCAGTCGGGGCACCACGCTTCGGGATCGAAACCGCTTGCGCCGGCAATCGGCAGCACGTCGCGGTGGCCGCAGCATTCCGGTCCGTCTTCCGGCGGACGGCGCCACCGGCACGACTTGAACCTGGCGACGGCAGGACTCACCTCGACAGCCTGCGGCTGCGGCTGAGACGTCGGGGACGTCTCGGAACTCTGCGGTACGATCGACGGATCCGACATCTCTTCTTTCATTCTAGACGAACGCCAACGGCGTTTGCGAGCGCGTCGAGCGCGCGCCGCTCTTCCGGCGTCACGAGTGTGATCGCCTGTCCCACCTCATCCGAGCGACCGGTGCGTCCCACGCGATGAACGTACGTATCGGTTGAGTCGGGCACTTCGTAATTGATGACCGTGTGAATGGCGTCGATGTCGAGACCGCGGGCGGCGATGTCGGTCGCGACGAGCACACGATAGCGGCCGCTCTTGAACCCCTCGACCGCGATGCGGCGCTGATCCTGGCTGCGGTCGGCGTGCAGCGCGGCGCACTTGATGCCGGCCGACTGCAGTTGTCGCGCGAGACGGTCGGCGCCGATCTTCGTGCGGACGAAGACGAGCACGGGACCCGGCGGATTCCGCAAATGATCGATCAGCCACTGGACCTTGTGCGATCCGGACACCGTTGCCGCGCGGTGTGTGATGCTTTTCGCCGGCGCGCTCCGTTGTCCGATCTGCACGTACTTGGCGTCGCGCGTGATCTCGAGCGCGTCCTTGACGACCTCACCCGGCATCGTCGCCGAGAAGAGCAGTGTCTGGCGTCCGTTGGTCCGGGTGGCCGGAGCCCCCGGAACGGGCATGGACGGCGGGAGTGCGGTGATGATGCGGCGGACGTCGGGCCAGAAGCCCATGTCCATCATGCGGTCCGCTTCGTCGAGGACGAGCAGCTCGACGCCGCTCAGATCCGCGTTCTGCTGCCGCATGTGATCCATCAGCCGTCCCGGCGTCGCGACGATGATGTCGACGCCGGCTTTGAGCGCGCGCTCCTGCGCTCCCATCTCGACGCCGCCGTAGACGGCCGCGCTGGTGATGGACGTGTGATAGGCGAGGCCGTGAATCTCGTCTTCAATCTGCACGGCGAGCTCGCGCGTCGGCGCGAGCACCAGCACGCGCGACACGAGCTGTTCCGCCGAGCGATGCGGGTGCGTCAGCAGCCACTGCAGCATCGGCACGACGAACGCCGCCGTCTTGCCGGTGCCGGTCTCGGCGCATGCGATGAGATCCTGCCACGCGAGCGCGAGCGGAATCACCGCGCTCTGGATCGGCCGCGTATTGACGAATCCGAGATCGCGAATCCCTTCCTGCAGACGCGTGTCGAGATCGAGCGACGCGAACGGCACCGGCGTGGCGTCGCACGGCGTGGGCTCGAGCTCGGGAGCGGCCGACGGCTTCCGGAACTGCTGCGGTTGCGGATGGTGATGCGACGAGGGGCGTCGCCGGCCGCGCGTCCCGCGATGTGGGGCTCCGCGTCGGCCGCGATGTTTATCGGTTGTGTTCGAGTTCAAGCTGTTTTGGCTAGCGCGCCCGGAAGGTGATGATGCCCCGGACCGGATCGTACGGCGAAACGCCCACGGTCACTCGATCTCCGGGAACCACCTTGATTCGGAAGCGGCGCATCCGGCCGCTGAGCTGGGCGAGCACTTCGTGGCCGGCATCACATTGCACGCGGTACAACCCGCCGCTGTGAACCGCTACGACCGTGCCCTGCATGTCGATCAGGTCGTCCTTGCTCAAACTGCTAGCAATCCTTTCTGCCTTACAGACAAACATTGTGCCACACTCAACTTACAAGTCTCAAGGCACAAGACTCGATCACTCGAGAGTTTTGCCTCGAAAAACGAGAGTTGTTTAGAGTGCTCTGACGGCGTTTTCGACCTGATTCGCGAGAGCCTCGTAGTCGTCGCCCGTGAGGATCAGGGGCTTTCCGAAGGCAATTCGGACGCGTCCGGGCTTCGCCATCCTCCACGTATGGTGCAGGACCTTGTCCAGCCCCTCGATGCGGACTGGCACGACCGGCACGCCGAGCCGTGAAGCAATCATCCCGATGCCGGGCCGGAACCGCCTGATTTCCCCGGCATCGCTCCGCTGACCCTCGGGAAAGATCAGGACCGAGAAGCCGTCCTCGAGGACCTCGCCGATGTAACGCATCGTCTGGCGCGCGCCGGCTTCGCGCTGCGGGAGCGGGAACGCGTTGAAGAACAGCGCCGACAGGTAATAGTTGAGGCTGTTCGTGAACCACGCTTTGCGGCCGGCCTGCTCAGGGAAGAAGTGCGCCTTGAAGAATTCCTTCGCCATCGCCGTCGCGAGGCGGTACCGAAGCCGCGCAGGGAGCGCCAGCATGATGCACGGCGTGTCCATGTGGCTCTGATGGTTTGCGGCGAACATCACCGGTCGATCGATCGACGCGAGGTGCTCGCGGCCTTCGACCGTCATCCGGGCGAAGATGCGCGCGAGCGGAAGAATCCACGTCGGCAGGCTGATGCGGCGCAGCGCGCGGGCGGGCCACGATCGATTCCACGACGGGAAGTCCACGGGCTCGCGCGGCGCCGCCGCCGGTGTTGACGCCTGCGCGACGAGCGACCGCAGCTGGCCGAGATCGCGCGCTTCGGAGAACGCCGCTTCGTCGATGCGCGTCTGAAACGCGTCTTCGATCGCGACCATGAGCTCGACGCGATCGAGCGAGCTTAGGCCGAGCTGCTCGAGGCTGGTGTTTGCCGGCAGATCGCCGCGGCCGGCGTACTTGGCGAGCAGCGCCGCGAGCTGATCGGCGCCGACCGTCACCGCCGGCGGCGCGCCGCCCGACTTCAGCCACTCGCGGACCGCGGCGCGCTTCAGCTTTTTCGTCCCTTCGGTCCGCGGCAGTTCGGGACCGGGCCACGTCAGCGCGCAGCGGATTTTCTGATGATCCTGAAGTCTGGCGTTCGCCTCGCGGACGATCGCGTCCACGTCGGCGCCCGGATCGACGATGAGTACCGCGTGCACGCGCTCTTCGGATCCGATCGGTGCGCCGACGACGGCCGATTCGCGCACGCCGGCGACCGCATCGAGCACCCGCTCGACGTCCTCCGGAAAGACGTTGAGCCCCTCCGGCGTGACGATCATCTCCTTCTTGCGACCGCGGATGTACATCTGTCCGTCGGGCCCGACATCGCCGACGTCGCCGGTATGAAACCAGCCGTCCTCGAACGCGCGCGCCGTCTCATCCGCGGCGTTGAAGTATCCCTGCGTGACGTTCTCGCCGCGCACGAGGATCTCGCCGTCGGACGCGATCCTGACCTCGACGCCGGCGATCGCCTTCCCGACCGAGCCCTTCTTCGTCCCGAACGGGTGGTTCAGGCTGACGATCGGCGCCGTCTCCGTCAGACCGTAACCTTGAATGACGACGTAGCCCAGCTCGCTCCAGAACGATTCGAGCCCCGGATCGAGCGGCGCCGCGCCGACCACGAACGCCCAGAACTTCCATCCGAACAGACGATGCACCGCTCTGTAGATCCACCAGCGGCGCAGGAAATGTTTTCCGACCGGGACGAACTTCTCGCTGAGCGATCGCGCCGATGGATCGACACGCGCCACGTGATCGCGCAGCACGTCGAGCATCTTCGGCACCGACACGAGAACCGACACGCGCCGCGTTTTGATCTGCGCAGCGATGTCGACCGGGTTGTAGCCGCGCATGAAGACGACTTCACCGGGAATCATCGGCGGGATGAAGGTCGCCATCGCCTGACCGAACATGTGGCTCAGCGGCAGGAGATTGAGGAAACGCAGTGGATAGAACGGTTTACCCCATTTTCGGTACTTGACGACTTCGCTCTCGACCGGGACCACGTTCGCGAGCACGTTGCGATGCGTGATGACGACGCCTTTCGGCTCCGCGGTCGCCCCGGACGTGAAGATGATTTCGGCGACATCGTCGCGCGCAATCGAAACCGCCGGAAGGTCGCGCGGGGGGCGCGCGCGCCAGTCGAGCTCGTGCAGTTTCCAGATCGGTGTGTCGATCGCTTCGCGGATGGGCGGCACGTCCTGGCCGATCAGGATGACTTTCGCCGAAACGATTCGTCCGACGCGCGCGAGAAAATCCGGGGACGCGCGATAGTCAATCGGCACCACGACCACGCCGCGAAGCAGGCACCCCCAGAACGCCACGATCCATTCCGGGCGGTTCTCGCTCCAGAACAGAACCTTGTCGCCCTTGCTCAATCCGAAGTGATACAGCGTTGCCGCGAACGCTTCGGCGGCCCGGCCGACCTCGCTGTAAGTGTAGGAACGACTGCGGAAGCCGTCGTCGTAGACGAGAAAGTCGCCGCGCGCGACGGTGAGGTCGCGGAAAAAATCAATCAGCGTGTCGCGGGCCACGAGTGAACTATGATATGCGGTCTCAAGAGATGCGCATCTTCCTGACGGGCGGAACGGGCTACATCGGCGCCGCTGTGCTCGACGCGCTGATCCGCGCCGGCCACGATGTGACCGCGCTCGTGCGCACGAACGAAAAAGCGCGCCGCGTCGCGAAGCGCGGCGCGCATCCGGTGATCGGGAATCTGTCGGAGCCGGAATCGTACCGCGCGGCCGCGGACGCTCAGGACGGCTACATCCACACGGCGTACGATTCGCGATCGGGGCATGGACCCGCCGTCGAGCAGAAGGCGCTCGAGATTCTTCTGGCCGCGGCCAGGCGTCCGCGCACGGCGGGATCGACGGCGCCGGTGAAACGCTTCTTCGTCTACACGTCCGGCGTGTGGGTGCTGGGCCGGACGCCTGAACCGGCCGCCGAAAACTCGCCGGTCAATCCGATCGACCACGTGTCCTGGCGCCCGAGCCACGAGCGCCTGGTGCTCGAGGCCGGCGACTCGCTGCGGACGGTGGTCGTGCGGCCCGGCCTGGTCTATGGCAGCGGCGACGGCATCGTCGGCGAGCTGTTCAAGTCGGCGAGCAACGGGCTGGTGCGCGTTGTCGGCGACGGCAACAATCACTGGCCGCTGGTGTACGACCGCGATCTGGCGGACCTCTATGCGCGGCTCGCGGGACGCGCGGACGCGTCGGGTGTCTACCACGCGAACGACGAAGGCGACGAACGGGTCAACGACATCGTTGACGCGATTCGCCCGTATCTGCCGGTCAAGCCCGACGTCCGTCACGTGCCGCTCGACGAGGCGCGCAACAAGATGGGGGCCTACGCCGAGGCGCTCGCGCTCGATCAGGTTGTCCGCAGCCCGCGCGCCCGGGCGCTCGGCTGGACGCCAACGCTTCATTCGGTCTCCGGCAATGCGGCGCGCCTGCTCGAAGAGTGGCGCGCATCCCGGAATTAAGCCCGCGGCGCGGTTTCGTTACGAATCGCGTGGAGCTTTCGCCGCCGGGGCGATTTCCTCGTCGATGCGCTGAGGCGGAGGCGTGGGTGCGGAGTCCTTCAGGTCGACGCCGGCCGGCGTGGGCAGTTCTCCCGCGACCACCCGATCGATGAGCCCGTAGTCGAGCGCGTTCTGCGCGTCGAGATAGAAATCGGTGCGTTTGGTGTCGCGGATGATCTGCCGCAGCGGCTTGCCCGATCGCGTCGACAGGATGCGGTAAATCTGATCCTGCATCTGCTTGAGCCGCTCGAGGTGCTGCGCCGCCGCCGTCGTCGACTGCCAACCCGCCCACTTCGCCGGTTCGTGAATCATGATCCACGAGTGCGGGAACGCGAAGCGCTGCCCGTCGCTCGCCGCCTGGAGGACGATCGATCCCATCGAGTACGCCATGCCCTGGACGATGATCGTGACCGGGATCCCCCGGCTGATGATATGGCGGACCGAATCGTGGATCGCCAGGCCGTCGGTGACGTTGCCGCCCGCGCTGTTGATATAGAGCGTGATCGGTTTGTCGTTCTCGTTCGCGAGGTCGCGGAGCCGTTCGATGCAGACGCGCGCCGTGTCTTTTTCGATGTCGCCGATCAGATAGACGTCGCGGAGGCGTTCGGCGGCTTCGCGTCGAAGCTGCGCGCGAACGGCATCGACAAGCTCGGCGATCAAGCGATCGCTCAGTTCACCCACCGATGGATTATCGCATTGAAGCCAACCTCAGCCACCTGCCGAATTCACGCAGGCATGAAATAGAACGCGAGCGCGAGGATCAGATAGACGGCCAGTAACTGCAGGCCTTCGACCCAGTTGCTCTCGCCGTCGCTCACGACCAGCGTGGCAGACAGCACGGAGAGCGCGATGGCCGTGATTTCCATCGCATTGAACAAAAGCGTCATCGGCTTGCCGATCAGAAACGAGTAGACGACGACGGCGGGCGCGACGAGGAGCGCGATCTGCGCGCTGCTGCCGACGGCGATTTCGACGGCGAGGGTCATCTGGTCGCGGCGGGCGGCCGCGACCGCCGAGTAATGCTCGGCCGCGTTGCCGACGAGCGCAATGACGATGACGCCCACGAACAGTTCGGTGAATCCGAAGCGCGCGAGCGCCGGCGCCATGGCGCCGACGAGGATCTCGGCCTGGATCGTCGTCAGAATGGTGCCGACCGCGACGCATCCGACGGCCGCCGTCACCGTGATTCGCGCCTCGTTCCCGCCGTCGCCGTCCTCCGAGGATCGAAAGAGATCCCGATGCGCCGTGAACGCGTACACGAGGCTGCCGGAATACGCGACGATCAGAATCAGCGCGCTGAAGAGGCTGAGGCGATCGATGGCGACCGGCCGCGGCGTCAGGCTCCCATACAACGCCAGGTCGTACACCGCCGGAATCACCAGCGCGATGACCGCCAGGAACAGCATCGCGGCGGCGTTCGTCGCGGCGGTGCGATGAAACGTCTGCGACGTGCGCCCGAGGCCGCCGACGAAGAAGGAGAGGCCCAGAACGAGCAGCAGGTTGCCGACGATGCTGCCGGTGATCGACGCCTTGACGAGACCGATGTGCCCTTTGCCGAGCGCGACGATCGCGATGATCAGCTCGGCCGCGTTGCCGAACGTCGCGTTCAGGAAACCGCCCCACGCGGGACCCAGCCGATGCGCGAGATGCTCCGTGCCGAAGCCGATGAGCCCGGCGAGCGGCACGAGCGACACGGACGCCGCAAGAAACACCCACGACGAATCCGCGTCGAGCGCGTCCATCGTCCAGCAGATCGGAACGGCGACGAGGAGCAGGTTGAGACGGTTGTCGAGCAGCGCGCGCATCGTCGGATTTCTGTCCGGAGGCCCCTGCCCCGCGGTCCGCGTCAATCGCCGAACCGGTCGATGTCTTCGTCGGCCGCGCCCGGCAGCAGATCGAAGAAGGCGTCGAGGCTGCGATCGAGCGACCGCCGCAGCTGCGGAATCGTGCCGTCGAAGGTATGGAGCGTCAGCCCCGCCGTCGAGCCGTCCGCCAGCTTGAGCGTCGCTTCATCGACGCCTTTCAGCGTGCCTTCGGGAATCAGCCGGACGCCGTAGACGAGCGTGTAGCGGGCCATGTGCCGATTGTACGGCGGGGCCGATTACTTGCGGGACAGCATCTGCGTGCCGGCGACGTTCCCGCCGCAGACCGTTCCCGCGTACGTCACCTGCAGTTCAGTTCCGATCGGCGTCGCCGTGCCGGTCAATGAGAACGCGCACGAGGACGCTTGTCCAACCGTGCTCCACGTCAGCATCGACTCTGACAACACTCCTGTGCCGGTGCCGGTGATCGCCATGCCCGAGCACGTTCCTGAATAGCTGACGGTGGCTTGCGACGCAGCCGTGGGTGTAATCATGTACGTGCCGCCGCTGCACAGACCAACGACGATCCCGTTGATTGTCAGTGTGGGTGACGGCGTCGACGTCGAAACGGCGGTCCACGCGCCGGCGAACGAGTCGAGCGTCGCCAACGACGCCGGCGCCGTGACACTCGACGCTGACGGCGTCGAACCGCAAGCCGCGAGCACCGTCGTCGCGACGAACGGCAGGGCGAGCCGCTTGATCATCGTCACGCAGCCAGTATAGTCCTGTGGATTACAGCAGCGGCTTTGCAGCGTCGATCGCCTGGTCGAGGTTTGCGACTCGGCCGTCCAGCTGCTGTTCGTAAACGGCTTTCAGAATCTCTCCGACTCGCGGACCGGGTTTCAGTCCCATCGCGAGCAGATGGCGCCCGAGCAGGATCGGCGCGGGCGGACGATGCTCCACGCCGAGCGCGCGCGCGCGCTCGAGAAACCAGTCCATGGCGGAGCAGTCAAAGGTGCCCGGCGCGCGGCCCTCGCAGTCCGACTTCGCCAGGAGCGCGAGGAGCTCGAGATCGACCTTCTGCGCGAGGCGCCGGAACGCCCCGTCGCCGACCTCGTCGCGCACCTTGTGCCACGCGCCGGGTTTGAGGTGCTGCGCGACCATCCCGAGGACCTGGCGGCGCACGTCGTAGCCGTCGAACGAAAAGACGTTCAGCCGATCGAGAAACGCCGACGCCGGTTGCACGCCCTGCTCCTCGTGGTCCATCGATCGAATGCGTCCGTCGATGAACGCCGTGGTCGCCGGTTTGCCGAAATCGTGGCAGACAGCGCCCAGCATCACCGCAAGCTTCCGGGGGCGGTCGAGGTGATCCGCCCGGGTGCGCGCGCGATCGACGACTTGAAGCGTGTGGACCCAGACGTCGCCTTCCGGATGCCACTCGGGCTCCTGCGCGCAGCCGGCGAGCGCGCGCAGCTCCGGCCACAGCTTCGCCACGACGCCGAGATCCATCGCGAGCGTGAACCCGATCGACGGACGTGGCGCGCCGAGAAGCTTTTCGAATTCACCCCAGATGCGTTCTGCCGGCAGGTCGTCGAGCGCGATGGCGCGGCAGAGCGCAGCCGATCGCTCCTCCAGCGTGAACGCGAGCCGCGCGGCGAACTGCACCGCGCGGAGGACGCGAAGGCTGTCGTCGGGAAACGTCGCCGGATCGACGACGCGGAGCAGGCGCCGCTCGAGATCTGCGCGACCGCCGAACGGATCGAAGTACTCGCCGGTCAGCGGATCGAAGGAGACGGCGTTGACCGTGAAATCGCGCCGCCGCGCGGCCTCTTCGATCGACATCCAGGGGTCGCCGGCGACAACGAAGCCCCGGTGTCCGCGGCCGGCCTTCGAATCGCGGCGGGGCAGCGAGACGTCGATGTCGCCGACCTTGTAGACCTGAAAGCTCTCGCCAACCGCCTCGACACGCCCGAACGACTCGAGCAGCTCCCGCAGACGATCCGGCGGAATGCCGAAGACCTCGAGGTCGATGTTTACTCCGGGGGCCCCTTCCCCCCGGACGTTTTCCTTCGCGGACGCTGCGCCGAGCAGACGATCGCGGACCCAGCCGCCGACGATCAGCGCGCGCCCGCCTGCGTCCCGTACTGCGAGTGCGATGTGATTCGCGTCGACCATTTCTCGTGTGAGCTTACTGTAAGCTAACGCGTCGTGGACCCCGCCATCCGCCTGCTGCGCGATCTCGTGGCGATCGATTCCGTCAACCCGACGCTCGTGCCCGGCGCCGCCGGCGAGCAGCAGATCGCCGACACGATCGCCGCGCACATGCGGCGCATCGGCCTCGACGTCGCCGTCGAAATCGTCGCGCCCGGCCGGCCGAACGTCGTCGGCGTGATCGAAGGGCGCGCGAAGGGACGCTCGCTGATTCTCTGCGGACATACCGACACGGTCGGCGTCGCCGGCATGCGCGATCCGTTCACGCCCGTCGAGCGCGACGGCCGGTTGTACGGGCGCGGCTCGCAGGACATGAAGGGGGGAGTCGCGGCGATGATCGACGCGGCCCGGGTGGTCGCCGAACGCGGCCTCGATCGCGGCCGGGTCATCGTCGCCGCGGTCGTCGACGAAGAGCATTCGAGCATCGGCGCCGACGCGCTCGTGCGCACCTGGCGCGCCGACGGGGCAATCGTGACCGAGCCGACCGATCTCGCGATCGCGATCGCGCACAAGGGATTCGCGTGGGTCCAGATTGACGTCCACGGACGCGCGGCGCACGGGAGCCGGCCCAGGGACGGCCAGGACGCAATCCTGCGGCTCGGCCGCGTGCTGGGAAAGCTGGAAGCGCTCGACACGGCGCTGCAGCGCGCGGCGCCGCATGCGCTCGTGGGAACCGGATCCCTTCACGCGTCGATCATCGAAGGGGGCCGCGAGTTGAGCAGCTATCCGGACCGGGCCCGTCTGCAGATGGAACGGCGCATCCGGCCGGGCGAGCCGGAGTCAGCGGCGATTACAGAAGTGAAAGCGATTATCGACGCTCTATCGGACGATGACCCGACATTTCGTGCGGAAGCGAGAGCGACGTTCAGCCGTCCTGCGTATGAAGTTCCCGCGGGGCACGACCTACCCATCACGCTGGCGGCTGCGCTCGAGACGGCCGGCACCGCGGCACGAACCGTGGGCGCGAGTTTCTGGGCTGACAGCGCCGTGCTTGGCGGGGCCGGAACCCCATCGGTCCTGTTCGGACCCGGTGGGGCCGGTCTTCATTCCAGTGAGGAATTCGTCATCGTCGAAGAAGTGTTACGGTGCCGCGACGTGCTGGTCGACACGGCGCGGCGATTCTGCTGACGGACCCTGTCCAGTTTGACTACGCGATCCGCCGCTCACCGATGAGGTGTGGCTGCGTCACGGCGTGGTGGTGCGGTTCCGCAACAGGCGTGGTGATGCTGGGGGGCGCTTCGTTCAAGTCCCATCCCGGCGTTTCGTGGCCGCACGACTGACAGCGCAGAAACATCCGGTCCTGTTCGAATTGCAGCAACGTATCGTGTCCCTGGAGGCCGCACATCATCTGATGCAGCCGATCGATGACACGGGCGCTAAGCCGTTCGTTCTGCGCCATGTCGTGGATTTCTGCAACTTCCATGGGTTCCTCCCCCGCCTGGCATTCCCTCTTCTGATGGGACGCCGCCGGTCCTCCCTGCGGTTCAGGTGAAGTTCAAGAGGCGTGCCGAGCTGAGGCTGGCGCGCGTAAACCGTTGGAAAGCGACGAGGTTCCGTGGAACAGCCTGCGAAGCCCATCTGCGCGGCGCGCGATGGGATTGATGCAGCCGAGCGGCCGGTGTGAAAGGAATTGCCTATCGCTCGCTGACCAGGCCTCGGATCACGAAGCCGACGTTGGCGGGCCGTTCGCCGAGTCGCCGCATGAAATAAGGAAACCACTCGCGTCCGAAGGGCACGTAGATCCGGACGCGGAAGCCCTGCTGGACGAGGCGGGCTTGCAGGTCGCGGCGGATGCCGTACAGCATCTGGAACTCGAAGGCGTCCCGGGCGACGCCGCGTTCGACCGCGTACGCGCAGGCGAGATCGATCATCGCGGGATCGTGCGTCGCGATTGCCGGATAGTTCCCGGCTGTGAGCAGCGTCTTCATCATGCGGGCGTAGGCGGCGTCGACGTCGGCTTTCAGCGGATACGCGACCGACTTCGGTTCCTGATACGCGCCTTTGACGAGTCGCACGCGCGCGCCGAGCGCGTTCACGCGTTCGAGATCGGCTTCGCTGCGGATCAGCGCGGACTGCAGCACGACGCCGATCCCGCGCGCGCCGTGCCGCCAGAGCGTTTCGAAGATTTCCAGGGTGACGTCGGTGTAGGCCGAGCTCTCCATGTCGACGCGCACGAAGAAGCCCGCGGGTTCGGCGCGCTCCAGAATCTTCCGCAGGTTGTCGACCGCGGTCGCCTTGTCGACGTCGAGTCCGAGCTGGGTCAGCTTGAGCGAGACGTTGCGCTCGATGCCCGACTGGGAAACCGCGTGCAGGACCGCGAGGTATTCGCGCGTCGCGGCCGCCGCGCGCTCGAGATCGGTGACGCTCTCGCCGAGCAGATCGAGCGTCTCGGTCATGCCGCGCGCTTCGATCGCGCGCGCCGCCTCAATCGCTTCATCAACCGTCTCGCCCGCGATGAACCGGCGCGCGAAGCTCGTCGGCCGCCGCATGCCGTACCGCGACGCCAGCTTCTTCACGACGCCGTTCTGTGCGAGCAGATGGAAAAAAGCCTTCGACGCCGCGTGGAGCATTCAGTGGGTCCGGCCGGGGGGCATCAGCAGGTGCTGGATCGTCCGACCATAGTAGCGCAGGACGGTCCGTTCGCGGACCCGGAAGCGGCCGCGCTCGGCGACGATGATGCCGCGCGTTTCGAGCGGTTCGGCGGCGGCCTCGATCGCGTCGCGGCCGCTGTGGACGCCGAGATTCGCGCGGTGCGCCGCCAGCTCCTCGATGAGCCGGTCGATTCGCGATTCGAGATCACGCCGCGTGATCGACGGACGCATAGCCGCGGCGAACACGGCGGTGGGCAGCACCTTGAACAGCCTGCCAATCCGGCTGCGGACCTCGCGCATCAGCTCGAGAACTTCGGTCCGCGATTCCCCGTCGATGTGGCCGACCGGAATCGGCGCGCCGAACGTGGTGAAGGAGCGCGATCGGTAGCCGACGGCGTAGCGGACCATCTCGGCGAGCTCGCGCGAAAACGGACGCTGGCGTTTCTTCACGCTCTGATGCGCGAGGATGTGATCCTCGAGCACCAGGTCGTACGCGATCGCTACGGGGATCACGACGAGATCCGCGCGCCGCGCGGAGAGCGCCGCCTGGATGAACCCGGTCTTCGCCGGCTTCAGCTCGCCGCTGTAGCTGCGTCCGCCTTCGGGGTAGAAAAACAGATCGTGTTTTTTCACGATCTCCGCGACGTACGCCTTCAGCGTCGTCAGGTACATCGGATCGCGGCTGTTGCGGCGGATCGGAATCGCGCCCGTGACGTGGCGGTTCAGCAGCCCGAGCGGTCCGCCGTACAGATTGATGCCGGCGGCGATGAGCGGCGGGCGGATGCCGTTGTCGTCGAGCACCAGCGGCTCGACGAGATAGTCGGTGTGGCTCTTGTGGTTCGACGCGTACACGACGCGGTGGCCGCGCACGGCGTCCATGACGTAGTGCAGATTCTCGTGCCTGCGCTCGATCTTGCGGAGAATCGGATAGAGCGGATGCTGCAGCGCGCGATAGATCGGATAGCGCTGCCGCGTGCGCAATTCGTCGAGATACCCGTAGATGCGCTCGCGGGCTTCCGTGCCGCTGGCCGCACTGCCGCCCCGCAGATACCGCGCAACCTCTTCGCGGGCCAGCACCGCTTCGGCAATGTCGTCGAGCATCGAGCCGGGGCCGACTATAGCATCTCCTGACACAGAGCGTCAGCGAACTCCAGCGTCGAGGCGGTGCCGCCCAGATCCCGCGTCCGAACGCGCCCGGCGGTGAGCACGCGGCCCAGCGTCTTCGCGATGCGGTCGGCGGCGGCCGCCTCGTCGATGTGCCGCAGCATCATGATCGCCGACAGCAGCAGCGCCGTCGGGTTGGCCAGTTGTTTTCCCGCGATGTCCGGCGCGCTGCCGTGCACCGCCTCGAACACCGCCACGTCGCCGCCGATGTTGGCCGCGCCGACGACGCCGAGGCCGCCGACCAGGCCCGCGCACAGATCCGACACGATGTCGCCGTACAGATTCGGCAGCACGAGCACGTCGACGGCCGCGGGATTCATCACGAGATGCATGCACGCGGCGTCGACGATGCGCTCGTCGTACACGATGTCCGGATGCTCGCGCGCGACGCGGCGGCAGCTGTCGAGGAAGAGGCCGTCGCTCAACTTCATGATGTTCGCCTTGTGCACGGCGGTCACCTTTTTCCGGCCGTGCTGCCGCGCGTGCGCGAACGCGTACTGCGCGATGCGCGTCGAGGCCCGTTCCGTGATGATCTTCAGGCTCTCGACGACGCCGGGCACGATCTGATGCTCGAGTCCCGCGTAGAGATCCTCCGTGTTTTCGCGCACGATCACGAGATCCACGCCGTCGAACCGCGCCTTCACGCCTGGAAGGTTCGACACGGGACGCAGATTGGCGTAGAGATCGAGCGCCTTGCGGAGTCCCACGTTGACGCTCGTGAAGCCTTCGCCGATCGGCGTCGTCACGGGGCCCTTGAGTGCGACTCCGTTCCGCCGAACCGAGTCGATGAGCGCCACCGGAAGCGTCTGCCCCGTGCGCTCGAACGCGGCGATCCCGGCGGCGTGCTCCTCCCACGCGATCGCGACGCCGCTGGCCTTCAGAACGCGGACGACCGCTTCGGTGACCTCCGGGCCGATGCCGTCGCCGGGGATGAGCGTGATTGTGTGAATCATTCGCGTGCGTACCAGGCGAGGAGACCGAATCCGAGCGCCGCTGTCGCCGTCAGCGCCGCCGTCGTCATCGTGGACGCCGTGCCTGCGAGGATCGTCGAACCCATGATCGCGAGCATCGCGACGACGATCGCGATCCGCGGCACGAACGCGCGCGGCGGCGGCCCGATGAACTTCATCGCGAGCAGCGAAAGGACGAGAACGCCGCCGCAGGCCGCCGAAACGAGATGGACGTGGCGCAGCGCGCCGCCTGCGAGCGCGCTCGCCAGCGCCGCCAGCCAGACGACGAGCGCCGCCAGCGCGGCGTATCGGACCGCAGTCAATCCGACGATTATAATTTGCCCGCCGTGGATGACGCGCGCGCACGCTTCACCGATCTCGACGACCTCACCGACGTCGTGCTCGACGCGGCCGCCGACGGCGACGTCGAGCCGGTCGTCCTCACGCTGCTGCTGCGCCGGTACCGCGCGACCGGACGCGACGATCTGACCGAGATTCTCGGTCCCGCGCTCGCCCGCGGCGTGGAAACCTCCCGATCCGCCGCCGGCTGCGCCGCGCGCGCGCGCTGGCTCGAGGCGTTCGTCGCCGCGGCGCCGCTGTCGTCGGATCCGCGGATGCTGTCGGCGATCGAAGATCTCGTGACGGCGCTGCGCGGCGAGTGGAAGCGCACCGACCGCGTTGCCGATCTGCTGACGTCCATCGACGCGTGCCTGCAGGCGACGACGGCGTTCGAGGCGCCGGGGCTCGTGCGCGACGCCATCGACGAGCTCGAGCGCGTGATGGGCGCGACATATCGTCCCGGTTACGGCGTCGCAAGCGCAATGGACGGAATGGGCGGCGGGCGCCTGCTGGCTGACCAGATCCTCGGCGCCTCGGCGCTCGTCACGGCATGCGTGGGGACGGCGCGGCTGCCGTACGGCATGCTTGCGGAAGAGCTGATGCAGTTCGCGCGCCGCAGTTTCTGGGACTCAGACGCGGGGGCGTTTGCCGACGGCGGAGACCCGGACGCGATGTTCGCCGCCAATTGCGACGCCGCCCGCGTCTTGTGCCGCCTGTCGCGGCTGATCGCCGACGATGCGTATCGGAGCGGCGCGGTCATTGCACCCGATGCCGACTACCGCGCCGATGCGTCGCGAATTCTGACGTCACAGCTCGACGCCGCGCGCACCGGCGCCGCGCGCGCCGCGCCGTACGCGCTGGCGCTCGATGATTGGCTGTCGTTACGGTAGAATCCGCCGTCATGGCTGAACGCGCCTCGCTCGTGCCCGCACTCAGGAACATCGCCACGCGCCTCCGGATCGACTCGATCCGATCGACGTCGGAGGCCGGCAGCGGCCATCCCACGAGTTGCTGCTCGATGGCCGATATCATGGCCGCGCTGTTCTTCTCGGAGATGAAGTTCGATCCGAAGGATCCGAAGAATCCAGAATCGGACCGATTCGTCCTGTCCAAGGGCCACGCGGCGCCGATTCTCTACGCCGCGTGGGCAGAGGCCGGCGCGTTCGATCGCGAGGAACTGCTCAAGCTGCGCGAAATCGGATCGGATCTCGAGGGCCATCCGACGCCGAGGCTGCCGTTTGTCGACGTCGCAACCGGCTCGCTCGGCATGGGCATATGCGCCGCGATCGGCACCGCGCTCAACGCGCGCCGGATCAAGTCGCCGTACCGCACGTACGTGCTGCTCGGCGACGGCGAGAACGCGGAAGGATCGGTCTGGGAAGCCGCCGACGTCGCGGCGATGGACGGCCTGGACAACCTGTGCGGCATCACCGACGTCAACGCGCTCGGCCAGAGCCGGCCGACGATGTGGCAGCACGACATGGACCAGTTCGCCCGCCGCTGGAGCGGATTCGGGTGGCACGCGATCGTCATCGACGGCCACGACATGAGCGCAATCCTCGACGCGTTCGACGAAGCGAGACGGACGCGGGGCAAGCCGACGATGATCATCGCCAAGACGATCAAAGGCAAGGGGGTGTCGTTCGTCGAGGGCAAGGCCGGCTGGCACGGCAAGGCGTTCAAGAAGGGCGAGGAGATGGACAAAGCCGTCGCCGAACTCGAGAAGCAGTTCGTCCCCGGCGCGTCGATGAATCTCGCAACGCAGATCCCGAAGCCGCCGTCGGCGCGCGTGGAGCCGCCCGCCAGGCCGATGGCGCCGCCCGCGTACAAGATGGGGGACCAAGTCGCGACGCGCGAAGCGTACGGCACCGCCATCGCCAAGCTCGGAGAGGCGGACCCGCGCGTGGTCGCGCTCGACGCCGACGTGAAGAACTCGACGTTCAGCGAGAAGTTCGAGGCGAAGTTCCCCGAACGCTTCTACGAGAACTTCATCGCGGAACAGGTGATGGTCGGCGCGGCGATGGGCCTTGCGGCGCGCGGCGCCATTCCGTTCCCGTCGACGTTCGCGTGCTTCCTGACCCGCGCGGCCGATTTCGTCCGCATGGCCGCCATCAGCAACGTCAACGTCAAGTTCGCGGGCTCGCACTCCGGCGTGTCGATCGGCGAAGACGGACCGTCGCAGATGGCGCTCGAGGATCTGGCGATGTTCCGCGCCGAACCGAATTACGCCGTGCTGTACCCGAGCGACGCGGTGAGCACCGAAAAACTCGTCGGACTGATGGCGTCGCATCCCGGACCGGCGTACATGCGCACGAGCCGCCCCAAGACGCCGGTCATCTATTCCAACGACGAGGCGTTCGCAATCGGCGGTCTCAAGGTGGTGCGTCAGAGCGCGAACGACGTCGTCACCGTCGTCGGCGCGGGCGTCACGCTGTTCGAAGCGCTGACGGCGTACGACCGGCTGAAGGCGGCCGGCACGAACATCCGCGTCATCGATTTGTACTCGCTCGCGCCGATCGATCGCGACGGCCTCGTCGCGGCCGGGCGAGCGACCGGCGGCCGGCTGATCACGGTCGAGGATCACTACGCGGCCGGCGGCATCGGCGATGCCGTCGCCGCCGCCGTCGCGGATGCCGGCTTCACCGTGCATCGTCTGGCCGTACGCGAGATTCCGCGCAGCGGCAAGCCCGAGGAGCTGCTCGATCGCTTCGGCATCTCGGCCGCGCACATCGTCACCGCCGTGAGGACGCTGGCGGCCGCGCGCCAGCCGGCCTGATGCGCGGGAGTTTGTAAACGAATTCCGGAATTCTTCACCGTTTGTAACGTTTCATCCGACGCTAAACAGACGCGCCGGCCTGCTCGTATTCCCAGACAGGCCGATGGAAAAGTCCGCCGCTCCTCGCGTGCTCGTCATCGAAGACGAGCCGAACATCCGCGAACTGGTCTGCCTGCACCTCGGTCTCGAGGGTTACGCCTGTGAAGGCCTCGGGGACGGCAGACAGGCGATCGAGCGCGCGGAGCACGAGCGGTTCGACCTCATCGTCCTCGACGTCATGATTCCGGGGCTCGACGGCTTCGGCGTGTGCCGGGCGGTCCGCGGCGGCCGCACGAACCGCGATGTCCCGATTCTGATCCTGACCGCGCGCACCGAGGAGTCGGACAAGGTCCTCGGCCTCGAAAGCGGCGCGGACGATTACCTCACGAAGCCGTTCGGCGTCCGCGAGCTCGTGGCGCGGACGCGCGCGCTGCTGCGGCGGCCCCGCGCCGCGACGCCGCCGGCCAACGGGACCGACGCGGCTCCCGTGCGCATCCATGACGTCGAGATCGATCCCGCGCGCCGCCGAGTGCGGGTCGCCGGCCGGGACGTGGAGCTGACCGATCAGGAATTCCGGCTACTCCATTTGCTCGCGACGCACGCCGGCATCGTGTTCAGCCGCGAGGCGCTGCTGGCGCGCATCTGGCGCGGCGACACCTTCGTCACCGTGCGGAGCGTCGACACGCTCGTCAAGCGGCTGCGTCGCCGCATCGAGAGCAATCCGGGACGCCCGCGCTTCCTGCTGACCGTGTGGGGCGTCGGCTATAAATTCGCCGACGTGTAAGCGGCTTGCCATCTGCGCGCGATGCAAACGGCGAAGGCGCAATGCATCGGGCCTCCTTCAGTTTTTTCATGTGCGTCAGGTGTCGGCTCGCCTTGACCGCGAACAGGAATCCCTTCGGCGCGCGGCGTCGCCAGGCGACGAACGTCGCCTCGTCGGGCACCCGGTAAAAGGTGTTGTTCACCTCGGCCGTATCGAAGACGCGCGTCATGATCGAACCAGCGGCTCTGCGGTAAATCCGCGGGATAAAAATCGTCGCGCCGGTGCCGATACTCCGAGCCCGAGCAGCCGATACGTATGTTATTATTCGGAAGCATTTCCGCGTCCTCCGCGGAAATTCCTCCGACAACTCGACGCCGTTTTCCGCGGGGCAGGGGCCTCCGGAATGGGTTCAGTCCGGCTGAACGCCGGACGCCAGAGGAGTGTCCTCGTGTTTGCACGCAAGTGGTCCCGTCGCGCAACCGCCGCCGTTGTTCTCGGGGTTCTCATCGTCGGCGGAGCCGTGCTGTTCGTTCGGTCGCGCGGAACAGCCGAGATCGTGCAGGTGCCGTTCTCGGATCTGCTGCGCGATGTCGACGCCGGCATCGTGACCGACCTCGTCGTGAACGGCGACACGCTGGACTACGCGCGTACGGACCAGAAGCGCTTTCGCGCGTTTGCGCCAGCGAACTACGTGACAGCCAATATTCCGTTGCTCACCAGCCGCCACATCCGCATCGATGTGAAGAACGCGGCGGAGCCGGCGGCGTACAGCTACGGCGCTCTCCTCATCGGCGTGACGTTCGTCGGCCTGATTGCATTTCTTCTCTACCGCGTCTCGAGCGGCCGCATCCCGGCGCTCGAGAGCAAGACGCGCGAGGCGGGGCCCGAATCGACCACGGTGACGTTCGCGGACGTGGCGGGGGTCGACGAGGCGAAGGAAGAAGTGAAGGAGATCGTCGACTTCTTGCGCGAGCCGCAGCGCTTCTCGGCGATCGGCGGACGCATTCCGAAAGGCGTGCTGCTCGTCGGTCCGCCCGGAACCGGCAAGACGCTGCTCGCGCGATCGATTGCCGGCGAAGCGAAAGTGCCGTTTCTGTTCGCGAGCGGCTCGGATTTCGTCGAGATGTACGCGGGCGTCGGCGCTTCGCGGATCCGCAAGCTGTTCCGCGACGCCCGACGGCATCCGGCCAGCATCCTGTTCATCGACGAGCTCGACGCCGTCGGCCGGAGCCGCGGCGGGAATTCTCTGAGCCATGAGGAGCGCGAGCAGACGCTGAATCAACTGCTCGTCGAGATGGACGGCTTCGCGCCGAATCAGGGCATCGTCGTCATCGCGGCGACGAATCGTCCGGACATTCTGGATCCCGCGCTGCTGCGGCCGGGCCGATTCGATCGTCAGGTGACGGTCGGCGCGCCCGACATCAAGGGGCGCGAACAGATTCTGTGGATCCACGCGAAGAAAATCTCGCTCGATTCGGACGTCGATCTGCGCACGGTCGCGCGCGGCACCCCCGGCTTCTCCGGCGCGGACCTCGCGAACCTGATGAACGAGGCGGCGCTGTTCGCCGTCCGCGGCGGCCGGTCGGTGGTGACCAACGGGGATCTGGACGCGGCGCGCGACAAGGTGCTGATGGGCGCCGAGCGCAAATCGCTGACGATGAGCGAGCACGATCGCGTGACGTGCGCGTACCACGAATCGGGCCACGCCGTCGTCGCCGCGCTGCTGCCGGAAGCGGATCCGCTCCATAAGGTGACGATCATCCCGCGCGGTCGCGCGCTCGGCGTCACGATGCAGCTGCCGGAAGGCGACCGCTACACGCACTCGCGCGAGCACCTCGAGGCGCAGATCGCCATCCTGATGGGCGGACGCATCGCGGAAGAAATCTTCCTGCGCCAGATGACGAGCGGCGCCGGCAACGACATCGAGCGCGCGACGGACATCGCGCGGCGGATGGTCTGCGAGTTCGGGATGTCGCAGCTCGGTCCCCTGGCGTTCCGCACGCCGGGCAATCCGTGGGACAGCGACAAGGGCACGGGCATCAGTGAAGCGACCGCGCAGCGGGTCGACGAGGAAGTGCGTCAGCTCGTGATGAGCGGCTACGAGACCGCGCGGCAGATCATCGCGAAGAACCGCGCCGCCGTCCGCGCGCTCGCCGAAGAGCTGCTCGTGGTCGAGTCGCTCGACGCGAACGGGATCAAAGAAGTCATCGCGCGAGCCGCGTAGCCTTCCGGGGAGCGACCGCCGCAGCCTCGGCGGAGACGGTCAGCCGAGCGTCCGGATCGCTTCGGCCGTGGGGGAGTCGGGCCACGCCGGCAAGGGCCGCGCGACGTAGCCGGCGTGCGCGAGGCGGCTCTGGAACAGCGCCGTCTCCGACGCCCAGAACACCAGCTTCACCCACAGCCGCGCCGCGACATACAGCTGACCGGCGAAGAATGCCATCCACATCGAGATGCCCGCGCCCCCGACGCCCGGCGCCGCAAGGATGTAGACAGCGACGACGGCCGCGAACGCCAACGAATCCACGACGAAGAGGCCGACTGCAGACGCGTAGTTGCGCCGGATGAAACCGACCGCGGCCGCGATGGCGCCGAGCATGCTCTGTCGATCCTCGACGACCGCGCGGACCTTCGCGTAATCGAAGATCAGATTGCACGCGGCGAACACGACGCCGAACACGAGGTACATCGTCGCGCGCGCGAAAAACGCCGTTCGCTCGACGCTGACGTCGTGAATCATCCGCGGATAGAGACCGTCGAGAAGCCACTCGAGCAGGCGGCGGAACAGGAACATGTAGACGAGCCACTGCAGGGCCGAGAGACGCAGGAAGCGGAAGAAGAAGACACCGCACGCCGAGAAGAACCCGTGCGCGCCGGTGGCGCGATCGCGTGCATACCGATCGATGATCCCGCCCGCGAGAAACAGCCAGAACATCATGTACGCCACAGCAGCGCCGACGATGACGACGGGGCGTGACGTGTTGTCGAGAAATGCGCTGAAATTGTCGAGGACGGCGCCCGCGCCGACGACGGTCGGCCGCAGCGTGACGCCGAGCCCGCTCGCCTGCTCCCTGAACTCCTGCATCCATTCCAGGTTGACGCCGGCCGCGGCCTGGTCGGCGGACAGGCTGCTGCCGAGGTGATCCGCGATCATCCCGCGCAGTCCGAGCGCGAGCGGCAGGGTGACGAGAAAAGTCAGGGTCCACACGCCGGCGAGAATCAGCGGCGCACGGGTGACCCGTGCGATCCCTTCGCCGAGCGCTGAGAGTGCATTCAAATCTCGAATCCCCAATCCCGAATCACGCCGCGATCACACGAGCGCCGCCCACGAGAGCAGGCAGTCCTGCAGCCAGACCATCCACTTGAGCGACCACTTCGTCGCCGCGCGCGGACCCTGCGGCCTCGTCGTCCGCGAGTTGTTCGTCCGGTTGACGTCCAGCAGCAGCACGCGGTCGGGGTCGACTTCGGCCGACACCGCGCGTGAAGGCCGGTCGTAGACGAACGCCTTCCACCGATCGGCGCCGTCCCAGTGCTCGACGACCTGTTCGCCGTCCGCAAACGTCGTCACGACGTCGACCGGAAAAATCGCTTCGCCGACACGCCGGACGACCACCGTCGTGCGCTGCTGGGCGTCGACGGATCCGCCGGCGCCACGCAGATCCTGCACGCCGTAATCGAACACGTTCGAGCTCCGGTAGACCTGGTCGAAGAACGGCGTCAGGTCGCGGGCCGCGTTCGCGTTCGCGATGTCGAAGAAATCCTGCGGCTTCGGATGCGCGAACTGCCATTTCGCAAAGTGCGCCGCCATGATGCGCTGAAGCGCAGGCCATCCGAGCCAGCGTTCCAGCGTATTCAGCCAGAGCGCGGTCTTGCTGTAGGTGATGCCGCCGGCCGTCGCCGGGTAATAGCGGAACGAGGGCGTCGACTGCGCGTCGCGCTTCGCCGACGACCGATAGCTCGCGAGGCCGTTCTCGTCCACCGAGCGCGACAGCGGCATGTCGCCGAAGGTCCACGGGACGAAGCCGCCGAAGAACCGCTGCTCGTAGAAGTCCGGCGTGTTCGATGCGGCCAGCGCGCGCGCCGTCGAGAACTGATTGAATCCCTCGTCCATCCACGCGTCTTCGAACTCGTTGTTGCCGACGATGCCGTACCAGAACTGATGGCCCGCTTCGTGGACGGTCACGCCCTCCGGGCGCGACACGAGGCGGGGCGAGAGCCAGCGCGTGCCCGCCGTGAAGAGCGTCGGATACTCCATCCCGCCGGCGCCGCTTTGAAACGCGGGATCGACAATCGTGATGTGGCCGTACGGATAGGGGCCGTACCACTCTCCGTAGTACTTGAGGGTCGTGCGCGTCGCGTCGAAATGCCGGTCGGCCTGCGCGAGATGTTCAGGCTGCAGGAGCAGGCGCATCGTGACCGGCGGGAGAGACGGATGCGTGAACTGCGCGATCCGTTCGACCAGATCGGGGCTCGTCGTCCAGGCGAAGTCGTGGACGTCGTCCTGATAATAATGATGCGTGGTGACGTCCTCCGCGTCGCGCCGATCGCGCTCGACCCCGGTTGCGCCGACCATCCAGCCGCGCGGAACCGTCAGCGAGACGTCATAGCTTCCGTAATCGGAAAAGAATTCGGTGGACGCGTGGAACTGATGGCAGTTCCAGCCCTGATCCTGCAGCACTCCGAGCTTCGGAAACCACTGCGCGATGAAATAGAAGCTGCCGATGACGCCGGTGCGCGCGAACGTCCGCGGAATGTGAGCAGTCCACGTGATGTCGATCGCCGCCGTGCCTCCGGGACCGATCGGCCGTGGCAGCGGCACCGCCATGACCGTCTGATCGGCATCGTTGCCGTCATCGGGCGCGACGAAGCGCTGCGATCCGGTCAGCTCGGCGCCGCCCATCCGGATCGCGGTGACGTCGATGCGCGATCGGTCCGCGTCAAGAACCGCGCCGCCGCCCCCGGCGAGCGCGCGTTCGCGCATGAATGTCGACCGATCGCTCTTCCATGCGTTCCAGTAGAGATGAAACTGCAGCTCGGTCGCCGTGGTGGTCGAGACGTTCCGCCACGCGATCGTTTCCGTGCCGCGAATCGTATGCGTCGACGGGTCGAGCTTCGCCGCGATCGTGTAGCTGGCGTTTCGCGGCGACCGCGGCGGATCGAGCGTTCCGCCGGCGGCATTCTGAGCCGCCGGCCGTGTCGCGCACGCGAGAACCAGCGCGGCGGCGAGCGTCAGCGTCCAGCGCATGCGCGCGATGCTATCACCGACATCAAGCGATGCGCTCGCGGATCAGCCTGGCGAGCGCGCGGATGCCGTCGGCGGCGCGGATCTTTTTCCCCTCGGCGACGCTTCGCGGTGCGTAGGAAATCGGTACTTCCGCAATCTCGTGGCCGGCCTTTCGCGCCTTCGCGGTCAACTCGCAGCACACGTCGAAGCCGTCGCTCCGCAGCGTCATCGCGCGAATGACGTCGGCGGCGAACACCTTGTAGCCCGTCGGCACATCGGTCAGGCGCGCACGAAACAGAATGTTCGCGACGCGCGTCACGAGCCAGCTTCCGGCGAGGAATCGCCAGTGTCCGGGCAGCCGGCGCTGCCGGTGAAGATTCGGCCACCGCGTGCCGTAAACGACGCGGGCGGCGCCGCCCAGGATGGGCTGCAGGAGCGCGGCGTAGTCGTCCGGGTCGTACTCCAGGTCCGCATCCTGGACGATGACGAGCGCGCCGGTCGCGATCGCGAGCGCGGTCTTCAGCGCCGCGCCCTTTCCGCGGTTGCGCGCGTGTGCCGCGGTCGCGATGGTGCATTCCGCTCGATCGCGATAGCGAGCGACGATCCGCGCGACTGCCGCCGGCGTTTCGTCGGTCGATCCGTCGTCGACGATCACGATTTCCCGGCGCATCCGCCCCTCCGCGTCCAGCGGCGCCGCGACGACGCGCGCGACGATCGCGTCCAGCGTCGCGGCCTCGTTGTACACCGGGATCAGAATGGAGACCGAGTGATAGCCGCCGTCCATCGTTATGGCCCATCGTATAGAATCGCCGGCTCAGGCGCGATCGGGAGCCAGTCGAACAAAGACGGCGACGAAGTCGCTTCGCGCATCGTCGCGTTCGTTCGATGCACCACGGGGTCTCGGCGACGCAGGAAGGCTCGCGGAGCCTCTTGCTCCGGGTATAATTCCGCTCTTATGCCGGACATCAGAGTGCTGCATTTCGGGCTCGGCCCGATTGGGAACGCCATCGTCAAGCAGATTGCCGCGCGGCCTGGATTCAAAATCGTCGGCGCCGTCGACATCGATTCCGCGAAGACCGGCCGCGATCTCGGCGACATCGTCGGTCTGCCGCGCCGCCTCGGCGTCAAGATCTCCGAAGACGCAGGGAAAACGCTGAAAGCGACGAAGCCGGACGTCGCGGTCCTGTGCACGAGCTCGTCGATCAAGAAGGTGATGCCGCAGATCGAGGCGATCCTGAAATCCAAGACTGCGATCGTCTCGACGACCGAGGAGCTGTCGTATCCCGGCTACACGCACATCCGTCAGGCGCGCCGGATTCATGCGCTGGCAAAGAAGGCGAAGGTCGCCGTCCTCGGCACCGGCGTCAATCCGGGTTTCGCCATGGACGCGCTGCCGATCGCGCTGACCGCCGTCTGCGAGCGCGTCGATCGCGTCGTCGTCAACCGGATCCAGGACGCGCGCATCCGCCGGCTGCCGTTCCAGCAGAAGATCGGCGCCGGGCTGACGACCGAACAGTTCCAGAAGAAAGTCGACGACGGCAGCGTGCGGCACGTCGGCCTGACGGAGTCGATCGCGATGATCGCCGACGCGCTCGGGTGGACGCTCGACCGGATCTCCGACGACATCCAGCCGAAGATCGCGTCGGTCACGATCTCGAGTGAGTTCCTCGCGGTCGATCCCGGCTACGTCTGCGGCATCATCCAGGACGGTATCGGATACCGCAAGGGCGAACCGGTCATCAAGCTGCACATGGAGGCGTACCTCGGGTCGCCCGAGACGTTCGACTCGTGCGAGATCGAGGGATCGCCGAGCCTGTCGATGAAGATCGTCGGCGGCATCCACGGCGACGTCGCGACCGCGTCGATCGTCGTCAATTCGATTCCCAAAGTGCTGAGCGCACCGCCCGGCCTCCACACGATGCGGGACCTCGCGCTTCCGTCGTTTTTCCCGGGACGTTAAAGAAAAGAACCCGGGGGGCACCACATCACCCGGTAGCCAGATCAGCAGATCTCGATCGCCGAATTCCGACCGCATACTGCCGGGCTCGCAAACCAAATCACCGCGCCGCACGTCTAACCTCTCCACTAGATCATCTTCTGGAGTAGTCTGGAAAGACGATGCCAAAGCGCGGAAATCAGCCCATTCAAGGTGAAATGCTTCAGGGGACGCTCGACCTGTTGGTCCTGCGCACCCTCGCCGCCGGCCCTGCGCACGGGCACACGATCGCGTACGTGATCGAGCGCCAGTCCGACGATGTGCTGCAGGTCGAGCACGGGTCGCTCTATCCCGCGCTCCACCGTCTCGAAGACCGCGGGTGGATCGCGTCGTTCTGGGGGACATCCGAGAACAACCGCAAGGCGCGCTACTACCGGCTGACGATGGCGGGACGCAAGCAGCTGACGGAGCAGACCAACCGGTGGGATGCCATCGTCCGCGCGGTCAACCGCGTGCTGAGGCCCGCTTAGGATCACCAGATCACCAGATTCACCGACAGGAACCATGACCCTCAAACGCTTCTTCCGCCGGGCGAGATGGGACGACGAGCGCGCGCGAGAGCTGGAGTCATACGTCGCGATCGAAACCGACGAGAACATCGCGCGCGGGATGGCGCCTCGCGCTGCGCGGCTCGCGGCGATACGCAAACTCGGCAACCGGACCCGCGTGCGCGAAGACATTTATCGGATGAATACGATCGGCTTTCTCGACAGCGCGTGGCGGGATGTGCGATACGGCGCTCGCCTGCTGCGGCTCAATCCCGGGTTCGCGATCGTCGCGATCCTCTCGCTCGCGCTCGGCATCGGCGCGAACACCGCGGTTTTCGAGCTGCTGAACGCCCTCAGGATTCGATCGCTGCCGGTCGCGCATCCGGAGCAGCTCGCCGAAGTCCGCGTGGTCGGCGACGTGAGCGCCAAGAGCGGCTGGTTCAGCGGCAATCATCCCGAGCTGACCTATCCGTTGTGGGAGCGGATTCGCGATCGTCAGGACGCGTTTTCAGACGCGTTCGCCTTCTCGTCGAACGACTTCGAGTTGAGCGAGCACGGTGAGAGCCGGACGGCGCACGGCGCGTGGGTGAGCGGCGGATTTTTCACCACGCTTGCCGTGAGTCCGGCGGCGGGCCGGCTGCTTGCCGACGCCGACGATGGCCGCGGCTGCCAGGCGCCGCCGGTCGCCATCGGCTACGGGTTCTGGCAGCGCGAATTCGGTGGCAGCCCGGCGGCGGTCGGACGCACGCTGACGCTCGACGGGCACGCGCACGAAATCGCCGGCGTGATGCCCCGGAGTTTCTCCGGCATCGAGGTCGGCCGGGGACTCGACGTCGCTGTCCCGCTGTGCGCCGAGGCGCTCTCGCGCGGTCCGCGGTCCGCGCTCTCCCGTCAGGACGCCTGGTTCCTCGGCGTCATGGGACGTTTGAAGCCGGGCTGGTCGCTCGCGCGCGCGACCGCGCATCTCGACGCGCTGTCGCCATCGCTCTTCAAGGAGACGCTGCCGAACTATCCCGCCGACGAGGCGAAGAAGTACCTCGCCTTTCGCCTTGCCGCCGTTCCCGGCGGAACCGGGGTCTCGGAGCTGCGCGACGCGTACGAATCGCCGCTCTGGCTGCTGCTCGGAACGGCGGGAGTCGTGCTGCTGATCGCGTGCGCGAATCTCGCGAATCTCATGCTGGCGAGAGCGACCGCGCGCTCGCGGGAAATCGCGGTCCGCCTCGCTCTCGGCGCGTCGCGGCTGCGGATCGTGCGGCAGCTCGTCGCCGAAAGCGTGCTGCTCGCTGCGCTCGGCGCGGCCGCCGCGGCGCTGGTTGCGCGCGTGCTGTCGCGCGCGCTCGTCGCGTCGCTGACGACCGCGAATCAGCCCATCGTCGTCGACGTCGCCTTCGACTGGCGCGTGTTCGCGTTCGTCGCCGCGCTCGCCGGCACCGCGTGCCTGCTGTTCGGCGTCGCCCCGGCGCTGCGCGCAACGGCCACGGGCCCCGTCGCCGCGTTGAAGGCCGGCGGTCGCGGGACGATCGGCGCCGACGGCTTCGCACTGCGCCGCGGCCTCGTCGTCGCGCAGGTGGCGCTGTCGCTGGTGCTCCTCGTCGCCGCGCTGATGTTCGTGCGCAGCTTCCGGAATCTCGCGACGGTCGATGCCGGCTTCGCCAAAGATGATCTGCTGATCGCGCGCTTCGGCATCCGTCGGACCACGGCGTCGAACGAACAGCTCGCGGCCGGATACGCGGAGCTGCTCGATCGTATTCGCCACGCTCCGGGCGTCGTCGAGGCCGCGCGCGTCCGCAACGTGCCCATCGGCGGATCGTCGTCGGACCGGCAGGTGAGCATCGACGGCGTCGAGCGCCCCGAGGCGGTCAACTACAACTCCGTGTCCGACCGTTACTTTTCGACGATGGGTGCGCCGCTCGTGGCCGGCCGCGACTTCGACACTCGCGACGCAGCCGCGTCGCCGCGCGTCGCGATCGTCACCCAGTCATTCGCGCGTGTGTTTTTCGGCGGACGCAATCCGATCGGCAAGACGTTCCAGATCGTCGAGGCGCCGGGCAAGCCGCGACCGCCCATCGAAATCGTCGGCCTCGCGCGCGACTCGAAGTACGCCGAGCTGCGCGAGCCTTTCCAGTCGCTGATGTACGTTCCCGTCGCCCAGGACGATCTCGCTCCCGGATTCGCGCGGCTGATCGTCCGATCGGCGGTGCCGCCGTCCACGTTGAGCGCGACGATTCTCGCGCTCGCGCGCGAAGCGCAGCCGTCGAGCGTCGTCACCTTCCGTACGATGGAGGCACAGATCGACGACTCGCTGCTGCGGGAGCGTCTCGTCGCCGCGCTCTCGGCGGTCTTCGGCGGCCTCGCGGCGCTGATCGCGGCGGTCGGCCTCTACGGCGTGCTCTCGTACATGGTGGTGCGGCGCCGGAACGAGATCGGCGTGCGCCTGGCGCTCGGCGCGGACCGCCGCGACGTGCTTCGCATGGTGATGCGCGAAGCCGGCGTCCTGCTCGCGGCCGGCCTCGTCATCGGCCTCATCGGCGCCGTCGCGCTGGCGCGAATGGCGTCGGCGATCCTGTTCCAGTTGAAGCCGACCGACCCCGCGACGCTCGCGGTGGCCGCCGCCGGATTCGCCCTCGTCGCGATCGCCGCGAGCGTCGTGCCCGCGGTGCGCGCCGCGCGTCTCGAACCGACGGAAGCGCTGAGACAGCTGTAGCGTGAGCGTGACGCGATTCTTCCGCCGGGCCGACTGGGATGATGAGCGGGCGCGCGAGCTCGACTCGTACGTCGACATCGAGACCGACGAAAACATCGCGCGCGGACTGCCCCCGGACGAAGCGCGGCTGGCGGCGCTCCGCAAGATTGGCAATCGAGCCCTGGTGCGCGAGGACATTTATCACATGAACACCATGACGCTCGTCGATCAGCTCTTGCGCGACCTCCGCTACGGCGTGCGGCTGCTGCGCCTGAATCCAGGCTTCGCGATCGTGGCGATCCTTTCTCTGGCGCTCGGCGTCGGTGCGAACACCGCTATCTTCCAGCTGCTCGACGCCGTGCGGCTGCGCACGCTGCCGGTCGACCGTCCCGAGCAGCTCGTCGAGGTCCGCATCGCCGCCACGCCGCACGGGCGGACGGGGAGCTTCTCGAGCCGCCGTCCGATGATGACCAATCCCCTCTGGGAGCAGATCCGCGATCGGCAGCAGGCATTCTCGAGCGCGTTCGCGTGGAGCACCGTCGGGTTCAACCTGACCAGCGGCGGCGAGGCGCGGTACGCGCAGGGGCTGTGGGTGAGCGGCGACTTCTTCAACACGCTCCACGTGCCAGCGCTCATCGGTCGCACGCTGACGGTCGAGGACGACCGGCGCGGGTGCCCGTCGCCGCCCGCCGTCATCAGCTACGGCTTCTGGCAGAAGGAATTCGGCGGCATGCCTGCCGCCGTCGGACGCACGCTGATGCTGGACGGCAACGCCCACCCGATCGTCGGCATCACGCCGCGGGGCTTTTTCGGCGTCGAAGTCGGACGCACGTTCGACGTGGCGGTGCCGCTGTGCGCCGAGCCGCTCACGCGGGGCGCGCGCTCGGGGATGGACAAGCCCGACGTATGGTTTCTGTCGATCTTCGGCCGGCTGAAAGACGGATGGACGGCCGAGAGCGCCGGCGCGCACCTTGCGTCGTTCTCGGAACCGCTCTTCAAATCGACGCTGTCTCCGCGCTACGAGGCCGAAGACGCTAAGAACTATCTCGCGTTCAGGCTCGGCGCGTTTCCGGCGGGCACGGGCGTGTCGTCGCTGCGCCGCGAGTACGAGTCGCCGCTCTGGGTGCTGCTCGCGACGACCGCGGCGGTGCTCCTCATCGCGTGCGCGAACCTCGCGAACCTGATGCTGGCGCGCGCGACCGCGCGCGACCGTGAAGTCGCCGTCCGCCTCGCCATCGGCGCGTCGCGCGGGCGCGTCATCCGCCAGATGCTGGCGGAGAGTCTTCTGATTGCGGGGATCGGCGCCGCGTGCGGCGCGCTGCTCGCGCAGTGGCTCAGCCGCTTCCTCATCGACTTCCTGACGACCGACAACAATCGCGTGTTCATTGCGGTCGCGCTCGACTGGCGGACGTTCGGATTCACCGCGGCGCTCGCGGTGGCGACCTGCGTGCTCTTCGGCTTGATGCCCGCGATCCGCGCGACTCGCACGGCCCCTGCGGCGGCGATGAAGGCCGGCAGCCGCGGATCCGGCGAATCGCGCGAACGTTTCGGCCTCCGCCGGGCGCTCGTCGTCGTCCAGGTGGCGCTGTCGATGGTGCTCGTCGTGGGCGCGCTGCTCTTCGTCCGCAGCCTGCGTAACCTGACGACCCTCGATCCCGGATTCGCGCAGGACGGCCTCTCGGTCGTCACGCTGGATCTCCGGAAGGCGGGCATCGCGGCGGCGCAGCTGCCGCAGGCGTTCGAGGCCATCACGGCGCGCCTGGCGGCCCTGCCGGGCGTTCGCTCCGCCGCTCAGGCCGTCATCGTTCCGATCAGCGGATCCGGCTGGAACAACAACATCCTGATCGACGGGAAGAAGCAGCAGAAGTTTCCGAACTTCAATCGCGTGGGCGCCGACTACTTCAAGACGATGGGCGCGCCGATCGTCAAGGGTCGCGGGTTCGACGATCGGCTCGACACGGCGGGATCGGGGAAAGTCGCGGTCGTCACCGAATCGTTCGTGCAGACGTTCCTTGCCGGCCGGAATCCGATTGGACAGTCGTTTCAGATCGAGGAGGCACCCGGAGCGCTGCGCCCGCCGTACGAAGTCGTCGGCGTGGTGAAGGACTCGAAATACGTGGACCTGCGGGAGCCGTTCGGTCCGATCGCGTTTCTGGCGGCCACGCAGGCCAATCCGGGCGACGCATCGCCGTTCCTGCAGGCCGTCGTGCGGTCAGATGCGCCGCCATCGACCGTGACCGCTGAAGCCGCCGCCGCGGTTCACGACTTCAATCCGCGAATCGTGCTGACGTTCGACACCATGCAGAATCAGATCTCGCAGTCGCTGCTGCGCGAGCGGCTGATGGCGGCGCTCTCCGCGATCTTCGGCGGTCTTGCAGCGCTGATTGCGACGGTCGGGCTGTACGGCGTGATGTCGTACATGGTTGCGCGCCGCCGCAGCGAAATCGGCATCCGGATGGCGCTCGGGGCGGACCGCGGCGAAATCCTACGTCTGGTGATGCGCGAGGCCGGAATGCTGCTCGCCGCGGGCGTTGCCGTCGGACTCGTCGCGGCGGTCGCCGCGGCGAAGACCGCGAAGACGCTGCTCTTCGGGCTCACGCCCGGCGATCCCGCGACGCTGGCGATCGCCGCGGCCGGCTTCGCCCTCGTCGCGATCGTCGCGAGCTACGTGCCCGCGATGCGCGCCTCGCGGCTGCAGCCCACTGAAGCGCTGAGGGAGGAGTGACCGTAAAACGCTTCTTCCGTCGAGCGCGATGGGATGCCGAGCGCGCCCGCGAGCTCGACTCGTACGTCGACATCGAGACTGACGAGAACATCGCGCGCGGGCTGCCGCCCGACGAAGCGCGGCTGGCGGCGCTCCGCAAAATCGGTAATCGGACCCTGGTGCGTGAGGACATTTATCAGATGAACACGGTAACCCTCGTCGACAACGCGTGGCGCGATCTCAAATACGGCGCGCGCCTCCTCCGGCTCAATCCCGCCTTTGCCCTCGTCGCGATTCTGTCGCTGGCGCTCGGCGTCGGCGCCAACACCGCCATTTTCCAGCTGCTCGACGCCGTGCAGTTCCGCCTGCTGCCGGTGAAGGATCCGCAGCAGCTGGTCGAGATCGTGATCCCGCAGGGCCATCGCTGGGGCTCCGTGACGGGACGCCGCGCGCAGATGACGAACGCGCTCTGGGAGCAGATCCGCGATCGGCACGAGCCGTTTTCCGGCGTGTTCGCGTGGGGCGTCACCGGCTTCGACCTGTCGCGCAGCGGCGAATCGCGCCTGATCGGCGGCCTGTGGGTGAGCGGCTCGTTCTTCGACGTGCTCGGCGTCCGCGCGGAAGCCGGCCGCGTAATCACGAACGAGGACGACGTCCGCGGCTGCGGATCGCCGGCTGCAGTGATCAGCTACGCCTTCTGGCAGCGCGAGTACGGCGGCGCCGCGTCAGCGCTCGGCAGCACGATTCATCTCGACGGCCATCCGTTCTCGATCGTGGGCATCACGCCGGCGTCGTTCTCGGGCGTGGAGGTGGGCCGCAGCTTCGACGTCGCGGTGCCGATCTGCGCCGAGGCGATGGTCGAGCCGGTGCAGAACTCGATCGACAAGCGATTCGCGTGGTGGCTCGACGTGATGGGCCGGCTGAAGCCCGGCGTCTCCATCGCGCAGGCCAACGCGGCGCTGAACGCCATGTCGCCGTCGACCTTCGCGGCGACGGTCGCGCCGCAGCTACCGCCCGACAACGCGAAAGAGTACCTGGCGTATACGCTGACCGCCGAGCCGGCCGGCACCGGCGTCAGCTATCTGCGCGGCCGCTATCAGCGGCCGCTGTGGCTGCTGCTCGGCATCGCCGGGCTCGTGCTGCTCATCGCGTGCGCGAATCTGGCGAACCTGATGCTCGCCCGTGCCAGCGCGCGCGAGCGCGAAATCGCCGTGCGGCTCGCCATCGGCGCGTCGCGCGGCAGGCTGATCCGGCAGCTGCTCGCCGAAAGCGTCCTCGTCGCCGTCATCGGCGCGGCGCTCGGCGTCGTCGTCGCGCAGTCGCTGAGCCGATTCCTGGTGCGGTTCATCAGCACCGACAGCGCGCGCCTGTTCTTCGATCTCGGCACCGACTGGCGCGTGCTCGGGTTCGCGGCGGCGCTCGCGGCGGCGACGTGCGTGCTGTTCGGCCTGGCGCCGGCGATCCGCGCGACGCGGCAGAGCGCCGCGGCCGCGATGAAGGCCGGCGCGCGGGGCTCGAGCGACAGCCGCGAGCGTTTCGGACTGCGACGCGCGCTCGTCTGCGCGCAGGTGGCGCTGTCGTTCGTCCTGATCGTCGGCGCGCTGTTGTTCGTCGGGACGGTGAGGAATCTTTCGACCGTCGATCCCGGATTCCGGTACGACGACGTGCTGATCGCCGACTTCGACACGCGCGCGGCGAAGGTGCCGCCGGACCGGCAGCCGGAGTTCCAGCGGCAGATCCGGAACCGCATCGCGGCGATTCCCGGAGTCGAGGGCATCGCGGGCGCGTTGATCGAGCCGGCGAGCGG
>Ga0075425_100000494_pt1 | contig 37153 bp, 36 predicted proteins | sample SoiMethybrSBSTD4_FD_75300 | JGI IMG/M metagenome (GOLD analysis project Ga0075425, IMG submission 75300) | Bulk soil microbial communities from a Populus tree surrounding site in Tennessee, USA - Soil MetaG P. TD hybrid SBSTD4 | ecosystem: Environmental > Terrestrial > Soil > Tree plantation... | reverse complement strand
TCGTGTCGAGGATACACCTTCCCCCGCCAGAGCCTCGCCGCGACTCTTGTAGAATCCCCCCCGCTTGACCACGCACGCCTTCCAGTACGGTGACCTCAAGATCTTCTCGGGCCGCGCACATACGGCGCTTTCCCAGGAGATCTGCGCGTACCTCGGGATGCCCCTTGGGGAGCTGACCCTCTACAACTTCTCCGACGGCGAGGACTACGTCCAGATCGACGAGAACGTCCGGGGCGCCGACGTCTTCGTGGTGCAGCCGACCTCGACACCGGTCAACGACCACGTCATGGAGCTCCTGATCCTGCTCGACGCCTTCCGTCGCTCGTCGGCGTCGCGGATCACGGCGGTGATCCCGTATTTCGGCTATGCCCGCCAAGACAAGAAGGACAAGCCGCGCGTGCCGATCGCCGCCAAGCTCATGGCCGACCTGCTGACCGCCGCCGGCGCTGACCGGATCCTGACGATGGATCTCCACGCCGCCCAGATCCAGGGCTTCTTCAACATCCCCGTCGACCATCTCTTCGCGGCGCCCGTCATCCTCGACGCGATCCGGAAGAAGAACCTGGACGACCTGGTGATCGTCTCCCCGGACGTGGGCGGCATGACCCGCGCCCGCGCCATCGCCAAAAGGCTCGACGCCTCCCTCGCGGTCATCGACAAGCGGCGCACGGGTAAGAACGAGACCGAGATCCTGAACGTCGTCGGCGAGGTCGAGGGCCGGGACGTCCTGATTCTCGACGACATCGTCGATACGGCGGGAACTCTGGTCCAGGCCGAGGCCGCTCTTCGGCGTCAGGGGGCCAAGGGTACCTACGCGGCAGCCGTGCACGGGGTCTTTTCGGGGCCCGCCCTGGACCGGATCGAGCACTCCAGGCTGGAGAGCCTGCTGGTGACCAACACGATCCCGGTCGACGCCGCGATAGCCCGCTGCCCCCGGATCCAGGCGGTTTCCGTCGCCCCCCTCCTAGGGGAGGCCATCCAGCGGATCCACGACGGGGCTTCCGTTTCCTCGCTTTTTGTGTAGAATCCGCCTCTTTGCTCGGGGTTTCCCCGGGCGAGGTAGACCATGAAAACCATCGAACTCGCCGTCGAGAAACGCTCGACAATCGGGAAGGGTGAGGCTCGCCGCAGCCGCGCCGCCGGCCGGATTCCGGCCGTCGTCTACGGGGCGGGGAAGCCCAATGTCCCGATCTCCGTGGACCGCAAGGCGCTCTCCGACGCGTTCCGGGGAGGGGCCGGCGACAACGCCATCTTCCTGCTCAAGCTGGCCGGCTCGGACCAGAGCCGTCACGCCATGATCCGTGAGATGCAGCGCGACCCGGTCTCGCGTAAGCCCGTGCACATCGACTTCGTCCGCGTCCTGATGGACGTGAAGGTCAAGGTCGAGGTGCCGATCGAGATCGTGGGCATCGCCAAGGGCGTCAAGACCGACCAGGGCATCCTCGACGTCGTGACCCGCGAGATCGAGATCGAGTGCCTTCCGACCGACATCCCGGCTCACATCCCGGTGGACGTGACGGAGCTGGCGATCGGCGATGCGATCCGCATCTCGGATCTGAAGCCCGTGGCCGGCGTGGAGATCGTGGACAACCCCGAGAAGGTCGTCGTCCACGTGACGCATCCGACGCGCGAGGAGGAGCCCGTGGCCGCCGCGGTCGAGGGCGCCGCCGAGCCGACCGAACCCGAGGTCCTGAAGAAGGGCAAGGCCGCCTCCGAGGAGGAAGCCCCCGAGGCCGAGAAGCCCGAGAAGAAGGAGAAGGAAAAGGAGAAGTAACCTCTGCGCGCGATCGTCGGCCTCGGGAACCCGGGGGACGAGTACGGGGCGACGCGCCACAACGCGGGCTTTCGCGTGGTGGAAAGGCTCGCGGAGGAAGAGGGAATCCGGATTCGGTCGCGCGAGTGCTCCTCGCGCGTGGGGCGGGGGAGGATCGGGGAGGATGCGGTTCTCCTGGCGCTTCCGCAGACGTACATGAACGCCTCCGGCGAGGCCGTTCGCGCTCTTTGCCAGAAACACAGCGTCGACCCCGAGGGGCTCTGCGTCGTCGTGGACGAGATCGCGCTGCCCCTGGGGACTCTCCGCATGCGCTCGCGCGGCTCGGCCGGCGGGCACAACGGGCTGAAGTCGGTGATCGCGCACCTGGGCACGGCCGACTTTCCGCGACTGCGCGTAGGTGTCCGCGGCGAGCGGTACACGCGGGAGCGGGACCTGGCGGACTACGTGCTCGAACCGTTCGCGAAGGCCGAGCGGGAAACGTTCGAAGACAGTATCGGGAGGGCCGTCGAAGCTCTCCGGACCTGGTTGACGCAAGGTATCGACGCCGCGATGCGGCGTGCGAATCAATCACCTTCCTCTCCGGACCGCCTCGATCCGGATTGACATCCATGAGGAGGAATACATGAGGCTTTACGACATCGTCGTCCTGGTCACCCCGGACCTGTCCGACGAGGAGGCGACGAAAGTCGCCGGGGAATACAAGAAGATCCTGACCGACGGCGGGGCGACCGTCCTCAAAGACGAGCCGTGGGGCAAGCGGCGGCTCGCCTTCCCGATCCTCCGCAAGAAGGAGGCGCACTACGTCTACTGGCAGGTGGATGCGCCCCCCGCAGCGGTCGCCGAAGCCGAGCGGCGCATGGGTCTGTCCGACCAGGTGCTCCGGCACCTCGCCGTCCGCGTCGACGAGGAGCTCAAGCGTCAGGCGAAGATGACCGAACGCTTGAAGAAGAAGGCGGCCAAGCGTCCGCCGCGACCCCCGGCGCCTCCGGCAGAAGCCGCGGCAGCCGTGGAGTCGGCGCCGGTTGAGAGGAGCGAGTCATGAGAATGGGCGGCGGGTCCGGGCGCTCCGGCAGTCGCGACGGCAAGGGCCGCGACGGCAAGGGCGGACCGCGCAAGAAGTTCTTCGTCCGGCGGCGCAAGGTCTGCAAGTTCTGCGCCGAGAAGCTCGAGTACATCGACTGGAAGGACGTCAAGCTCCTCCAGGGCTTCATCCCGGAGCGGGGCAAGATCCTCCCGCGCCGGATCTCCGGAACCTGCGCGCTCCATCAGCGTAAGCTCCAGACGGCGATCAAGCGCGCGCGGTCCATCGCCCTGCTGCCGTACGCCACGGATTAGCGTGGCCTCGTCCGAGCCCCTTGGCCGACCGCACGCGGCCTCGGGGCGATTCGAGATTCCGCTGGCCGCGCTCGCGGCGGCGGCGGCGTTCTCGGCGCTCTTCCTGGTGCCGCTGTTCGGCGCGCTGGGCGTTCCCGCAGGAGCGATTCCGCTGGTGCGCCTGGCGCACCGGCGCGGCCTCGCCTCGGCGCTGATCGGCTGCATCGCCGCCGTGGCGATCGTGCTCGGCGCGGCATGGGCCGCGGCGGGCCTCGGCATGGCCATGGCGATGGCCTTCGTCGCGGCCGCGGCGACGGCGATCCCGGTGGCCGGCGTGGGATTCCTACGCGCCGGCGCCGATGCCTCGCGCTGCTACCTCGGCATCTGCCTGGCCGGCTGCGCCTTTCTCGCGGCGAGCTTCGCGGCGTCGACGACGGGCCCGGGTCCGTCCGTCGCGGTCGAGGTCGCGGCTGTCTTCGACCAGATGATTCCCTCGGCCCTGGAGTCGTACGCGCGGTCGGGGGCGGACGCGGAGACGGTCGCCCGCCTGCGCGAAACGCTCGAGGCGGCGCGGGACTTCTCGCGCCAGTACCTCTGGGGGATCTTCGGGGCGCTCTGGGCGCTCGGCGGGGCGGTGGCGTTCTACGGGGGAGCCGCCGCGGCTCGGCCGACGGCGACCGCGCTGGCCGCCCGCTTCGAGGAGCTGCGGGTCCCGGCGACCGCGGCGGGGCTCTTCGTGGCCGCCGGCGCCGGTTTCGGCCTCCTTTCGGGGGATGGAAGGCGCCTGGCGGGCAACATCCTCCTGCCGCTCGTGGCCTTGTTTTTTGTGGCGGGCCTCTCTATCATCTGCCACTTCTTCCGGAGGTGGATCCGGGTTCGCATCCTCCGGGCGGGTCTGTACATCCTGGCAGCCTACTTCCCGATCAACGTCGGCGTCGTCCTGCTGGGGCTCTTCGACTGGTACGTGGATTTTCGCCGGCGCGGCGAGGGAGTCATCGAGAAGTCATGAAAGTCATTCTGGCCGACGACGTCCGCGGGCTCGGGCACCGCGGGGACACCGTGAACGTCAAGCCCGGCTATGCGCGCAACTACCTCTTCCCGCAGGGCGCCGCCTACGAGGCGACCGAGGCGAACACCCGCCGGCTCGGCGAGGAGAAGAAGAAGTACGACGAGAAGATGCTCCGCGAGCAGGCCGTCGCGCAGACCGCGGCTAAGAACGTCGAAGGCCTGACCGTCGTCGTCACCAAGAAGGCCGGCGAGGAGGGACACCTCTACGGCTCGGTCACTGCCTCCGAGATCGCCGATGCGCTTTCGGCCAAGGGCATCGAGGTGGACCGCCGCCGTGTCGAGCTCGCCGAGCCGATCCGCCGCCTCGGCTCCCACACCGTGCACGTCCGACTGCATCGCGACGTCGTGGCCATGCTGACGGTCGAGGTCCAGGCCGCCGGCGCGCCCCCGCCTAGGACCTCCTAGGGCGCCTTCGGCGGAGGAGTCGGTTCCGCGGGAGCTCCCGAGGACTCGGGCAGTTCGCCTTTCTTCGGCATGTAGAAGGGCTGCTGCAGCGACCAGGGCAGACGCGCGATCTCCTTGGACCGCGGAGTCCATTCTTCGGTCGGCTGCGAGCCGCTGACGAACGCGTCGAGCACGGGCACCGGAGTGTCGGCCGTGGCTTTCAGACCGGTCTCGTAGTCGACGGGCGTGAGGACCACGTTGCCCGGGACCTCGAAGTCCTCCTTCGGGTCGATCAGCCCGCCGTCTTTCATCTTCTCGATGATGCGGATCCAGATGGGAAGCGCGGTGCGCGCGCCGTCGGCCCCCTTCCCGATCGTTTGCGTCTTCATGTCGTTGCCGACCCAGACGCCGACGGTGTACCGCGGCGTCATCCCGATGAACCAGGCGTCGGTGAAGTCGTTCGTCGTCCCCGTCTTGCCCGCGATGTTCAAGTTCAGGCGCGCGGCCGACGCGGCCGTGCCACGCTGCGTGACGCCCTTCAGGATCTGAAGCAGCTGAAACGCCGTCTGGGGCGTCTCGACTTCCCGGGGATCCGGGTGCGTCTGCTCGAGCACGTCGCCGTCGGAGTCGGTGATCCGCTCGATCAAGTAGGGCGTGAAGGCGAGGCCTTGATTGGCGAACACGGAGTACGCGGAGCACAGCTCGAGGAGGGTGACCTCGAACGCGCCGAGAGCCATCGACGGATATGCGTGGAGTTCCTGCCGCACGCCGACCCGGTGCGCGGTCTCGATGACGTTGTGCAGACCGACCATCTCGGCCACGCGAATCGCCGGAATGTTGTAGGAGTGCTCGAGCGCACGTCGAAACGTCACGATCCCGTGGAACTTCCCGTCGTAGTTGCTGGGGCGATACGGCGGCTGGCGCGGATCGATCGTGATCGACAGCGGTCCGTCGAACACGGTGTCGGCGGCGGTGTAGCCCTGCTCCAGCGCCGTCAGGTACACGAACGGTTTGAACGCGGAGCCGGCCTGGCGCAGGGCCTGCGTGGAGCGGTTGAATTTCGAGCCGGTCCAGTCCGAGCCCCCGATCATCGCGCGAATCGCGCCGGTCGAGTTCTCCAGGATCAGAACCGCGCCTTCCTCGCGGGGCTCCTGGTCGAGCGCCAGGACGAGCGAGCCGTCCTTGGCCTTCTGCACCGTGGCCAGGACGAGGTCGCCGGTCTTCAGGACTTTCGAGGCCGCGGTCGCGCCGGTCCACGCGACCGACGCGTTGGTCAGGAGGAACGTCTCCTTGCCCACGCGAACCTCGACGCCCGCCATTCCCGTCTTCATGACGACGCCCTTGACGACGGCGCCTTCCGCCGGGCGCCCGGCCTCCCACGAGGGATCGACGTAGGACTCCAGCGAGCGGTACCCCTCGGCGAGGAGATTGCGCGGCCGCTTGAATCCATGACGCCGCGAGATCTGACGCAGGCCCCATCCGAGGGCTTCCTCGGAGTACGCCTGGAGCTCCGGGTCCAGCGTCGATTCGACTCGCAGCCCGCGCCGGTAGAGGTCCTTTTCTCCGTACGTCTTCTCGAGGTACTGGCGGATCTCCTCACAGAAGTAGGGGCCCACGATCGACTCCTGAAGCGACGGCGAGGAGGGGAGCGGCTCGGCGTCGGCGGCCTTGCGCTGCGCTTCGGTGATGAAGCCGGCGGCCTCCATCCGGCGCAGGGCTGTGGCTCGGCGCGCCCGGGCGAGCTGGGGATTGCGGAACGGGGACTGGTCCTCCGGCCGCTGCACGATGCCAGCGAGGAGCGCGGCCTCGGCGAGCGTCACGTCGCGCACGCTCTTGCCGAAGTAGTAGCGGCACGCGGCCTCGACTCCATAGTTGCCGTGGCCGAGATAGATCTCGTTGGCGTACATCGTCAGGATCTGCTCCTTCGAGTAGCGCCGCTCGATCTCGAAGGCCACGAGTGCCTCGTTGACCTTCCGCGAGAGCGTCTTGCGCGGAGACAGGAAGATCGCCCGAGCCAGCTGCTGCGTGAGCGTCGAGCCGCCCTGGGCGTAGCCTCCCTGCTGGACGTTGGAGACTAAGGCCGAGAGTGTGCGCCGGACGTCGATGCCGCCGTGCTGGAAGAAGTTCTTGTCCTCGGTCGCGACGATCGCGTTGCGGACGACGGCCGGGATGTCGGCCCGGGAGATCAGGATCCGCCGCTCGATCGCGTAACGGGCGATCGTCGTCCCGTCGCGGGCGGCGATCTGTGTGATGATGTCGGGCCGGTAGGTCGCGAGCTCGGAGACGCGGGGCACCCGCACGAAGTTGGTGGCGAACGAGCCGGCGGCCGTGCCGAGGAAAGCCGCGGCGGCCAGAGGCAGGATCAGGGCGGCCGCGCGGCCGACGGTCTTCACCGCCTGATTGTGAGGCAAACCGGGCCCTTATGCTATAAGCGGCTCTCCACCCGATGCCGCGTCCCACCCACCCCGGCCCGCCGCCAACGGCCACGGCTCTCGGCAAGCCCGAGTCCTACCTGGACGCCCAGGCGCGGGCTTCCGGCCGATTCCGGCTGAAGACCGACTTCACACCGCAGGGCGACCAGGCCCAGGCCATCGCGAAGCTGGTGGAGGGCCTCGACGAACGACGCTCCGACCAGGTGCTGTTGGGTGTGACCGGCTCGGGCAAGACTTTCACGATCGCGAAGGTGATCGAGACGGTCAACCGTCCCACGCTCGTGCTCTCGCACAACAAGACGCTCGCGGCCCAGCTTTACCAGGAGTTCCGGAGCTTCTTTCCGGAAAATTCCGTCGAGTACTTCGTGTCGTACTACGACTACTACCAGCCGGAGGCCTACGTTCCCCAGACCGACACGTACATCGAGAAGGAGACCTCCCGCAACGAAGAGATCGACAAGCTGCGGCTCTCGGCCTCCAAGGCACTCTTCGAGCGCCGGGACGTCATCGTCGTAGCGTCGGTCTCGTGCATCTACGGCCTCGGAGCGCCCGAGTCCTACTACGACATGCTGGTGTACCTCGAGGTCGGCGACTCCCGGGGGATGCCGGCGCTGCTGTCTCAGCTGGTGGAGATGCAGTACGAGCGCACGAACCTGGATCTCGCGCGCGGGACGTTCCGCGTGCGCGGCGACGTCCTCGAGATTCATCCGGCGTACGAGGACACGGCGGTCCGCGTCGAATTCTTCGGAGACGAGATCGAGAAGATCACGAAGACCGATCCGCTGCGCGGCACCGCGCTGCAGAGGATGGACCGGCTGGCGCTCTACCCGCGAACCTTCTACGCGACGCCCCGGGAGACGCTCGAGCGGGCGGTCGGGTCCATCCGCGTCGAGCTCGACGAGAGGCTCGCGGAGCTGACCAACGCCGGGCGCTTGCTCGAGGCGCAGCGCCTCCACCAGCGCACGATGTTCGACCTCGAAATGATCAAGGAGCTCGGGTACTGCAACGGCATTGAGAATTACTCCCGCCACCTCTCGGGCCGCGCGCCGGGCGAGCCGCCGCCGACGCTGCTCGACTACTTCCCCAAGGACTACCTGCTGGTCGTCGACGAATCCCACGTCACCCTGCCGCAGGTGCGCGGCATGTTCCACGGCGACCGCTCACGCAAGCAGGTCCTGGTGGACTACGGCTTTCGGCTGCCCTCGGCGCTGGACAATCGGCCGCTGACCTACGACGAGTTTCGGGACCGCGTGCACCAGATCATCGCCGTCAGCGCCACTCCCGGAGGCGAGGAGCTCGAGCGCGCCGGGGGAGAGGTCGTCGAGCAGGTCATTCGCCCTACGGGCCTTCTCGATCCGCAGATCGAGGTCCGCCCGGTCAAAGGGCAGGTGGACGATCTCCTGTCGGTCGTGCGGGAAGCGGCCGCCAGCGGCGAGCGGGTTCTCGTCACGACGCTGACCAAGCGCATGGCCGAGGAGCTGACCAACTATTTCACCGAGGTGGGAGTGCGCTGCCGGTACCTCCACTCCGACATCGAGACGCTCGACCGCGTCGAGATCCTGGGAGATTTCCGGCGCGGGATGTTCGACTGCCTCATCGGCATCAACCTGCTCCGCGAAGGTCTGGATCTTCCGGAGGTGGCGGTCGTCGCGATCCTGGACGCCGACAAGGAAGGGTTCCTCCGCAGCGAAACCTCGCTCATCCAGACCGCGGGAAGGGCCGCCCGAAATCTGAAGGGAAGAGTCCTCTTTTACGCCGACGCGATGACCGACTCGATGCGCCGCGCGATCGAGGAGACCGCCCGCCGCCGCACGATCCAGGAGAAGTACAACGTCGAGCACGGCATCGTGCCGGCGTCGATCGTCAAGCAGGTCAACTCGCCTCTGGTCCGAATGGGGAATCTCGACTACTACGAAGTGTCTCTGCCGCCGCGCCCGGATCTGCCCGACCGCGAATCGATCCACAAGCGCATCGCGGATCTGGAGAAGCAGATGAGGGCGGCCGCCAAGGAGCTCGACTTCGAAAAGGCCGCGGCGCTCCGCGACGAAATCCGGAGCCTCAGAGAGCTGGAAATCTTCAGAACCTAATTCGGGGCCGGCGTCGGTCGGGGTGTCGGTACCGGCGTCGGCCCCGGCGTGGACGCCGCCGTCGGCGCGGGCGTCCCGGGGACCGGGTTGCGGCGCAGGAAGATGCGCGCGGCACGCTCGGAGGGATCCTCGGACACGGCGCGCGTGTCGACCTTCGGCTTGAGGCCATTCTCGATTCCCGCGGAGACCGAGATCGGAACGCCGCTCTGTCCCTGCTTCGAGTCCGGCGTCCAGGCGGCCGCATCTGCCGGGCGCAGGCCGATCGGGATGTTGCAGGGAATGGCGCCGTTGCAACGCGCGATCGGAACCAGCTGCGCGCGCGCGGCCGCCGCGAACAGGAGCGTCAGCGCGGCGAGAAGGACACGGCCGGCCACGTCACAGCCATTTGCACGCGCGCGCGAAACCCGCCAGGATCAGAAGGAGCGCCGCGGCGGCCACCAGCCAGACCGCCGTCCGCGACTTCGGGGCCAGAGGCCTCTGCCGCGTGTAGAAACCCGTCTGCCATCGTTCAATCTCTCGACCGCACTTGGGACAGACCGGCGTGCCGGGCTCCACCGGTGTGTAGCAGTACGGACACTCGTACATCGGCACGGAAGCATCATACCGAAGCGCGAAGCCGTTGACGCGAACCGGGTTAAACTGATTTCGTGGTCGAGCGTCAGGCCCCGAAGGATCTGCCCGATGCGCCAGGGGTGTACCTGTTCCGAGGGGAAAAGGGAAAGCTCCTGTACGTCGGGAAGGCGCTTTCGCTCAAGAAGCGCATCGCCTCGTACTTCAGCGGGGACACCGACACCAAGACGGCGGCGCTGCTGCGCTCGTATCGCGACATCGAGACCATCGTCACGCGGACGAACCTCGAGGCCCTGCTCCTCGAGAACACGCTCATCAAGAAGCACCGTCCCCGGTACAACGTCTGCCTCCGGGACGACAAGACCTATCCCTACATCAAGATCACGACGGGCGAGGCCTGGCCACGGGCTCTGGTGACGCGCCGCGTGCAGGAGGACGGACACTCCTATTACGGGCCCTTCTGGGGAGGCCTGGTCCGGCGGATCATGCGCCTGATCACGCGCCACTTCCAGATTCGGACCTGCACGATCGAGATCGACGGCAAGCTCCCGCGACCCTGCCTGTACTACGACCTGCACGCGTGCCTCGGGCCGTGCGTCGCGGGCCTGACGACGAAAGAGGCGTACGCCGACGCCGTGGCCGACGTTGTCCTGTTTCTGGAGGGCCGAAACGCGGAGCTCGAAGAGCGCCTCGAAGCCCGGATGAAGGCCGCCTCCGACGAGGAGAATTTCGAAATGGCCGCCGCGTACCGCGACGCGCTCCGCACGATCCGCGACGTGGCGGAACGCCAGGTCGTCCAGTCCATGAAAGGCGAGAACATCGACGTCTTCGGGTTCTTCGAGTCGGGGCAGGACGTCGCCGTCGTGGTGCTGGTCGTGCGCGGAGGAGTCCTGCAGGACCGGCGCGACTTCTTTTTCGAGAAATCGCAGGAGGTGGATCCCTCCCGCTTCCTCGAGACCTTCCTGCCCCAGTTCTACGATGCCAACCCGTTCCTCCCCGCCGAGGTCCACCTCCCGGTGGCGATCGAGTCGCGCGAGGTGCTCGAGGAGTTCCTCACGCAGCGCCGGGGTGCGAAGGTCTCCGTCAAGGTGCCGCACCGCGGCGCGGCGGCGGAACGGGTCCGGATGGCCGGCGTCAATGCGAGCGAGCGGCATCGCATCCGTTTCCGCCGCACCGGGGGAGAGGAAGCGATCGCCGCCGAGCGTCTGGGACGCGCGATCGGGCTCGCCGCGCCGCCTCACCGGATCGAGGCATTCGACATCTCCCACACACAGGGCACCGACAGCGTCGCATCCATGGTGGTCTTCGAGGACGGCAAGCCCCGGAAGTCCGACTACCGCCTCTTCAACATCGCGGCGCAGGGCCTGCTGCAGCCGGACGACTTCCGCAGCATGGCCGAAGCGGTCGAGCGCCGATATCGCCGCGTCCAGGCCGAGGGAGGCGATTTTCCCGACCTCGTCCTCGTCGACGGCGGCCGGGGCCAGCTCCAGGCCGCGATGACCGCCCTCGACCGCCTGGGTGTGGAGCTTCCGATCGCGGGGCTCGCCAAGCGCGAAGAAGAGATCTGGGTGCCGGGCCGCCCGGACCCCATCCGACTGTCCCGCAAGGACCCGGCCCTGCAGCTGATCCAGCACGCCCGCGATGAGGCGCACCGCTTCGCGATCTCGCGCCACCGTCAGCGCCGCGGCAAGCGGATGCGCCAGACGGGACTCACCGACATCCCGGGAGTCGGGCCGGCGAGAGCCCGTCTGCTGCTTCGCCGGTTCGGGTCGGTGAAGGGCCTGAAAGGGGCCGACCCGGTCGAGATCGAGGCGGCCGTGGGACGCTCGACCGCGCGCGCCGTGGCCGCTTATCTTCAAGGGCAGGATTCGCCGTCGGCATGAGGACCACGTTCGGTCCGGAGGGAGAGATCCGCGGCACGGACCTGCTCGCGGCGCTCGTCGCGTTGTGGCGCGAGAACGCGAGCGGTTCGCTCCAGTTCTCCCGCTCCGGAGCGATGGCCGGCTTCGAGCTCGCGGGAGGCGAGGTCGTATCGGCGTCGTCCTCCGACTCGCGCTTCGAGACCGGAGCGATCCTCGTGCGCGCGGGCAAGCTCGACGCGTCGGCGCTCGAGCGCCTGTCCCCCCAGGAAGGGGGCGATCGCGCGCGGACCGCCCTGCAGGCGGGGCTGCTGACCAAGCGGGAGTGGCGGTGGGGAGAGAAGATCCGGGCCGTCGAAGTGCTGTCGGATCTGCTGACGTGGCTCGAGGGCGACTACACGTTCTTCCGAACCACGCTGCGGGAGCCGGGAGAATTTCGACTCACGATTCCGCGCCTGATCCTCGAGCTCTTCCTGCGCTCGCGCGACCGTGGGCTCGTCCTCCACTATCTCGGCGGCGCGGACGCTCCGCTGGTGCGCTCGGCGAGCTTCGACACCGAGTTCGCGACGTTCGGGCTGACTTCGGATGCGGAGGCGGTCGTCCGCCTCATCGACGGAAAGTCCACGGCGGCCGAGATCGCCAGCGAGGCGCCGGCCGACGCTTTCGCGGTCGAGAAACTGCTGGCGGCGCTGGTCACGCTCGGGCTGATTCATCCCGAGTATGCCGGCGAAGCGCCGATGCCCCGCCCGACGATTCCAGCGGCGCCGCCGGAAATCGAACCGCCCGAGGCTCCGAGCGACGAGACTCCGGCGGAGGCACTCGAAGAGGTCCCGGCGGCGCCCGTCGAGCCCGAGGCAGAGGAGGCTCTGGCCGCGGTCCCTCCCGAACCGGAACGGTACGAGCTGGCCGAAAGCACCGATGAGCCGGCGCCGGAACCTGTCGCGAACCTGGATGAGCCGCCGGAGAAGGAGGAGCCGGAGGAGCCTTCGGCGTCGGAGGAGCCGTCGCTCGACGGTCTGGAGCCCGAGATCGATCTGACCGAACAGCCACGGTCCGACTACGAATCTCAGATTGCCGGCGGATCGGGTGGACACGAAGCCCAGGAGGACCTCGACACCGGTCCGAGTGAGCTCTATGAGGCCTCGCCCTTCGACCGACCTCTCGACACGACGACCGGTGTCGGAGGCCTGGAGCGTCCACGCACCCGCTCACTGTCCCCGATTCTGTGGCTGCTGGTGCTTCTGGGAGCGGCGCTGGGAGCCATTCTCGTGTTCCGCTCTCGCGCGCATCAGGAGGCGACGGCTGCCGGGCCGGCGCCGGCGACCGCGGTCCCCACTCCCGCGGCGGCCGCGGCTCCCGAGGTACGAGTCGCGACGGGTGTTCCAATCGCTGCCGCGACCGCGCTTCCGACCCGCGCCTCCGCGGCGACGGCCGTTCCGACTGCGGTCGCTACTCGCCGCGCGCCCACCTCCGCGGCCCAATCGCCGCGCCCGACGGCCGCACGTGCACCGGCGCCCGCGAATGCTTCGGAGGCGTCGGCATCGAGCACGGCGCGCCAGCCGTGGCTCGATCGCGCCTCGCGGGACCAGAAGCGCCTGGCCGGAGAGGCGAAGACTCGGTACGCGATCCAGCTCGAGCTCGTCTGCGAAACCCAGTCGCTCGTGGACGCCTTCAAGCACGACCGGCCCTCCGGGACAATGTGGTTGATGACCACCGATTTCCATGGCCGCACGTGTTTCAAGGTGCTCTGGGGCCGGTACTCCTCGCTGGAGGCGGCCAAGCGTGTCCAGGGCCGTACACCGGCCTTTTTCTCGACTCCGCACAACCGGCCCGCCGTCGTGGCGGTCCGCTGAATCAGGCTTTCTGTTACCCTAGGCGATCACCTTCTAGTGCCAATGACGACTCAGGCGAAGCCGGCCGGTTTTCGGGGCTCCCTGTCCGAGACGCCCCTGCCGCAGGTTCTGCGGAGGATCTTCCTCGAGGGGCTCAAGGGGACCCTTTCGCTCGTCCACGGGGACGAGACCCGGCACCTCTTCTTCGAGAAGGGCGAGCTGCGCACGGCCACTTCGTCGCGCGAGGGCCAGCGCATCGGGGCCTTCCTGCGCCGTCGCGGCTGCATCACGGACACCGATCTCAACTGGGCCCTGGAGACGGTCGCCAAGCAGGGACGGGCGAGGCTCGGAAAGATCCTGGTCGATCGGGGGCTCGTCTCGCGCACGGTCCTCGATGCTGAGATGCGCCGGCTGGTCGAGGAGATCGTGTTCTCGACGTTCGCCTGGGACACGGGCGAATACCGCTTCCAGGCGTCCACCGGCGTCCTGGATCCGGACGTCGCGCTGACCCTTTCGACGGCCGCGATCATCGTCGAGGGGATTCGCCGGCTCCCCGAGAGCGAGGCTTTCCGCGAGAGGCTGGGCGACGGCCATGGGGTTCCGATCCTGGCCACGGATCCGATGTCGCGCTACCAGTACCTCCCGCTCACGCCGCAGGAGGCGTACCTGTTGTCGCGCATCGACGGCATCCTCGAAGTGGATTCTCTCCTGAAGATCGCGGGCGCCTCGCGGGCGGCCACGGGCAAGATCCTCTACGGCCTCATTTCGTGCGGGATCGTCGAGTGGAAGCAGGAAGGCGCGGAGAGGCCGGCCAGCGGCCGCGGCGGTTTCCACGGACTGAACGTGGAAGTCGGCGCCGAGCCGGCGGACCGGTCGCCGGGACACGCCGAGCTCGTGCGCAACACCTACCGCCGCATCGACTGGCTGACGCACTACGAGCTGCTCGGCGTGCCGAGGGACGCGACGACCGAGAAAATCGCCGAGGCCTATTTCGAGCGCAGCCGCCTTTTTCACCCCGACCTGCGCCACCGCGAAGATCTCGCCCGATTCGAGAAGGAGCTGGTGGCCGTCTTCGAGAGGATGAAGATCGCATACGAGGAGCTCTCGGACGCGGAGCGCCGGGCGCTCTACGATCAGAGCCTGGATGCCGCGCCGGCTTCGCTGCTGATGACCGAGGCGCCGACGACCGATCCCGAGATGCGCAAGAAGCTCGCCGCCCAGAATTTCCGGCGCGCACGCCAGCTCATCGAAGAGAAGGACTATCACCCGGCCGTCGAGATGCTCCGCGCTGCCGTGCGCTTCGTTCCCGACAACGCGGAGTACCGCTATGTCCTGTCCCAGGTCGAGATGAAGAATCCGAACTGGATCGACCAGGGCCTCTCCAACCTGAAGGAGGCCGCGCGTCTGGACAGCCGGCGCGTGGCGTATTCCGTGGAGGCCGCTCGCGCGCTGGCCGACCACGGCCGTCACCAGGAGGCCGAGCCCTTCGCCCGCCGCGCCGTGTCGCTGGACCCCTCGCCGGAAAACGAAGAGCTCCTGGCCCGGATCGTCACCGGCGCCTCGCAGCCGGCCCCGGCTCCCGTAGCGGCCATGAAAGAACCCGTGAAGGAGATCGAAACGGCCGTGCCCGAGGCCGAGCCCGCGCCCCAGCCGACCGGTCTTCTCTCGCGCCTCTTCCGGAGAGGATGACTCCGGTCCTGACCGGCCTCGGCCTCGCGGCCGCGGCCGGCCTGAATGCCTGGGTCGTCCTGCTGCTCGTCAACGGTCTGGCTCTCCTCCTTCCGCAGGAGTTCCCGGGCACGACGACTGCGTTTCTGACGAGCCACGGAGTGGTCACCGCGGCGTTGGTGCTCTTTCTGGCCGAGTTCGTGGCGGACAAGATCCCCATCGTGGACCACCTCTGGAACCTGGCGCAGACGCTGCTGCGTCCCCTCGTCGGAGCCCTGCTCGTGCTGGCGTGCGTTCCCGAGGCTTCGGCGATCGAGCGCATCCTGCTGGCGCTGGCGGGCGCGGCGGTCACCGTCGCCACGCATCTGGCGCAGGTGACCACGCGTCTGACGTCCACCGCGGCGACGCGAGGCCTGGCACAGCTCGCCGTCTCGCTGGCCGAGGACGTGCTGGCCCTGGCCTTCGCCGCGCTGGTCTTCTTCGTGCCTCCGTTCGCGGTGGTGTTCCTCGGCGCCCTCGCGATCCTCTTGATCGCCGACCGCCGACGTGTGCTCCACGGGCTCGCGGTCATGTTCTTCCGGCTCAAGCATCCGCGCCGCCGCGCGCGGGCCGAGACCTGATGCCGTACCTGCTCGACGGCAACAACCTGATTGGTTCCGTCCTCGGCCGGTCGCGGCCGACCGAAGAGGACCGCCAGGCGCTCGTGGCCGAGATCGCCGACCGGCTTCGACGCAGCCGCGCGACCGCGCGCCTCTACTTCGACGGGCCCGCCGGGAACCGGCCGGCGTCGCTGGGGAGCTTGTCGGTCCAGTCGGCGTCGGCGGGAGGCGCCGACGATACGATCGTCCGCGACGTCGAGAACGCCGCCGACCCCGCCTCGATGATCGTGGTGACAGCCGACCGCGAGCTCCAGCGTCGCGTGTGCGCGGCCGGCGGCAAGACCTGCGGTCCGACAGAATTCTTCCAACGCTTCGGGCGCCGCGCGCCGAAGGGGTCGTCGGCACCCGAGGGCCGGATCGACGTCGAGGAATGGACGCGGTTCTTCGAGGATGAACGGAACAGGACCCGGGATTAGCCCGTCTCAACAGGGACAGAAGTGGGATACTCGGGCGAGTCGGCCCACTGTGCAGAAAGGAGGCTCTCCATGAAGAAGGTGGTCTATACGGCGATCAGCGGTCTCGCCGTGCTCGTTCTCGCGGCGGCGACGAAGCCCAACGGAGCCGCGGACTGGTCCCTCAACGCCACGATCATCGAGGCGTGCAGCTGCAAGATGTTCTGCACCTGCTACTTCACGACCACGCCCGATCCGGCCCAGAGCGAAGGCCATCAGGGCCACGGGGAGGGCAAGCACTACTGCCGGTTCAACATGGCCTACAAGGTCAACAAGGGAAAGAGCGGCGACGTCGACCTCGCCGGCGCCAAGTTCTGGATCGCGGGCGATCTGGGTGATGATTTCGGCGACGGCCAGACCGACTGGGCGGAGGTGACCTTCGACCCCTCCGTCACCAAGGAGCAGCGGGACGCCATCGCCAAGGCACTGCTGGGGCCGGTCTATCCGTGGAAGTGGAAGTCCTTCACGGTCGGCAAGGATGCTCCGATCGAGTGGAACGGCGGGACGGAAAAGGCCGCGGCGAAGCTCGACGGCGGGAAGGGCGGCGAGATCGTGCTCGCGCACAACTCCACGGCCATGACTCCCGAGCCGACGGTGATCAAGAACCTGAAGTACTTCGCGGCGCCGCGCAACGACGGATTCGTGCTGATGCCGAGCCAGCTCGAAGCCTACCGGCGCGGAGACAACGCCTTCGAGTACAAGGGCACGAACGGATTCATGATCACCGTCGACGTCAAGTCGAGCGACGTGAAGGAGCCGAAGACTCCGTAGTAAAATCGACGCGGCTCCGAGCGGGCCACGCGATCGCTCCGGACGATTCGTTCCGGAGAGGAAAGTCCGAACTCCATACGGGCGGCATGCCGGGTAATCCCCGGTCGCGGCGACGCGAAGGAAAGTGCCACAGAGAACAAACCGCCCTCCGAAAGGACGGCAAGGGTGAAACGGTGCGGTAAGAGCGCACCGCTCCTCCGGCAACGGAGGGGGCACGGCAAACCCCATGCGGAGCAAGGCCAAATAGGGGGGCAGCGGGCGCCCGTCCCGCCTCACGTCACGTGAGCTGCCTCCGGGTCGGCTGCTCGAGCCCGAGGGCGACCTCGGGCCCAGAGGAATGATCGCGGCCCCGCCCTCGCGGCGGGGAACCGAATTCGGCTTATCGGCCCGCTCGGGGCTCTTTCGCCTCCATGCGTGACTTCGTCCGCCCTCCGAGGCTCAAGCCCGGAGCGACGATCGGAGTGGCGGCGATCTCGGGCCCTGTCGACGAGGATCGGCTGCGCCGCGGCGTCGCGTCGCTCGAGAGGCGCGGATACCGCGTCGTCCTCGCGAGCAACGTGCGCAAGCGCCGCGGGTTCCTGGCCGGCGAGGACGAGGAGCGCGCGGCGGGGTATCGGGAGCTTCTCGCCCGGCCGGACGTCGATGCGATCGTCTTCGCGCGCGGCGGCTACGGAGCCTCCCGCGTCCTGCGCCACCTCGCCGTCGAAGAGGCCGCGGCGCGTCCCCGCATCCACCTCGGCGGCTCGGACCTCACGGCCCTCTTCGCCTTTCTCGGCGCGCACGCGGGTCTGGTCACGTTCTACGGACCGATGGTCGCCGTCGGGATGGCCGGAGACGAAGAGTCGGACTGGGAACGCGTGCTGTCGGGATCGACGCCCGAGGTCCACCGCTTCGAGTCTCGCGACGTGCTCGCGGGCGGGTCGGGGGAGGGGCCTCTGCTGGGTGGCTGTCTGTCGCTTCTGGCCTCGCTGGCGGGAACTCCCGAGGCCCCCGACCTTTCCGGAGCCGTTCTCTTCTGGGAAGACGTCGGCGAGGAGGCGTACCGGCTGGATCGAATGTTGACCCAACTGGAGCGGTCGGGTACCCTCGATGGACTGCAAGCCATGATGATCGGCTCGATTTCGCCCGGCTCGCGCGGCGGAGGCGAGAGTCCCGAAGCCCTCGACGCCTGGCTCGAGGACCGCTTCGCGGGATACCCGTACCCGGTGGTGCGCGGTTTTCCAGCCGGCCACCTGCCGGCCGGACGGACGCTGCCGCTGGGGGTCCCGGTGAGACTGGACGCCGACCGCCGGCTCCTCGAGTTCTCGGGTCCCGGGACCCTCTGACGCCGATGCCCTCGGTGAAGGCGGTCTTCAAGTCGGGACAGGGTCAGGGCCCGGGGGGCGGAGGGGGAAAGAATCCGCTGGAGAAGTTCCTGGTCGCCCATCCGATGGGCGAGATCATCTTTTCCGAGGGCGACATCGGCACCGAGATGTACATCGTTCAGACGGGCACGGTGGAGCTCCTGAAGGCGATTGGAGGGGAGACCAAGGTGCTCGCCACGCTCGAGAAGGGCGACTTCTTCGGCGAGATGAGCGTTCTCGAGGACGTGCCCCGGACGGCCTCGGCCCGCGCCAAGACCGACGTCGAGCTGGTCAAAATCAACGGCGCGACGTTCGACGCAATGCTCAAGTCCAACACCGAGATCGCGGTGCGCATGATGCGCAAGCTCTCGCGCCGGCTGCGCGAGGTCACGGCGATGCTCGAGGAGTCGCTGGGGCGGCACGTCGCCGAGGAGGAGAAGCCCGCCCAGCGCCGGCCCGTGCCCGAGGAGCGCGACGCCTGCCGCCTCGTGGGGGAGGAGTCGGCCTCGGAGTTCTTCCTGAATCGCGAGGGGGACACGTTGGTCGGGCGGAGCGATCCCGTCACCGGCATCACGCCCGACGTGGACCTGACACCTCTGGATCCGCAGCGCTCGACTTCGCGCCGGCACGCCAAGCTCTACCTGATGGCCGACACGTACTACGTGATGGAAGAGATCGGCGTGATGAACGGCACCTACGTCAACGGCCACCGCCTGGCCACGGGCGTTCCGGTCGCCGTGAATAACGGGGACGTGCTGAAGTTCGGCCTGGTGTCGCTGACGTTCCAGGCCCCCGAGCCGAACTGACTCCTTCCCCCGTCGCTCCGCCTTCGCCGATTCGTCTGCGCGACCCCGTCTCCCGGCTGCCCGGCGTGGGCATCACGCGGGCCGCGCGACTGGCCGCCGCGGGCGTGGCGACGGTCGCCGACTTCCTGCTATCCGTTCCCTTCCGTTACGAGGACCGTAGGCACTTCGCCTCGGTCGCGGGCCTGGAGTGGGGGACTCCGGCCACGCTTATGGTTCGATTCCAGGGCGTCCGCGCGACGCGCATGCGCCGCGGCCTCTTCCGCATCGAGGCGGTAGCCGACGACGGGACCGGAGGCGTCCGCGTGGTCTGGCACAACCGCTATCCCTCCTTCGCCAAGGCGCTTTCGGAACGGCGCGCGGCGCTGTACGGAACGCCCGTGGCGGGCACCCGCGGAGAGATGCGGATCGAGAACCCCGAGACGGAGCTCTTCGACGCGGAAGACGAGAGCGATCCGTTGCACTCGGGGAGGATCGTCGGCATCTACCACCGCGTCGCGGACATCCCGGCCCGGGCCTGGCGCACGCTGGCCCGCCGGGCCCTGGACCAGCTCTCGCTCCAGTTCCGCAGCCTCTCGGCGAGCCCCGACCGGATCGTCGCGGCCCTCGAGGAGGCGCACTTCCCGTCGCACGTGGACTCGGCCAGGCCCGCCCTGTGGCAGCTGGCGCGCGAGGAGCTGCTCGTGCTGGCGGCGCGCATCGAGGAGAAGCGCGCCCGCCTGCGCCAGCGTCCCGGCGTGCGCCTGCCGGCCGAGGAGGCCATCCGCCGGCTCGCCCGGTACGTCCTGCCCTTTCCGCTGACGCACGCCCAGAAGCGCGCCGTGCGCGAGATCTCCGCGGACATGGACTCCGGACGAGCGATGGCGCGGCTGCTGCAGGGAGACGTGGGCTCCGGCAAGACGATCGTCGCGGGCCTGGCGCTGCTGATCGCCGCGAAGAACGGCGCCCAGGGAGCGCTGATGGCGCCCACGGAGATCCTCGCCGAGCAGCACGCCGAGAGCCTGGCTTCGTGGCTGACGGCGGCCGGCGTCCGCATCGCACTCCTGACGGGACGCGTGCGCGGCAAACAGCGCCAGAAGCTCCTCGCCGAGCTCGAAGCGGGGCACATCGACGTCCTCGTCGGAACGCATGCCCTCGTCGAGTCTCCCGTGCGCTTCTCGAGGCTCTCGCTCGTCGTCGTGGACGAGCAGCACCGCTTCGGTGTCGCGCACCGCTCGCGGCTGTTCCGAAAAGGCAACCCGTCGCCGCACGTCCTGATCATGACGGCCACGCCGATCCCGAGGTCCCTGGCCTGGGCGATCTACGGAGAGCTCGACGTCTCCGTGCTCGACGAGAAGCCTCCGGGCCGCGCCCCCGTGATCACGCGCGTGCGCGACGAGGAGGCGAGGCCCCGCGTCTATGCCTTCGCGGGTGAGCGCGCCGCGGCCGGAGAGCGCGTGTACGTCGTCGTGCCGGCGATCGAGCTCGGCGATCGGGAGGTCGCGGCGACGAAGGAGACCGCCGATCGAATCGCGACGGCGCTGCCCGGCGTGCGCATCGGAATCCTGCACGGCCGCCTCGCTCCGGCGGAACGGCAAGCGGTCCTCGCCGACTTCGCGAGCGGCCGAGTCCCGATCCTCGTGTCGACGACGGTCATCGAAGTCGGAGTGGACGTTCCCGAGGCGACCTTCATGATCGTCGAGAATGCCGAGGCGTTCGGTCTGGCGCAGCTCCACCAGCTTCGCGGAAGGGTCGGCCGGAGCCACCGGCCCTCTTGGTGCGCGCTGGTGGCGGGCCGGGGAGCGTCGCCCGAGGCGCGCCAGCGTCTCTCACTGCTCGAGCAGACCTCCGACGGGTTCGTGATCGCCGAGAAGGATCTGGAGGCGCGCGGCCCGGGAGACCTGCTCGGGACGCGTCAGTCCGGCCTGCCGCCGCTGCGGGTCGCCGATCCGATCAAGGATCTCGCGCACCTGGCCGAGGCTCGCGGACAGATTCTCGCGATGCGCGCGGAAAAGAAGGCGCTGGCGAGCGATCTGTTCGGGTACCCGTGAGTGCCGTGATAGAACCACCGCCGCCATGAAGGTCTTAGTCACGGGTGGAACCGGCTTTGTCGGCACGTATGTCGTCAACCGACTACTCCAGGCCGAGCACGCCGTCGCGGTCCTGGCGCGCAACCCGGAAAAGACGCGGAACCGCTACAACCGCCCGGTCGAGACCGTGGCTGGGAACGTGCTCGATCCGGCGTCGCTCGTGCGTGCGGGCGGCGGGCGCGACGCGATCGTGCACCTGGTTGGGATCATTGCGGAAAAGGGCGAGCAGACGTTCGACCGCATGCATCGCGAGGCGACCGAGAACGTGCTCGCGGCGGCGCAGGCGGCGGGCGTACGCCGGTACCTCCACATGAGTGCGATGGGGACTTCCGAGGACTCGCCGTCGGAGTACGGCCGGACCAAGGCGGCGGGGGAGAAGGCCGTCCGAGCCTCGGGACTCGACTGGACCGTCTTCCGTCCGTCCATCATCTTCGGTCCGGGCGACGGGTTCGTTTCTCTTCTGGCTCCGATCGTTCGCCACAATCCGGGCTTCATTCCAGTGATCGGTGCCGGGACGACCCGGTTCCAGCCGGTGTCCATTCGCGACGTCGCCCGTGTCTTCACGGCCGCGCTGGAGAAGCCGGACACGGCCGGCAAGGTGTTCGAGGTCGGCGGTCCCGAGATCTTCACGCTGAACCAGATCTATCGCGAGATCGCGGTGGCGGTCGGCAAGCCGCGCAAGCCTCTGATTCACTTTCCGCTCTGGTACGGCCGTCTTCTGGCCGCCGGATTCGAGCGGGCGGCCCGCCGCGGGCTCTTCGCGTCGCCTCCTCTGACGAAGGATCAGCTCCGGAGTCTGTCGCGCGACAACGTCGGCGACGTGTCCGCGACGGTCGCCACGTTCGACGGAGAGTGGCGGCGTTTCGCTCCGGGGATCCGCGAATACCTCTCCAACGGCCGGCACGATCCCCGCTCGGGAATCGGCGAGGAAGTGGAGCTGGAGAAGCGGTCGGTGCTGCGGATCCGCTAGCTCGGAGATTAGGCGCCCTTCTTGAGTCGGATCGTCCCCGACGTCGTTCTCACGACGATCTTCTCGCCCCCGCCGTTGAGCGAACCCGTCGCCCGCTGAGAGCCGGACCGCTTCGAAAACGAGAGGTCCGGGAACTCGGAGCGGATGGCGCGATCGTCGTCGGCGCCGGTCACGATCAGCTCGACATCCGCCTTGCAGTCGGCCGGGAGTGTGAGCGAGACGTCGCCGCCGGAGTTGTTGATCGTGATTCCGCCCTTGATGTCGCGCGACACCGCGCCGATGCGCACGTCGCCGCCCGCGGTCACCGCCTTGACACTGCCGCCGACCGACGGGACGATGATGTCGCCGCCGGAGGTCCTGGCGTCGAGGCTTCCGCCGACCTTCTGGATGCGGATGTCTCCGCCGGCCGTGTCGGCCGCCGCGGACCCGCTGACGGAATCGATCCGGATGTCTCCGGCCATCGTGCTCACCTTCAGGTCCCCGGTCACGGGTCCGAGCACGATGTCGCCGCCGAAGGTCTTCAGATCTCCGCCCGCGCCGATGCCGGCGACGCGGATCTCGCCCGAGTGCGTCAGGATCCGGACCTTGCCGCTGACTTTTCCGATGCGATAGCTGTTGTCGGTCGCGGTCGAGAGGAAGTCTCCGGAGACGTCGCCGCGCCGCACTTCGCCCTCCTCGTCCGCCACCGGAGGCGCGGGAGGCACGGGGGGAACAGGAGGCACCTGAACCTTGACCGGCGGCACCTGCACGTTGACCGGAGGCACCTGCACCTTGACCGGAGGCACGTGGACGTTGACCGGCGGGATCGTGACCACGAAGGAGCGGCGCTCCGAGACGAGCGGCTTCGCGTCGGCCTCGGCGGTTCCGGCGGCGAGCAGCAGCACGGCGCCGTTCAGCGTCTCGATGCGCACGCTGGCACCGCCCTTGCCGATCGCGCCGGAGTACTCGCGCCTCGGGTCCGGAACCCGGATGCGGCGGATCTCGCGCTGGACCCGGCGGCCCTCCTTCTCGCTGCCCTCCGGTTCGTCCCTCATCGACTCGTCGAACTCCGCTTCGATCTCGCCGATGTCCACGACGCTCTCGTCGCCCTCCTCGTCTTTGACGACGATCTTCTTGTGCTCCTTGGTTTTTCCCGGCTTCTCGGCCGGTTCCGGCGTCGGCGGCCGGAACGGGAACGTGGACGCGATCGTCCCGTTCATCGTCTCGCCCGAGAAATCGAAATGCGCGTCCTTGGGGAGCGTCAGCTTGATGGGACCGTTGACCGTCTGGAGCTCGATCTTGCCGCTCGGCGGAAGCGCCACGGCCACCGCCTCGATCCGGCCGTTGACGGTATGGCCCTGCAGCGTTCCCTTCACGCCGCGAGCTTCGATGGAGCCGTTGACCGTCTCCAGCTGCAGCTCGCCGTCGCAGTCCTGGACCTTGACGTCCCCGTTGACCGTCTCGAGCGAGAGGTTCACCCCTGAGGGGACCGTGATCTCGTAGCGCGCGACGACCTTGCAGTCGCGGCAGCCCATGCCCCGGTGCCAGTCGCCGCCGTGGCGGTTTCCGGGAAGGATCGTCTCCAGGTTCCAACCGTCCTCGTCGTGGCTCTGATCGATGCGGGTGCGCGACAAGAGCTCCTCGGCCTTGGCCTTCGTCGCGGCCGAAGCCGTGAGTGTGACGACGGCTGAGAACTGGTGGCCCGGCGACACGATGACGTCGCCCGACACGTTCTGCACCTGGAGCGTCTGGCCGGAGGACAGCGTTCCGTTGACCGTGGTCGTGCGGGTGACTTGCTCGGCCTTCGACGCCGACACCAGCATCAGGAGCAGACCCAGGGCCAGCAGGATCCAGACGGCCAAACGGCCCGCGCGTACCGAGGGAACGTCGGGCGCCGCTTCGCGCGCCGGAAACTTCAAACTGCTCATCGTCAGAGAGAGACGTCCGCTCGTCATCGAAGTTCCGCTCGCCTCCGTCAGAAGGAGATGGCTTTCAGAGCCGACGCCGCCTTGGCGCGCACGAAGCCGTTCTCCTGGGGATCCACTGCCTTCTCGCGCAGGGACTGAATCGTGCTCGGATCGTTCGAGTGCTTGGCCTCGGCGGCGAGCGCGTCGACCGCGACCAGCCGCACCGCCGGGTTCTTGTCCGCGCGCAGGGACTCCAGGAAGACGGCGCGGATCTCGGGCGTCATCAGGAAGGAGGCCAGCGCGTCGGCGGCCTTCTTGCGCACGCCGGGGTTCTCATCCTTGCGAAGCGTCGCCGCCAGCGCCGCGACGATCTCGGGAGACGCGACCGACGCCTTGGCTCCGTAATGCTCCGAAACGAGCTCGATCGCGCGCGACTTCTCGCCGTCGGTCTCGGCGTTGCGCGCCACCATGTAGGCGAGGAGCCGCGCGACTTCGGGCTCGTCCACCCGACCCATGACCGTCTGCCGCGACGTGATGTCGAAGCCGATCTCCACGCGGCCGTCCTTGTCGACCGGCCGGTAGGAGACGTTGGACAGGCGGGGATTCGCGGAGAAGTCGGGAAGGGCCGAGCCGCCCTTCGGGAACGGGATCGGCGTCGGCACCGCCGAGACCGGTCCCGCGATCGTCCCGCTCGCGGACGGCCGGAAGACCTCGCGGGCGGCCAGGAATCCCAGGCCCGCCGCCACCAGCAGGGCGGCGGCCTGGAGCATCGGCCGCGCCCAGCGCGTCTTCGGCCGGAACTCTCGGACGCGCCGGCGAAGCGTTTCTTCCTCAAGGAGCGCCAGCGTCTGCCGCCGGAACTCGGGCGTGACCGGGGCGTCCGGATCCGTGCCCAGGACGGTCCAGAGATCCTCGAGCCGCGCCATCTCGGTGCGGCACGACTCGCAGGAGTTCAGGTGCGCCGACAGCTCGCGTCGGGCCGACTCTCCAGCCTCGCCAGTCAGGCGCTCGATTGCGATGTTCGTTACGTCGCGGCAGTCCATGTGCCTTCTCCTTCCGCGAAGTGAGCCTTCAGGGTTTCGACGGCCCGGAAGATGCGTGTCTTGACGGCCCCCACGGAGATGCCGAGTGTCTCCGCGATCTCGGCGTAGGGCATGCCGTGGTAGCGAGCGAGGACGAGCGCCTCGCGCTGCTCTTCGGAGAGACGTGCCAGGGCTTCGCGCACCGCTCGCCGGCGCTCGCTCGAGACTAGCGACGCCTCGATGCCCTCGCCATGTGCGCGCGGCTCGGCCACCGCCTCGAGCGGGACCACCGCCGCGCGGCGATCGCGACGGCGCCGGTCACGGCAGGCGTTGGCGGCGATGGCGAACAGCCATGACGCCACCCCGGCCCGGCCGTCGTACTGATGCGCGCGTGAGATCACTTTGACGAAAACCTCCTGGGTCACTTCCTCGGCCGTTGCCCGATCCGAGAGCATCCGGTCGGCGAAACGGAGGAGCGAGGGCGCGTAGCGTTCGAAGAGCTCCGCGGCGCCGCCGGTGTCGCCGCGGCGAACCCGCTCCAACAGAGTCAGATCGTCGCTGCCCGAGGTCATCTCCATTTCGACCGGCCATGGGGAGAGACGCCGGGGTCCGGCGAAGGTTCCTCCCCTGCGGGCGGAATGTACGGCTTTTTGCCGCCCCTCGGCAACGCACTGGTATCGTGCGGGTTCGTCGCGTGCGGAGGTGGCGGTGAAGGTGCGGATGCTGGCGACCCTGCTGGTCGCGGCCTGGGCAGCCGGCTGCGCGATCGACCTGGTCGTTCCCGCAGGCGGCGCCGCGGGGCCCCCTCCGGCGGATGTCGCCAACGCGGCCTGGGCGCGGGTGTTGTCGCGTCATGTGGACGCCGAAGGCCGGATCGACTTCGCGGGTGTCGCCCGGGAGCCCGCCGATCTGGACGCCTTCGTCGCCTACGTGGCCACCGTCAGCCCGCGGCTCAAACCGGCCGAGTTTTCGACGCGAGGAAGCGCGATCGCCTGGTACATCAACGCCTACAACGCGCTGGCCATGTACGACGTCATCCAGTCGGGCATGCCGCCGGACCTGGACGAGGTCAAGGTCCGGTTCTTTTACCGCAACCGGCTGCTCGTCGGCGGCCAGCGCATATCGCTCTACGATCTCGAGAACAAGGTCATTCGTCCGCTGGGCGAGCCGCGCGTCCACTTCGCCTTGAACTGCATGGCGCGCGGCTGCCCGCGCCTTCCGCGGGAGCCGTTTCGGACCGACGAGCTCGGCCGGCAGCTCGAGGCCGCCGCCAGCGAGTTCCTGAACGAGAAGCGCAACGTGGACCTCGAGGCCGAGAAGCGGATCGCCTACGTGTCGATGATCCTGAACTGGTACGAGCCCGACTTCCTGAAGACCGCGTCGAGCCTCGCCGCCTACATCAATCGCTATCGCATCACGGCGCCGATCCCCGCCGGATGGGAGATCCGGTTCATCCCCTACGACTGGACGCTGAACGCGCAGTGAGCGCGGACCGTTCTGCGTCCGCCGTGGAGGACGCCTTGCTATAGTCCGCCTGCTTGGAACAAAAGCTCGTCGACTTCGCGATCCAGTACTCCGTGCTGCTGTTCGCCCTCTCTTTCCACGAATCGGCGCATGCGTGGTCCGCCCTGAAGTTCGGCGACACGACGGCCCGCGACCTCGGACGCATCAGCCTGAATCCGCTGCGGCACATCGATCCGATCGGGACTTTTCTCCTCCCGATCCTCTTCTTCATCGGGGCGGGCCACTTCATGTTCGGCTGGGCCAAGCCGACGCCCGTCAACCTCTCGCGGACCCCCAACCCTCGAAAGGCCAACCTCGTCGTGTCGGGAGCCGGACCCGTCTCGAACCTGCTTCTCTGCGCGGTGGGCGTCCTGCTCCTCGTCGTCGTTCGGCGCCTGCCGATCGGCGGGGCCATGTCCACGACGGTTCTCGAGCCTCTTTGGGAGATCCTGGTCTCCTTCACGATGGTCAACTTCGGCCTCGGGATCTTCAACCTCCTGCCGATCCCGCCGCTGGACGGAAGCCACGTCTTCGCATCGATCGCGGGCGGCCGCGTGGGCATGGCTCTGGAGAGCGCGAATCCCATGCTGGGCTTCGGGATCCTCATGCTCCTGATCTACACGGGGCTTCTGAACCGGATCCTGACGCCGTTCTTCATCGCCTTCCGGACGGTCTTGACGACGCTCCTGTCATGACCGGCGAGAAGATCGTCCTATCGGGCCTCCGTCCGACCGGCCGCGTCCACCTCGGCAACTACTTCGGAGCCGTCAAGAACTGGGTGGATCTGCAGAACTCGGGGCAGTACCGCTGCTTCTTCTTCGTGGCGGACCTCCACGCGCTGACGACGGATTACGCCGACACGGCGGCGTTGGCCGCCAACACGCGTGAGGCCGTCCTCGACTGGCTGGCGGTCGGGCTGGATCCCGCGCGCTCGACCATCTTTCTGCAGTCGCGGGTTCCGCAGCACGCCGAGCTTTCGCTGTACTTCTCGATGATCACGCCGCTGGGCTGGCTCGAACGGGTGCCGACGTACAAGGACCAGATCGAGCAGCTCCGCTCCAGAGACCTGGCCACCTACGGATTTCTCGGGTACCCGGTCCTCCAGACCGCCGACATCGCGATCTATCGCGCGGATCTGGTCCCGGTGGGGGAGGATCAGGCGAGCCATCTGGAGATCTGCCGCGAGATCGTGCGCCGCTTCAACGGTCTCTACGGCGGTATCTTCCCGGAGCCCAAGGCGCTGTTTACGCCGACGCCCAAGGTCAACGGCATCGACGGCCGCAAGATGTCCAAGTCCTACGGCAACACGATCGGCATCACCGAGGCGGCCGACTCCGTGCGCGAGAAGGTCATGGCGATGGTCACGGACCCGGCGCGCGCCCGCCGCTCGGATCCGGGCAACCCCGACAATTGCAATCTCTTCCCGTTCCACGTCCTCTACTCGCCGCCCGAGGAAGTGGAAGTCGTCGACGTGGAGTGCCGCACGGCCGCGCGCGGCTGCGTGGACTGCAAGAAGCATCTAATCCGGAACCTGAACGCGGCGCTCGAGCCCTTCCGCCAGAAGCGTGCCGACCTCCTCGCCGCTCCGAAGGACGTCGTGCGCGAAGTGCTCCATGAGGGAGACGCCGCCGCGCGCGTCGCGGCCGAGGCGACGATGGAGAAAGTACGGGCAGCCGTCAAGCTGTCGCCGGAGCCCTGATGCCGGACGAGACCACCCAGAGCTCTCTGCCGCCGGTCGCCATCGCGGCCTTCTCGGGCCCGCTCGACCTGCTGCTGCACTTGATCCGCATCAACGAAGTCTCGATCACGGACATCCCGATCTCCGAGATCACCGAGCAGTACACGGCATATCTCGACGCCATGCGGGAGCTCGACCTCGACGTCGCCTCGGAGTACGTCGCGATGGCGGCCGAGCTGATCTACATCAAGTCGAAGATGCTCCTGCCTCGCGTGCCCGGCGCGCCCGAGGAGGATCCGCGGGCCGACCTCGCGCAGCGTCTCCTCGAGTACGAGAAATTCAAGCGGTCCGCCGAGACCCTGCACGCGATCGACACCCTCCGCGGAGGGCTCTGGCCGAGGCCCGAGACCGAGATCCCCCGCGCGGAAGGGTCCGAGCAGACGCTGGAGGTCGCGCTCTTCGATCTCATCCAGACTTTCCGGACCGTCACGGAGAACTACAGACTGGCGCACCCTCCGGCGCTCGCGATTCACCACCTGCGCTTCTCGGTGCGCGACAAGATGCTGGAGCTCCTGGCGCGGCTGGACGAGAAGCGCACGATGCCGCTGCTCGAGTTCCTCGGCCAGATGCGCTACCGGGCCGAAGCCGTCACGGCGTTTCTCGCGTGCCTGGAGCTGATCCGGCTGGGCGTGGTCCGCGCCTTCCAGACGCGGCCCTTCGCCGAGATCCACGCCACGCGGACGGATGTCGTGTTCTCCGCCGACCAGATACGCGATACTTACAGCGAGTGACCCCGTGAACGAGACTGCCGCGCCCCCTGATGCCGCAGAGGCTCCCGTCGAGCGACGGGACGTTCCGGTCGAGAAGCTGCTTCCCTCCCTCGAAGCCGTGCTCTTCTCCTCGCCGCGGCCGGTCCGCGAGAAGGACCTCGGAGACCTGCTCGAGGCCACGACGAAGTCCGTCGCGCGGGCGCTCGAGGCCCTGGCGGAGAAAACGGACCAGTCGGAGCGCGGCGTGCGCCTGGAAAAAGTCGCCGGCGGCTGGCGGTTCGTGACGCGGCCCGAATTCGACGCGCTCCTTCGCAAATTTCACGAGGTCACTGAGCGCAGCCGCCTCTCGCTGGCGGCTCTCGAGACCCTCGCGATCATCGCCTACCGGCAGCCCATCACGCTGCCCGAGATCCAGGACATCCGGGGCGTGAACTCCTCGAGCGTGCTGAAGACGCTCTTCGAGAAGAAGCTCATCACGACGGCGGGCAAGAAGCCGGTCGTGGGAACGCCGTTCTTCTACCGCACGACGCAGGACTTTCTGGTCCGATTCGGCTTGAACGACCTTGCGGAGCTTCCGCGGCCCGAAGACCTGGACGCCGACCTCGCGGCGACGGTCGAGGCGCGCGAGATCGCACCGCTCACGGCGCAGGAGACGGCCATCCACATTTCCTCCGAGGAAGCGCTCGACGAGGAACCGGGTCCGGAAGCCGAGCCGCCCGGCGCGGAGGACTGACGCTGCCGCCGGTCCGCATCCAGAAGATCATCGCCTCCGCCGGGCTCGCTTCGCGCCGCGCCGCCGAGGAGTGGATTCGCGAGGGACGGGTGCGCATCAATGGCCGCCTCGCGACTCTCGGCGACCGCGCCGACCCGGCAAAGGACTCGATCAAGGTGGACGACAAACGCGTGCGTCCGGTCGACTCGCCCCGGACGTACGTCCTGCTGAACAAGCCGAAGGGATTCGTCACGACGACCGCCGACCCCGAGGGCCGCGACACCGTGCTCGACCTGATGCCGGGACGTCTGCGCCGCAGTGTCAAGCCGGTCGGGCGGCTGGACGTCCAGACCGAGGGGCTGCTGCTCCTGACCGACGACGGCGACCTCGCCCGCTCCATCGCGCATCCCTCGACGGGTTGTCCCAAGGAGTACGAGGTCAAGGTCTCCGGAGAGCCGTCGGAGGCCAAGCTCGAGAAGCTGCGCACCGGCTTCCCGCTCGACGGCGAGCGCACACGGCCGTGCGAGATCGTGCGGATGCGGTCGACACCGCGGCGGGATTCGTCGGAGGGCAACACGTGGCTGCGCGTGACGCTGCGCGAAGGCCGCACGCGGCAGATCCGGCGTATGTTTGAGGCGATCGGCCATCCCGTCTCTAAGCTCCGGCGCGTGGCGATCGGGCCGATCCGCGACCCCCGCCTCACGCCCGGCGCCTACCGGCGGCTCTCGACCGAGGAAGTGGCCGCGCTGCGCCGGCTGGGAAAGAAGCCCTGACGCGCCCGCCTCTGATCGTGGCCATCGACGGCCCCTCCGGCGCCGGCAAGTCCACCGTGGCGCGCGCCCTCGCGGCGCGCCTGGGCGTCCCGTACATCGACACCGGGGCGATGTATCGCGCGATCGGGCTGGCGGCGCATCGCCGCGGCGTACGTCTCCCGATCGAGGATGCGTCCGCCGTGTCCGCGATCGCCGAGGCCTCGCGGATCGAACTCGCGCCCTCGCCGGAAGGCAGCCGCATCACCCTGGACGGCGAGGACGTGTCCGCCGAAATCCGCCGCCCGGAGATCTCGGCTTACGCCTCGGCGGTGTCGGCGATCCCCGCCGTGCGCCGGGTCCTCGTGGTCCAGCAGCAGCGGATGGGACGCGAACGGGGAGGCGTCATGGAAGGCCGCGACATCGGGACCAAGGTCTTTCCCGAGACGCCGTTCAAGTTCTTTCTGACCGCGGACCCCGCGATCCGGGCCGACCGCCGCGCTCGCGAGCTCGTCGGCCGTGGCACCCCCCTGTCCTACGGCGACGTCCTCCGGGACATGCAAAAACGCGATGCGGACGACTCCTCCCGGCCCGATTCCCCCCTGACCCTGGATGGCCGGTACGAGGTCGTGGACTCCAGCGGACGCCCTGTGGAGGCGGTGATCGACGACATCGAACAGCGCGTGCGCAGGGGGATTTGACTCCAATCAAGCCGCCCCATAGGATATTGCTTTGCGTCTCAGCGACTTATGAGAGGGGATCCCTTATCTGATGGCGGGTGAAAAGCGCAAAGGAGGTCGGGAAACCGAACCGATGGAAACCGAACAGGAACTGACCGCGCAGGAGTACGAGCACCTCCTGGCCCAGTACGAGGACTCTTTCAAGAACCTTCAGGAGGGGCAGATCATCCGCGGCCGGGTTCTGGCCATCACGCCGTCGGAAGTGATCGTGGACATCGGCTACAAGTCCGAGGGCATCATCCCGCTCTCCGAGTTCACCGACTTCTCGGGCCAGGTCACGATCAAGCAGGGCGATCCGGTGGACGTTCTGCTCGAGCGGACCGAGGACCAGAACGGCTATGTCGTTCTATCCAAGGACAAAGCCGAGAAGATGAAGGTCTGGGACGAGGTCGAGAAGTCGTACCGCTCCGGCTCGACCGTCCGCGGCCGGGTCATCGACCGGATCAAGGGCGGCCTCGCGGTGGACATCGGCGTCAAGGCCTTCCTGCCCGGGTCCCTCGTGGACGTCAAGCCGGTCAAGAACCTCGAGTCACTTCGGGGTAAGGACCTCGACTTCAAGGTCATCTCGGTCGACAAGAAGCGCGGCAACATCGTCCTCTCGCGCAAGGCCGTGGTCGAAGTCGAGCAGGAGGCCCGCAAGAAGGAGACGCTCCAGCTTCTGGAAGAGGGTCGCGTTCTGCGCGGCACGGTCAAGAACCTGACCGACTACGGCGCGTTCGTGGACCTCGGCGGCCTCGACGGTCTCCTGCACGTGACCGACATGTCCTGGGGACGCGTCAACCACCCGTCGGACCTGGTCAAAGTCGGCGACGAGATCGAAGTCGTCGTCCTGAAGTTCGACCGTGAGACCGAGCGCGTCTCTCTCGGCACCAAGCAGCTGACGGAGGATCCGTGGGCGCACGTGCCGGAGAAGTATCCGGCGGGTTCCCGCGTCACCGGCCGCGTCACCAACGTCACCGACTACGGCGCCTTCGTCGAGCTCGAAGGAGGCGTCGAGGGGCTCGTTCACGTCTCCGAGATGTCGTGGTCGAAGAAGATCAAGAATCCCTCCAAGGTCGTTTCGCCGGGCGACACCGTCGAGGCGATCGTGTCGGACGTCAACCCGGAAGCGCGGCGCATCTCGCTGTCGCTGAAAGACACGCTTCCCGATCCGTGGGAGAGCGTGGCCACGAAGTACGCGGTCGGCAGCCGCGTCTCGGGCAAGGTTCGCAACCTGACCGACTTCGGCGCCTTCGTCGAGCTCGAGGAGGGCATCGACGGGCTCGTGCACGTCTCCGACATGTCCTGGACGCGCCGGGTCAAGCACCCCTCCGAGGTGCTCAAAAAGGGCGACGACGTCGAAGCCATCATCACTTCGATCGACCAGGACAACCGTCGCATTTCGCTCTCGATCAAGGAGTTCCAACCCAACGACTGGCAGACCTTCAAGGACAAGCATCAGCCCGGCGACGTCGTGGACGGTGTCGTCACGCGCGTGGCCGACTTCGGCGTCTTCGTGCAGATCGAAGGCATGGTCGAGGGGCTGATGCATGTCTCAGAGACGCCCCTCTCCCGCGGTGCCAAGCCCCAGGAGCACTACAAGGAAGGCGATCCCATCCGCGCCCGGATCCTTCGGATCGAGGACGCCGAGATGAAGGTCGGCCTTTCGGGAATCGGCGTGGACGAGCCCGCAACGGCCGCTCCGAAGGCGGAGGCCGCCGAGGAAGCTCCGGCCGCCGCACCGGCGGAGGCGGCTCCCGCCGAGCCTGAACCGGCTCCGAAGAAGAAGAGGACCCGCAAGAAAGCAGACGAGGCCGCTCAGGAGTAGCGCGGCCTTGCGGAGGCGCGCCGCGTCGGCTCGCCAGGAGTGCACGGCAGATGACGAAGGCCGAACTGATCGAGCGCGTGGCGGTGGCGACGGACGTGACCAAGAAACAGGCCGAGGCGATCGTGGACACGGTCTTCGAAGCCATCGTGCGCTCCCTGAAGGAAGGCCAGAAGATCGAGCTTCGGGGCTTCGGCTCCTTCCGCCTGCGGGAGCGGGGAGCCCGCATGGGCCGGAATCCCAAGACGGGCGTGAAGGTCTCCGTGCCCGCCAAGAAGATCCCCTATTTCAAGCCGGGCAAGGAGCTGAAGGAACTGATCAACCGGTAATGCCGGACGTTCTGTTCGCCCCCTGGCGCTACGAGTACCTCGTGTCGGAGAAAGGCGGAGCGTGCATCTTCTGCGAGGCCGCGGCCTCGCGCGACGACGCGGCGTCCCTCGTGGTCGCTCGCGGAAAGCGGGTGTTCGTGGTGCTCAACCGGTATCCCTACACCAACGGCCACGTCATGGTCGCGCCCTACACGCATGAGGGGTGGCTCTCGGACTCCGCGTCCGAGACGCTGCACGAGCTGATCGACACCGTTGCCTTTGCGCAGAAGATCCTGGTCTCCGCGTACCACACCGACGGTCTGAACGTCGGCATCAACTTCGGATCGGCGGCGGGCGCGGGGGTCCTGGGCCATTACCACGTGCACGTCGTGCCTCGCTGGGCGGGGGACACCAACTTCATGACGGTGGCCGCCGACACGCGCGTGGTGCCCGAGGATCTGGAGACCACCCGTCGGCGGCTGGTGCCGCTGTTCGCGGAGATCGCCGCGTGAGCGCCGAAGCCACGGCCGTCTCGGTGTCCCGGCCGCCGCTGGCCGCCGCCGCCCTGGCGTGGGTATTCCCGGGGCTGGGTCACTTCTACCTCGGGCGGCGCAGGCTCGGGATCGCGTTCGCCGCGATCGTCACGGCGACCTTCCTCCTGGGCATCCTGTTTCAGGGCCGGCTCTACTCGATCGAGCCCGGTCAGCCTCTGACGATCCTCGCGACCTTCGCCGTGTACGGCGCGGGCCTGCTGAACATCGTCGCGCGGATGATCTCCGAGAACGCGGGCGGGACGATTCTTTCGCCCACGTACGAATACGGCTGCGCGTTTCTCCTGACGGCCGGGCTGATGAACCTGTTGCTCGTGCTCGACGCCTGGGACATCGCGAGCGGGACCAAGCCGTGATCGTCCTTTTCCCGGTCGACCATTTCCTGATCATGACGCTGTACGCATTTCTGGCGTCCGCCTTCTTCGCGCTGCTCTGGAGACGGGAGCGCCGCGAGAGGTGGAAGCTGTTCGCGACGCTGATGGTCTCGCTCGTGCTCGGCGGCCTCGCGGTGGCGTGGCTGATGTATCCGTTTCCGAAGTAGGGTCGATCGTCGACGATTGATGCCGTGAACCTCCTGATCTCGGCGGGCGAGGCGTCGGGCGACCTCCACGGCGCGCGGCTCCTCTCGGCCCTGCGGGCCGCCCGTCCGGATCTGTCGGCCTTCGGGATGGGAGGAGCCCGCCTCGAGAGCGCGGGTCTCGAGCGCATCGCGAAGTCGGAGAGCGTTGCCGTCGTCGGGTTCTCGGAGGTGTTCGAGAAACTCCCGCAGCTCGCCCGCGCCCTCCGGACGCTCTCGACCGAGGCCCGGCGCCGGAGACCCGACGCGGCCGTCCTCATCGATTTTCCCGACTTTCACGGACTCCTCTCGAAGCGTCTCCGGCGTGACCGCGTCCCGATCGTGTATTACGTGAGTCCGCAGGTCTGGGCGTGGAGGCCCTGGCGAGCGCGGCGGATCGCCGAGCGGGCGCGCCGGATCATCACGCTCTTTCCGTTCGAGGCCGAGATCTATCGCCGCCTGGGTGCCGACGCCGTGTGCGCCGGGCACCCGCTGGTGGAAGACGTTCGGGAGGGACTGGCCGCTCCCGCTCCGCTCCCTCCCAAAACGCGGCGGAGGCTCGTGCTGCTGCCGGGCAGCCGCAGCGCGGAGATCGAGCGGCACTGGGAGATCCTTTCGGAGGCCGCCGCCCGCATCGCGCGCCGGATGGACCTCGACGTCGTCGCCGTGCGAGCGCCGTGGCTTCCCGAGAAACTCTACGCCGGGGCGTCGGAGCGCGGGATCACGCTGGTGTCGACCGGTCTGCACCCGCTGCTCGCCTCGGCGGACCTGGCGTTCGTGACGTCGGGAACGGCGACGCTCGAAGCGGCGCTGTGCGGGTCGCCGATGGTGGTGGTCTACCGGACCTCTCGCGTGAGCCACCAAATCGCCAGGTCGCTGATCACGGTGCGCTGGATCTCGCTCGTCAACATCGTCGCCGGCGAGGAGATCGTGCCCGAGCTGATCCAGAGCGACTGTACGGTCGAGCGGCTCGAGAGGGAAGGCGAGAGTCTCCTCTCTTCGCCGTCGCGTCTGGACGCGATGAAGGCTGGCCTCGCCCGCGTTGCGGCGGAGCTCGGACCTCCAGGAGCGAGTGCCCGCGCGGCGGACTACGTCCTGTCGGCCATCAAGCCGCCGTTGCGGATGACGAGCGACGTGTACCGGGTGGCGCGATGAAGACGCTGCCGCGGCTGCTGCGTTACTTCGGACGCTACAAGGTCCGGGCCATCCTCGCGCTGGTGGCCATGGCGATCGTGTCGTTTGCCACGGTGGCGCTGCTGTTTCTCCTGAAGAAGGTCATCGACGACGTTCTCGGCGCCGGCGCGGCGAGCGCTCTTCCCGGCGTCGGCGCCGCGGCGGCCTCCGAGCGGATGGCCCCGCTTCTGCGGTGGCTGGAGACGGCGTATGCCGCCACTCGCCGGGCCGCGGCTTCCGCGGGGTTCGACCCGCGCTACGCGGTACCGCTGCTGCTCCTGGCGGCGCTCCTCGTCAAGAACGTTTTCGCGTACGTCTCGGAGTTTGCTCTCAACTCGATCGGCCTCGCGATGGTGCGGGACCTGCGCGCCGACGCCTACCGCTCCCTTCTGGACCAGTCCACGCGGTACTCGACGGATCGCTCGTCGGGCGATCTCATGACGCGCCTGCTGTCCGATGCCGAGCAGATCCAGTCGGCCTTCGGATCGCGCATGGCCGACTTCGTCCAGGGGCTCCTGACGATGGCCTTCGTCCTGCTCTACGTCTTCTCGCTGCACTTCAAGCTGGCCGTGGCGGTCCTCGTGGTGGCGCCCGTGCTCGTGGTCCCGATCGTCGGCAACTTTCGCAAGCTGCGCCGCACGGGCCTTTCGGCGCGCGAGCGGATCGGCGAGATGGGCGCGATCCTCGGGGAAACCCTGCGGGGCCACCGGCTGATCAAGACGTACGCCATGGAGGACTTCGAGGCCGAGCGCTTCGGCCAGGCCAACCGGAGGTATTTTTCGGCGAGCCGGCTTTCGATCCGGCTGCAGGCCCTCAATCCTCCGCTGATGGAGATCCTGACGGGCGTGGGACTGGCGCTGATCTTCATCTACGCGGCGGGCCAGATCCGGAACGGACAACTGACCGTCGGAGGCCTGCTCTCATTCCTGGCGGCGATCATGATGCTCTACAAGCCGTTGAAGGACGTCACGCGCACGAACATCGTGCTGCAGGTGGCGCTGGCTTCGGCCGACCGCCTCTTCGAGATCGTCGACGCGCCCAACGAGATCGTGGAAAAGCCCGACGCGGCGGAGCTCCCACGCTTCGCCTCGACGGTCGTCTACGAACAGGTCTGGTTCTCCTACGGCGGCGAGCCCGTCCTGTGCGACGTCGGCATCGTGCTGCGCCGAGGAGAGACCGTCGCGCTCGTCGGTCCCTCGGGCGCCGGGAAGACCACGCTGGTCAATCTCCTGCCCCGGCTCTACGACCCGACGTCGGGCCGGATCACGTTCGACGGCATGGATCTTCGCGACGCGACGCTCAAGTCGCTGCGGCGCCAGATCGGTCTCGTAACACAGGAGACGATCCTCTTCGATACCACGGTTGGCGAGAACATCGCCTACGGCGAGAAAACGCCGGACGCCGCGAGAATCCGAGCGGCGGCACAGGCGGCGTGCGCCGACGAGTTCATCGAGAAGCTGCCGCAGGGCTACGAAACGCCGGTGGGGGAGGGAGCGGGGCGGCTGTCGGGCGGCCAGCGGCAGCGCCTCGCGATCGCCCGGGCGATCTACAAGGACGCCCCGATCCTGATCCTGGACGAGGCCACCTCCCAGCTCGATACCGAGTCGGAGGCCGTGATCGGGCGGGCGCTTGCCAACCTGATGAAG
>Ga0075425_100000493_pt1 | contig 37294 bp, 30 predicted proteins | sample SoiMethybrSBSTD4_FD_75300 | JGI IMG/M metagenome (GOLD analysis project Ga0075425, IMG submission 75300) | Bulk soil microbial communities from a Populus tree surrounding site in Tennessee, USA - Soil MetaG P. TD hybrid SBSTD4 | ecosystem: Environmental > Terrestrial > Soil > Tree plantation... | reverse complement strand
TGACGGCGAGACGTAGATCGCCGCATGAGCGCTGCCGACACTCAAAGCCTGCCGGATCATCACGCCGGCTTTCGTCCACGCGTTCACGTCCTGCACCGTCGCCACGCGTACGACGATGGTACCGTCGGCAGTGAGCTGACGATATGCAAACCGAAACGCATCGGCGCTGCCCCAGATGTCGGCACCGGCGCCGCTGACGGTGAACGTGCCGCCTGACCCTGACGCGGTCCCGGCTTTGGCGACGGCGCCGATGTCGGTCGCCTGCCAGCCCGCAGGCAGCACACCCGTCGCCGCGGTCGACGCCGCGGTGACCGACACATGATCGAAGGCTGCCGTCGCCGCCTGGGTCGCACTGTGACTCGACACGACGAGCCCCACCTGCACGGTGGACGGCATCGTCAAGGTGATCGATCCGACGGTTTTCCACGCCGCGCCGTCGCTCGAGGTCGACGCCGTCACCGCGGTACCGACCCGCACCAGGCGAACCCAGGTCGGCGCTGTGCCCGCCACTGCAACGTTCGCCGTGAGCCCGCCCGCTGTTTTCCGGTACTGGAACGACAGGCCTTTGCCCGGCGAGACGATCATCGCAGCGTTCGCCGCGCCGGCCGCGACACCGTCGCGAATCATCACGCCGACCTTGGTCCAGGCCTCCACGTTCCCGACCGAGGCGACCCGCGCGACGATCGTGCCGTCGCCGGTGAGTGGCTGCCGCGCGAAGTGAAACGCGTCGGCCGCGCCCCACACGTCGGCGCCGGACCCTTTCAGCGTGAACGCGCCGCCCGAGTAGGTCGTTTTGCCGGCAATGGCGACGCTGCCAACATCCTGAGCGGTCCACGGCGAAGGCGGCTGCGTTGACGACGACACACCGGTGCCGCGCAGCGCGATCGACAGCGCACCATTGGCGGCGTTGCTCTGCAGCGAGATCGTCGCGACGCGGGTGCCGGTCGCCGTCGGCTCGAAGAGCGTGTCGGCCGTGCAGCTGGTCCCTGCGGGCAATGTGCCGGCGCAGGTGTAGCTCAGTTGCGGATAGTCGCGGGCGTGGCTGCCGGCAATGGCGATCGAATAAATCGTCAGCGGCGCCGTGCCGGTGTTCGTGAACGTGATGCGCTTCAGCGACGTCGGCGTGTTGAGCAGCTGCGATCCGAAATCGACGGCGGTGAGGCTCGCCGCCACCGACGGCGTGCCGGCGCCGTTGACGTCGATCGAGTACATGCCGCGGCCGTGCGTGGCGGCGACCAGCGTCGTGCCCATCCAGAACAGCTCGTCGACGGCGACGTTCGCCGGACCGCTCTGCGGCACGTGCCACGAGGTGCCGCCGTCGTGGCTCGTGAACACGCCAACCTCCGACGCCACGTACAGCGTGCCGGGATCCTGCGCGTCGATCTCGAGGTCGTTGATCGGGACGTTGGGCAGGCCGGTCGTCTCGCCGCCGGTGGCATCGCTCCAGGTCGCGCCGCCGTCGGTCGTCTTGATCAGGTTCTGCGATCCGAACCCGCCGGTGGTGACGTAGACGACGTTCGGATCGAAGGCGCTGACCGTGATCCGGGTGACGAAGTTGCCGAGCGTCGGCGCCTGCACCGCCTTGAACACCGGCGCCGCCGCCGTCGCGTTGGTCGACTTGTACACGTTGCCGTAGTCCAGGCCGATCCAGACGATGTCGGATGCCGCCGGCGCCACGGCGATCGCGCTGACGTGGTTCGACGTCGCCGATCCGAAGATCGATTTCCACGACGGCGTCGTGCTCTTGACGTTGCCGGTCACCCACAGCCGCGCGCCGCCGGCATACATCCGGTTGGCGTTGTTGGGATCGAGGATGAACGGCGCGATGAAGTTCGACGCCTGCCCCGCATCAGCGATTCCGCCGCCGATCGCAGTCCAGCTCCCGCCGCCGGTCTGGCTGCGATAGAGCTGCAGGTAGATCGTCTCGGAGTAGAAGTAGTTCGAATCGGTCGGATCGACGGCGACGAAGCCGCCGTCGCCGGCCATCGCCGCCGACCACGATGCGCCGGACTGCGGCTGGCGCACCACGGTGCCGTTGTCCTGTGTGCCGCCGACGATCACCCCCGTCGTCGCACTGCCGGCGCCGCCATAGAACTGCGTCACGCCGAGGCTGTTGTTGAGCGCCCTGTAGCCGGTCTGCGCCACGGTGCGGATGTTCGATGCCTTGTAGACGCCGCCGTCGTTGCCGATGAACACGCTTCGATACGTCGCATCGTCGTAGCGCGGGTCTTCGACGATCGCGTGATGATCGACGTGGATGCCGTCGTTGATCAGCGTCCACGTCGCGCCGCCGTCGACGCTGGCGCGCAGGTAGACACCGCCGACGATGACGTGGTTGCTGTCCTTCGGGTTCACCCACAGCGCGGCGTCGTACCAGCCCTGGCCGTTGTCGAGCAGCGGCGTCGACGAGACCCGGGTGAAGTTGGCGCCGCCGTTCGAACTGCGATACAGCGTGCCGCCGTTGTAGTCGACGAGCGCATACACGGTGTCGGGCTGTGTCCTGGCGTAGGCGACCTCGACGCGTCCCGACGAAACCGGCAGGCCGCTGGCGCGCTGCCAGGTGGCGCCACCATCCCACGAGTACATCGCCACGCCGTATCCGGCGGTCATCGCCTTCAGCGCATCGCCCGGACTGAAGTCGACGTCCTGCGGCGTGATGCCGGTGTTGATGAAGGTGAAAGCCGATCCGCCGTTGACGCTGCGCCACATGCCGGTGTTGGTGGCGGCGAGGAGCGCGCCGCCGGTTGGCGCGATCGCGATCCGGTTCACCGCCGTCGACTGGCGCGCGCTGCCGGCCAGCTGCGTCCACGTCGTGCCGCCGTCGACGCTCTTGAAGATCCCGGCGCCGCGAATCGCGTCGGCATTGCCGTAGCCCTCGCCGGTGCCGGCGTACATCACCAGCGGATTCGCCGGATCGAACACGATCGTCGAGACCGAGAGCGACGCCATGAAGTCGTTGACCGGCGTCCAGCTGCTGCCGCCGCTGGTCGTCTTCCAGATCCCGCCGCCGACGCTGCCGGCGAACATCGTTGACGGGTTCGTCTTGCTGATCGCGATGGCGCGGATGCGGCCGCCGACGTTGCCCGGCCCGAGCCAGCGCCACTTGTCCGGCGTCATCGGCGCGGGCCCGATCGTTGTCGCCGGCGCCGCGGCGGAAAACATGTCGGTGGACACTTGCGGCGCGGCGGCGGACTCGACGCCTTCGAGCGCCGACCAAATGCGCAAGCGATCGACGTGCGCCTTGGCGCGGCCGTACGCGTCAGGTGGAATGTGCCCGCGGCCGTCACGCAGCTTCATCACCTGGAAGTGCAGCGCATCGGCCCCGTAGGTTTCGCCGCGATCCTCACCCTTTTCGGTTTCCGAGAGCAGATGCGGACGGATCACCAGCGAGGCATCGAGCATCGCGACGACGACGCTCAGCAATACGATAATGATCAGCTTTGAGTGTAGACGGAGGGTAGACCCGCCCCGCATTCGTCGCGGGCCGGAGCAAGACCCGCGCCGTGACGCTCAGCGCCGCTCGAGCTCGTACATATCGAGCGCCGCGGTGAGCGCCATTGCGCCGCCGCGGTCGTCGGCTCCCGTGATCGCGGGGCGATCGAAGTAATACCGCTTGGTCGGTCCAGCTCCAGTGCCCGCGCAGACGTCGATGACCGTCCCGTCCGCCGCGACGTGTGCGGCGAGCGCACGCCATGAACGCTTCACGGTGTCCTGATACGAAGAGTCGAGCCATCCTCGTCGCAGGCCGCGCGACATCGCGCTCGAAAGCATCGCCGTCGCCGTCTCTTCGCGATACGCGCCCGCCTCGTCGATGACCTGCCGCCACGCGCCGTCGGGCGACTGCTGGGTTCGAATCCCAGCCATTTGCCTTCGATAAATGTCGAGCAACTGACCGCGCCGCGCGTGATTCGTCGGAAGCCGCGACAGGGTCTCGACGAGGCCAAACGCTGCGAAGCCGTTGCCGCGGCCCCACGCCGCCGGACCATCGATCGCGTGGTTGAACAGCCCATCCGGCCGCTGCAGCTTCGCCGCGTACGCGATCAGCAGATTCGCCGCACGTTCGAGATCGCCTTCGTGGCCAGCGCGGGCGCCCGATCGGGCGAGCACCGACGTTGCCATGAACATGTCGTCGGTCCAGCCCTGTCCGTACTCGGGCGTCGCGGCGGCCTTCTCCCGGGATGCGGCGGCGACGCCTTCGTCGAACAGCGCCGGCGCCGTGTCCTCGAACGCCATCGCTCCTGCTACCGACGTCAGCTGAATCCGGCCGGCGGCGGGGAACAGTTGTTTCTCGCCGGAGATCCAGGGCTTCATCTGTTCGAGCACCCTGGTGCGCAGTGCCTCGTCCTTGTCGATCGCGGCGACGCGCAGCGCGCCGATCCACGAGAGCGCCGGAATGTAGCTGATGCCCGGCGCTTCGGGGTAGCGCCGTGCGAGCAGCCGCGCCATCGCCAGCGGCTCCCGGCCGACGCGCTGGTTGAGCGCGCGGTGCAGGGCCGACATGTCTCGCGGCTGCGACAGCAGCTTCTCGAACGCGGTTGCGGCGTTCTCGACCGCGATCGATTCCACCGGCGCATCGATCTGCAGCGCGACGCTGCCGATGGTCACCACGAGATCCGGCGCCTGGAACGTCGTCCATCGCGCCAGCGACTGCTTGTCCGCATCGTCGAAGTGCGCGAGCGGCAGCGCGCTCAGGGTCCAGCGCGAGCGGACGGCGCGCGGCGCGCGCGTTTTGAACCAGCGGACCAGGTCGATCGCGGCCGCCGGATCCCCGCTCGGGGCGCCGATCAGGACGACGCGCCGCTTCGCGTCCGCGGCATCGAACGCCCCCGGGTTCTCAATTGTGGCAATCGGCTTCTCGTCCCGCGTGACGCCCGCCGCTGCAACGATGCGCGGCTCGCCGGCAAGCGCCGCGACATCGCGGAGGGCGTCCGCGGCGGCTTGCGCCGCCGCGACGCGGGTCAGGCGGGTCAGGCAGGTCGGAATGGCGACGAGCGCCGTGACGACAACGACCGTGGTCCAAAGCAGACGCCGAATACGAATCATCCGATCCTCCGACCTGCCCGACCCGCCAGACCTGCCCGGCCTATATCCGCGGCAGCGCAGCCTGCCGAGTCAGATGATCGAACCACATGTTTGCCATCTTCTCCTGGACCGTGTTCTGCCGGAGGCGTGCGGCGAGGTTCGGGAAATCGACGCGGTCCATCTCCTGATCCTGGTTGAAGCAGGAGAAGATGATCGTTTCCTTGCCGGTCTGCGGATCGACGTGCTTTTGCAGGCACTGCGCGCAGACTTCCTTCATCATGCACTGCATCGGCGAGTTGATGCTGGCGATGCTGACATGGTCCGGCTTGAGGTAGGGCGCCAGGACGCCGTGGCGCGCCGCCTTCACCGCCGCCATCATCCGGTCCGATCCGATCGCGATGATCCGATCGACCGTCGGCAGCGGCACCAGCGGCGTGCCGAGTTCGCCGTTGTGGTACGCGAGCATCGCCTGGACGATGTTGCCGCGGAAATGCGCGTCCTGCGGCCGGCCCGGTGCGATCGGCGCACCCATATCCGTGCTCCAGATCACTTGATCGGTGGCCGCCTCGATCTCCTCGCGCTTGAAGAGATCCTCGCCGCGCTTGTAGCCGGCGAAATAAATCACATGATTGCCGTGCTCGCGCATCGCCTTCGCGATCGAGAAGAGGACCGCGTTGCCGAGGCCGCCGCCGAGCAACAGCACGTTCCTGCCATCGGGGATCTCGGTTGGCGCGCCGGTCGGGCCCATGACGATCACCGGTTCGCCTTTGCGCAAGTAGGCGACGAGCCGGCTCGAGACGCCGAGCTCGAGCGCGATCAGCGACAGCAGCCCGCGATCCTTGTCGACCCATGCGCCGGTCAACGCGATGCCTTCCATCAACAACGGCACGCCGTCGACCCGCGGCGCCAGCGATTCGAAGTTCTGCAGCCGGTAGAACTGCCCCGGGTGGAAGTGCCGCGCCGCGGCCGGCGCCTTGACGATCACCTCGACGATGGTCGCCGTCAGCCGCACGACATCCTCGACCCGCGCGACCAGATCCTCGTCCAGCCGCGCACACAGCGAGCGCCACGCTGTGTCGCGCTGCGCCTGCTTCGACGGATCGAGCGCCGCCAGGTCGGCGGCGAACAACTTCAACACCTCGCGGTAACCGTCCTTCGCCGACGCCATCGCCTTGACGACGTTGCCGGCGTAGCGCGGGTGATTGTCGCCGTAATAGCTGACGAATCTTCCGCTACCGTCATAGGACGTGAAGAAGCCGGACGAGTCCGGCGTCAGGTGAAAGCTCCCGTCGCCGTTGGTCGCGATCGCGTGCGGTTGAAAAAACTTCTTCTTCGCATCGAGCTGAAAGGTGCCGCGGCACTCGTTCTCGTAGGTGATGTTCGGCGTCGTGCCGGCCGCGACGAGACAGGTCCGCGCCGGCAGGGTCATCGCCTCGTCCTGCTCTCCCTGCCCTCGCCCTTCCCGCTTGAAGACCATCGCGCTCAACGCGCCGCGGCCATCCGGGACCGCTTCGACCGGGTTGAGGTTTTCCGCGAAGACGACTCCTTCTTCGAGCGCCTTGATCACTTCCTCGTGGTTCAACCGGTACGCCGGTGAATCGACCATTCGCTTGCGGTAGGCGATCGTGACGCCGCCCCACCCGCGGAGCAGCGGCACGAAGTCCGGCGGCTCGTCGGCGTCGGCGGCGCGCGCGCGCGCCGCGCGGACGGCGCGTCCGTGCTGCAGGTACTCGTCGAGCAGTTCCTGCTCTTCGGCATCGTACATGCCGCGCACGCGCGGCTCACCGAGTTCCGCGCACAGCGCCTCATACTGCCGCAGCGTCTTCTCGACCTGCACCGGGTAGTAGGCCATCAGCTCGGTCGCGGTGTCGATCGCGGTGAGGCCGCCGCCGATCACAATCGCCGGCAGCCGTGCCTGCAGGTTCGGCAGCGCCTCGCGCTTGAAGGCGCCGGTCAGCTGCAGCGCCATCAGGAAATCGCTCGCCTTGCGGATGCCGCGAATCAGATTGTTCTTCATGTCGATGATCGTCGGCTTGCCGGCGCCGGCCGCGATCGCGACATGGTCGAACCCGTACGCCCACGCGTCCTCGATCGGCACGGTGCCGCCGAAGCGGACGCCGCCGTACATGCGCAGGCCGCGACGCCGCGCCAGCGTCAGGTGCAGCAGCGTGAGAAAGTTCTTGTCCCACCTCACGGTGATGCCGTACTCCGACACGCCGCCAAATCCCTCGAGCACGCGATCGTCGAGCTCGCGATAGATCTCGCTCCACTCACGCACCGGCTCCGGCGGCGTGGTGTCGGATCCGGTCAACGGCTCCGGCAGCGGTTCGATCTTCAAGGCGTCGATGCCGACGACGCCGAAGCCTTCGTTGACCAGGTAATGCGCCAGGGTGTAGCCCGCCGGCCCGAGGCCGACGACGAGCACGTTCTTGCCGTTGTAAGGCAGCGCATAGGGTCGACGGACGTTCAGCGGGTTCCAGCGCGTCAGCAGTCCGTAAATCTCGACGCCCCACGGCAGCGCGAGCACGTCGGTGAGCACGCCGGTCTCGATTTGCGGAATGTTGACCGGCTCCTGCTTCTGGTAGATGCACGACTTCATGCAGTCGTTGCAGATGCGGTGGCCGGTGCCCGGGCACATCGGGTTGTCGATCGCGACCAGCGCCAGCGCGCCGATCGCATCGCCGCCTTTGCGCAGCGTGTGCATCTCGGAGATCTTCTCGCCGAGGGGACAGCCGGCGAGCTCGATCCCGAGCGGGTTGACGGTGACCTTGCCGTCCTTGTCGTGCAGCCCTTTCGAGCAGGAGTCCTTGTCGCGCTCGTGGCACAACACGCAGTAGTGGATCTCGCTCAAGACCTCGCGCGGGTTCATGCGCGGGTCGGTGAGCGTGAACCCGTCGCGGCGCCGCAGCCGCCAGTCGGGACCGATCATCGCCTCCGGCAGCGCGGGATCCGGGCGCTGCACGTCGACGAGGTGAAACGCCTCGACGTTCTCGGGGAACCGAAAGATCACCCAGCTGCGGTACGCCGGATCGTGGACGCGCGCGGCGCACCATCGCTTCAGTGCTTCGCTGTTCCCGGTCGGGGCTGGGGACTGGGGGCTCGCTGTCTTCTCTCGATCGAGAAGTTGGCAGCCGGCCTTCGCGACGGCCAGTTCGCGGTCGGTCGTGCCGGCCGTGCCGATCATCGCCTCGACGATCGCATCGTCCTCCGGTGTCGAAACGACGTGCGCGCCACCCTTGAGCAGCGGCAGCGCACGCCGCCGGACGAAATCGACCTTGAACCGAAACAGCGCGTCCTGCTCCTCGGTGGCGCGGACGATCGCGGTCCGCGGACGGTCGACGTCGAACAGCCGCGCGATGAACCGGCTCACGTGCGGCGCCATTGCGATAAGGAGATTAGAAAGAGCAATCGGCGGCCTCGGCGCGTCGGGATCTCGGCGATAGGTGTCCCACTCGCGCCACAGTGCCGGATTGTCGGCATTCACCTGTTCGCAGAATCGCTCGTACAACGACGAAAGTCGTTCCGGATCATGCAGATCCGTATATGAGTACCCGGGTATGCCAAGGGCAGACATCGTGACGGTCATAGGATCCGAACGAAGGTACTAGGGAATTCCGAAGTGAGTCAAACGTGGCATTGCCGTTGCGATCGCTTTGCACGGCCTGTCGGCCACGCTTCCAGGCGTTGGATAACTGAACAGTTCACTGTGTAAGTGACACTCGTTCGTGAGGCCAACACAATGCTCGCAAACAAATTCGTCGTCGCCGGCGCATTTCTCGCCGCTACGATCTCTATCGGCGCTTGCGGCGGCGACAACAAGGCTGCCACCCCGATGCAGCCGTCGCCGACCGCGACCGCTAATCCATCAGCGTCGAGCACCGGCGCGGTGATCGCCGGAACTGTCGTCGGGTTCAGCGGCGCGCCGTCTGCCGCGTTCAGCACGCGCGCCACCGGCCTCACCGTAACGGTCAGCGGATCCAACCTGTCGTCCGCAGTCGACGATTCCGGTCATTTCGAGCTGCACGGCGTTCCCGGCGGACATGTCGAACTCCATTTCTCGGGACGCAGCACCGACGCGCGCCTGTCGCTCGACGACGTCGCCGATCATGATGCGATCGAGATCGTCGTCCGCGTCGACGGCAGCACCGTGGAGATCGAGGACAACCATCGCCAGGGCGCCGACAACCGAATGGAGATCGAAGGCACGGTCGCTGAGGTGAATGCGACCGCCGGCACGCTGCGCGTCCGGAACGACGTCGTGACGGTGCCGGCGACGGCGACTATTCGTCACGGCTCCACGATGATGAAGCTGTCCGACATCGTCGTTGGCGATCGAGTTCATGTCAAAGGCATGAAGACCGGCGCGACGACGGTCGCCAGCGAAATCGACGTCCAGAACGAGCACGGCGGCAATCCGGGGCCGAATCCGGGACCGGGCGACGGCGACGACGAGCACGAAAACGGCCGCGTCGAACTGACCGGCTCGGTGGCGGCCCGCAGCGGCACGTGTCCGTCGCTGACGTTCACGGTTGGCACCACCTCGGTGTCGACGAGCAACAGCACCGAGTTCAAGGACGTATCGTGCGCGGCGCTCAAGAACGGCGACCGCGTGGAAGTGAAGGGCTCGCGGCAGTCGCCGGCGGCGGTCGTGAACGCGACGCGCGTCGAGAAGAAGTAACTCCCCCGAACGAGCCGGGCCCGCCGGGGCCCGGCTTCCTCTCCTCCTCACCCCGCGCTCGCCCTGCCGCCCGTTGGTTGTGCGCTAGAATGAGCGTGGCTTTGCGGATTACCTTGAACGGCGAGCCGTACGATCTCGCCGCTCCCCTCACGGTGCACGAACTTCTGGCGCAGCTGCAGATCGACGCCCGGCGCGTCGCTGTCGAGCACAACCTGACGGTCGTCAAGCGCGAGGCGTTCGACCGCACCATGGTGAACGACGGTGACGAGGTCGAGATCGTCAACTTCGTCGGCGGCGGACGGAATTAGGAATTTGGAATTTGGAATCTGGAATCTGGAATTCGGACCATGGACGCTTTGAAGATTGCCGATAAGACGTTCGCGTCCCGGCTGATCGTCGGCACTGGCAAGTACTCGTCGCCGTCGGTGATGGTGCGGGCGCACGAGGCATCAGGCGCTGAGATGATCACCGTGGCCGTGCGCCGGGTGAACATCTCCGACCGCAGCAAGGAGTCGCTGCTCGACTACATTGACACGGCGAAGTACTTCCTGCTGCCGAATACGGCCGGCTGCTACACGGCCGAGGAAGCCGTGCGAACCGCTCGGCTCGGCCGTGAGGCGGGGCTCTCGAACTGGGTGAAGCTCGAAGTGATCGGCGACGAGAAGACACTCTTCCCCGACAACGAGCAGCTCGTCGACGCGACGCGCGTCCTGGTCCGTGAAGGGTTCGTCGTGCTGCCGTATACCACCGACGATCCGGTGGTGTGCCGCAAGCTCGAGGACGCCGGCGCCGCCGCGATCATGCCGCTCGGCGCGCCCATTGGATCGGGGCTCGGCATCCAGAACGTCAACAACCTGCGCATCATCCGCGAGTTCGCGCGCGTGCCCCTGGTGGTCGACGCCGGCGTCGGCACCGCGTCGGATGCCGCGCTGGCCATGGAGCTCGGGGCCGACGCCGTACTGATGAATACAGCCATTGCCGGCGCCCAGGATCCGGTCGCGATGGCCGAAGCGATGAAGCTCGCCGTCCGCGCCGGCCGGCTCGCCTACCTGTCGGGGCGCATTCCGCGCAAGCTGTACGCGAGCGCGAGCAGTCCGGTCGAAGGCCTGGTCGGCCGGTAACCGCGAGGCGACCGATCGCGCATCTCGTCTTCGGCGCGATCGTGATGGCGGCGGTCGCGTGGTACGGCCGCGGCCACGTCGTTCGTCCGATTCGCCTCTTCGGCGCGATCGCGCTTGGCGGTGTCGCCGCCGCACTCGCCGCCTTTGCCGGCGCTGCCGTTCCGCGACAGGGGCTCGCGATGAGCGCGGCGCTGGCGCTGGCGTTTTCCGTCAACCGCAGACCCCTGCGCAAACCTCGCCGGCCACTCGTCCGCCGGTTCGCCTGGATCGCCGCGGCGGCGACGATGCTGGCGGCGCTACCAACCGATGTGCCGCGGTGGGGCGGTACAGACGCCGAGGTCTACACCACGGTCGATCTCCTCGTCACATTGATTGTGTTCCTGCTGGTGATCGCGATCCTGATTCGGATCGCGCGCGGCATCGCCGCCGATCGCGACGATCGGCTGCTCATCGGCGCATTCGGCGGCAGCCTCGTGTTCGCGGCGTTGTGGATCGACGCGCTGCCGATTCATTCCGCCGCCTGGAACTACCCGTGGTGGGTGCTGCTCGGCGCCGCGCACGCGCGAGCGTACGGCAACATGCGCCGACCCTGACGGGCACCCTGAACGCTCTTCAGGGCTGCCCGCGGAACGTGTGGCAGGCCTGAAGCCTGCGCTACGTGAGGCCGCGTAGTCGCCGTTACTCGAGAAGAAATCGCAGCGCGACTTCGAGGCGGCGTGCCCACGCGGCTTCGTTGTGCCGCCCCGCCGGATCTTCAACGTAGCGGACCCGCGGCTTGCCGCGATGGCGGCCGCGGCGATCGACGCCGCCGTATTCGCCCCGCGTGCGCCGCGCCCGGCGATCGCGCGCGAACCCCTTGCGCGCCAGCAGGCGGCCAAGGCGCCGCGCGTCGCGCAGCGTGGCGCCGCCCTCGTGCAGGCCGACGTCGACGTACAAGCGCCCGGGCGGCGTGCGCGCGTCCTGCACGAAGTCGAGAATCGCGCCCTGGCCGAACCAGATCGACGGGCTCATCGCCGCGGCGCCGCCGAAGATCGACGGAAAGCGGAAATACGCGTACAGGCTGACGAGGCCGCCCATCGACGACCCGAGAATCGACGTTTCGTCGCGGCCGGCGCAGGTCCTGAACAGGCGATCGATCCGTGGCTTCAGCGTCGCCGTCACGAACTCGAGATAGCCGTCCGCCTCGCCGCCACCGTGCCGGCGATCGGGAAACGGGCTGTATTCGGCGAGCCGTGCCTCGCCCGCGTTGTGCACGCCGACGATGATCGCCTCGAGGCCGCCAGCCGCCAGCCGATCGACCGCGCCATCGAGATCCCACGTGCCGGCGAACGCCGTCGAGGGATCGGACAGGTTCTGGCCGTCCTGCATGTAGACGACGGGATAGCGCCGGCCGCTCGGGTACGACCACGGCAGGTAGATGTCGACCGGGCGGCGATTCCTGAGCTGCGGCGACCAGACGCGCTCGAGCGTGCGCTTCGTCATTCGAGTGGCCGGTCGGGCGCCGGTGCGGTCGCGAAGAAGTCGCGATAGAAGCGCGTCGTGTAGTCGGCGACGAGCGCGTCAACCCGCTGCGCGTCGGAGGAGGCGATGATCACACCGGCGTGGTGCTCCTTGCGAATCGTCTTCGCGATCTCGTGATCGGTGTAGCCGGACATGTCGGGCATTTCCTGGCGCGCCAGCGTGAGGACGATCGCCGAGAAGTCGTCGCGGCGTGGCGGCAGGACGTAGTCCTCGCCGCCGACTTCGATCTTCGCCCACTCGGCCCAGAGATTCACGCCGGTCGCCGCCTCGATCGTGTCGACGATGAACGCGCCGCCGACGCGCGCGGAGGTTTCGAGAAAAACAAATCCGGCGTCTGCGGCGGCATCCGATCTGCCCGACCTGCCTGACCCGCCCGGCGCAGCGAACCTCATGAACTCGGAGTGCGACACGCCGCGGTACAGCCCGAGCATGCTCTGCAGGCGCTGATTCAATTCGAGCAGCGGCGCGCCTTCGGGTGACGCGTCGGCCAGTCGTCGCGTCACGAACAGGCCGCCCTGGTGCGCGACCTCCATCGGCGGCCGTCCGTACTTGAATGGAACCGCAAACACGACCCTGCCGTTCCACACGATCGAATCGACATGGTAGACATCGCCGGCGACGAACTGCTCGAGCACCGTCTCCGATCGATTGTCGCCTGCGGCGTCGAGCGCGCGCCAGAGCTCGTCATGCGAGGCGACCTTCTTGATGCCAATCGCCGCGGCCGAGGAACGCGGCTTGAGGACCCACGGCGGCGGCACTCGCGCCGCCCACGCGTTCACCGCCTCGTCGTTGAACGTGGCGGTGAACGCGGGGACCGCAATCCCGGCGCCCTGCGCGGCGACGCGCATCGCCAGCTTGTCGCGGACACGGCTCGCCGTGGTGCGGCCGATGCCGGTGACCTGCAGGTGCTCGCGCAGCATCGCCGCCATCTCGACGTCGAAGTCGTCGAGCGCGGTTATTCGGTCGATGCGATGCCGCCGTGCGATCGCATCAACGCGACGCCGAATCCCGGCGTCGTCGGTGTCGCGAGCGATGGTGTGGATCTCGTCGATCGAGTCGCGCGGCCAGTCGGCGTTGCCGAGCGAGTCGGCGGTGAGCAGCAGCACCGTCGCACCCTGGCGCCGGGCTTCGCGCAGGAACGGATCGCCTTTGAAGTAGGTGGCAATGCACAGGATCGTCATATACTCGTCGCTCGGCCGAACGCTCGCCGATCGCTCGGCTGAAGCCTTCGCGCTACTTCAGAATGCATCGCGCATATCACCGTTGGTACTCCGGCCGCCTCGGCCGCGACATGGGCGTCGTCGTCTACGGGCACTGGGGTCCGCCGCTCATCATGTTTCCCACCAGCGGCGGCGACGAGTGGGAGTACGACCGCCAGGGGATGATCGGCGCGATCGCGGAGTCCATCGACGGCGGCCGCGTCAAAGCCTTCTGCGTCAACGTCAACCATGGCGATTCGTTTGCGAACCACGGTGCACATCCGCTGCATCGCAGCTGGATGCAGCGGCAGTACGACGCCTACATCCGTCACGAGGTGATCCCGTTGGTCCGCGACAGCTGCCGGTCGCACGATATCGGCGTATGGACGATGGGGGCGTCGCTCGGCGGGTATCACGCGGCCAATACGCTCTTCAAATATCCCGACGTCGTCAAGCGCTGCTTCGCACTGTCCGGTGTCTACGACATGAAACGGTTCATGGACGGCGCCTACGACGACAACTTCTACTTCAACAACCCGGTCGATTACATGGCGAACGCGTCCGACCCGTGGCAACTCGGGCACCTGGCGTCGTGCGACATCCACCTCGTGACCGGCAGCGGGCCATGGGAGCGCAGCGACGAGGCGTACCGGATGTCGCACATCCTGGCGAGTCGCGGCATCCGCCACCACCTCGACGACTGGGGTCCACTCGGCGGCCACGACTGGCCCTACTGGAAACATCAGATGCGCGAATATCTTCGCTGACGCGCCTGTCAGAGACCGAAGTGGCTCAGGATGTACCGGCCACTTTGGATCACCTGCTTCTCATCAATCCACACGTCGCAGGCGCGGGTGAGGACGTCGATATGGGTGCGCGATTTCCATGGCGCGCCGGTCTGGCTGCCGTAGGGATCGCCGAAGGCGAGGTGGACGCCGGGTACTTTCTCGTCCTGCAGCAGCACGCCAATCATGTCGCGCAGGGCCAGGTTGGTGCCGAAGGCGAGCTCGCCGACGCGGTCGCTGTGCTCGTCGGTGTGGCAGTACGCCCAGAATTCCTGCTCGAGATCTTTTCGGATGCAGTGCGCGGCGCGCAGCCGGCCCTCGCTGATCTCCAGCGTGAGGGGCGTTGCGAGGAGGTCGCCGTACTTCGGTCCAAAGTAGTCGCCGGCGGTGCCGTCGCAGACAAAGACACCGTCGACGCTTTTCGGCGTCGTGAACACTTCACCCGCGGGCAGGTTCGACCAGTAGCGGCGGTTGATCAGCCCGCTGGTCTTCACCCATGTGTAATTCGGATCGAAGGTCGCCGTGAGCGCCGTGCCGCCAGGTGTCTGCACGCGCAGCTGCTCGGCAGTCGTCATCCGCTCGCACAGGCGCTGGCTCAGGCGGTCGACCAACCGGTAGTCGGCGCGCATGCCCTGCTGCATGATCTGCGGCGTGACGCCGACCATGTGCGCGTAGCGAATGCCGCGCCGTTCCACTACTGACACGATGGCCATGCGCGCGCCGAGCTCGCCCTGCTGCGGCTGAACGCAGAGGATCCCGGCATCGGCGTGCTCGAGCGCCGCGAGCACCTCCGCCGGCGCCGCTGTCATCGGTCGCTCCGCGACACGCTCGATCAGCACGCCGTTCCACGGCGCACCGAGCTCGTCGAGCGCGGCGGCAATCGTTGCCGCGACGTCGCCGCTCGCCTCGTCAGCGATCAACGCCACCCGTTCGTCAGGTTGAATCGCGAGGCAAACCTCGACGGCGTTGCGCGCGCCAGCCTCGAGGTCGGCGGACACCGTTCCAAACATCGCAGGACTCATCCGATCCATTGTACGTGCTCGTGGAGCGCGAAGGCTTCAGCCGAGCGGCCGACGGCGATCGCTCGCCTCAAGGCGTCGCGCTACACCGGCCGCTCGTCGACGGCAAACGCGGCGACCTGTCCTCCGCCGGAGGTGACGTTGGCCAGGCCGGTTGCACTCAGGCGCGTGAGAAACCCGGCGAGCCGGCCGCGGAAGACGTAGGGCGCGAAGTCGACCAGCATGTCGCGCATTGCGACCGTGCCGGCGTCGCAGATCGGAAAGACCTCCCGCCGAACGGCAATCTTTTCCTGCGCGACCCAGCCGCGTGCCCGCTCGGCGATTGCCCGCGCGATCGCCGCATCCCAATCCGCCTCGCTCGTCTCCCATCCAAGCGTGACGCCGGTGCCCCCGTACTCGTCGTTTGGCTTGATCACGAACCGCTCGCGATGCGCGCGCAAGTAGGGCACGAGGTCGACTGACGCGCCGTCGCGCACGACGCGCCGTTCCTCCACCAGCACGGTCCATGGTATGTGGCGGCGAATCATCGCCTGCTCATCGGCCGAGAACATCTGCGCGTGACGCTCGTCGGTGAGCACGGCGAAGAACGCTTTCTTGTGCGGGATTTTGCACCGCAGCGTGTTGGCGACGCAGACCGCACGCGCCGCGTAGGCATCGAGCAGTGCGCGGCAGTCGGGCTCACGCGCCAGGATGTCGTTGATCAGCACGCGGCGATAGACGAGATCGATCGCGACGCCATTGGCCACCAGCCGGTCGTGATCGAAGACGAGCTCGCGCGGGTCGCAGATGACCGTCGGCACGCCGGCGGCGACAAACGCGTCGCGCAGCAGCTCGAACTCGCTGTAGGTCGGCACCTCGCGCCAGTCGACGATCGCGATCTGCGGCGCCCGCGCGGTGCCGCCCCATTCGCGGTAGCTCGCGACCAGCGCCGCGAGCAGCGCCGCGACCGGGCGATACAAGCGCGCATCGATCCCGTCGCGGAACCGCTGCATCAACGGCAACTCGGCAAAGAGCGCCGCCAGCCCCTCGCTGTACGCCGGGCCCGCCGGCGACTCGGCGTTGTACTCCGCAAACTGCAATGACTCGGGCAGGATGAACGCGTCAGCCCGCGCCGCCGTGCTTGCCGTCTGGTATCCGGGCTCGATACGCGCCAGCCGGATTTCATCCTCGCTCAGCGCGAGATCGGCCAGCAGCGCCGGCTGCTCCATCGCCACGCGGGCAACCCGTTCGCCGAGCAGCCACAGCGTTTCGACGACGGTCTGCACCCGCGCTTCGTCGGCGGTGGTGAGAAAGAACGGACGGAGGAAGGGACACAACACCCGCTCTCCGAACCGCAGCCGCCGCTCGCGCTGCGCAGCGGTGATGCGTGCGCACAACGCGGTTGGATCCTCGCCGCGCAGCAGGTTGTTCCACGTGGTGATCGGGTCGGGCATCGAGCAATCAAGAATTACGAATTAAGAATTAAGAATTCGTACTTGCTTCGAAACACTGGGAAGATCAGGAGCATGTCAGACGTCTGGAGCCTTGCGACCGCGGATACGAATTCTTAATTCATAATTCCAAATTCTTAATTAGACCGGCGCGGCCGTCGACAGGCCGGTCATCTTTGCCCACTGCGGCCAGGAGTGCTGCGGCTGGCCGTGCAGCGCGCGATCGATCGCGAGCTCGGCCATCTTCTGGACGGCGATCTCGAAGTAGTGCGGCGTAATCCGGTCGCGCTCGAAGTCGGGCGCCGGGTTGAGGAAGTCGATCGCGTAGGGTATGCCGTCCTGGACGGCGAACTCGATCGTGTTCATCTCGTAGCCGAGCGCCAGGTTCAGCGTTCGCGCGTCGCGGACGATCCGCTCGCCGAGTTCGGCCGACAAATAGGCATGGTCGATGTTGTAGCGCCGCTGGTGCGGGTCGTAGGCGACCGGCATGATGTCGGTCTTGCCGAAGGTGAAGCAGCGCACGTACTGGTCGAAGTGGATGAACTGCTGCAGGGTCATGCAGTACGGCGCCGTCTGATCGTAGGCGCGGATCAGATCGTCGCGGTCGTTCACCTTGTAGACGTGCTTCCAGCCGCCACCGGAGTACGGCTTGAGGATTGCCGGCCGGCCGACGTAGTCGAGCAGCCCATCCCAGTCGATTGGGAAATCGAGATTGTGCAGCGACTCCGCGGTGAGATCGATGTCGGCCGGATACCCTTTCTGCGGCAGCACCACTGTCTTCGGGACCGCGACGCCGAGCTTCTGCGCGACCGAGTAGTTGAAGAACTTGTCGTCGGCTGTCCACCAGAACGGGTTGTTGATCACATAGGTGCCTTCGAGCACCGCGTGCTTCAGGTAGGCGCGGAAGTACTCCACCTCGTGCGAGATCCGGTCGACGATCACGTGGTAGCCCGACGGCTCGCCCATCTTCGTCCCGGCCAGCTTGATGAATTCGGCGGTGATCCCGTGCGGCTTGCCGAGCGTGTTGACGCGCTCGAGGAATGCCGGCGGAAACGCGTACTCGCGTCCGCACAATAACCCGACTTTCGCGCTCATACCTTGTAGGCCCGCGCCGACTGCTCCACCGATTCCCGCGTTTCCTCGACGATCGACTGCACCACGGCGCGCAAATCGCCGGTGTGCCGGTAGACATCGACCTGCCGCTCGGCACTGGTGCCGTCGGCCAGGATCTTCTTCACGTAATCCACCTCACGCCGGCTGTCCAGGTCGTCGACGACGTCGTCGACGAACGCGAGCAGTTCGACCGCGAGGTCGCGCATCGGCACCTCGCGCCGCTTGCCAAAGTCGATCAGCTTGCCGTCGATCCCCCAGCGCGCCGCGCGCCACTTGTTCTCTTCGATCAGGACGCGGTGATAGCGGCGGAAGCCGAGGTTCTTTTCGCGCAGGCGGTAGAGCTTGACGATGATCGCCTGCGCCAGCGCGGCAATCGCGATCGAAGCACGCGGCGCCGTTGGCACGTCGCAGATTCTGAATTCCAGCGTGCCGAAGGTCGGATGCGGCCGCAGATCCCACCAGATCTTCTTGCCGTTGTCGATGCAGTGCAGCTCGACGAGCGTGTCGACGTAGCTCTCGTACTCGCTCCACGAGTTGAAGTAGTCGGGGATGCCGGTCCGCGGGAAGCGGCGGAAGACCGTGGTCCGGAACGATTTCAACCCGGTGTCGCGGCCCATCCAGAACGGCGAGCTGGTCGACAGCGCCAGCAGGTGCGGCAGGAAATACCGCGCCTCGTTCATCAAATCGACCATCGTCTGCCGATCGGGGACCGCGACGTGCACGTGCAGGCCGAAGATCAGCAGCGAGCGCGCCAGCTGCTGCAGCTCCTCGACGATGTTCTCGTAGCGTTCGCCGGGCGAGATCACCTGGTCCATCCAGTTCGAGAACGGATGCGTGCCGGCGGCGGCGATGCGCAGCCCGGTCCGCTCGGCGGCGTCGGCAAGATCGCGCCGGTTGCGGATGATCTCCTCGGCGAGCTCGGCGACGTTGCGGCAGATCTTCGTCCCGACTTCGACGATCGACTGGTGCATCTCGCGCTTGATCGCGTCGCCGAATGCCGGCGCGCTCGACGCGAGCAGCTCGGAGACGTGCGAGCGCAGCTCCCACGTGTGCGGATCGACGATCTGGAATTCTTCCTCGACGCCGACGGTGAAGGCGTGATCCACGGCCGATATCATAGCGCCGTGACAGGCGCCAGCCACCCGCGCCACCAGTAGTAGCCCCGCGCCAGCCATTCGTAAATCGCCAGATCGCCGAGGCTCAGCCACAGATCGTTCGGCAGCAGGAGCGGGTCCGGCCGGGATCGGTCGGGAATGAGTTGAGCCGGCGACGGGATCGGGTGCATGCCCTCGCGTTCGAACGTGCGCAGCGACCGCGTCATGTGCAGCGGCGAGGTGACGAGGATGAACGTGGTCACACCCCGCTCGGCGAGCATTCGCTTGATGATCACCGCCTCGTCGTGCGTGTTCCTCGACTCGGATTCGAGCAGAATCCGCTCGCTCGGCACGCCGACTGCCATCAGCGCGCTCTGCAGCGCGACCGACTCCGGCGCGGCGGCCGGATCGTGTTCGGTCACGCCACCCGATGCGATGACCAGCGGACCGCCGAGCAGATCGAACAACCGCGCCGCCTCGAGCACACGCAAGCCGGCGTCGCCGGTCACCGCCGACAGCTGGCGTCCCGACGCTCGCAGGTTCATGCTGCCGGATCCGAGCATGACGACGACGCGCGCACCGCGCGCCTGGTCCGCCGAAATGAGTGGCTGGTAGGGCCCCTGAAGCGTGCGCACCAGCAGCCCGGTGCCGGCCGGTGTGCTCAGCGTCCAGTAGAACAACGCCACAATCGCCAGCCATCGGCGACCCCAGCGCGCCAGCGGCGGCACGAACAGCAGCAGGACGCCTGGCGTCAGCAGCGCGAGGACGCACGAGATCTGCGACGGCCGCAGCGTTTGTTTCAGGAAGTCGAGCACGTCAGGCACCGCTCATCAAGTGAACCGGCACTTGAGCAACGCGTAGACCGCGTCGACGCCGTCGATCCAGCGAATTTTCTTGCCTTCGTGCTCGTACCGCGGCCGGTAGCCAATCGGCACTTCCAGGATCCGGCGTCCCGATTTCAGCATCCGCGCCGTCACTTCCGGCTCGAAGTCGAATCCGACGCAGCGCAGGCGGACGCCCTCGAGCACGCTCGGCTTGAACACTTTGTAGGCCGTCTCCATGTCGGTGAGGGTGCCGCCGAACAGAATGTTGGTGAGCGTCGTCAGAAAGCGGTTGGCAACGCGGCGGCTCAGCGCGACCCGATCCGACGGCGCGAGAAACCGCGAGCCATAGACAATGTCGGCCCGCCCGTCGAGGATCGGCGCGACCAGCCGCACGTACTCATTCGGGTCGAGTTCGAGGTCGGCATCCTGGACGAGCAGGATGTCGCCGGTGGCAAACGCCAGGCCGGTTCGAACGGCGGCGCCCTTTCCCAGATTGATCGGGTTGTTGTAGGTCTTCACGCGCGGATCGCTGATCCACCGGCTGGTGTCGATCGCGCGGCGCGTGCCGTCGCTCGATCCGTCGTTGACGATGATCACTTCGCGCTCGAGCGCGCCGAGATCGACCTTCCACACGCGCTCGATCACTTCGCCGATCGTCTGCTCTTCGTTGTAGACCGGGATGATGATGGAGAGTTTCATGCGCCGACGGCGACGATATGATACGTGAACCTCATCGCGCCGCCCGATCCACGGCCGGAGCGGCGGCGCCAACAAGCTGCCGGTACAAGCTGCGGATGTCCGACACGAGCCGCGTCGCGTGGAAGCGGTCGCGCACCGAGGCGCGTGCGGCGCGCCCCATTTCCGACCGGCGCGCCGGCGCGGCGGCGAGCGCGATCACCGCGGCGGCCAGTGCCTCGACGTCGCCGAACGGCACGAGCACTCCGAGTTCCGGTCCGGTGACGACGTCGCGTACGCCGCCGACGTCGGTGCTCACCGACGCGACGCCGGCGGCCATCGCCTCGATCAGCGCCACCGGCGTCCCCTCGTTGCGCGAGGTCAGGACGAACAGGTCGCTCGCCGCGTAGACGGTGTCGAGATCGCCGCGCCAGCCAAGAAACCGGACGCGGCCATCGAGCCCGAGTTCACGGGCTCGCGCTTCGAGCGCCGGCCGCAATTCGCCGTCGCCGACGATCAGGAACACGCACCGCGGCGACGGCGTCGCGACCCTCGCCGCCATGTCGAGAAACAAGGCGTGCTGCTTGATTGCGGTCAGCCTGCCGACGGTGGTGACGACAATCGCGTCGTCAGCAACTCCAAGCGACGATCTCGCCGGAGCGCGATCGCCGGCGGAGACGGCGATCAGCTGGTCGAGATTGAAGCCGAGAGGAATCAGCTTCAATTGCGCGACCGTCGCGATGCGATATGCGTCCACCAGGTCGTGCGCGATCTGCGGCGAGATGGCGATCAGCGCGTCAGTGCGGCGCGCAATCCACCGCTCAATCAGTACGAACAGACGCGTGCTCGGCGAGCCGAAATACCCTTCGAAGACGTGACCGTGGTAGGTGTGTACGAGGCGGGCGCGTTGCCCGGCGGGGCGCGTCCGGTTGTACGCAAGCGCGGCGAGCCGTCCGAGCGTTCCGGCCTTCGCCATGTGCGTGTGCACGATGTCGGGCTGCCAGCGGCGCAGCGTCCGGTAGATGCGCCACCACGCCTTCAGGTCGTTGAACGGTGCGATCGGCCTGACGAGATCGTCGATGAAGACGTTGTCGAGGTCGTCGATCGGCAGCAGGCGGGTCATGTCTCCTTCGCCGGCGCCGAGACGGCCGTGCACCAGGCAGGTGTCGAATCCGTGCGCGCTGAGGTCTCTGCTGAGGGCGATGGCCTGAATCGACGGCCCACCGATGTTCAAGCGCGTGATCACGCGCGCGACGCGGAGGTGTCGCCCGGTCAATCGAGCACGAACTCCTCGCGCCAGCTGGCCTCGTCGATCTCCGCCTTCGGCTGAGCGTCCTTGACGAGAATGAAGCTCTCGAGCACGAGCGCGTCCATTGCCGTCCGCATGAAACAGCGGTAGGCATCGTCCGGCGTGCAGACGATCGGTTCGCCGCGCACATTGAACGAGGTGTTGATGATCACCGGGCAGCCGGTGCGGTTCTCGAACGCCGCGATGATGTCGTAGAAGAGCGGGTTCGCGTCGCGCCGCACCGTCTGCACGCGCGCCGAGTAGTCGACGTGCGTGACCGCCGGGATGTCCGACCGTGCGACGTTCAGCTTTTCGATCCCCCACAGCGCCTGCTGTGCGGCGGACATCTCGATCCGATGCGCGCCGGCGACGTCGGCAACCAGCAGCATGTACGGACTATCGCCATCGAGCTCGAACCAGTCGCTGACGCGTTCGCGCAGCACCGCTGGCGCGAACGGCCGGAACGATTCGCGGAATTTGATTTTCAGGTTCATCGCCGACTGCATCGACGGCGACCGGGCGTCACCGATGATCGAGCGCGCGCCGAGCGCGCGTGGTCCGAATTCCATCCGTCCCTGCAGCAAGCCGACGACGAGCCCCCGGGCCAGCAGCTCGGCGACGCGCTGCGGCAGCTGGTCGCGCTCGACCCGGCGCGCCGGATATCCCATCTCCGCCAGCCATTCGGCAATCTCGTCGTCGGTGAACGATGGGCCGAGAAACGATCCGTGCATCGCGTCGGCAAAGCGCCGCGCCGCCCGGCGCGGCGGCGCCTCGGCGGCCGTCTGCCGCGGCTCCCAGGTCCCGGCACGTTCGGCGCTGGTGCGCGGAACCCCGAGGTAGCGATGCGCGAGGCTGAGCGCGACGCCAAGCGCTCCGCCGGCGTCGCCGGCGGCCGGCTGAATCCAGATCTCGTCGAACGGACCCTCGCGCGCGATGCGCCCGTTGCCGACGCAATTGAGCGCGACGCCGCCGGCGAGACAGAGCCGGTTCAGGCCGGTCAACTCGTGGGCGGTGCGCGCCATCCGCAGCATGATGTCCTCGGTGACCACCTGAACGGAGCGCGCGAGATCGAGCTCGCGCTGCGTCAGCTTCGATTCGGGCTGGCGCGCCGGCCCGCCGAACAGCCGCTCGAACCCGGACCCGGTCATCGTCAGGCCATGGACGAACTCGAAGTATTCCAGGTTCAACCGGATGCTGCCGTCGTCGTGCACGTCAACGAGGTGATCGCGGATCGCGGAGACATACCGCGGCTCGCCGTAGGGCGCGAGGCCCATCACCTTGTATTCACCCGAGTTGACGCGAAAGCCCGTGAAGTAGGTGAAGGCCGAATAGAGCAGCCCCACGGAGTGGGGGAAGCGCTGCTCTTTCAGCAGTTCGAGCACCGACCCGCGGCCGACGCCGATCGAGGAGGTCGCCCATTCCCCGACGCCGTCCATGGTGAGTATCGCCGCCTCCTCGAACGGCGACGGGTAGAATGCCGATGCAGCGTGCGACTCGTGATGGTCGCCGAACAGCACGTTGAAGTCGTCGCGGCCAAGCTCGTGGCGAATCACGTCGGCGAGCCACAACTTCGTCGTCAACCACTGCGGCAGCGCCAGCAAATAGGACTGCAGCCCTCGCGGCGCGACGGCCAGGTAGCTCTCGAGCAGCCGTCCAAACTTGACCAGCGGCTTTTCGTAGAAGCCGAGGTGATCGACGTCGGCGATCGTGAGGCCGGCCTGTTTCAGACAGTACGCGACCGCGTGAGCGGGAAATCCGGCGTCGTGCTTCTTCCGCGTGAAGCGCTCTTCCTGCGCGGCGGCGACGATCGCATCGCCACTCACCAGGCAGGCGGCCGAATCGTGATAGTACGCCGATATGCCGAGGATGTGCGTCGCCATCGCGCCATCGCTCAAAACAGCGTGTAGATGAACGGCGCGACCGCGCTCGACTGCGAGAAGACGATCAGCAGCGCGAAGAGCACGAAGATGACGATGATCGGCGCGAGCCAGTACTTCTTTTCCTGCCGGAGGAACTGTGAGAATTCCTTGAGGACCCGGAATTTGGACATCGCTTCTCTCTCAGAACATGCGCTCGTAATGCTTCGGATCGCGGACGCGCTTCGAAAACGGCAGCCACAGTGAACCGGCGGCACGGCGAGCGAGCGGATCGCTCCCACAGAGACGACCGAGGACGCCGATCGGCGACACGACGAGCACGAACATCACGGTCAGCAGAACCCTGGAATTCATCCAGCCGAGCAGATGGCCAACGCGGTTCCACTGCATCGCCACCGGCACCAGCCACGTGGGACGCGCCAGCGCTGCGACGATCAAAACGCCGCCCGCCGCGGCGGCGACTTCGGCACGAACGAGATGGCCGCGCCACAGGCTGAACAGCGCGATCGCGGCGAGGACGCCGCCGACAGTCACGCCGAAGCTGCGCGGCGTCGGCGACGGCGGCGGCGCGATGTAGACCTCGCCGAGGGCGCTCCAGCGGTGAATCATAGCGGCGTCATGGCGGTGCCGCGTTCGCCCTCTCAGAGCCTGAAGATTGTCGGATCGTTCCGATCCTTCAGCGCGTTGCGCGTATCGACGAACAGTGCGCCGCTGCTGCCGATCCCTGCGTAGTCGAACACATCGTGGTTCGTGCAGATGACGTAGCAGTCGGCGTTTTCGGCGAGCGCTTCAGCCTGCGGGATCGATCGGAGCGTCTCCGATCCGTGCTTGAGCGTGGCGACGTACGGATCGGTGTAGCTGACGATGGCGCCTTGACGCTTCAGCAGCTCGAGGATGTCGAGCGCCGGCGACTCACGCACGTCGCCGACGTTCGGCTTGTATGCCATCCCGAACAGGTGGACGCGCGATCCGTTCAACGCCTTGCGAACCGAGTTCAGCGCTTCGGCAATCAGCTGCACGACATACTCGGGCATCGCGCCGTTGACCTGGCCGGCGAGCTCGATGAAGCGGCACTCGAACCCGCTCTGGCGCGCCTTCCACGAGAGGTAGAAAGGATCGATCGGGATGCAGTGGCCGCCGAGACCCGGCCCCGGGTAGAACGGCATGAAGCCGAACGGCTTGGTCTTCGCCGCGTCGATCACTTCCCACACGTCGATGTCCATCTTGTGGCACATCAGCGCGATTTCGTTGACGAGGCCGATGTTGACCGCGCGGAAGGTGTTCTCGAGAAGCTTGACCATCTCAGCGACGCGCGTCGAGGTGACCTGGATGACGTGCTCGACGGTCGCGCCGTAGAGCGCCGCGGCCGCCTCGGTACTGGCGCGGCCGGCGCCGCCGACGATCTTTGGGATGTTCTTGGTGTTGAAGCGCGGGTTGCCCGGGTCGACGCGCTCGGGCGAAAACGCCAGGAAGAAGTCGACGTCCGGCGTGAACCCCTTCGCCGCGAGCATCGGCTCCACGACCTCGTCGGTGGTCCCCGGATACGTGGTCGATTCGAGGATCACGAGTTGGCCGCGCTTCAGCGTCTCGGCCACGGCTTCGACGGCGTGCACGACATACGACAGATCGGGATCTTTCGTCTTGCGGAGCGGTGTCGGCACGCAGATGTCGATCGCGTCCATGCCGGCCAGCTGGCTCATGTCGGTGGTCGCGCGCAGACGGCCGGACGCGCTGAGCGACGCCACGTCAGACTCGGGGACATCCGGAATGTAGCTCTTGCCGGCGTTGATCGCGTCGGTCTTCGCGGTGTCGACGTCGAAGCCGGTGACGTCGAAGCCGGCGCGGGCGAATTCGACGACCAGCGGCAGGCCGACGTAGCCGAGGCCGATCACGCCAACGCGCGCCTTTCTCGCGCGGATGCGGTCGACCAGCGTCGCGTGCGGGGAGGTCATCCGCGGCGGGCGATCAAGGTACAGGCGTCCGATCGACGGTCGGCGGCTCGCTCGCAACACGTGCGAGATCCGCGTCGACCATCATCGTGACGAGCCCCTTGAAGTCGACAATCGGCTTCCAGCCAAGCGCGTGCCGCGCCTTGGTGTTGTCGCCGATCAGGTGCTCGACTTCAGCCGGCCGGATGCATTTCGGATCGAGCTTGACGTGGGCGCGCCAGTCGAGGCCGACATGCGCGAACGCGGTCTCCACCAGCTCGCGCACGGAATGGCTGATGCCGGTGGCGATCACGTAGTCGTCGGCGCGGTCCTGCTGCAGCATCAGCCACATCGCCTGGACGTAGTCGCCGGCAAATCCCCAGTCGCGCTGCGCGTCGAGGTTGCCGAGCGACAGCGTGTCGGTCCGGCGCAGCTTGATCCGAGCCACCCCGTCGCTCACCTTGCGGGTCACGAACTCCAGACCGCGCCGCGGCGACTCGTGGTTGAACAACATCCCGGACACGGCGAACAGATCGTAGCTTTCGCGATAGTTGACCGTGATGTAGTGCGCGAACACCTTCGAGACGCCGTACGGGCTGCGCGGGTAGAACGGCGTCAGCTCGGTCTGCGGGATCTCGCGCACCTTGCCGAACATCTCGCTCGACGAGGCCTGGTAGATCTTGATCGAGGTGTCGACGTGGCGGATCGCCTCGAGCAGGCGCGTCACACCCTGCGCGTTGAACTCGCCGGTGAGCATCGGCTGATCCCACGACGCCGGCACGAACGACATCGCGGCGAGATTGTAGAGCTCGGTCGGGCGGACTTCGTCGACCAGGCGGATGATCGACAGCTGATCAAGGAGGTCCGCTGGCTTGATCGTGATCCGGTCGAGCAGATGCTGGATGCGCCAGTAGTTCGGGGCGCTCGATCGGCGGACGGTGCCGACCACCTCGTAGCCTTTCGAGAGCAGCAATTCGGCGAGGTAAGATCCGTCCTGCCCGGTGATTCCGGTGATAATGGCGCGCTTTGCCATCGAAGAATTCCGAGATGTTAGCATGAGACCTGATGAGCTCGACGACCGTCGAGCCAGGCAGCGGATCGGCATTGGCCGCAGCCGTCGCGACGCGCTGAGCGCACCGCGCCTCTAATTACCTGATGTTGTCGCATCTCGATTCCGCCGCAACCGGCGATCGCTCCTGATGGAGCGCATCGACGTTGCGGTCATCGGCGCTGGCGTCACCGGCCTCGCCGCGGCGCGCGCGATCGCGGAGCGCGGCCGCACCGTCGTCGTCCTCGAGCGCCATCCGCGTCCGGGCCAGGACACCAGCACCCATAACAGCGGCGTGATTCACGCCGGCATGTATTACCCGTCCGGCTCGCTCAAGGCGCGCCTGTGCGTGGACGGCCGCCGGCGGCTCTACGAGTTCTGCGCACGGCACGGCGTGCCGCATCGCAAGTGCGGCAAGCTCGTCGTCGGCCACGACGCCGCGGAGATGCAGCAGCTGGAAGCGCTCAAGACGCGCGGCGACGCGAACGGCGTCGAAGGGCTGGAAATCGTCGACCGGTCGTTCATCGCCGACCACGAGCCGGCGGTCGACGCGCCGTTCGCGTTATGGTCGCCCGAGACCGGCATCGTCGAAGCCGAAGCGCTGGTGCGCGCGCTGCTGCGCACGGGAGAGGACGCGGGCGTCGTCTTTCTACCGGGCACGCCGCTGGCGGCCGCCGAGAATCGCGACGATGGCGTGCTGCTGCGCACGGCGCAGGAAGACATTCTTGCCGCGACGGTCGTGAACGCCGCCGGCCTCTACGCCGACGACGTCTCGCGCATATTACGCGGCGAGGACTTCACGATCTACCCGTGCCGCGGCGAATACGTCGCGCTGTCGCCCGCGAAGCGATCGATGGTCAACGGCCTCGTCTACCCGCTGCCGCACGTCCACAGCCTCGGCGTCCACATCGTGAAAACACTGAGCGGTGACGTGTGGCTCGGTCCGACGGCGCGGTTCCAGGATCGGAAGGACGACTACGAGAGCGACCGGCTGCCAATCGAGGCCTTCGTCGAACCGGCACGGCGGCTGCTCCGCGGCATCACCATCGACGACCTGCGGCTCGGCGGCAGCGGGATCCGGCCGAAGCTCCATTCGCCGGCCGAATCGTTCGCCGACTTCATGATCCGCCGCGACCGCGTCAACCGGTTCGTCGTCCAGGCGTCCGGCATCGAATCGCCCGGCCTCACGTCCTGCCTCGCCGTCGGCACCATGGTCGCCGACGTTGTGGAAAATACGACGTGAGCCTCAAGCCTCACGCCTGGCTCGAGGGCTGAAGCTTGAGGCTTGTGGCTTGTGACTGACGTCGGCCGGGTTACGTTTGTGTTTCGGCGGCTACATACCGTGCCAGCGCGTCCTGCCAGGATGGCATCGCGATCCCGATTGCGGCGAGCTTCGCGTTCGAGAGGGCGCAGTACTGCGGCCGGATCGCGCGCAGCTTCACGTCCGCCATCTGCACCGGCACCAATCGCGAGACGAACTCGTCGCCGCCGAGGCCGGCCGCCAGCGCGCGCCCGAATTCCAGCCACGTGCAGGATCCGGAGTTCACGCAGTGGTACAGGCCGGGCGGCGCGGCCGATTCGAGCAGCAGCCGCGTCGCGCGCGCGGCATCGGGGATGTAGGTCGGCGAAACCGTGCGATCGGCGAAGAGCTTCGGGGTGCCGCCGGACCTCAGGGCGTTGACGATGTTGGCGACCGTGCCCCGCGGCGCCGGGCCGGTCGCGGTGCCGCCGAACAGCGACTCGACGCGCAGCACGAAGGCAGGCGCCGCATCGGCGGCGAACCACTCGCCGAGCAGTTTCGACGCCGCGTAGACGCTGCGCGGATTGGGCCGGTCGTTCTCGCTGTAGGGCGCGGAGGCGGTCCCATCGAAGACGAAATCGGTGCTGTAGTGGACCAGCGCGGCGCCGGTGGCGGTGGCGGCGCGCGCCAGCGTACGGACCGCAAACGCGTTGGCGTTCAAGGCGTCGATCGGCTGAATCTCGGCGCCGTCGACGTCGGTGTAGGCGATGCCGTTGACGATCGCGTCAGGACGGAACTGCAGCATCGCCTCGAGCACCGCCTGATCGTCGGCGATGTCCAGGTCGTCGCGCGCGAACCCGATCGTCCGATGAGCGGGCGAGCATTCCTCGACCACCGCGGCGCCGAGCTGGCCGCGGGCGCCGACGACTGCGATCCGCATCAGGCGACCCGCGTCGTGCGGCCGTCCTGGGACGCGTGCATCTGCGCATCGTCGAGCACGCCTTCCCAGCGCGCGACCACCGCGGTCGCGATGCAATTGCCCATCACGTTTACTGCGGTGCGGCCCATGTCCATGATCTGATCGATGCCGAGGAGAATCGCCGCGCCTTCGAGCGGCAGACCGAACTGGGTGAGCGTGGCAGCAAGGACGACCAGCGCCGCGCGCGGTACGCCGGCGACGCCTTTGCTCGTCAGCATCAACGTCAGCATCATCATCAGCTGCTGACCGAGCGTCATCGGCACCGCCGCCAGCTGCGCGACGAACACGCTGGCGAGCGACAGGTACAAGGTCGATCCGTCGAGATTGAAGCTGTAGCCGGTCGGCAGCACGAAGCCGACGATGTTCTTCGGGACGCCGAAGCGCTCCATCACCTCGAGCGATTTCGGCAGCGCCGCTTCGGAGCTGGCGGTGGTGAAGGCGATCAGGAAAGGTTCGCGAATCGTCTTCACGAAGGTGAGGAAGGGGACGCGAATCAGGTAGGAAACCACGCCGAGGACGAAGATCGCGAAGATCGCCAGGCCGAGATACATCAGCGCGACCAGCTTGCCGAGCGTAAAGAGAATCGCGAGGCCCTTGCCGCCGACCGTCGCCGCGATCGCGGCGAACACGCCGATCGGCGCGAACGCCATCACGTAGCCCGTGAACTTGAACATCGCCTGGGCGGTGCTCTCGAGGACGTCCAGGACCGGCTGACCCTTCGCGCCGATCGCGGCCAACGCGATCCCGAAAAACAGCGCGAACACGACCACCTGCAGGATGTCGCCGCGGGCCATCGAGTCGATGACCGAGGTCGGGAACATGTGCAGGACGATGTCCCAGGCGTGCTGCTGGTTCTGCGCCATCGCTGCCGCGGTGGCGGTGTCGGCGCCAATCGGCATCGCCAGCCCGGCGCCCGGCTTGAACACGTTGACCAGGAGCAGGCCGAGGAACAGCGCGATCGTTGTCGCCACCTCGAAATAGACGATCGCCTTCAGTCCGATCCGGCCCATTGCCTTGAGATCGCCGGTCCCCGCGACGCCGACGACCAAGGTCGAAAACAGGAGCGGCGCGATGATCATCTTGATCATCCGCAGGAACACGTCGGCGAGCGGCTTGATGGCAACGCCAAACGACGGCCAGAGGGAGCCGACTGCGATCCCGAGCAGCAGGCCGATGAAGATTTGCGCGGTCAGGTTCGGCAGACGGCTCGGCGGCGCGGCGGTATGCGGCGTCGACTGACTGCGAATCATCTCGCCGCTCCGACCTTGCGGTGGACGAACTGCTCGATGGTCGAGACAACGGTTCGCTGCTGCGCGTCGGTCAACTCGCCGTAGATCGGAATCGCCAGCGTCTCGGCAGCGGCCCGTTCGGCGTGCGGGAAGGCGCCGCGCGCATAGCCGAGATCGGCGAAGCACGGCTGCAGGTGAAATGGAACCGGGTAGTAGATCTCGTTCCCAATTCCGTGCTCGTCGAGATGACGCTTCAGGCCGTCGCGGTCGGCCGAACGAATGACGAATTGATTGTAAATGTGGCGACGATCGGGTGGCTCGGTGGGCATACTGATCGTGCGGTCGAGACCGGCCTCACGAAACAAGGTCCGGTATGTCGCGGCGTTGCGCCGCCGGCCCTCGGTCCACGCGTCGAGGTGCGGCGCCTTCACGCGCAGGATCGCCGCCTGCAGCGCGTCCATCCTGAAATTCGCACCGACGACGTGGTGATAGTACTTGGGCTGCATGCCGTGCGTCCGCAGCAGCCGCGCCTGTTTCGCAAGCGCATCGTCGTTGGTCGTGAGCAGGCCGGCGTCGCCGAACGCACCGAGATTCTTGCTCGGGAAGAACGAGAAGCAGCCGAGCGCACCGATGCCGCCGAGCGGCCGCGACTTGTAGGTGGCGCCGATCGCCTGCGCAGCGTCTTCGATCACCGCGATCCCTGCGCGATCGGCCGCCGCCATCAGCGGATCGAGGTCGGCGGCAAGCCCGTAGAGGTGGACCGGCATGATCGCTTTCGTGTGCGGCGTGATCGCCGCCACGGCCTGCGCCGGATCGATGTTGAACGTCGCCGGGTCGATGTCGACGAGCACCGGCTTTGCGCCGACGCGCGACACGCAGCCGGCGGTGGCGAAAAACGAATAGGTGGTCGTGACCACTTCGTCGCCCGGCCCGATGCCCAGGGTCATCAGCGCCAGGAGCAGCGCGTCGGTCCCCGACGACACGGAAATCGCGTGGCGGACGCCGAGCTGCGCCGCGAGCTCGCGCTCGAGCGCGTCCACTTCGGGGCCCATGATGAAGCGCTGGCTGTCGCAGACGCGGGTGATGGCGGCGAGAATCGCGTCGCGCAACGGCCGATACTGCGCCTCGAGGTCGAGCAACGGAACGGGCATCGTGTGGTTATTCTACCGTCGCGATTTCACTGCCGCGCGGGTTTCGCGATCGGCTTCGCGCCGCTTGATGGTTTCGCGCTTGTCGTATTCCTTCTTGCCCTTCGCCAGGCTGACCGCCACCTTCACCCGTCCGTTCTTGAAGTAGAGCCGCGTCGGGACGAGGGTCATCCCTTTCTCGACGGTCTTGCCGATCAACTTGCGGATCTCGTCGCGGTGCAGCAGCAGCTTGCGGCGGCGCAGCGGCTCGTGGTCGGCATAGCCGCGATGGCTGTACGGGCTGATGTTCACGTTGTAGAGGAACACTTCGCCATCCTCAACACGGGCGTAGCTGTCGCGAAGGTTTACGCGGCCTTCGCGGATCGCCTTCACCTCGGTGCCAAGGAGGACCAGCCCCGCCTCGAAGGTTTCGAGCAGGTGGAAATCGTGGAATGCCTTGCGGTTTTCGGCGATGTTGCTCTGCGCCTTTTCGCGGTCAGTTTTATCAGCCATCGGTCGATTCGACGGAGCGCGAACCTTTCAGGCGAGCGATCGCGACGGCGCTCGGCTAAAGCCTTCGCGCTCCACCGGCGAGTCTCGCGGCGAGCAGCACCGCTGCGATCATACTCTCTGGGTCGGCCACGCTTTTGCCGGCGATGTCGAAGGCGGTTCCGTGATCGACCGAGGTGCGGATGATCGGCAGCCCCAGCGTGACGTTCACCGCCTGGCCGAAGGCGACGAGCTTCACCGGAATGAGCCCCTGATCGTGATAGCAGGCGACGACGACGTCGAAGTCGCCGCGGCGGGCGCGGACGAAAATCGTGTCGCCGGGAAACGGCCCCTGCACGTCGATGCCGCGCCCGCGGCACGCCTCGATCGCCGGACGGATCGCCAATTCCTCTTCCTGCCCGAACAGGCCGTGCTCCCCGGCGTGCGGGTTGAGGCCGGCAACGGCGATCCGCGGCCGCGCGATGCCGAACCGCGGCAGCTCGCGCGCGGTGAGCCCGATCGTCGCTTCCAGCGACTCGCGCGTCAGCGCGCGCGGCACCTCGGCGAGAGCGATGTGCACCGTCGCGAGCACGACGCGCAGCGCCTCGGAGTAGAACATCATCGCCACGTGCGCGGAATCAGTGAGATGCGCGAGCAGATCGGTGTGGCCGTTCCACGGCAGGCCGGCGAGACGAAACGCTTCCTTGTTCACCGGCGCGGTGGCGATCGCGTCGACGGTGCCGGCGCGCGCATCGCCTACGGCGCGCACGATGCTGTCGTAAGCGGCGCGGCCGGCGGCGCCGCTCAGCTGTCCAATCGGGAACGCGTGGCCGTCGGGCGGCGCATACAGGATCGGCTCGCACGCCTGCAGCACGCGGCCGTCGGCTGCCGCCTTCGCCGCAACCTCCGGACCTATTCCAGCGGGATCACCCACGGTCAGCGCGATCCGCGGTTTCGCGCGTCTCTCTGTCACTGTCGCTGTCAATGGCTGATCGCTGATGGCTGATGGCTAGGATGGCGGCTCGATGGTCGGTAGCCATGAGCCGTTCGCCCTCAGCCATGGCAGCCGCAGCTGCCGGAGCGGCAGCTGCCGCTGCCACAACTGCCGCAGCCACTCGGATTGTCACAATGGCCTTCACTGCCGCATCCGCCGTGGAGGACGCCCTTTGCGTTCGGCAGCTCGTAGCGCAGGCAGCATTTCAGGCGTCCGCACAGCCCGGACAGCTTCGATGGATTGAGGCTCAAGTCCTGCTGCTTGGCCATCTTGATCGAAACCGGCTCGAAGGTTTGCAGGAACGTCGTGCAGCAGAGCGGGCGGCCGCAGGTGCCGTAGCCGCCGTACATCTTGGCTTCGTCGCGCACGCCGATTTGCCGCATCTCGATCCGCGTGCGGAACTCCGCAGCAAGCTCGCGGACCAGTTCGCGGAAATCGACGCGTCCGTCGGCGGTGAAATAGAAAATCAGCTTCGACCCGTCGAACGCCTGTTCGACGCGGGCGAGCTTCATGCCTAGGCCGCGCTCGCGAATCTTGAGGAGCGCAATCCGGTGCGCCTCCTGCTCGCGGTGCTTGTGCTTCATCCGCGCGACGATGTCGTCGCGGGTGGCGATGCGGACGACTCGCGGCGGCTGGTCGCCGCTCGGTGCGCGCTTCGGCTCCAGCTGCGGAATCGCGCGCACTACCGTACCGAACGCCGTTCCGCCGTCGCTCTGGACGACGACGGCGTCGCCGCAGCGCGGCGCCGGCTGCGCGTCCCCGACCACGTACGTGGCTGCGCGGCCGACCGGCGTCAGCTTGACGGCGACGAGCGGACCTCGCGCCGGCACTGTCATAGCTGCAACACCACCCAGTCGGCGACGATCTTCACCCCGGCATTGCGCGGCGGCGCCAGCGCGACGAGCGCCTGGTCGACAGCCTCGAACGCGCGCACGCCGCGATCGCGCCGGTAGGCCGGCGCGAGACGTTCGAGCGCGGGACGGGCGTCGGCGTTGGCGAGCGCGCTCGCGTCGGCGCCGGTCGAGAGAATCTCCGCGTCGCGCAGCAGCGACGCCATCGCGCGCAGGTACGACGACAACTGCTCGCGGTCGGCAGCGCCGCCGGATCCGGTTTTCGCGAGCAGCTCCTTGGCGAGCTCAATCCGCCGCGCCGGATCGCGCTCCGCGCCGGCCCGCATCAGCACGCGCTGCGCGACGTCGCGCGCGTCGACCAGATCGTTGCCAGCCGCTTCGAGCGCCTCGCCGAGGCTGCCGTTCGCCGTCGCCGCGACCGCGCGCGCTTCGCTCTCGCCGGCGCCGCGCGCGATCAGCGCCGCGGCGATGTCGCCGGGCGAGAGCGGACGAAAGCGCAGCTGCGGACACCGCGAGCGGACCGTCGGCAGCAGCACGTCGGGACGCGCAGTGACGAGGATGAACACGGACGAAGGTGGCGGCTCCTCGAGCGTCTTGAGCAGCGCATTCTGCGCCTGCGGGACGAGCGCGTCGGCGTTGTCGACGATGACGACGCGGCGGCGCCCTTCGAACGGCCGGTACGCCGAACGCTCGACGATGTCGCGGACCGCCTCGATTTTGATCGCGCCGCTGTCTTCGGGTTCGAGGATGGCGACGTCGGGATGGACACCGCGCGCGATGCGAGTGCAGGCCGTGCACGATCCGCAGGCGTCGCCGTCGCGCGGCGACAGGCAGTTGAGTGCCTGCGCGAGCCCGACGGCAGCCTTCCGCTTGCCAACGCCCGCAGGCCCGGCAAAGAGCAAGCTCGGCGGCAGGCTCGCGCCCGCTACCGATCGTTTGAGGAGTGCGATGAGCCGGTTATGCCCGAGAACGTCCCGGAGCGGCATCGTACCGGCATGCTACCACTGATGGCCGGGCAGGTCCGGCGGGTCTGGCAGGCCGGGCGGGTCGAAAAACTGCTGATTTGGATTGGGTGGGTCAAATCAAATCGAGTTGACCCCCTCACGCGAGAGCTGTGGCCGTTCGACCCGCCAGCCCCCCCGCCCGACCTACCCGCCTTTCTTCTTGGGGGCGCTCGGGTCGTTTTTGTCGTCGTGACGCTCGTCGTGCTTCGTGTCCTTGTCGTCTTTGCCGACGCCAAACACGCGCGACCAGAAGCCGCGCTTTTTCTTCGGCGGCTCGGGCGTGGTCTCGACCGTCGGCGGCGGCGGTGCGATGCCGCTCGTCGCGGTCGCCACAGGCGCGACCACCGGGTCGTCGACACGCGGCGGCGTCGGCTTGTCCTGCTCGGCGCCGAACATCCCGGCCACCTTGGCCACGATGCCCCGGGTCGGATGGAGATCGCAGTATGTCGTCGGCTCGGTACCGCGCGCGAAGTACTCCGTGTAGACCATCGACCGACGTTCGAGATGGCCGTCACGTGCCTCCACCTCGACATCCTGGCAGCCTTCCGACGCCAGCAGCCCGCTCAACCGGCAGACGGTCGCGGTCGTCACCCCGGACGGCACGTTGATCCACTCCGCCTTGTCGTTGCGCGTCGCGACCTTCATGAACTTCGCCCACACCGGCACGGCGACGTCGGCGGCGAAGCCGTTGGGCAGGATCGTTCGCGGCTCGTCGAAGCCAACCCAGACGCCGGTCACCAGCTTCGGCGTGTAGCCGATGAACCAGGCGTCCTTGAAGTCGTTGGTCGTCCCGGTTTTGCCGGCGGCCGGCAGCTTGAACCCGATCTGCCGCGCGCGATTGGCCGTGCCCGCGTTGATCACGTCGGCGAGCATCGTCGACATCAGGAACGCGGTGATGTCGCTGACCGCGCGCGTCGACGACTCCTGCGCTTGGTAGAGGACGCGGCCGTCCTGATCCTCCACGCGGCGCACGAGCAGCGGTTGCGGAACGAGACCGTGGTTCGCGAATGCGGCGTAGGCCGCCGTCATCGACTGCAGCGTGACCTCGCCGGAGCCGAGCGCGAGCGACGGGACCGCCGGCACGTCGCCAATGCCCATCGTCTTCGCGTACTGCACGGTCTTGCGGATCCCGACTTCCTGCAGCAGGCGGACAGCGGCGCGATTACTCGACGTGCGCAGCGCCGCACGAAGCGTCATCGACGTGGCCGACGAGTGTTCGTCCTCCGGCACGTAGGCGCCCTGCAGCGTTGCGATTGGGTCGTCGAGGTGATCGACGACCGACGCCGGCGAGTACCCGTCTTCGAGCGCCGTCGCGTAGACGAACGGTTTGAACGCCGAGCCCGGCTGGCGGTGCGCCTGCACCGCGCGATTGAAATGGCTCGCTTCGAAATCGCGGCCGCCGACCATCGCCCGAACGTGACCGCTTTCGGGATCCATCGAGATGAGCGCCGCCTGCAACACGTCGGGCTCGCCCTGTGCGTCGGTCGGTTTCTTTGCCGCCGCGTTCTTCGCGGCCGCCGCGGCGCGCCGTGCCTGCCAGGCCGCGCGCTTGTCCTCGATCGTTTTCAGATGTTCGGCGACCGCGGTTTCGGCCGCGATCTGCATCGGCATGTCGATCGTCGAGAACACGCGAAGCCCGCCCTGGTAGACGCGCTGCCAGCCGAAACGATCGACCAGTTCGCGCCGGACCTGCTCCTTGAAATACTGCCCGTGGGGTTCGGAAGCGCGCAGCGTGTCGTGCAGCGCGACCTTGGTGGCGCGCGCGGCCTGCCACTGCTTTCGATCGATGGCGCCGTTTTCGAGCATCGCCTGCAGGACGATGTTGCGGCGCTGCACGGCGCGCTCGAGGCTCACCGTCGGTGCATACGACGAGGGGGACTTCACAAGGCCGGCCAGCGTTGCCGCCTCGGCCACGCCGAGCTCCGACGCGTGCTTTCCGAAGTAGCCGCGCGACGCCGCTTCGATCCCGTACAAGCCGTCGCCGAAATAGACCTTGTTCAAGTAGAGCTCGAGGATCTGATCCTTGGTGTAGAGCCGCTCGATGCGCGCGGCGAGCACGAGCTCCTGCAGCTTGCGGTGGAACGTCTTGTCGGTCGTCAGAAAGCTTTGCCGGGCGAGCTGCTGGGTCAGCGTGCTGCCGCCTTGCGCCCGCCGGCCATGGCGGATGTTGGCAAGGGCCGCCGACCCGATCCGGACGAGGTCGAACCCGCGATGCTGGTAGAACCGCTGATCCTCGATCGCGAGCAACGCCTTGGTCAGGTTCTCCGAAACGTCCGAGAGGGGGACGTCGATCCGCTGCTCCTTGTAGACCGTGAAGGCGAGCTGATCCTGGGCGTCGAAGACGGCCGTCGCCTGGTCCATCTCCGTCATGCGGTGCAGCGCATCGGTATCCGGCAACCCATTGAAAAGGGAAATAAGGAACCACGCACTACCGACTGTGGAAGCGGCGACGACTACAAGGAAGGCGGTGAGGACTCCAATGGCCAGGCGCGGATGCTGGGCGCGAACGATCCGCCATTCGCGGGAAACAACTGCGCGCGCGTGGCGGAGTCGCAAATCCATGCGCTCAGGCAGTGCAACGGCTGCGCCACGGCTGCGGTGCTCAGCGGTTCCTTCGCGCGTGGCACTTCCGTTGCAACCCGCTCATGCGGAGGCAGTTGGTGAACGCGCCCGGTCGACTTGGACTCGTCGCTCTCATGCTCCTCGTGGGCGGTGGTTCGCTAATGACACACCGCGGTGTCACCTCTACACGATCAATC
>Ga0075425_100000492_pt1 | contig 37358 bp, 41 predicted proteins | sample SoiMethybrSBSTD4_FD_75300 | JGI IMG/M metagenome (GOLD analysis project Ga0075425, IMG submission 75300) | Bulk soil microbial communities from a Populus tree surrounding site in Tennessee, USA - Soil MetaG P. TD hybrid SBSTD4 | ecosystem: Environmental > Terrestrial > Soil > Tree plantation... | reverse complement strand
TCACCACGCCGAGCAGGGCATGCGCTACCTCGAGCCGACCGCGGATCAGATCGCACGGATCGAGGGCCTCGGCATCCGCGTCGCGATGGCGCCGATCATCGACAAGTGGAGCGGACCGCGGGAGCTGTGGAACAAGCAGGACACGATCCGGCACGACGCCACGCGGCTGGCGGACGCCCTGCTCGCCCTCCTCGAGCAGCAGCGGCCCCGGCTTCGGGCGATCCGATGACCGCGGTCGCGACGCCCCTTCGCCACCTTCTGTCGATCGCCGATCTCTCGCCGGCGGAGCTGACCGCGCTGCTGGACGACGCGACGGCGCTCAAGCGCGACCCCGTGCCGGGCGACGCTCCGCTGCGCGGCCGCGCGCTCGCGATGATCTTCGAGAAGCCGAGCCTGCGGACGCGCCTGTCCTTCGACGTCGCCATGCGCGACCTCGGCGGCCACAGCTCGTACCTGTCGCCGCAGGAGGTCGGGCTCGGCCGCCGCGAGAGCGTGTCCGACGTCGCGCGGGTCGTGAGCCGCTACGTCGACGTGGTCGTGCTCCGGACCTTCGCGCACGAGACGCTCGAGGAGTTCGCGAAGCACTCATCGGTGCCGGTGATCAACGGTCTGTCGGACCTCACTCATCCGTGCCAGGGTCTGGCCGACATCTTCACGATCCGCGAGCGCACTGGCTCGTTGCGTGACGTCGTCGCCGCCTACGTCGGCGACGGCAACAACGTCGCGCACTCGTTCATGCTCGGCGCGGCCAAGACGGGCATGACCCTTCGCGTCGCGACACCGGCCGGCTTCGAGCCGCTGCCGCGATATCGCGAGCTGGCGGAGGTGGCCGCACGCGCGACGGGCGCGCGCCTCACGTTCGGGCAGGATCCGGTCGCGGCGGTGCGGGATGCCGATGTCGTGTACACCGACGTGTGGACGAGCATGGGTCAGGAGCAGGAGTACGAGCGACGGCGCCGCGCATTCCAGGGATTCCAGGTGAACCGCGAACTGCTCGCGAACGCGAAACCGGGCGCGATCGTCCTGCACGACCTCCCGGCCCATCGTGGCGAGGAGATCACCGACGACGTGATCGACGGGCCGCAGAGCGCCGTGTTCGATCAGGCCGAGAACCGGCTGCATGCGCAGAAGGCGGTGCTCCGTTGGATCGTGTGATCCTCTCGGACTGCTGCGAGGATTGGATCGTCGAGTGGGGCGGCTTCTATGCGGAGGGCGCGAGCTTCAGCTGCCCGGAGGACGCGACGGCGTGGCGCAAGACCGCGGCCGACACATTCACTCGAGGCGACGGTCGCGCGTTCATTCGTCGCGACCGGCGAGGACCCGCGGCGACATTCCCGTATCTCGCCGCGCAGGATGGCCACGAGCCGAACGTCGAGCGCTGCTGCGCGAAGATCCTGCTCCAGTACGGCGATCGGATGGCGGACGGTCAGTTCTCGTGTCCGGTGTGTGGCACGAGGTGGGAGCGGCGCACGGAGCGGCTGCACGGATTGCGCGTCGCGGTATTCGCGAAACCGGGACTGCTCGAGCCGCTGACAGTTCAGCCGGGACGCACGCGTCCGTTCCTGGTACCGGTGTCGGAGTATTCGCCACCCCGCGAATAGAGCCGCATTCAGGCCGTTTTTCGAGCGAACAAGCGGGCTGTCACCTGTTAGATACGGCAGCGGCCGAACAGCCCCCTACCGGTGGAAGGGCCCTCTCGTTAATTCGAGCGTCCCACAAGGGCGGCCGCGGCCGTCGGGCCAGCGGTCATGGGGAGTTTCGCGCACAGGGGTGGCAATGGACAGGCGCTTGCGTCTGGGCGTGACCGCCATCGGCTTGGCGTTCGTCATCGCGATCGTGCTGGGAGCAACAGGTGCGCTCGTGCCGGCCGGCCAGGCCGCGGCGTCGGGTGCGTCAACACTCACGATCCTGTCCGGGTCGGTCCTCCTTCGACACGCCGGCGGTGACTTCGGGCCGGCCGCCGACGGGACCGTGCTCGTCGCGGGCGACACCATCAAGACCGGCGCCGCTGCGCGCGCGGTCCTCACGTACTTCGAGGGCTCAACGGTCGAGATGGAGCCGGATTCCGAGCTCACCATCGATGCCGCGCGATCGGACCCGAACGGCGACACGATCATCGTGATGCAGCAGGACCTCGGCGTAACGTGGCACGTGGTGACCCATCTCATCACGACGGGATCGATGTACGAGATCCATACGTCCACCGCGACCGCGTCGGTGCGCGGCACGCAGTTCACGGTCGCCGTCGCGGCTGATGGCACGACGACCGAGACCACCACCGAGGGCGCGGTCGCCGACACCGACGCGCAGGGCACGACCACGGTGTTGACGCTGCCCGGCCACCAGACGACGACGCGCAAAGGCGAGGCACCTTCGCCTCCCGCGCCGGTCGTCGCACCCGACCGCACTGTGACCGTGACGGTCGCGGACGAGGACGCGCTTGTCGTCGATACCCTCGGCCGCGCGAATGGTCTGAAGGACGGAAAGAAGGTCCTCCAGACCCCCGGCGCGCAACTGAAGGTGATCGATGGTCACCTCGTGGTGACGCTGCCGAACGTCCCCGATGGCGCGCTGACGACGCATCTGGCCGGCGGCGACTCGGACACCGACGTCACGACGAAGGTCGAGGACCACGGCAAGCCGGCGGTCGAGGTAAGGGACACAGTGGCTCCCGGTACGAACTCGGGGGTCGACATCATGAGCGGCCCGGGTGCCGTACCGACCATCGAGAAGCGGACCGACCCGGCGGCGGCACCCTCACCGAAGATCGGAAGAGCCCCGAGCCGGCCGACGCGATCATCGGATCTCGCAGCGGTCGCGTTCAGCGCGCGGGATGCGACCCTTCCGGCCACCGCCCGGAGTGACGGCCAACCTGCGTCGAGCGGACGCTCCACCGGTTACGCGATCCAGCTCACCGTGCCGGTGCCGTACGCACGCGCCACTTTGACGAGCGGGTCGAATCAGAACACCCGCTGACCGGCCCGGCTGACCCACGCGGCTGGCGCGCGGCCGACCCTCCGGCCGCGCTTCGATCGGGGAGACGCAGCGGTTTCGAACCGCTACAAACGGGTCCACAACCCGTTGTGCTGCCATTACACCAGCGTCTCCGTGCGTGCCTTGGGGTCTCGAAAGTCTAGATGAGCCAGCCGCTCGGTCGCTTCGCGCCGAACTGACCGCCGATCGCGGCCACGGCCAGCCCGACCCCGCCTACCCCCTCCGCCGGATCGCCGGTCTGTACGGAAATAGGCCATTTTGGCACCCGTGCTTCCCCCCCTTGAGGGATGCCGGCCTACACCGACTGGCGGAGCATCTGACGGTCCGCGCGAATCATTTGATGGAGGCGAGCTTTGGATATCCGGCAGTGGGGACGGGGAGTCGGGCTCCTGGTCGCGGCGCTGATGGTCCTTGGAGCATGCGGCGGGGTCGGCGGCACGGTCCTCCCCACGCCCGTCAAGACAAAGGACCCGCTGGCGGGTGACTACGTCGCCTCCGGCGCGAACGGCGCCAACCCGCAGATGACGGCGCTCATCACCCGCTTCTCGCAGCTGCACCCGGGCGTCAACTTCAAACTGAACGATATCGACACGGAGACGAGCATCGTCAACGTGAACACCGGCGACGTGGATTTCGGCTACATCGGCCGCGACCTGCGCACGACCGAGCCGAAGATCACGCTTACGGCGATCGGATTCACCGGTAGCTCGTTGGCTGTCAATGCGGCGAACCCGATCACGAACCTGACGAAGGATCAGATCGCCAAGATCTACAACGGGACGATCAAGGACTGGACCGATGTCGGCAGCTCGGCTGGCGCGATCAAGGCATTCCGCCGCGAGGCGGCGAGCTCGACCCGGACGACGATCGAGTCGTATGTCTGGGGCTCCGCGACGCCGGTGTACTCCGCCGACGTGCAGGAGATCTTCGAATCGGCCGACACGATCAAGGCCATCGGCGCGTTCAAGGGCTCGCTCGGCACGGTGACGCTGTCGGCCAAGAACCTGAAGGACGCGACGATGAAGCTCATCGGGATGGATGGTGTCCAGCCCACGCTCGCCAACCTGAACAACGGCTCGTGGAAGATCTCGAAGCCGAGCTACATGACGACCAATGCCGATCCGGCGAAGGTGAAGCCGGCCATCAAGGCGCTCCTTGATTTCGTCAAGAGCCCCGAAGGCCAGAAGATCATCGCCGGCGAGTGAGCGCGAGAAGAGAGAGCGACTAGACATCTGATGCTGGCGCGAATCGCACCGCCGAGCCTGCTGCGCGTCCTCGTCTTCCGGACGGCGACGGTCAGCCTCCTCGCGGCACTGGTGATCGTGTTCGTCGCCCAGTACGTGTCGAACAACCTCGTCCAGGCGCGGTTCCAGGACGAGGCCGGCGTCATCGCGAACACCGCGACGGCCGGCATCGACGCGCGAGTCGTGACCGCGACGAGAGGCGCGCGCTTCGTGTCCGGCCTCCCCACCACCAAGCGGCTTGCCGCCGATCTGATCGCCGCCAACACGCCTGCGAAGGTCGCCGAGATCCAGCAGTTCCTCATCTTCGCGAAGGCGAGCATCGGCGCGGACATCCTCAGCTACGCCGACGCGAACGGGGATGTCGTCACCGGTGGCCAGGACATCGCGCCGGGCGAGAAGCTCGGCGCGGATCTCCTCGCTCGGGCGAACGCGAGCCCGGAGCAGGCGTACGTCCTGTACGACGAGCCCGCTGGCGTGACCGTGCGCGCCCTTTCGATCGTGCGCGACGACGCGAATACCGTCGTCCTCGGCTACATCATGGTCGGGACGGTCCTCGACGAGAGCTTCCTCCAGGCGATCCAGGCGACGTCGGACTCGCAGCTCGCGATCCTCTGGCGCGGCCAGCCGCGCGCCGCGACGATCGGGATCGACAGCTCCGAGATCGCGCAGTTCCCGTCGAGCGCCGACGTCGACAGCTCACCGACCGACCTTCTGTCCAAGACCATCAACGTCAACGGTGCGAACTACTTCGGCATCTTCACCCTGGAGCGGACGCACACCGCCAACGCCGACCCGCTGCTCCTCGGCGTGCTCGTCGCCGCGGCTCCCGTGGAGGACGCCCAGCGTTCGCTGTTCGTCATCCTGGGCGGGCTGCTCATCCTTGTGATCGCCGCGGTCGTCGTCCTCTCGTACCGCTCGGCCCGCACGATCACGAGCCCGCTCGAGCACCTCGCGGACGCGGCCCAGAAGATCGAGGCCGGGGACCTCGGCGTCCGGATCGAAGCGCGCTCTCCCTACGAGGTCGGCACGCTCGAGCGCGCGTTCGACACGATGGCGCGATCGCTCCAGGAACGTGATCGCGCGCAGCAGGAATACCTGGATGAGGTCCGCACCGTGAACGCGGTCTCCGACGCCGTCGTCGGCGTCACCGACCGCGAGCGGATCTTCGCCGAATCGCTGAACCGGCTCGTGGCCCTCGTGAAGGCGGACGCGGCGGCCATCGTGCTGCGCGAGGGCGTCGGCACGCAGCCGCAGCTCGTCGCCGCGAGCACCACGAACATCGAGCCCGAGTCGGCCATGACGATCGCGTCCGACGTGTTGAACGCCAAGACCGGGGACCCTGACGTCGTGCAGCGCTCGGACATCCCGTACGGCGCGCTCCGCAGCGCCGCGCACGTTCCGCTGTCCACTCGCGGGAGCATCACGGGCCTGCTGTCCGTCTATTTCAGGGGCGAGGCCGAGATCACCGAGTCCGAGGCCCGGACGCTCCGGACCGTCGCGCGGCTCGTGTCAGTCGCGAAGGAGAACGCCGATCTGGTCGGCGAGCTGCGCGACAACAACTTCCAGCTCGAGCGCGCCAACCGGCTCAAGAGCGAGTTCCTGGCGAACGTCTCGCACGAGCTCCGCACGCCGATGAACGCGATCATCGGGTACTCGAAGCTCATGCTCGACGGTCTCGATGGGGAGCTGAACGCCCAGCAGGAGGCGGACCTCCAGCGCGTCACGACCGCGGCGGACAACCTCCTCGGCCTGATCAACGGCCTGCTCGACCTGTCGAAGATCGAAGCCGGCCGGATGGAGATCAACGTCGAGGACGTCGATGTCCTGCCGATCGTCGAGGACGTCGTTGCGCTCGTGCGCCCGCAATCGGACTCGAAGGACCTGGTGGTCACCTCGGACATCCCGGTCGATCTGCCGACGATCCTCGCGGACCGCGCACGGTTCCGTCAGGTCCTGGTCAACCTCATGTCCAATGCCGTGAAGTTCACCGACAAGGGCGCCGTGACCGTCTCTGCGACGAGCGGCGAGGGCTGGGTCACCGTGTCCGTCGCCGACACCGGCATCGGGATCAGCAGCGAGGCGCAGGCGTACATCTTCGATGAGTTCCGGCAGGCCGACGCGTCCACCACGCGCCGCTACGGCGGAACGGGCCTCGGCCTCGCGATCAGCAAGCGCCTCGTGGCCCTTCACGGTGGCCGGATCTGGGTCGAGAGTGGCCCGAAGGGCGGGGCCACGTTCAGCTTCACGATGCCGGTGCACGTTCGGGCCGCCGTCGCCGCGGCGGGAGCGGACTGATGGCGCGGATCCTGATCATCGAGGACGAGGCGAACAACCTCGACGTCGCGCGCCGGATCGTCCGCGGCGCGGGTCACGAGGCGCTGACGGCGACCGACGGCCTGCTCGGGCTCGAGATCGCCCGCCGCGAGCATCCGGACGCGGTCCTCGTTGACCTGCTGCTGCCCAAGCTCGACGGGTGGTCGGTCACCCGCGCGATCCGCGAGGAGCCCTGGGCCAAGACGATCCCGATCATCGCCGTGTCGGCGCTCGCGATGCAGGCCGACCGTGAGCGCGCGCGAGAGGCAGGCTGCGACGACTTCGTGACGAAGCCCTACGCGCCCGCCGAGCTGCGCGTCCTGCTCGGGAAGTACTTCATCGACGGCTCCGCCCCGAAGGCCGCCACGCGGGCGTCCGAGCCATCGGCCTCGGGCATCAGCCCCGCCGAGCGGCTCGGCCGGGTGCTCGTCGTGGACGACGAGCCCTCGAACGTGGAGCTCATCGTCCGCCGGCTGGGCGGCAACGGCTACGAGACGCTCACCGCGAGCAATGGCCACGACGCGATCGCGATCGCGACGAAGGAACAGCCGGACCTGATCCTGATGGACATCATGATGCCGGGCCTCGATGGCTGGCAGGCCACCCGGCTCCTGAAGGGCGACCCGAAGACCGCGAACATCCCGGTCGTCTTCGTCACCGCCCGCGATCGTCCCGAGGACGTCGCCCAGGGCTTCGAGGCCGGCGGGATCATGTACGTGAACAAGCCGGTCGAGCCGGTCGAGCTCTTCGCGCGTGTCCGCAACGCCATCTACATGAAGCGGCTGCAGGACGATCTGCGCAACAAGAACGAAGACCTGAAGCGGCTCGAGAGCTCGCGGCAGGAGCTCATCGGGATGCTCGGCCACGACATCCGCAACCTCGCGAACAGCGTCGTGGCGTTCCTCCAGCTCGCGCGGATGGGCGAGCTCACGCCGGACCGGCCGGAGTTCGCGCAGCTCCTCGGCCTCTCCGAGGCGAACATCGCCGAGGTCCTGCGGATGGTCAACGCGCTCCTCGACGTCTACAAGATGGAGGAGGGCCGGCTCGAGGCGGTAGCCGGGGTGAACAAGCTGGCCGACGTCGTGAAGCGGAGCTTCGCCCAGCTCATCCCCGAGGCGATGGCCAAGGGCATCGCGCTCGTCGAGCGCATCCCCGAGGACACCACGGTGTTCATCGACGCGGGCCTGATCGTGCGCGTCCTCACGAACCTCGTGTCGAACGCGATCAAGCACACCCCCGGCGGAGGTAGCGTGACCATCGACGCCGAGCCGTCGTCCGCCGACAGCATCGTCGTGCGGGTGACCGACACCGGCCCGGGCATCCCCGAGGCGGACGCGGCCCACGTGTTCGATCGCTTCTATCAGACCGACACGGGCCGCAGCCGCGGTGGCACGGGTCTCGGACTCGCGTTCTGCAAGCTCGCGGTCGAGCTGCACGGCGGCAAGATCGGGGTCGCGAACGGCGGCCAGCCCGGCGCGGTCGTCGAGTTCACCATCCCGTCCGCGGCCCGCGTCCCGGCCGCGGAGCCGGTGACCGCATGAGCTGGCTGCGTGGCCTGTTCCCGGTTCGGCGCGAGGAGCGCCCGATCGTGTTCCTCCTCTACACGCTCCTGTCGATCACCGTGATCGCCAACTGGGTCGGCAAGGTCGGCTCGAACTCGATCTTCATCAAGAGCGTCGGCGTGACGTACCTGCCGATCGCGTACGTCATCGCCCCCATCGTGCTGCTCGTCGCGTCGAGCGTGATCTTCTCGCTCGTCGGCCGGATGCGCCGGCGCGATCTGTTCATCTGGTACGTCGGGCTCGTAACGCTCCTCTCGATCGCCGCGCAGGTGCTCCTGCCGGTGACGAACACCGACTACTGGTTCACCTACGTGCTCGCGCAGGTCGTGAAGGACACGATCTACCTGATCTTCTGGGTCTACGCGGGCAACCTGTTCGACAGCGAGCAGAGCAAGCGCATCTTCCCGCTGTTCGCCGGGTCGCTGCTCGTGGGCAAGATCGTGGGCGGTTTCCTCGCGGCGGGCCTCACTCCGGTCATCCATTCGGAATCCTTCATGGCGATCGAGGCCGCGGGGTTCGCCCTCGCGTTCGTGATCCTGATCATCTTCCGCCGGCACCTGCCGGAGGGTGAGGGCGCGGTCACGGTCGAGAAAGCCGAGCCAAAGAGCATTGGCGAGCGCCTGGCCGGCTCGCTCAACGGCTACAAGCTCGTGTCGCGCGACCGGCTGCTCCGCCCTTTCGGAGTGAACATCTTCTTCTGGTATTTCCTGATGCAGATCGCGAACTATCTGTTCGCGGCCGGCCTGGATGCCGCGTCGAAGGCCGGTACGCTGCAGCAGTCGCAGGACGACTACACGCTCCTGTACGCGTCCGTGTACACGAGCGGCTCGATCGTGGCGCTGCTCATCCAGACCTTCCTCACCGGCGGGCTCATCCGGCGGTTCGGTGTGTCGGTCGTCATCTTCGCCTTCCCGCTCTGGTACCTCGTCACGTTCGGCGCGGGCACGTACTTCGGGCTCGTCGCCGGCGCGGGTCTGCTCATCGCGGTGCTGCTCCAGGCCGCCGAACGGATCGTCATCCCGGCGGTCCACCTGCCCGCGACGCAGATCATCTACAGCCAGGTCGCTTCCACGGTCCGGCCTCGCGCCCGCGCGTTCTTCTCCGGCGGCCTCAATGCCGTCGCGGAGATCAGCGCCGCGCTCGTCCTCGTGGCCGGCGCGATCAGCGCGAGCCCCCAGGTCGTCCTCGGGTTCGGCACGGTCTGCTCCGCGATCTTCGTCGCGAATACCTTCAGCCTGCGCCGGGCGCTCGGCCGGCGGATCGTCCAGAACCTCCGATCCGAGGACCCCGAGCTGCGCCGCAATGCCGCGCAGATGCTCCACGGTGAGGGGCGCGCGGTGCCGACGGCGGACCTCCAGGGGTTGCTCGGCGAAGGCAGTGCCGACATCGAGGCACGCGTGCAGCACGCCCTCGTGCGCCGCGGCAAGCTGCGCGTTGCTCAGGGGCACACGAAATGACGTCAGACATGCAGACCGACCGCCTGGCCCAGCCGGAGAGCGTGCCGCGGCACGAGGATCGCTTCATCGCGAGCGAAGAGCTCGCGCGCCTGGTGATGCGCACCGCGGGCTCGCACCTGCAGCTGGCCCAGGACGACCGGCCGTACCAGTGGTCGACGACCGCGTACTGCGACACCTACGACTGGGCCATCTATCGCGCGGCCGAGGCCGGCCAGGCGCTGCGGTTGCGCTTCCGCGAGTACCACCGCACGCGGCCGGACGAGGCATTCACCAGCGCGCGCCTCTGGCTCGAGCTGAAGGAAGACACCATCGACATGTCGCGCAAGGAGCGGTTCGAGATCTCCGGCGACGCGGTGCCGGCATTCCTGCGCGGCGAGACGACGCTCAGCGACGGGAGGAGCGGTCTCGGCAAGAAGGCCGCCGAGCTCGTGCAGGCGGGTGCCCGGCCGGTCGTCGTCACGCAATACAACCGGCTTGCCTACGCGGCGCCCGGCGACCGGATCCGGATCACCGCCGATCACAATCTCATCTACCTCGCCGTCCCGTGGACCACGAACGCCGACGACTCGGTCCCCATCCGCATCGGCCCGATCCTCGCGCGCGAGACCGATGTGGTCATCGAGATGAAATGGGTGGGCGAGCTGCCGAACTGGGCCGAGGAGCTCCACGGGTATCTGCGCGAGCGTGCCCCGGCGGACCGTCCGTCGAAGTTCGTCGTGGCGATGCGCCATCTCTTGGGGGAGGCGAAGAAGTCTTGAACGCCATGCAGTCGGAGACGAGTGTCGTGGTCGTCGAGGACGACCCGGCGTCGGCCGATGTCCTTCAGCGCCGCCTGCAGGCCAACGGCATGAGCGTGTCCGTCGGCCGCACCGGTGGCGACGGCCTGGCGCTCATCCGCGAGCTCCATCCGGATCTCGTGCTGCTCGACGTCGGCCTCCCCGACACCGACGGCTACGACGTGTGCCTCCAGGTGAAGAGCGACAGCGCCACCGCCGACATCCCGGTGATCTTCCTGTCGGCCCGCGGCGACGTGTTCGACAAGGTCCGCGGCCTCTCGTGCGGCGCGTCGGACTACCTCACGAAGCCGTTCCATCCCGCCGAGCTCCTCGCCCGGGTCGACGCGGTGCTCAGCCAGTCGCGCCGCGTCCGCGGGCCGCGTCTCTCCAAGCCCGCCGAGGCCGCTCGCGTCGGCCGGCCGACGGTCATCGTCGCGCTCGCGGACGCGTCCCGGCGCGAGCGCGCGGAGCTCATCCTCGGACCGAAGTTCGAGATCATCCCGATCGGCGCGGAAGGGCGGGCGGTCGACCTGCTGATCGTCGACTCCGACGCGAACGTGGCCAGCCAGATGGGGAGCGAGGGACCGACCGTCCTTCGCGTCGCGCCAGCGGGCGCGCCGGCCAGCCCGGACACCGTGGTCCTCAATGACGAGCTCGCGCGGATCGCCGATCTCGCGGTCCGCGAGCACCAGCTCGGGCGAGACGTCGACGCCGCCGCCGACGCGCTCATCGCCCTCGCGATGGCGTTCGAGTCGCACGATCGATCGACCGCCGGCCACAGCGAGCGCGTCGCGGGCCGCGCCGTCGCGATCGCCAAGGCGCTCGGGCTCGATTCGCAGACCCAGCAGACGATCCGGGTCGGCGCGCTGCTCCGCGACATCGGCAACACGAAGCTGCCGCTCGGTCTGGTCCGCAGCCGCGGCGAGCTCACGCCCGTCGAGCGGACGCAGATCGAGCAGCACCCCGCGCTCGGGCAGGAGCTGCTGGCGGCGTTCCGCCCGCTCGCCCGGCTCCTGCCGATCGTGCGCTCGCATCACGAGCACCTCGACGGCAGCGGATACCCCGACGGCCTCAAGGCGCCCCAGATCCCGCTCGAGGTGCGCATCGTCGCGGTCGCCGACCGCTACGAGGCGCTCCGGATCGCGCGCGCCGATCGTCCGGCGATGTCGGCCGACGCGGCGGTGCAGATCCTTCAGCAGTCCGTCCAGCGCGGCGAGCTCGACGCGGCAGTCGTTGCCGCGCTGGCCGCCGGCGTTCGCGCCCACGACCGAGGGGAGGCGACAGGATCATGACGATCGGAACCAAGACCAAAACGAGGGTGCTCATCGTCGACGATGAGCGGCTCTTCGCCGAGCTGCTGCGAGTGGCGCTCCGAAGCGCGGACGGGATCGAGGTGGTCGACGTCGTCCACGACGTGCAGACCGCCGTCCGCCGCATGACCGAGGCGCGTCCGGACGTGGTCCTCGCCGACTATCACCTCCCCGACGGCACCGGATCGGACATCGCCCGCACGGTCCGCGCGACGCTGCCGGACACTTCGGTCCTCATCCTCACCGGCGACCCCTCGGTCTCGGTCCTGTCCGACGTGGCCCGGTCGGGCGCGGTCGGCCACCTCACGAAGGACCGTCCATTCGATGAGGTCGTCGAGGGCGTCCGCGCCGCCGCGCTCGGCGAGATCCTGTTCGCCCCGAGCGAGCTTCAGCGGCTCCTGCTCGAGCGCGAATCGCGGCCGCGGCCACTCGAGCCGCTCACCGCGCGCGAGCTCGAGGTGCTCCAGCTGCTCGCGGAAGGAGCCTCCACCACACAGGCTTCCGACCAGCTCGGGATCTCGAGCGCCACTCTCCGAGCGCACGTGCAGGCGATCCTGCGCAAGCTCGGCGCGCACTCCCGCCTCGAGGCCGTCGCGGAGGCCGCCCGGCTGGGCGTCATCACCCTTGACGCCTGGTCCCGCGACAAGGCGGCCCTGCGACCGAAGGAAGTCGTATGACGTTCCCCCGCCGGGGGGTCTCGGCCCCCCTAGAGTTCGGCCATCGTTCCCGGTGTGGCCGTGATGAAAGGTGCCTACGACATGGCGAAGCTGCTGATCGCTGACGACCTCGTCCCGATCCGCCAAATGGTGCGGATCACCCTGTCGACGCAGGGCTGGACCATCCTCGAGGCCGAGAACGGCCAGAAGGCCCTCGAGCTGGCGCGCGCGGAGCATCCCGACCTCATGCTGCTCGATGTCGACATGGGCGCCGGCCCGAACGGGTTCGACGTCTGCCGCGAGCTGAAAGCCGGCGCGGACACGAAGGACATTCCGATCGTGATGCTCACCGCACACGACAGCGAGAGCGACCGCGCGGTCGGCTTCGCCGCGGGCGCGGTGCAGTATCTGACCAAGCCGTTCGGCCCGCTCGAGCTCATCGACACCATCCGCACGATCCTCGCGCCGGCCTCATAACGAGCCGCACGTGGACGCCGAGCGACACACCGCGCTGCATACCGGTCTAGGCCGGAACGTCGAGCTCGTGGAGCTTGGCCCGGCGTTGTCCGAGGTGACCGACGTCGAGAAGAAGGCCCCCGACATCTTCCGGCAGCTCCTCGAGCAGGCCATCCGCATATCCGAGCAGGCGAATGCCCAGGCGCTGCGCATGGCCACCGATTTCGCGGCCGTGTACGCGCGCGAGCAGCGGCTCTCAACAGACTTCGACGCGAAGCTCGGTGAGCTCGCGCTCCTCGAGCGGCAGGCCACACGCTATGCCGAGGACCTCGCCACGCTGCTGCGCCTCGAGCGCGAGCGGCGGCGAGAGCTCGAGCGTTCGCTCCTCGCCGAGCAGAACGCGAACGTCGAGCTGCGCCGCACTGGTCTGCAGGGCGTGAGCCACATCCTCATGGCCGTCTCGCTGAAGGACATGACCACCGGCCAGCACCTCCTCCGCGTTCGCAAGTTCGTCGAGGCGATCTCCGGGCAGCTCGGCCTGCCGCCGGCGACGATCGAGGAGTTCGGCTACTCGAGCGTCCTCCACGACGTCGGCAAGATCCAGACGCCGGACGACATCCTCGGCGCGCCACACGAGCTCTCGGTCGATCAGTACGACGTCATGAAGCAGCACTGCATCGACGGCGAGGCCATGCTCGGCGACACGAAGTTCTTCGCGACCGGGCGGGCCGTCGCGCGCGAGCACCACGAGCGCTGGGATGGCACGGGCTACCCGGACCACAAGAGCGGGGAGCACATCTCGCTCGCCGCGCGGATCGTCGCCGTCGCCGACGTCTATGACGCGCTCACGTCGAAGCGTCCGTACAAGGAGGCCTGGAGTCCCGAGCGCGGCCTCAGCGCGATCGAGTCGGAGTCGGGCAAGCACTTCGACCCGCGCGTGGTCGCGGCGTTCGTGGCCCTCTACCGCGACGGCGCGATCGAGCGCATCCGCGTCGAGGTCGGCGACCAGCCCTAGCGCCGGGTCCGACCGCGCACCGAGCCATTTGACTTCGGCTCGCCGCGGACTTCACTGACCGCGTGGACCACCAGCAGCTGGTACTCGCGGTCCGCTATCTGCACGTCGCGGCGATGGCGACGACGTTCGGCGGCGCGCTCCTCATCACGTGGCTCGCGTGGCGCCTGCCGGCGGCCCGGATCGTCGACGTGGCGCTGCGCTATGAGCAGCTGTTCTGGCTGGCGATCGGCGTCCTCGTGATGACCGGGGTCGGCAACCTCGGCGCGTTCGGCGACGGACTCCCCGCGCCGGCATCGGGGTGGGGGCGCGCGTTCATCGCGAAGCTCGTGCTCATCGCGGCCCTGTTGATCGTGTCGCTTCCGCGCTCGCTCGCGGTCGCCCGGATGGCGGCAACGTCCGCATCGGGTGCCGGCGTGCGCTCCATCTACACCGCGACGTCGGGCCTGCTCGCCGGGATCGTCGCGCTCGCGCTCGAGCTGGCCCACGGATGACGGCCATGGCCTGGATCCTCGGGACGTTCCACACCGCAGCCGTCGGCCTCGCCCTCTTGTTCCTCGCGTACCCCGGTGGGGGGCTCGGCGTGACGCTCGCGAGCCTCAGCACCGTCGCCGGCCTCGCGATCTTCCTCGCGCTCTGGACGATCACCGTGTTCGCGACCAGCCGCGCGATCCGAGGCCTCGATCTCGCGGCCGGCGCGAGCGCCGGGTATCACCGCCGGGCGCTCCGCTGGGGCGCGCTGAATGGCGTGCTGTTCCTCTGGTCGTTCGCGGCGCTGCTCGCCGTGCAGCAGCTGGTCACCGCCCCCGGCACGCTGTCCTGGCAATCGATCCTGCTCGGTGCCGGCTTCGTGGGCGGCATCGGCAGCCTGTTCGCGCTCACCATCGGGGCCGTGATCGGACTCGTGCTCGCGTCCATCGACCTTGCGGGGCTCGCTCTCGCGCGGCGGATCGGCTAGTGCGCGATCTCCCAGATGTGGCCGCCCGGATCAGCGAAGCTCGCGGTCCGGATGCCCCACGGCCGATCCAGCGGACCGTTCAGCAGCGTGACGCCGCGCCGGATGAGCTCCGCGCACATCGCGTCCACGTCGTCCACGTTGATGGTGAGCTGCGCGCGGGAGCCCGCCTCGCGTCGGGCCACCTGAGCCGGCGCGATCAGCAGCCGTGCCGCGTCCGTCTTGAGCAGGTTGACGAGCGTTCCGCCGATCTTGAACACCGCGGAGTCGGCGTCCTCGAACACGACCGGTGGGCCGAAGACCTTCAGGTAGAACGCCTTGGCCAGCGCCACGTCCTCGACGAACAGCGTGATCGCGCCGATGCCCCCTGGCCACTCCACCGTCCGTACCTCTTCCCGGGCTAGCGCCCGATGTTGTTCTTCGCGGTCTGGAACAAGCTGCGCACCATCGGCGCGGCGGGATGGAACTCGCCGACGTCGAGGTAGACCGTCCAGACGTCGACCGCGCCCTGCCAGTCCTCCTTCTGATAGAGGAGCAGGCCCTTGAGGAACAGGCCGTCGGGATCCTTCGGCCGCAGTGCGAGCACCCGATCGACCGCGACCATCGCGCCATCGGCTTCGCCGGCCTGGGCGAGGATGAGCGCGAGCCCGTTCAGCGCCGGGACGCTGTTCGCATCGAGGGCCAGCACGCCGCGATACGCCGCGACCGCGTCGGCGGTGCGGCCGTCCTGACGGTACGCATCGGCGAGCGCGAGGAGCGTCGGGATATCGGTCGGGGCCGCCTTCGCGCGCGCCTCGAGGGTCGCCGTCGTCGGCGCGCCGGCCGGGACAGTGCCCGTGATGAGCTCGCCGGGCGCTCGGTCCCCCGCGGCCTGCGGCAGGCTCCCCGCAATGAGCGCCGCGGCGATGCCGACCAGCAGCGCCGCGATGCCGATCGTGCGGATCGGCACGCGCGAGCGCGCCGCGCTGGGCTCCGCGGCGAACGCGCTCCGCTCGAGCACGCCGCGCAGCCGGGTCGCGTCCGCGCGATCGATCGTGCCGGCGGCCTCGGCGAACTGCAGGTCGCGGAGCGACGAGACCGCACGCGCGACGTCGTCCCCGGCGCTGGCCGGCTCCGCCGGCCACGCACGAATGCGGGGCGAGAGCCATGGCCAGAACGCGGCGAGCGCGCCCGCGCCGATCGCCAGGCCGAAGACGAGGGCGGTCATTCGGGCTCGCTCGCCACGAGCTCGCGCAGCCGCCCGAGCTCCTCGTCGGTGGGCCCCGCGACGACCGCTATCGGCGCAGGTGCGCGGGCGCGGCTCCAGGCGAGCGCGGCGCCGAGGACGATCGCAGCGAGTGGTGCGAGCCACACGAGCCCGCCGACCGAGAGCAGCGGCGGCTCCAACAGGATCCAGTCGCCGTAGCTCCGAACGAACTCGGCGCGGATCTCGTCGTCGGTCCTGCCCTCGGCCACGCGCTGGGCGACCAGCGCGCGCATCGACCGCGCGGTCTCCGACGGCGAGTCCTGGACCGAGAGCCCCTGGCAGACCGGGCAGCGCAGCTCGGCGGAGATCCGGTCGACCCGCTCGGCCGCCGTCTGCGGCTGGGGCCGCGCGGTCCATGCGATCGCCAGGCCGACCGCGAGGACCGCCGCGACGATGACCCAGCGCGCGGTCGTCATCGGGTCGCGCTCTTCGCGCGAAGCGTCTCGATGCCGGTCATGAGCGTCTGCTCGTCGATCGGCCCGATGTGGCGGCCGGCGATGATCCCGTCGGCGCCGATGAAGTACGTCTCGGGCGGCCCGAACACCCCGTAGCTCAGGGCCATCCGGCCGTCGCCGTCGAGCGCGGAGGCCCACGTGTTCCCGAGCCGGGCCGTGTACTCGCGCGCCGCGTCGGCGGAATCCTGGAACACGATGCCGATGAGCACGACGTCGGTCCCGCGATAGCGCTCCCACACGTCCGTGAGAGCGGGGTTCTCCTGCTTGCACGGGATGCACCACGAGGACCAGAAGTTGAGGACGACGATCTTCCCTTTGTACTGATCGAGCGAGACGGTGGCACTCCCGGTCAATGACGGCAGCGCGAACGCCGGCGCCGGCTTGCCCACGGTCCCGGTCTTGATGTCGTGCGGGTCGCGCGCGAACGCGAGGGTCAGCACCGCGGCCAGCCCGAGGATCAGCGCGACCGCGGCGTATCGCGCGATCCGGCTCACTCGGCACCCACCGCGTCGGCGACGCGGACCGCAACGGCGACCGGTCGGCGCTTCGGCGGCGGCAGGGCCGCCAGCAGCGCGCCGAACCCGACGACGGCGCCCCCGGCCCAGAGCCACGAGACGAGCGGGATCACCCGCACGCGGATCGTCGCCCATGCGTGCCCGGTCCCGTCGTACGCCGCAAGGATCGTGTAGAGGTCGTCGCGCGAGCCCGCGGCGATGCCCGGCGATCCGATGGCCGATTCGGTGTTCGGGTACTGGACGAGCCCGGGGTGCAGGTGCAGGGATGCGCCGTTCCCGGTGATGACGAGATCGGCCGCCGTCGTCGCGCGCTGCGGCTCAGCGATGTCGCGCAGCCCGGCGAACGTGATGTGGTAGCCCGCGACGTCCATCGCGTCCCCCGGTGCGAGGGTCTGCTCGAGCTCGGTCGTGCGGGCCTGGCTCGTCGCGATCGCCACGACAGCGATCACGATGCCGAGGTGGACGACATAGCCGCCGTACCGGCGGCCGTTGCGCCGGAATAGCGCGACGAACGCCGTGGGGGCCGGCTCGCCGTGGAGGGTGTGCCGTGCCCGCACGCCGCGGACGAACTCCTGGACCACCGTCGCGGTCACGAAGGCCGCGAGCGCGTAGGTGAGGACCGGCGCCCAGCCGGCCATTCCGGAGACCACCGCGACGGCAGCGCCGGCCGCGGCCGCGATGGCCGGCGCGGTGAATTGGCGCTCGAGCGTGGCCCGCGAGGCGCCGTGCCACGGGAGCTGCGGCCCGATCCCCATGAGGAACAGGAGGGCCAGGCCGATCGGCACCTCGACCCGATCGAAGTACGGCGCGCCGATCGACAGCTGCGCCCCGCTCAGCGCCTCGGCGATGAGCGGGTAGATCGTGCCGAGGAGCACGGTCAGGGTCGCCGCGACGAACAGGACGTTCTGAAAGAGGAAGATGGCCTCGCGCGAGAGCGGCGCGCCGACCGAGCCGCGGTCGGCCAGATCGTCCATCCGGTAGAGCAGGAGGCCGACGCCGACGACGAGGATCGCGACGAAGTACCCAAGGAGCAGCGGCCCGATCGCCGACTGGGTGAACGAGTGGACCGAGTTCACGACGCCGCTCCGGGTGAGGAACGTGCCGAGGATCGTCAAGGCGAACGTGGCGATGACGAGCGCGATGTTCCACGTCCGCAGGAGCCGGCGCTTCTCCTCGACCATCACCGAGTGCAGGTACGCGGTCGCCGTGAGCCAGGGCATGATCGCCGCGTTCTCCACCGGGTCCCAGGCCCAGTAACCACCCCAGCCCAGCACCGCGTAGCTCCACCACGCGCCCGCGACGATGCCGACACCGAGGAGGGCCCACGACGCGAGCGCGGCCTTACGCGTCTCGGTGAGCCACCGGTCGGTGGTCTCGCCGAGGATGAGCGCCGCGATCGCGTACGCGAAGGGCACGCTCGTGAGGACGTATCCGAGGTACAGGAGCGGCGGGTGCAGCGCCATGAACGGATGGTTCTGGAGGAGGGCGTTCGGGCCGTTCCCGTCGGCCGGGATCTGATCGGCCGCGAGGCGGGTGAACGGATCCGCGGCCGCGGTCACAACCAATGCGAGGAAGAACGCGAGCATCGCGAACAAGACGGCGAGCGCGACCGTCGCGAGCCGCGGGAGCGAGCGCGTGCCGCGGAGCGCGACCCACACGACGGCACCAGCGAGGATGAGCGTCCAGAGGAGGATCGAGCCCGCGAGCGCCGCCCAGAGCGAGATCGCGCTGTAGAAGGTCGGCGTCTCGAGCGCGTTGTTCTCGGCGACGTAGACGAGGCTGAAGTCGTGGGCAGTGAGCGCGCCGACCATCGCGAGGTCGGCGATGAGCACGAGGACGAAGGCGCCGATCGCGACGAGTCGCGCGCTCGCGAGGGCGCGCGCGTCGCGCTTCCACGCCGCGTACGCCGCGGCCCCGAGCCCCCAGAGCGCCAACGCGAGCGCGGCGCGCAGCGCGCCCGCGCCGATGTCGCCCCAGCTCATGGGGCGGGCGTCTGGTGCGTGGGCACCGCGGATCCGGTGGGGGCGGTGTAGACCTCGTCGTGCTTCGCGATGACCTGGGTCGCCCGGAACGTGCCGTCGGCGGCGAAGGTCCCCTCGACGACCGCGCCGGCGCCCTCGCGGAGGAGGCCGGGCGGCGCGCCCGAGCCGATGACCTTCACGGTCGAGACCCCGTCACCGATCGTGAAGCGCAGCGCGCGGCTGGCCGGGTCGTAGATCAGCGTGCCCGCGAGGACCTGGCCGCCGAGGCGCGCGGCCTGGCCCGGCGCGATGCCGCGCCGTGCGGCTTCCGTCGGGGTGAGGTAGTACACGGCCGCGCTCTGCAGCGTTTGGGTAGCGACGTAGCCGATGACCACGGCGATCGCGAGCGCGGCGATGATCAGCACGCGGCGGCCGCCGATCCGGTTAGCCGCGCTCACTCACCGTCACGCCGGCGGCGCGCGAGCGACCACAGGTAGAGGCCCAACGCGCCGAAGCAGCTGACGTACGCGGCCGTGATGAACGCGAGGTTGTCGATGTTCACGCGCGCGCCTCGAGGATCCGAGCCTGGCGCCGGCGCTCGATGGCCACGCGCGCGGTCATGAGGTACGCGTAGAGGAACGTGAACGCGATCGTCATGGCGATGAGCGACGCGAGCATCGACGGATCGAGGGTGGGGTCGAGGCCCGGACGCAGGACGCTCGGCAGCTGGTGCAGCGCGTTCATCCACGTCACCGAGAGGTGGACGATCGGCACGTCGACGACCAGGACGATACCGAGCACCGCGGCCCGCGTCGCGCGCCGTTCGAGGTCGTTCGACAGGTTCCGCAGGAGGAGGTAGCCGACGTACATCGCGAACATCACCGCGGTGGTGATGACCCGCGGCTCCCAGCTCCACCAGACGCCCCACGTCGGGCGGGCCCAGATCGCGCCGAGCACGAGCGTGAGGCCACAGAACAGCACGCCGATCTCCGCGGACGCGACCGCGATGGCGTCGAAGACCGGACGCTTCGTCCAGAGGTACGCGATGCTCGCGAGGAACACCACGACGAACGCGAGGTACGCGAGCCAGGCGTTCGCCACGTGGACGTAAAGGATGCGCACGACGTTGCCCATCACGGCGTCCGGCGGCGACCAGACGAGGGCCATCCAGAGCGCTACGAAGAGCGCGACCACGCTCGCCGCGCCCAGGAAGGGACGCGCGCGCAGTGCAGAAGTGGTCTTCGCGGTCGTGCTGATCACTCGAGTGCTGCAGGGACGATGGTAAGGCCGAGAACTGAATACACCAACGCGAACGCGAGGAGCAATCCGGCCCAGCCCAGGGCCGCGGCGGCGTCGCCGGAGATCGCGGCTGCTGTCCCGTTCGTCGCCGCGACGAGCTGCGGGACGAGGACCGGCAGCGCGAGGATCGGGACGAGCGCGGCGCGCGAGCGAAGGCGAAGGGCGATCACGACGAACAGGACGACGACCGGCGCCAGCGCGAGGATGCCAGCGACCAGCACGAGCGCGAGGTGCGCCGGGAGCAGCACCTCGAGCGACAGCAGCAGCAGCGACAGCGCGCCGCCGACCAGCGCGATGAGCGCGATGAGCGCCGTGAGTGCCAGCGTCTTGCCGGCGTACAGGGCATCGCGACCGCCGGGCAGCGCGAGCACCGCATCGATCGCGTCGTCCTCGAGCTCTCGCTCGAACGAGCGCGTCGTCGCGAGGATCGCCGCGAACACCATCGCGATCCAGAAGAGTGCGCTCGCGACCTCGGGCTGCGTGGCCGCGAGCGGACCGACCGCGAGGCTCTCGACGAGGATGAGCGTCGCCACGAACGTCACCGCGGCGATCAGGCCGTCGGGTTGGCCGCGCTCGGCGAGCGCCTCGCGTGCCGCGGCCAGCCGGATGCGCTCGAGCATCATGCGAGCCGGATCACTGCGTTCGCGCCACCGTCGAGCTCGAACCGGCCGTGCGTCGCGATGACCACGCTGCGCCGCTCGCCGGCGAGCCGGCGGATCGTGCGCAGGAGCTGCGCGGCGGCCTCGTCGTCGATCTCGCCGAACGGCTCGTCGAGCAGCACCAGGTCGCAGCGCTCGACGTCGATCCGCGCGAGCGCCGCGCGCCTCTGCTCGCCGGCCGAGAGCGACTCGACCGGCCGGTTCGCGGACTTCGCCGCGATACCCCACGCCGCGAGCGCCGGGCCGACGCCGTCCGTCGGATCGCCCCGGAACGAGGCGAGGAAGCGAAGGTTGTCGCGCGCCGAGAGACCGCGAAGGAGCCCGGCGCGCTGGCCGAGGTAGAGGGTCCGCCGGGGTGCCTCGCGCGTCCCGCGGCTGAGCGGGACGAGCCCGGCGAGCGCGCGGAGCAGCGTCGTCTTGCCACTCCCGTTCGGACCGCGCACGACGGTGACGCCCGGCCGGATCTCGAGATCGAGCGCGCGCAGGATCGCGCGATCGCCGAGCACGACGGTCGCGGCGCGGAGGGCCGCCGTACTGTTCACGCGCGGATGATGCGGCTTTTCGCCCTCGCTCTCGCGGCATGCATGTTCGCGGTCGCGTGCGCCGAGCCGCGCGCGACCGAGCCTATCGCGCGCGGCGCGCAGGTGTTCCGCGAGAGGAACTGCGCGAGCTGCCATCAGATCGGGAGCGACGGCGGCACCGGCGGGCCACCGCTGACGCATATCGGGACGGTCGCCGAGAGCCGGAACCCGCCGACCAGCGCCGAGGACTACATCCGCCAGTCGGTCCTGGATCCCGGCGCGTACGTCGTCCCGGGCTATCCCGACACGATGCCGCGGGGCCTTGCCCGAGGACTGAGTCAGGAGGACTTCGACGATCTGGTGCGCTACCTGCTCACGCTCAAGTGATGTCCCAGCCCGCGGGCGCGAGCACGGTCCACCGATGGTGAGGATCCGGGCCGCCCAGCCCGGGGACCGGCGCGCCGTTCGCGAGCTGTGCGCGCGGATCTGGTCCGACGACTACGTCCCTCGGGCCTTCGACGCGTGGGTCGGTGACCGGAAGGGACGGTTCTGGGTCGCGACGCTGGACCGGCGGGTGATCGGCATCGCGAAGCTGACCCTGAGCCGCGACCGCGAGGCATGGCTGCACGCGTTGCGGGTCGATCCTCGGTACCGCCGGCGCGGGGTCGCAACGGCCCTGCTGCAGCACCGGCTCGAGCGGGCGCGGCGTCTGGGCGCACGGGTCGCGAGGCTGGACACGGCCGAGGACAACGTCGCCGTGCATCGGCTCATGCGCCGGTTCGGCTTCCACCGCATCGCACGAGTGAGCCACTATTCGGCTCAAGCTTCGCCGGGTGAACGTCCCCGGCTCGCGACCCGCGCCGAGCTCGCCGCGATATGGAAGATCCTGCGCGAGCGGCGCGCGATGTTGTACGAAGCGCACTTCGTGCGGAGCCTCGTTCGCGACGACGTCGCGCAGGCCGTCCGAGAAGGTCGGTGCTACGTGATCGGTCCGCGAGGAGGTGTCTCGGCCGCGGCCGTCGTTCGGCCGGTCCGCGACCGCGAGCACGGATCGCGGCTGACCGCGGAGGCGCTCGCGGGAACGCCGGCCGCCCTGCGGCGGCTCCTCCGGGGCCTGCGCGCCGAGGCCAGGGCGCAGCGCCTTGCGCGGGCGGGGATCGCCGCGCCCGCCCCGCAGTGGCCCATCGCGCGCGACGCGGGCTACCGGAGGCGGTGGCCCGAGACCATGTTCGTGTTCGAGCGGCGGCTTTCGGGTCGATCGGGCATTCAGCCCTGACCGAGCAGCGAGCGCCAGGTGCCGAGCACCTCTCCCAGGACGACCGTGCCGATCGACGCGACCGCGGCGGCGAGCAGCAGCACGCGATCTCGATCGGTGAACGGCTGCGGGCGGGCGCTCGTCCGGCAGGTCAACATGGCGAAGCCGCGCGCGTCCATCGCGAGCGCGAGCCGGACGCCGCGGCGGATCGCCGCGACGAGCAACGTGAATGACCGCTCGCGGAACGACGCAGCCCGGTGCAGGAAGCCGCCGCCATCGTCGATGCCGCGCGCGCGGCGGGCGAGACCGATGGTCTCCCATTCGGTCGCGAAGATCGGCAGGAGCCGGAATGCGGCGAGCGCGCCGACGGCGAATCGCGGCGGGGCGTGCAGATGCTGCACGAGCGCGTCGGCCAGATCCGTCGGATCGATGGTGACGAATGCGACGATCCCCACGAGCGCGATCGCGACCAGACGCAGCCCGGTGGCGATCCCGGCGACGAGCGACGGCCCGCCACCGCCGAACACGCCGTTCACGACGGACGCGCCGATCGCCGCGACCAGAAGCGGCGCGCTGCGCACGAGCAGCGCCCGCGGCGGGATCCCGGACAGCCGGACCGCGACGGCGATCGCGCCGAGCAGGACGAGCGGGGTGACCGGATCGACGGCCAGGAAGAGCACGAGCATCACGGTCGCGGCCGCGCCGAGCTTCGCGAGCGGGTTCGCGGATGCGAGGGCCGCGTGCGGGTCGGCCCGGAGGGGCTCCAGGAGCATCACGCGACGCGTCCCGCCTCGAGCCGGAGCTCGCGATCGGCGAGCGCTCGCACGAGCGCGCGATCGTGCGTCGCGAAGACGATGCCGCGGCCCGCGTCGCGCGCCTCGCGCAGGAGCGCGACGAGCTCCGCGTAGGTCGCCCGATCCTGGCCGAACGTCGGCTCGTCGAGCACGAGCAGCGGCGGATCGGTCGCGAGGGCCGTCGCCACCGACAGCCTGCGCTGCTCGCCGCCCGAGAGCGTGAACGGATTCGCCGCCGCCAGCGGCGCGAGCCGCAACCGCGCGAGCAGCTCCGCCGCGCGCGCCTGGGCCGCGTCGCGGCTCGCGCCCGTTCGCAGCGGTCCGACCATCAGCTCGTCGTCCGACCGCCCGCGCACGAACTGGTGCTCGGGATCCTGGAACACCGTGCCGACGCGCCGGACGAGGGCTGCGGCGGGAAGGCGCGCGAGCGCCGCGCCGTCCGCGCCGGCCACGGTCCCACGGAGTGGACGGAGGAGGCCGGCGAGCAGCAGGGCGAGCGTCGACTTTCCGGATCCGTTGCGGCCGGTGAGCGCGACAGCCTCGCCGGCGCGCACCTCGAGGTCGACTCCGGCGAGCGCGAGGCCATCGCTTGCCGGGTAGCGGAACGCCGCGTCGCGCGCGGTCACGAGCGCGGCGCCGGGAGCCGTGGTTCGCTCCGCGCGCGCGATCGAGATCTCAGGGACGGCGGCGAGCTCGACGACCCGGTCGACGAGCGGCCGCGCCTCGGCGATGTCGTGGTCGACGAGTACGATCGTGCGGCGCCGCTGGCGAGCCTGCGCGATGAGGCCGCGCACGAGCCGCGCGCCATCCGCATCGAGATTCGCGGTCGGCTCGTCGAGGAGCAGGATGTCGGCGCCGAGTGCCTGGACACCGGCGAACGCGAGGCGCTGCTTCTCGCCGCCGGAGAGCGCGCCGGTCGGATGGTCGTCGGGGTAGGGAAAGCCCACGCTCGCGAGCGCCGCGTGCACCGCCGGCCAGATCTCCGCGGTCGGCACACACAGGTTCTCGAGTCCGAAGGCGACGTCGTCGCCGGCCCGGGCCATCACGAGCGAGGTCTCCGGATCCTGGAACACGATGCCGATCCGGCCGTTCACCGCGAGGGTGCCCTCGGACGCGCCGCCGCCGCTTCGATCGAGCAGTCCCGCGATACCGAGCAGCACGGTGCTCTTCCCCGAACCCGAGGGACCGGTGAGCAGCACGGACTCACCGGCTTCGACGTGAAGGTCGAGCCGCCTCGCGGCCCATGCCGCGCGGCCCGGGTGGCGCCAGCCCCAGCCGCGGAGCCCGATGGCCTCAGCCATCAGCGCGGCTCAGATCCGGCTCTGCGTCCGTCCCGACGGGAACGATGCGAGGACGCCGGTCTGGGCGAGCGAACGCACAAGGTAGTAGGAGCCGATGCCCGCGATGACCGCGGCCGACACGAGGTAGAACGGAGCGAAGACCGCCCACCCGCCGAGGCCGAGGTCGGGGTAGTAGACGATCATGTCGTGGACCCAGGCCGCCGCCGCGCTCGCGAGGCCTGCCAGGGCAGCGACGGGGAGGCTCCAGTTCTGATAGCGGAACAGCAGGAACACGATCTCGGCGCCGCCGCCCTGGACGACGCCCGACACGACGGTGTCGAGCCCCCACTGCGACCCGATGAGCGCGGAGACGATCGCGGCGAGGAGCTCGCAGAAGAGCGCCGCGCCGGGCTTCCGGATGACCAGACCGCCTAGGACCGCGGGGATGAGCCAGACCCCGGAGATCAGGTACTGGGCGGCGGGAAGGGCCGCGAAGGCCGGTGAGGTGGCCGCCCAGAGGGCGTTCCAGGCCCAGAAGACCACCCCGAACGCGACGGCGATGACGGCTGCCACGACGATGTCGACGGTGCGCCAGGCGGTTGGAGAGGATGCGCGAAGATCGGCCATTGGTCCCGACTCCCTACGCTGATATGACTCAGGTCAGGTTCGAGGGTCTGCGCTTTCGCGCACTCTCAGCGCCTTCCGGCGCTCCCCTGTCGTATGAATCTGCGCTCATCCTACCCCTTCCGGGGGACGGGCCAGCCGCGCTGAACCGGCCCGGGTACCGTTTGTCCTGTGGTGGGGGAGCTTCCTAACAGCCGAGCGGAGGACGTCGTTAGTTCCGCTGAGCGGGAAGAGGACGCCGCACTCGCCCGGCGCGCCGGTTCCGGCGAGGCCGGGGCCTTCGGAGTCCTCTACGACCGCTACGTGGATGCCGTGTACCGGTACGTGTTCTACCGGGTACGGAATGAGGCAGAGGCAGAAGACGTGACGAGCGACGTGTTCATGAGGGCCCTTCGGGCGATCCCGAAGTACGAGCCGCGCCAGGCATTCCTGGCCTGGCTGTACCGGATCGCGCGCAACGCCGTCATCGACCGGAGCCGCCGCCAGGCCGCCCGCCAGCAGGTCAGCTTCGAGGACGCCCTGGCCCACCCGAACGCCGACCAGGTCGTGAACCCGGACGCCGGCTTGCTCGCCGGCTCGGACGCCTCGGTCGTCCGCGTGGCGATGCAGCAGCTCACCCCGCTCCAGCAGGAAGTCCTCATCCTGCGCTACGTCGAGGGCTACGACACGAAGACGATCTCGAAGCTCGTCGGCAAGCGCGATGGCACCATCCGCGGCATCGAGTTCCGCGCGCTCTCGGCGCTGCGCGCGCTGATCCCGTCGCGTGAGGCGCTCTAGATGAGTGACATGCTTCCGCGTCCCAAGCCGCGCGACGCGTTCAAGCGCTCGCTGCGCGCCCAGCTCATGGCCCAGGCCCCGAGCGTGCTCGCGCCGCATGAGACGACCTGGACCCGTCTCGCGGGCACGTTCCTTCGCCCGGCGCTCCGGCCGGCGATGGTCGCGGCCGTGATCGCCCTGCTCATCTTCGCGAGCGCGGGCCGGGCCGCCGCGGACAGCCTGCCAGGTGACGCCGCGTTCGGCCTGAAGGTCGCCGCCGAGCAGCTCCAGCTCTCGCTGGCCCTCGATGACACGACGCGCCTCCACCTCCTCGCCGATCAGGCAGACCATCGCCTCGCCGAGCTGGTCACGGCGATCTCGACGCGACCGTCCGCGGCGCCGACCGCGACGGACGCGTACGCCGCTGCGGTCCAGCGCTTCACCGACGCGCTCGCTGCGCTCCAGGGCAAGCCGGGCACGAGCGCCGACAAGCAGACCGCGGCCGACGACGTCGTCGACGCCGCGCACCTGAGGCACGAGGCCGTGCTCGACGAGCTCGAGAAGACCGCCCCCGAATCCGCGCAGCAGGGCCTCGAGCGCGCGCGGGAGGAGGCCGACAAGCTGCACGCGTCCGGACGGCCCGCCCGCACCCCGGAGCCGAATGACACGGCCGAGCCCACGCACGCAGCGCGGACCCCGACGCCGACCCGCGCCGTTGAGCCGAGCCGAGGCTCGCTGCCGACGGGCACTCCCGGCAACGTCGAAGAGCGGTCGCTGCCCCCGGCGTCGGACCACCACTGACCAAGAAGCGGATCGTCCTGATCGAGGACGATGACGACACGCGCGACGCGATGGTGGCGGCCCTCGAAGCCGAGGGGTATCTGGTCCAGGCCTCGGCGGACGCGTTCGGCGACATCCGTCACGCGCGCGCCGACCTGGTCATCCTCGACCTGTTCCTCCACGGCGAAGCCGCCGGGTGGCAGCAACTCGATGTCCTGACGCTCGATCCGGCCACGCGCGCGATCCCGGTCATCGTGTGCTCGGCGGCGATCGCATCGCTCGGTGAGGCCCGCGCGAAGCTCGCGATGCTCGACGTCGCGGTGCTCGAGAAGCCGTTCGACCTCGAGCAGCTGAGCGCCGCCGTCGCGGCCGCGCTCGCATCCGGGCGCCGCCAGGCGGAGCTACCGCTGCGCGGCTAGGAGCGGGACAAGCTCTGCGAGCGACCGGATGAGCGTGAATCTCGATCCGTCACCGAGCCGATCGACGTGCACGGTCCGAAAGCCGACCGCGTCGGCCCATTCGAGGGGCGCCGCGTGCGAGTCGACGACGACCGCGGTGCGCGGATCGACGCCCGCGTCTTCCGCGATCCGCTCGTAGTAGCGGCGGCCGGTCTTGCTCACGCCGAGCAGATCGACACCGTACGGCCGTCCGATCAGCTCCCATACGCCCATCCGTCGCATGTATGGTTCGAGCTCGTCGGTCCGTCCACCCGATGCCAGATGGAGCGAGAACCCCTGGGCGCGCAACGCGCGCATCGCGGGAGCCGCATCCGGATACGCGCACTCGATGTGCGCCATGACGTGACCACGGCTGGCCTTCACCTCGCCGGCGACGTCACCGGGCATCGCCACGCCGACGCGTTCACACATCCCGGCGAGCCAGCGCTCGTCCTGCGCCGGCCACCAGCCGGGACCGGGCTCCGCGCCCCGTTCCTGCAGTCGACGCCAGTCGTCCCAGATGCCCTCGAAGACGACGCGGTTCGCCTCGCCCCACGCCTCGGGTGTTCCGCCGAGGCGTGGGGCGAAGAACTCGCCCAGGAGACGCCGCCACTCGGCGGCGCGGCGGTCGTTGTCGTTCAGCACGCCGCCGTCGTCGAGAAAGACGACGCGGGCGGGACTAGCCCGCGCTCTCGCGCTCCGAGACGTCGCGCGCGAGGCGCGGCCACCGACGGCGCACGGCCGCGGCGATCCCCTCCGCGTCGAGCCCGAAGTGCTTCCGCCAGAGCTTCTGCGCGCCGTGATCCACCCACTCGTCCGGAACGCCCAGGATCTCGAGCTCGACCTTCGCGCCGCGCTCGACGAAGAGCTCGCTCACCGCGGAGCCGAAACCGCCGGCGATGACGTGCTCCTCGACGGTGACCACGCGCCCGATGCGCGCCGCGATCGCGAGGAACCGTTCGGCATCGAGCGGCTTCGCGAAGCGCGCGTTCACGACGGTCGCCTCGATGCCCACGGCCGCGAGCGCGTCCGCCGCGACCAGCGCGTCGTTCGCGGCCGGCCCGTAGCAGATGATCGCGACGTCGGCGCCCTCTCGGAGGGTCTCGGAGATGCCGATCGGGAGCTCCATGAGCGGCGCGTCGAGCGCCGCGCCCGTCCCGGTGCCGCGCGGAAAGCGGAACGCGATCGGCCCGCCGCCGGTGGAGGCGTAGCGGGTCGCGGTCCAGACCATCTGCCGCAGCTCGGCCTCGTCCTTCGGGGCCATCAGCACGATCCCGGGCAATGGGCGGAGATACGCGATGTCGAACAGCCCCTGGTGCGTTCGGCCGTCGTCGCCGACGATCCCCCCGCGATCCATCGCGAACACGACCGGCAGCTCCTGGATCGCGACGTCGTGGACGACCTGATCGAAGCCGCGCTGCAGGAACGTCGAGTAGATCGCGACGATCGGGATGATCCCCTGCGTCGCGAGGCCCGCGGCGAACGTGACCGCGTGCTGCTCGCAGATGCCGACGTCGAAGAGGCGGGTCGGGAACTCCTTGAACAGCGGCGCGAGGCCGGTGCCGGCGGGCATCGCGGCGGTGATCGCGACGGCGGCCGGCTCGCGGCGCATCGTCTCGGCGACAGCGTCGGCGAAGACCTTCGTGTACTGCGGGGCCTGCGCGGGCGCCGTCCCGGTCGCCGATACGCCGTGCCACTTCTGGTTGTCCTCCTCGGCAGGTCCGTACCCGTGGCCCTTCTGGGTGTGGACGTGCACGAACACCGGGCCGTCGCGGAAGTCGCGCGCCTTGCGCAGGACGCCCTCCACCGCATCGAGGTCGTGACCATTGACCGGGCCGAAGTACGTGAACCCGAACTGCTCGAAGAGGATGTTCGGGATGAAGATCGCCTTCAGCGAATTGAACAGCCGGCGGCGCGCCTCTTCGGCCAGGTCGCCGGCGGGCATGTGCTCGAGGACGGTGCGGGCGACGTGCTTGAGCTCTCGGTACGGCGCCGCGGTGCGGACCGTCTCGAGCATCCGGGAGACCGCGCCGACGTTCGGCGCGATGCTCATGCCGTTGTCGTTGAGGACGACGATCATGCGGGTTCGGCGGGCGCCGATGTCGTTCAGCGCCTCCCAGGCCATCCCAGCGGTGAGGGCGCCATCGCCGATGATCGCGACCACGTGCTCGTCGCCGCCCTTGAGATCACGGGCCACGGCCATGCCCTGCGCGGCGGAGATGGAGGTCCCGGCGTGCCCGGCGCCGAACTGGTCGTGCTCCGATTCCGTGCGGACGAGGAAGCCAGAGATGCCGCCGAACTGGCGCAGCGTGCCGAACCGCTCGCGGCGTCCGGTCAGCAGCTTGTGCACGTAGCCCTGATGGCCCGTGTCCCAGACCAGCTTGTCGCGCGGCGAATCGAAGATCCGATGCAGGGCGATCGTGAGCTCGGTCGCGCCGAGGCTCGAGCTGATATGGCCGCCGGTCTGCTGGACCGCGTCGACGGTGTACTCGCGGATCTCGCGGCACAGCTGTCCGAGCTCTTCGCGGTCGAGCGACCGTAGATCGGCGGGGCTCTGGATCCGCTCGAGCAGGGTCATCCGTGCGTAGTCTAGGTGGCGATGTCCGATTTCGATCGCCGCAGCGTCGTCGTCACGGGCGCGACCGGGAACCTCGGCCATGCGGTGGTCCGTGCGTATCTCGAGTCTGGCGCGCACGTGGCGATGCCCGTCCGCGACATCGCGAAGGCGAACGCCCTGCGAGCGGAGCTCGGCGTGCTCGCCGGCGCCGATGGCGACCCGAAGCTGCTCATCGCCGACGGGGACGTCGCTGACCGCGCGTCGATGGACGCGTTCGTCGAGCGCGTGCTGCGCGCGTGGGGCCGGCTCGACGTGCTCGCGAGCCTTGCCGGCGGGTTCGGGACCGGACCCGCGGACGACATCGCGAAGATCGATGCGCTCTGGCAGCAGAACGTCGCGACCGTGGTCGTGCCGGCGGCAGCGTGCCTCGTGCCGATGCGCGCTCGCGGGTACGGACGCATCGTGTCGGTCGCGGCGGGGTCGGCGCTGAAGGCGGGCCGCAACACCGCCGGCTACGCGATGGCGAAGGGCGCGGTCGTTCGATGGACCGAGGCGCTCGCGGCCGAGACGAAGGACCAGGGCATCACCGCGAACGCGATCCTGCCCGCCACGATCGACCATCCGGTCAATCGCGCGAACCAGCCGAAGGCCGATCCGAAGAGGTGGGTCCAGCCGGCGGAGGCAGCGGCGCTGATCCTGTTCCTCACGAGCACCGAGGCGTCCGGCATCACGGGCGCCGCGATCCCGATCACGGGACGGATATGACGGGCATGGCGGGCATGGGGGGAACGAGGATCAGCTTCTCCGCGAGCGTCCGAGCCCATTCCTCGTGCGCCTCGGCGTTCGGGTGCAGCCCGTCCGTCGCGAGCATTTCCGCGGCGGCCTGGCGGTGCATCAACGGGTAGAGGTCGATGAACCGCGCGCCGGCGGTCTCGGCCTCGTCCATCGCGATCGCGTTGAAGTGCGCGATGCGGGTCAGCAGCGCCTCCGTGGTCCCGTACGGCGAAGCGGCGGGGGAGCGCGACCACTCCGGCTGCGGCAATCCGACGACCGCCGATCCGGGGACGCCGTCGTCGCGGAGCTGGGTGTAGATCCGGCGAAGCTGGCCGCGATACCGCTTGTCGTCGCTTCCGCCACGCACGATGTCGTTCGCGCCGATGAGCAGCGTGACGAGCGTCGGCTTGAACACCGGAACGTGCGGGAGCTCGCGGGTGATGAGGTCGTCGGTCGTGTAGCCGTTGACCGCCGGGTTCAGCAGCTCGACCGTGCGACCGGCCGTGCGCCACCGGGCGGCGAGGAGCGCGGGGAAGGCCTTGTCGGGCGTGGTGCCCGTGCCGATGGTGAACGAGTCGCCGAGGGCGAGGTAACGAATAGAAGTGGGGTCCATACCTGTTCTAGTGTCGTCTACCCATGTCTGATTTCGATCTGATCATCATCGGCGGCGGTCCGGCGGGCCTGACGGCGGGCCTTTATGCCGCCCGGGCCAATATGTCGACGATCCTCTTCGAGGCCAAGGACATCGGCGGAGAGCTCCTGAATACGGACCTCATCGAGGACTGGCCGGGTGAGGAATCGATCACCGGACGCGCCCTCGCCGAGAAGATGGCCGCCCATGCGACCAAGTTCGGTCTCAAGATCCAGCCGTACTCACCGGTGAAGAAGATCCGGAGCGACGGCGACTGGAAGGTCGTCGAGATGGAGGACGGCACCACGCATCGGGCGTACGCCGTGATCGTCACGGTCGGTGGCGAGCCGACGAAGCTCGAGGTCCCCGGTGAAACGGAGTTCCACGGCCGCGGGGTCTCGTACTGCGCGGTCTGCGATGGGGCATTTTTCAAGGGCGAGGATCTCGCGGTCGTCGGTGGGGGCGACTCCGCCTTCCAGGAGGGGCTCTTCCTCACACGTTTCGCGAAGAACCTGAGCCTCGTCCACCGGCGCAACGAGTTCCGCGCGCAATCGATCCTGCAGGATCGGCTGCTCGGCATGGACAACGTGAAGGCGATCACGCCGGCGACGGTGAAGGAGATCGGTGGCGACACGCAGGTCCGCTGGATGGACGTCGAGCGCGACGGCGCGGTCGAGCGGATCCCCGTCGGCGGCGTGTTCGTGTTCATCGGCTTCAAGCCCGTCGGGCGGCACCTCTTCGACGAGCACGTCGATCACGACGAGAACGGCTACCTGCTGACCGACCAGTACATGCGCACGAACATCCCCGGCGTGTACGCCTGCGGCGACACGCGAGCGCAGCTCGCGAAGCAGGTGACCACGGCCGTCGGCGACGCCACGACCGCGGTCCTCCACGCGGAGCGGTACATCGAGGAGCTCAAGCACATGCGGCGCAGCTTCCCGGATGTGCCGAGCGCGACGTTGGAACGCGAGGTCGAGCGGACCAAGATCCGGCGGTTCCTGTCCGGTCAGACGATCATCCGCCAGGGCGAGCCGGCGGAGTCCTTCTTCATCCTGACCCGCGGCGCGGCAAGCGTGCGCCAGAGCGGACCGCAGGGCGAGAAGGAGATCTCGACGCTGAAGCCGGGCGACTTCTTCGGCGAGATCGGCCTGCTCAGCGGGACTGTGCGCAACGCGACGGTCCGCGCGACGGCACCCAGCGAGGTGTTGGAGCTCGATGCCGAAGGGTTCCGCGACCTCGTCGAGAGCTCGCAGCTCACGAAGGATCGCGTCGAGTCGAAGATGGAGCAGCGTTTGGCGAGCGCCGGCCCGAAGACCTAGCAGCTACCCCGGGTGCTTCGCGCCGTTCCGCGGCGGGACCAGCCGCCTGACGAATCGCACGAGCTCGTCGAGGTCGAAGGGTTTCTTGATGTACGTCGCGACGCCGCGCGCGCGGAGCTCGGCCGCATGCTCGCGACCGGTCCCCGTCTCGAACACGATCGGCAGCGACCGGAATCGCGGGTCGGCGCGGATCCGGTCATACAGGTCGAGCCCCGACATCCCGGGCAGCCGGATGTCGAGCAGCAGCAGGTCCGGATCGATCCGGCCGAGCGCGTCGAGCGCGTCGTCGCCGGTCGCGACGGTCAGGGCCCGGTAGCCACGCTGCTCGTTGATCGCGCTGGCGAGCACGTCCCCGGTCGTCCTGTCGTCTTCGACGATGAGTACGAGGCGCGCGCGGGCCCCCGCCATCGTCTCGAGTCGGGCACCGGCGATGCCACGCGAACATTTGTCACGAAACCGTTACCTGAACGCCGTGCAATCATCGCGACCGTGATCCGCCACGTCGTCCTGTGGGCGTTCAAGGACAGCGTTCCCCAGGCCGAACGTGACGCGATCCTCGCGGCGGTGCGGGCGCTCGCGACCACGGTCCCCTCGCTGCGGTCGCTCGACGTGGGGGAGAACGTCAGCCCGGCGCGCGCGCAGGGCTACACGCACGTCCTGCTCGAGACGTTCGACGATCGCGCTGGGCTCGCCGCGTACGCGAGCCACCCGGATCATCTCCCGGTGCTCGCCCGGCTACGCGACGCGGTCGCGGAGCTGCTCGCGGTGGACCTGGAGGTCTAGGAGGCGGCCGCCGCCGGCGGCTTGTGTCTCCCGCGTCCCCCTCGCCTGCCTCTCCGTCGACGCGCCTTTGGCGCGTCTCCGGGGGCAGTCTCGTCCCTGGACGGTTCGGACACGCCGGCGTCACCGTGCGTCACGGGCAGGCTTTCTCCCGCCAATTCATCACGGCCTTCTTCATCCTGGTCGTCCTCGCCCGTCACGATCGAACGCGGCTCATCTTCGTGGCCCTCGCCGTTGAGGCGCGAGAAGTCGCCGAGCATGACGCGGGCGTCGGCGTGCGCGCGATCCATGATGTAGCCGGCCTTCCGGCCGTGCTCCTCGGGCTTCATGAGCCCGCTCTCGACGGCGCGGCGGATGTTCGACTCGAGGGCATCGCCCTCGACGCGCGACAGGAGCTCGCTGAACAGCGCGCTGTTCACCCAGTCGGCCTTGTCGTCCTTCGCCCGGGTGCTGCCGACGAAATTGAAGAGATGGACGATCGCGGCGCTCGGCTGGCGCGCGTACTTCACGAGAGGGTGTCCCTCGCTCAGCCAGCACATCGTCACGTTGCGGCCGTCACGCGATACCTGCTCGGTCGCGATGGCGCCGCGCTCCTCGGCGATGTTGAACAGCGTCTCGAGCAGCATGCGGCGCTGCGCCTTGCCCTTCGCGAGGCCGCCGGGCTGATCGGCACGGGAGAGCGGATCGAGGACCGCCTCGACCGCGGGGATGCGGCGGGTGTCCTTGCTCGTGACGGAGTCGATGCGCCGGAGCACCCGGACGAGATGGAACAGCGTCTCGGCCACGAGCGCGTCGCCGAACTCCAGCGAGAGCAGCTGCTTGTCCTTGAGCCGCGTGCGGGCGGGCTGCTCGGCCCTGATGTGATGCTGCGCGACCCCGAAGTCGATCCGTTGGTCGAGCACGCTCGACGCTTCCTTGTGCGAGAGCGGCACGACGCTCCGCACGAAGTCGCCCCGCGGCATCTGATCGGCGCGGAGCGCGACGAGCTGGTCGAGGAGCAGGACCGCGAGCCGGCGCTGCTCCTTCTCCGATTCGGGCGAGCCGGTCGGCACGACCGCCGGGATGCTCGCGGGCGCGGCGACGCGGACGGGTGCGCCGGACCGGCCGCGGCCGGCGCCACCGCGCACGCCGCGGGTGCGGCTACGCGGCGCTTCGTCCTTCCCGGCCTGGGTGTCGTCGGTCCGCAGGATCCCGGTGCGGGTCCACCGCGCTTCCGGGATGAGGTCCTCGAGGAGGAAGACGCCATCGCGCAGGTACGGGGAGTCGCGGAGCTCGTTGGCGAGGGCCTTGTCGCCGGCGATCAGATAGACCGCCTTGTCCTCGTCCTTCAGCGCCTTGCAGAGGGCGTTGAGGTCGCGGTCGCCGGACACGATGAACCACACGTCGATGTCCGGCCGGTCCTTGTAGAGGAGCTTCATCGTGCGGGTGATGAGGACCGCATCGGACCGCCCCTTGAGCAGACGGCCGCTCATGCGTTGCGCGACCGCGACCGGCTCCATGCCGGTGAACTCGAGCGCCATGAGCAGCGTCTCGTCTTGCGAAACGACCTCGGATCCGAAGATCGCCTGCTTCACGCGGACCGGACCGAACTCGGCCGCTTTCTGCAGGATGGCCTGGAGGATCGAAAGCGATGATGGCAGCGGGCCTTCGGTGTGCTGCCGCAAGGTGTAGTAGACGTTCTCCCAGTCGATTAGGAGGGCGACGTCGGGCAATGGGTTTCTCCGTTATGTAGGCGCTCCGCGTTCCACCCGACTCGTTCGAATGATCCGCTCGATCTATCTCCCCGACCACCGGATCCCAGTGGGACACGATGTCCGCGAGCAGCTCGACTCGGACGCTTCAGCCGGAACGCGCGCCGTTTCGCTAGAAGTCTAGCCTGAGCGCGTGCTCGAAGATAGCCGCCTCGCGAAGGCCGTCGAACGGGCAGCGAGCGCCGGTCGCGCGAGCTACGCGGACGCGCGATACGTGGAGCGCGAGAGCGAGACCGTGACCGTGAAGGACGGGCAGATCGAGGGCGTCGATCGCGACACCGACCGCGGCGTCGGGGTCCGCGTCATCGTCGACGGCGCGTGGGGCTTCGCCGGCTCGGACCGCGCGACGACGGACGAGGGTCTCGCGGCGCTGTTCGGTGAGGCGATCCACCGCGCGCAGGCGTCGGCGACCGTGCACCGGGCGCCGGTCACGCTCGCGCCACAGGCCGCGCAGCGCGGCGCCTACCGGACGGGCGTGCGACGCGATCCGTTCACCGTCCCGATCGCCGAGCGCGTCGCGCTCCTTCGCGAGGCCGACGCGATCCTCGCGACGCCGAACGCGAAGGTCCGCCGCGCGAGCATCGTGGCGTACCGCACGAGGAAGCGGCTCGTGACGAGCGACGGCACCGACGTGCGGCAGGACGTCGTGGAGTGCGGTGCGGGCCTCAACGTGACGGCGGCGACCGCTGGAGCGAAGCCGGCGACGCGGGGCGACATGCGCAACGTCCGTCAGGCGGGCTGGGAGTACGTCGAGGAGTTCGACGTCCTCGCGCACGCCCGCAGGTTCGCCCGCGACGCCGAGGCGATGCTCGCGGCGAAGCCCGCGGTCGCGAGGCCGACGACCCTGCTCATCGATCAGCCGTTCCTCGCGCTGCTCGTGCACGAATCGTGCGGCCACCCGACGGAGTCGGACCGGGTGTTGGAGCACGAGGTCGCGTTCGCCGGCACGACGTTCATGTGGCCGAAGGACCGCGGCCACCTCCGCTACGGATCGGAGCACATCAACATGACCGCCGACGCGACCGTCCCAGGCGGCATGGGCACCTTCGGTTGGGACGACGACGGCGTGCCCGCGACGCGCACGCCGCTCGTCGAACGCGGGATCTTCACCGGCTACCTGAGCTCGCGCGAGACGGCGGGGGCGCTCGGGATCCCGAAGAGCGGCGGGTGCGCCCGGGCCGAGGGCTGGCAGCACTCCCCGATCGTGCGGATGGTGAATGTGAGCCTCGAGCCAGGGACCGCCACGTACCCCGAGCTGCTCGGCGGGATCGATGAGGGTCTCCTGCTCGAGTCACCGGCGTCGTACTCGCTCGACGACAAGCGGCAGAACTTCCACTTCTCGACCCAGGTCGCGCGCGTCATCCGCCGCGGCGAGGTGGGTGAGTACGTTCGCGGAGTCGCGTTCCAGTCCCTGACCCCGGATTTCTGGGGCAGCTGCGACGGCGTCGCCGACGATTGGGAGCTGCACGGCTTCATCTCCTGCGCGAAGGGCGAGCCGCTGCAGCTCATGCGGGTCGGTCACGGCGCGGCGCATGCGCGGTTCCGCGACCGGCCGATCGAGGTGACCGCGTGATGTCCGCGTGAACACGGTGGTGGGTCCGGATGCCCTGCTCGCCCCGCTGCACGCGGCATTGAAGGACAGTGGGCTCGAGGAGGCCGACCTCTGGGTGCATCGCCGCCGTGCCGAGATCACCCGCTACTCGCACTCGTCCATCCACCAGAACGCCGCGTCCGACGAGACGCACGTGCACGCGCGGGCGATCGTCGGCTCGGCCATCGGCTCCGCGTCGGGTAACTCGCTCGAGCCCTCGGCGCTGCGCGAGCTGCTGTCACGCGCGGCTGATCTCGCGAGGCTCCAGACGCCGAACGCGGATTGGCCCGGGCTCGCCGCCGCCGCGCAGTACCGGCAGCCAGCGGCGTTCGACGCGGCCACCGCCGATGCGAGCCCCGCGGACCAGGCCGGCGCGATCGGCCGGATCTGCAGGCAGGTCGCGAAGGCCGGCTTCCGCGCGGCCGGGACCCACAGCGTCGACGTCACGGAGGATGCCGTCGCGAACACGAACGGGGTCGCGGCCTACGCGCCGGCGACGGTGGCGTATCTCCGTGCACTCGTGCTCGGCGACCATGGTGGGAGCGGCTACGCCGACGACCTCTCGTCACGGACGAGCGACCTCGATCCGGAGGGGATCGCCGCGCGGGCGATCGAGAAGTGCGGGCTCGATCGTG
>Ga0075425_100000490_pt1 | contig 37433 bp, 62 predicted proteins | sample SoiMethybrSBSTD4_FD_75300 | JGI IMG/M metagenome (GOLD analysis project Ga0075425, IMG submission 75300) | Bulk soil microbial communities from a Populus tree surrounding site in Tennessee, USA - Soil MetaG P. TD hybrid SBSTD4 | ecosystem: Environmental > Terrestrial > Soil > Tree plantation... | reverse complement strand
GGATTATTAAAAATAAAGCTCACAATAAGAATATGACGCTAAGCAGGTATGTTTTACAGTCAATTCAGATGAGGATTAAGCAAGAGGAATCAGTATGATAATAGCAGTCACTTTAGTTATATCTGTTGTTTTGCTTTTAGAGTATTTAACAAGCTAATCATAAATCTCAAATCCCTTTGAGTTTTTATTAATTGCTTGATCAAATCCCTTAAGAGACTTATCTAAGCCATCAACGTTATTTCTTAAAGCGTTCAATACTAATTTTCCATACATCTTTTGTGCATCTTTAGAGTGCTTAATAAGATTATAGAAATATTTTGTTTCTGATTTAAGTGGAGTACCTAAAAGTCCGACAGCAGCTGCACCTGGGCCAGAAGCTCCATATCCTATTGCAGGAAGTATGAGTGATTTGATACCCGCCTTTGTAACGTCAGCCAATGTAAGTTCATTTATTCTTTTATTAATAAGTTGAGCAGCATCATTTGCCTTAGCAAAAGCATGCGTTATATCGTCAGCTTGTTGTAAGGTTTTATATTGTGGGTTAGTTTTAGCCAATTGATTAATGTCAGACCTTACTGCTTTACCAATTTGTTTTAGATAGTTTTCAGCACCAGAAGGTATGGTTGCTTCATGAGCTAAGTTATTTAAAGCCTTTTTAAATTCCCAAAGATCTTCAAACGAAACTTTACCTTCTCTTATTTTATATGCAAAGTCATCTGCTTTTCTTGCAGCAAATTCTTTACCCGGAGTAGATACTCCCATATAACCTTGTCTAATAAGTTTATCTATAGCTTTTTTAGTATGGGGCACTTCTGATTGTAATCTTAAAGCCTTTTCAGGAAGATTGTTTAATTTTTCATAAGAAGAATATGCAATATTCTTTAAAGCTTTCTGATTTAATTTTGATCCTAAAAAGAGTTCTGATCCTATTTCAGCCGCCATTTGAACTGACTCAGGTGCACCAAAGGATTTGGCTGCTTGTTTTGCCAGTTCTCCGCCGATAGACATAGCAATGTTAGGAGCAAATGAAACACCAGTTGCCAATCCACTTCCTAATTTTTGAGCCACATTGTGTACAGCTTCTTGGGTTTGTGATTTAGGTTCGAGCTCTTGTCCTGTTAATTTTTGAGTAGCTTCTCTTACATCTGAAACGGTTGGCGGTAAGTATGGATGTTTCTTTCTATGTTCTTCATATGTTCCTAACCTGTCTCCTGAAAGATAATTAGCAACATTAGTCCCTAAAGAAGCTATAGATCCTGGAGCACCGACTATACCCTCAAATCCTCGAGCTGCAACACCAGCAACATCAGAAATTGCATTAGTCAGACCAGATCTTTGTGGTTTTAGTGGTTCGGGCTTTAACTTTTTTTCAGTTTCATTCTTAGCATCGTATATCTCAAAAGCCATTACTCTTCCTCCCATTTTCCATTTCTAAAGATAAAGAATTCATCAGTATCGAGATTTTTAGCTCGAGCACCTTCTTTAACTTTTGCTTGGTCAAGTGACTTGACTACTTGAGAAGGTTTTTCAAGAGATTCTTGGGATTGCTTAGGTCTTTCTTCTATTTGACCACCAGCTCTTATAGTCTGCAAGGATTCTCTATGCTTCATATTAGCTTTCTTGAGCTTTTCTAAAGTCTTTTTAATAACAGGCAACGGTTGTGCAAGATTAAGTTTAGCTGAAGCAATGGTTTTTCTAAATTCATTCGATCCTCGTCCACCTAAACTAGCTGCAACTTGTTGTTTAACCAATAGGTCTTGCATTGCTTGATATAGTTGTGCAGTTTCAGGAGTCAGTTGAGATAAAAATCCAGCTTCTGCTGCTTTTTGTGCTATGAATCCTGTCTGTATATCACCTGAACTCAAGATATCTTCGATATCTTTTAGAGCATCGTCTATTTCATTAGTTGCTTCGATCTTTATATTAAGATCTTGTTGTCTTTTTATTTCAGCCGGAGATTCTGATTTAATTTGATCGTTACTTAATGCTTGAGATAAACTAATCGGCTGTTTTTGTGGTTGTAGTGGCTGTTGTGGTGCAATACCAGGTTCTTGTGATCCAATCACTTGTTGTGGTTGTTGTTGCATTGCTTGCTGTGGTATTTGTTCTTGTGATAAAGCAGTTCTTTGCTTGATAGCGTCTTCTAAACGATCCTGTTGTTGTGGACTTAGTTTTTCAAAAACTTGTCGAGCAATTTGCTCTTGTCTTTCAGGAGGCAAAGATCCTAATTGCTTTTGTTGTTCGGGACTCATTTTAAGACCCATACCAGAAAGCATTTCAAAAAAAGGACCTGCTTGAAAATCACCCGATCCACGAGAACCGCTGACTGGATTAGCAGGATTAATTTTCTCAATCTGTTCTTGTTGACCAAAGCCGCCACGTAAAGCAGGCTCATAAACTGAAGAACCTAAATGAGATAATGCACCGACCTGTTCATCAGAAGCGCCTGGCATTAAAGATTTTAAATGTCCTGCTCTTATTTTTTCTGCTTTATTTTGTGCCATTTGTGAGACAATAGCTTCCAGCCCTTGCCCAACTCCCGATCCAAAAGATGCTCCCAGCATCGAAGCTCTGCCAGATCTTTGTGTAGGTATCCATCTTGTCTCTGCCATAGTAATCCTTTATAATCCAGCTAATTTAGAAACACCACCGACGAAAATTTTTCCTGCAGCCTCAGAAGCTCCCTGTAATGCTCCTGGAGTAGGAGACATATATTGAGTTGAATATTGTGGGGTAAGAGCTAACTGTGCTTGATCTAAACCAAATCTCTTATTTCTTAAACCGTAATCAGCTCTTTGAGCGTTTATCATTGACTCTAGTCCTTGAGCTCCAGAGCGCAATTGATAACCTAAAGCAGGTGAGCTAATTCTTCCTTGAAATCCTTGTAAGATCCCTGGAACAACTTGTTCATTAAAATGTCTTGTAGCTTCATTAGCGATAGGTTCAAATCCAGCTGTAGGATTTTGCATGTTTTCATATGATTGTAGCAAAAGATCATTTAAAAAATTTTGTTGATGTGGTTCAAGCAAAGGAGCCTGTTCAAAGCCACCCGGAGATCCGGCGATAAATTCTCCAAGTCCTTTACCAGCTTGCTTTAGTCCTGAACCAACCTTTCCCCAAAAGTTACTCCATCCTTGTTTGAATCTATCCCATCTTGATGGTTCTTGTTGTTGTTGGGCCGCTTGAACAGCAGGAACACCAGAACTTTGAACCGCAGGTGCTTGAAATTGGTTTGGATATATTGGGCCTTGTAATAATTTAGGGTCAAAAGCCATTGTATTCTCCTTTAGTACTTGAGGTATTCAAGTACAATATAACTTATCGTATACGCACTATAATCTATAGTCGTGGTGATATTAACATTTGTTGCATCAACATCCAATTGTATATCACTTCCGGTAGTTGAAACAAATGGCAAAGGAATTCCTAAAAAATTTATCGGATCTGTTGCAGTACCATATATAAATGTCCAAGATAAATTCGCATCAACTGTTATACCGTGCGGTACTGATTTAGTTGCTGCATTAGGAAGAGCGCCAAAATTAATTACTTTTCTATAGTCCATTCTTGGATTAGTTATATTTCTTGAGTTGGGAGTAAACCACGACTGATTATTAACCATTTCATCAAGCATATAATAACCATTATCTCTGCCATTAACCGCTAAAGAAAGTTTGTTTATATTTTGATAGAGATTAATAAGTAATAGCTTAAAATCCTGCGAATTTACATCAACTGAATTTATCTGCTGTATGTCCCATACATTGGTAGTAGGAACAAAGAATCCATAGTTTTGCTGGAAATTTGGGGGATATGGCATGACTATTGGTTCCTATAGCTAGTTGGTGTTGCATAAAAGGTCATAGCATTAAGCTGGAAGTCAGAAAACTGGATATTAGGATCTTGAAGCTGGTTAGGTGTGTTATAAAATCTAAGCTGTATAAATTCTCCATCAGCTTGAAAATAAACCGGATGCCACACTTGTGTAGAAAATTGTTCAAATGGAACTGAATCATATGGAAACGTTTCCAGTACCGAAGTTCCTACTATCGAATTGGTTCCTGTATTTGGTAGAGAAGAACCAACCATAGATATTCCTGAGGTTGAAACAAAGTAATCTATAGTTAGTTCCCCTGCGAATGACGTATCTACTAAAAAGTCTACTTTAGGTACATATAGATTTCTTCCGTCCTTAAAGTAGAAATTAAACTGTTTAGTGAGGATATCTATTTGAGATATGGTAGCTATATTACCGTTACCATTATAAGTACCAGATAATATAGTATGTGCATCATCAAAATAGAGAACCAAAAATTCGTTTGCATTAAGTATCGATTGAATTCTAAAAATTTTGTTATTAAATAAATTTAAATTACCTGTGGCTATAATACCTGAAAAATAAATATATTCAGCTGATGAAAGATTATGATCTGCTACGTAGAATCTAAATAAATTTGGGGTGCCAAATGAAGTTATATTAGTAATTTGAAGGTTAGAAGAATTTAAAGGTACGTCTGAATCTACAATAAACGTAAATCCTTCCTGGTTTCCAGCTATAACTCTTCTAAATATTGGTTGTAATTGATTATTAGACCACGGCTCAGCATCATTCCATTTAATGGTTTGTGATGACCAATCTGCTATGGTAGGTTGTTGAATATAGCCAAATGCAGTTATACAATCATCGTTAAAGGCCCAAGTTCCCGTTTTATAATTATATACAAGAATTCTATTGGGAAAAGGTTGATCATTTGATCTTGAAGGAGTTGGATAGGTCCAATATACCATTTCAGTTGTATAGTCTCTTATACCGTAAACTCTATCTATTCCTTGAGCTTCTGTATGTAGGTTGAAAACTTCGTCAGGAATGTTATCGTCTATTCTTTCTACATTTGTTCCATTGCAGGCATGCAAGCCAGTATCGCCCCATCCTAAAGCTACTTTATCAAATGGAACAACTGAAAATCTTGATTCCGCACCAAGCTCAGTGTTAATTTTTTGTACCGTAAATGGTTGAACTTGATTGCCATAATCAACAAGCTCCCAAGTAGATTCTTCGCAATATATAATGCATCTATCTTTTACAAATTCAACGGTAATTATATTTTCTATGTCTGATATATCTATAACACCACCTTTTCCTGTTATATCTTCTCTCCAAGACACAACATCAGTTGGATCTCCTATTTGGGACCAACGTATACGAAAAGGATAATTAAGAGGAGCAGGAAAGGGCGCCATTCCTGTTTGATCTTGTTCCCAAACATTAAAAGCTACAAGTCTATTTTTAAATGGTAATAATATTGCTGCAGAAACTAAAACCAGTTTAACTGCTGAAACAGGGGTATCAGTAAGTATTGGAGCAAAATTATTCCACTGATCATTAAATAAGAACCTCATATAATTTGGTTCAATTTGATTAAAGTTAGTTACATAAAGGGTATAATCATTGGCATTTTGTGCGCCATACGTAGTTGCCCAGAATAATTGAGAATTATTACCAGTCCACGTTGCTGCTCCTACGTCTGCTTCTCCAGCGATTCTTTCCCAACCGGTAGATTCATATGAATATGCAAATTGTGTATCAAACGCTACTGTTGTAGCATCATTTTGTATACCTTCTATATATGTATCTAATCCCATAACTGGTTCAGACGGATAAAAATATACCGTAGTTGAAGCAGGCGCACCTACAAAATTGAATGCACCATTTGTGGTAGAAAATGTTGCTGTAGGAGTTACAACAGTTTGCAGCATAGGCTGTACTGCGCCAGCAGTAACAACCGTATACCATGCATCACCAATTGAAAATGCCTGGCCTAATTTAAATATAACACCAGGAACAGTACCTGAAAGATTACCACCACCGCTCGTAGAACCCACAGATATCTTAAGTCTGGTTAGATTTTGTGTAGCGCCAAGCCATCGTGAACCAAATCGCTTTCTTACTCTGCCACGCCATTGATAGGCATTGTTACAACGAGCAAAAGCTTCATCAGGTATCAAGAAGGGTTTAACATCATTCTGTAATCCTGAATTTTTATCAAACGGTGCTATAAAAAAGCGATCATATGGCATTAGAATCCTGTCACATTCCACATAAAGGTTAAATTATTACCATCAGAGCTTGTGACTGTCATAGATGTAAGTGTTAGTGCAGACAAAACGGGATAATTGGTTGTAGGTGGCGTTGCATTCATGCGAGTTAAATTAAAGTAACCCACAAAGTTACCTGAACCATCACCATCAAATCCCGGAAATGTACTTATACCACCACCTGGATTTGAGCCAAAGGTAATAGTAATTGTACCACCCGCAACTATTGAAGCAGTACCCCAAATTTGTTTGAACTTAGTGGGGAGATATTGCCATCCTATACCACCCGAAAATGGTCCCGTTGCTTGAAAATCAAACGATGTCATTGCAAAGGTAGTAAGACCAGGTAATTTTATAAATAGTTCATTTTCAGCAGTTATAGGATCTAAAAAGTTATAGAGTCCAACTTCAGTTACTAAAAAACTAGGAGCGGGAGATTGAACAGGCATAGTCACTTTATTGTGTTTACCTTCGCCGGTAGTTCCATATATTTGATGGTCTATACCAAATACCGTATCTATAGTAGAGAAATTAGTAAGTATAGGCGATTGAGTCTGTTGTAAATTTTGTGAAGCCTGCGGCACGGCGTTGAGCATTGTAAAATCTCCTTAAAAAGGCCAATTAGAACCCCAGTTGTATCCCCAACCGTAATTCTTACCAAGTGTATAGATTGTAACCGTTCTTTCATTGGCTTGTTGAACTAAATTAGTTCTATTAACCATATCCATTTGTGCATTAAATTCTGGCATGATGAGTTGCACAGAGTCAAGGTCCATTCGATCTTGGAATATCTTAAGTGCAGCACCATAAGAGATAAATTGCCACCACTGTTCAAGTTGGGGGCTTTGACCTTGTTCTAAGAGTTCTGTCGGCCTTATATCTGCCTCAAGTTGAATAACATATGACTTATCAGGAACTGGTCTGAAAACAAACTTATTATCAAAATATAAGCATGAAATAGGTAATCCTGGCTGATAAAATTGTCCTTCTCCATAGATTATATTATCTACAGAGTTCATGGTATTAGCTGGAAATAAAACCGTATATGCACCTGTTTGATAGTTTATTTGTCCATATGGTGAAGGCAAAGTTTGCGGTATTCCTGGAACTCCTAAAGCGCCAGTGGTACTTGAAGCTATACCTGTTGCGCCATCTATGAGTGGATAGTCTATGATCTGCATAGCAGAACCACCAATATCTAAAGCTGAAAAGAGAACAGAATTCTGCAAGACAGGAAACTGTTCTAGATTTCCGGTGAATGGTCCCGGTGTGCCATTACCCTGGAATAAAGTATTAAACACAAAATTCGTTTGAGGATAGTTCCCATAGAATACATCTCGGTACTGAGTCCAGAAACAGGGAATACCTGCAATATAAATAGTAGGATGCACCGTGACATATTTATTCTGAAAATTATACAGTGGGTCTGCAGGATTAACAGTGTTTGTTTGATATGTATCTATATTGGGTTGTGTATAAAAAGTCAAAGTAGTTCGTAAAGAAAACAGACGTAAATGTTCAGGAAAATCATATAATATAAATGTATTTATATATTGCAGTAAATCATCTTGAGATAATTGCTGTAATGAAGGAGATCGTGTTAATCTTCGTACCTTCTGTTGAATCGCTGCTAATGTGGAATTTGCCATATTTATTCCTAGATACTTGGTTCAGGTCTTTCATATACATTTCTAAATGAGCCAGATAATACCGAAGCATCTTCCCCTATGGGTACTGCTTGTGCAGGAGTGCCATATCGTGGTGAAAGAGGAAAAAGGCCATATGGTGGTATTACAAAAGCATCAAAGCCCGAAGAGTCTACCGGTATGGTAAACTGCGTCGGGCTCGTAACTGTAATCAGAAATTTTCGTTTATTAAGAACAGTCATACCAAATCCCTGAGGAACTATAATGCGAACATACCATAAAGATTGATACCCATGCTCAAGATTAGTCGTAATAACCGCAGGATTAGACTGCGTTATTGAAATTATGTCTCTATTTGCGGGTATTTCTAAAGGGTTTGCTATCGCACCATAATATGGCATTTTATTCCTTTATAGAGCAATTTGAGCTACTTCTACTACTTTATTTCTCTCTCGTAACATTCTATCATTTTCCGTAAAATCCAGTGGAATAAAATCACAACGATGGTCTTTCTCTACTTCCATCATGTGTTGTTCACTTTTAAAGCCACCATCATTAACCATAGCCTTAACCTCTAAGTCACCTTTAAGACCAATAAGAGGTTTATAGCTCCGATAATATACATGGTTCTTTATGTGTTCTACAACCATTCTTGGCAGTGTATATGTATAGCCATCAACTAAACAATATTGTTTATAATCATCTTGTCTATACTTTTTGAATCTAAAGTTTAATGACTGACCTTTATGTTCTAAGTTAATAAACTTACCGGTCAGTAATTCATGATCGTATTCGTATTCAGCTGCTGTTTCTTTAGCAACCATTTCTTTAGTTTTTCTTTTACTTAATTCTTTTTTAAATTCTTTGGTCATGGTTCTCCTATTAAAATTGGGGGGTGAAATACCCCCCTAATATACTCTAATTAAATGCCGTTGTAAGATTTACCAGCTACCCAGTAAATAACATCGCCATTTGATCCTACTGCTCCTTGAGCTCCTGCTCCAAGAGTCATACCGATCTCAGCAATATTAACTTCAGAATCACCTATAATATTAGTATTAGCGAAAATTGATTCTGCAGTATTCATACCCACAGGAGTAACTTGTGGATAAGTGAATGCTGGATTAGCAGTCAATGGCCATGCAAATGCAGTGAAAGCACTTGTATCTACATCAACAGTAATAGTATTAGTTACACCATCAACATCAGCTTGACCAACAGCAACAATAGTAGCTTGAACTTCATTAAGTTCAGTCATACCAAATGCTGCTGCAGTTACGGTAGGGATAGTAAATCTAATGACTTGTCCTACGGTAAATGCATGAGTAACAGTGAGCGTTACAATTGCATTTGCCGCTTGAGAAATCTTAGAAATTACCCGAGTTGGTGGGTAGAAATAAGGGTTATATGGAATAACTCTATAGCTACCTGGACCAGCTGCAGCTACAATGGCTCTCATATAAGCTAAGTCAAAATGAGTTCCATCAATAACTGAAATAGTAAAATCTAAACTACCAAGCTGTTGAGCTCCTGTAGTATTAAAGATTCTCACTACTTGACCGCTACTTAAAGCTGCCGTTGAAGCAACTAGTACGCGTGGAGGAGTAGCGTTAGAAATTGAAGTAAGTGCAACGCTTGGGCCAGGGGTATTGATAGAGCTATCAAATAAAGTAAAGCCTAGACCTGCAAAAGCATTACCATTTAAAACGTCAGTGGCATTAGTTTTGGTATATTTTATACCACCACCTGCAGGCATTCCACGTTGCCAATATGATTGAACTACTCTTCCTGGATTTTGTTGTGCAGCCATTTGGGTATAGTTATATACCCACATCCAATCAACATTGGATCTTAGAGGTATGTTTACTGCACCACCAGTTGAAACAAATGTACCTTGATTAGTACCTGAAAAAACAACACTCATCGTATCTCCTTATGAATTTAATGTGCAAAGCATTTGTGAAATCCATAAGTCGTTGACTACACGGGTAACTTCCGAGAAAGTTGCACCAATAGTAACGTTTTGATACAACGCATCAGAGAACTCAGGTCCACGGTATAGAATACGTGCAGAAAAGTTGTCTTGATATACTGCAGCGTATGCTTCTAGACCACACACAAATACAGAATATACATCGTTACCCAATGCTGAAGCATGAGGACGAATAAGACCTTGACTTGAAACCATGAATCTGACGTTATTTAGGGCGCCCCACTCTGCACCAACCTTAGCTGCTGATTGATTTGGATAATTCCACTTAGGTGTGAAATCATTCAAAGCATTCAAGTCTTTAACTAAGTTTGAGTGTCCCATTGCTAGAAAAGCATCACGAACAGGAGCGGTACCGAAACGTAACTCACCGATTTCACGATCAAGAATCATCCATGCATCATTTGATAATAGACCTGTAGTAACTTCATCAATATCAGATACTGATAAGTTAGTTGGTCTATCACCATTGTTACCACCAGTACAGGTGTACTGTGTAGCTGATGCTGCCAAGGCATCTCGTGAAAGCTGATCTTCGGTCATTCTCATTGAAAGACCTAAGAGTTCAGAAACTTCCATCAAAACCATATCTTGGTTCTGTAGGAATACACGTTGGTTTATTGCTGTAAATTGACCATAAATGGATACTGTTGCATCGATGTCCACACGATTAAGAGGAACACCTGCAACAGGAACACCATCAGGTGCAAGAGGTACAGGGAATGTAGGTAATCTATCATATCTACTCATACGCAGAGTAGTACCACCTTTAGCAGGCAAGTGTTTGACCGTAGCACCGAGTTTATGAATTAAACGGGGCGTACGGACGGCGAGTAGAACATCATCAGCCGTCTGTAACACTTCTGGTGGTAGATTATTAGGGCTATTTACCATAGCAATCTCCAGAACAATAATATTTTATGTTATTTGGACTGGCTGGCGAGGCCTATACGCCTGGAGTTGGTGATGCTCCTTACACCCGTGACTGAGCGGCCGTCACTGATACGCTCAAGGGTAGTATAGGATAAGAAAATAAGATAAATCAAGTTTATATAGGGTACTGGGTATTATCTCTTATATATTGATACTCGTAATCATCTTCTATATCAGGAGAATTTCCATCAGCTCTTTTGGCAATTTCTTTTCCATCTTTGTCTTTGACTAAAATCCAAAGTACTTCTTTATCATCAAAGTAGGCAGTAGCTACTTCATCTCGAGGTATCATATGTTTATTTTTGAGATCTTGGACAAGTTTAATTTTTTCTTGATTGAGTTTAACAGTGTGTTCCTTGTTTATTCTTAACAGTGTAATAAAAACTAAAGCTATGAGGCACGCATTAAATATCATGACATTCCTCCTTCTCATATAGTTTCCTTCAGTGGATCATTCCTGTGCCAGAAAAAAAGGAAAATCAAACTGGCACAGGAAAGTATGTGGTTTTTAACCTCGTTTAACTCTTTCCAGATATTCCAGAACTTGTTTTCGCCTTTCTTCTGTCATTTCTCTTCTATCATAATCATTCAATTTAGATAAAGGAGTTTGTGGAGTCTGACCAGAATTACCAGGCGACGAGGGTTTAGACTTATTTTTATTAATCTTTTCTTCAGAGTCTTTCATACCTTTGGTATATATACCGTAATTTTTCATCATATTATACACCGTTTTAGATTTATTTTTAAGATTAGGGGATGACATTACTGATTCGTAGTCTTCAGGATACAATCGAGCGAGTGTCTTTATATTATCATCAGTCACTACTTCATCGAAATCTTTAATATCCCTTAAAGCAGACTGCGCTTCATAACGCTCAACTCTTTCGTGAAGTTCTTGCAGCCTACGCTCAGATTCTGAAAGCTTGGAAGTAATCTTAGAGGTATTCTTTTTAAAGTGTTTTACTTGAAGATAATCATCAGGATCAGCACTAAGATCATCGTCAACATTATCGTTACTTCCAGACGCCTGCGGCGCAGTGTTTGCGTATGCCGCTTTGGCCTCGAGTTCTTTAATCCTTCGCTCTGCAGAAATACGCGCCGCCTCTTCAGCTTCAAGCTTTTTCCTCATAGATATAATATTGGTTTCATAGTTCGATTTCTGTTCAACTGGTTGTTCTTGAACCGTTTCTTGTACTACTTCTTGTGTTTGTTCTTCCATAGTTCTCCTTAATGTTCTTCTTTATGTTTTATTGATAAAGCAGCATCAGGCTTCTCGCCATTCTCTTTCTTAACCCACTTCAACAGCTCTCCCGTTTCCATTAATACCACAAATTGGCACAATCTTCGAGTTTCTTTGTTCTCATAATAGCGCTGTTTGTTATTAAGTATGTGATAATACTTTAACTTATCGGGAATAGTCCACAGGTATTCTATTGAATCTGAAGCATAATGGTACTTAAAAACGTCTTGTTTATAGACTGGCGTAGGACAAGATATCCTTGGCATAATAATTGATTCTGGTTGATTTTTTGAAGGATTGAAACGCTTTACTAAAACCATGTAGAAGTTTCTACCACTGTACTTCTGAGTCTTTTTAAGCATTTGAGACGCTTGAATCAAGTTTGTCCATAACTCTTTACCCCATTCTTTACTATACTCTCGCACATCATCATCAAGTCCCATTGCTTGCAGATGTTTGATTGATATTTTGTTTGTCATGTTCTCCTCAAATAAAAAGCCCCAAGCTACCGTTATCGTAGTTATTTGGGGCCTATCAATATATCCGAGATTAAGCTATTTTTTCTTGCTTTTACCAGCTTCTGACAATGCGATTGCAACTGCCTGATCTCTTTTTTTAACCAGAGGGCCTTTTTTAGAGCCTGAGTGAAGCTTATGCTCTTTAAATTCGTGCATTACTTTTTCAACCTTACCTTTTGGTTTCATTTTATGCTTATGCTTCATTTTACATGATTTCATGCAATATTTCATTTCTTTTTCCTTTTAGATAAACCTTTGAGAGTTTCTGCTAAACGTGCTCTTTTGCCCAACTTCCCTTTCTTCTTGGCAGCCTTTTTAAGCTTTGAAGCAGGAATCTTTTTACCTTTGGGTACATGTAGTTCTTCATGCAGAGCTCCCGGTTTCTTTATAGCAGACTGAATCCAGTTTTTCTTATGAGCCATTTCAATCCTTAAAGTGCGTAACTATATGTCACGTACTGCTTTAAGGGGCACAGCCTTTTTTAACTGTACCCCCTCTAAAGTGAAGCCTTAACTCGTTGGTGAACTACCAATCTTCCATGACTCCTGTCTTTTCTCATTAGGAACTTTTTCGTTCTTTTGTCTGAGATCTTTAGGAGTATTGAGAAGCTTATAGTTTATCTTAGCCAACTTTCCGTATGGCCGCAACCATGCAGACATGACTAGAAATTTCTTGGTTTGGTCAAAGAGTTTATGTCTCTTTGATCTTCGTGCATAGTCTCTTCAACTAAATCATAAAGATCTTTAGGTCTGCCTGCTACAGTATTAGCTGCTTTTGACATATCAACTTCCTTCACGTGATAGCCGTAAGGCAATCCGCAAGGCTTTGACATGTCCTCATGCATGAGACCTCTGCCGTCATTCGGCATTTCGTATTTTCTTTTTGCCATCGTGTGGCCCTTTCTAAGAAACTGTAGTCTTTAAACTACAAGGTTTAAAAAATAACCTCTAACGTTAGAGGCCAACATCTTTATTACTTTCTGGATGTGGTTGTAATGATACTTCTTGCTGTTCTGAACCCTTCAATGCTTGAACCATCTCAATAAGTCGAGACAAGTGCTCAAGGTCCATTGTTTCAAGTTCTTTAAGTGCTTTAACTTTGTTGAGGGTTGCTTGTTCGTCATCTTTATTTGCTTCATGCAATTTCTGTATAGCCAAAGCTCTGTTCTCTTCAACTCGGGAAGTTCGTTCTGCATAGAGTCCCATATCGGCAGCTGCTCTAGCCTTGGACAATTGCGCACGAGCATCAAGTTCCTGCATCTGCACTTGCATTTGCATTTGTTGAGTTTGCTGTGCTTGTTGGGCTGCTTGCTGCATTTGTTGGAGCATTTTATCTTTATTCTGAAACGTAGCATCTTCAATCATTGCTTCATCTGGTATCTGTATTCCTGCTTTACGTAATTCAAGTTTCTGTGCAAATGCCATCTGTTTCTGTGTAATTGTGTTGAATCCTAACTCACAGGTAGATCTATATTTGCCAAACGCTTGGTTATAAAACAATGGTGCAGGATCTTCACCCTCAAGAAGATCTTTAACTTTACCTATGGTGTAATTCTTTTGAGCTATTTCCATAGTAAGATCAGTAAGTCTACATTGTGCAGTATCCAGACGATCAAAAATGGGCTGCATTGAAGTTAATCCTGCTCCCTGGCGCAAAGCACTTAAATAACCAGAAGCGTCGTCTTGGACTATTTTACCCATGTTTTCTTCAGAGATACCCGCACAGTTGTAGATCTCTTTATCAAAAGTCTCTTGCAGTGTGAAGAATGTAGGAGGAATATTAGGTGGTTGTATTTGCTGTATATCAGCGATCTGTGCTTCACGTTTGACAGGTATAATTCGACCCTGGCCTGTTTGGAACAGATGTTTCACATCAACCGGCGCATTTTCCTTAAAGATCCAACCTGAATTGACTACTGACTCGCAATAATCGGCGGTAAGTATGACACGACGATTAAAGAGAATTTGAGGGTCTCGTAGGCCACGGTTCACGCCAAAGATTCTTTGATACATGTAGGGCATCTGTTTTACATAATACCCTACAAAGGCAGTGAATGGATAATCATCTATACCCAGAGGGTTAGGACCATCATAAAAGATTTCGTCTTGAATTTGGATTGCAAGTCGAACGGTGGGCACCGTAACTTCTTGCAATCCGAGCTGTGGGTTTTCTGCAAGCATTAAATCTAAATCTATATTGTCTTGGTATGAGACATCAATGCATTGGCCTGTAGTCTTATCATACAGCTTTTTAGCCTTACGGTAATCACGATACCAATAACGATCAAATGCTACTCTGTTTCCTTGCGTATAGGCAAATGCTTCTGGTTCGTATTGGAATCTACCGTCTCGAGCCATGCCTGTTGAATTTCCAGGTAACGACATTATGGCATCATAGTTCTCTGGAGGCATGGCCGCAGCCGCTGCAGCATGAGTCATATATGAGCGTGTCATTATAAAGGAAGCATCTGATAATTTACTAATATCCCTAAAGTAGGGATCTATCATAAACTCGTTATAGGCGTAGTGTTTGTACTTGATATCACCGTTCAAAGGATCATCGGTAAAATCTAAGTACGCTTCTATCAAGCTCATACCCGAAATGATCGGCCCAGCAAGGAAAGCCTCACTTATTAAATCATACACGTGTTCTTTGTTAAAGATGTTCAATATGATCTTTGTCCATTGATCAGCAGTTGCATTATCACCATTCGATGAAGGAACTACCACCGAAGACTTACGGTTACGCATTTGGTAACCAGAGATCATATTATCAACAGGTAATACACGGTTAAAATAGTATGAATTATTAGAGTTAGTAACTATATTTTGATTAAGCTGCGCCATCAAGGAACTATCGCCTGCATACAAGCGCGTATCTATGTTACCTTGAGTCCAGAAAATAGACCATAAAGAGATATTGTTATTATAATCATTGGTAATCTTCTGCTTGATTGCAGTATTATTACCCGGTAAAGTCTCAACAGAAGTTCTTACCATAGACTCAGTCTCCAAAGTTTATTTTTTGGTCACAGTCTATGTCAGAAATGGGGTATAAAACAAGTTATTTGTTGAGAGTATTATTCCAAAGCCATTGTTTATTGAATTCGAAACTTTCTTCTTCGTATTTATCATAGCATGATTTACATACTACTGGTTCAGGCGAACATTCTTTATTTATAAAAATAGAATAATATCTCTGAATGAAGTCGGGTGCAACTCTAAAAGTACCATTGCATGTAGGACACTTGGGATCGGTCTTAGGGAAGTTGATGTTCATCTTTCATTCCTCCGGTTTTTCAATGATTGAATAAAAGGTATACCTTCCAAGTATATGCTCATCAAACCATTCCAAGGTTCCGCATAAATCATCACCGCACCCAGTATGCCAAATTTGTTGTCCTTCGTTAGACATGCCCCAGAAACTTAATATCTCGTAGTTATTTTCTTTTTCTAAAAAACAAATAAGTTTTTTATCTTTTGGTAAAACAGTACCACAATCAATTCTTATCCAATTCATCTATCGTACCTATATTTACTTTAGATCTCTTATAAAATTCTGTTTTTGCTCTATTAAGATTTATATGTGTAGTAAAATAAATTAAAATAACATATGAAATTAAACCTACTATAACTAAGTTAAGAATGCCGCTTATTAATAGGTTTATTTTTGTAGGTTCTTGGGTAAGTTTATTGCAGTAGTTATCATATTTTTTTCCAGCACCACATTCTAAACAAATTGTATAATCGACTGGTACCGTGTTAATTCCACAACGAAGACAAATAAATTCTTTTTTAGATTATTCACTCATCTATCATACCTCTTTTATCAAAATAAATATTTGTCCCTTTAAGTATTCAATTATTATTTTAGATTCTTCTATTAGCTGATATCGCGCTGCATCATCATTACAACAATCAATAGACCAATCTTCAAGACCTAAGACATATTTTTGTTGTTCGTTCAATAGTTTTTCAAGAAATAATATTTTTAATTCTTGGTTCATCTATCATACCTTGCCTTACTCATAATAATAATCAGGAATTGGATACCAATAAAGAACCATCTCTCCTTCTCTATCCTTCCACAATCCTTTATCATTCGGGTCGTATTCAACAATCGACATCTGTTTTGATGTAATAACTACAAATCGACCCCTAAAAACTGGATGTTGCGTATTAGTGGAAAAAAAATGAGAGTTTCGAGCATTTGTCTTAATTTTTTGTATCGCCGTAGAGAATAAAGAATTATTCTTTAAGATCTCAACCGATTCCTCATGAGAAATTGGATTCCAACAAGGCATATCGCTTGGTTTATAGGGATACCAAGCATGGACAAGATCAGTATCAGGCGGTAGATCTTTTATTTGTCTTATAACTCTCTCAAATTTTTCTCCTTCAAACCAATAAGAATACCTGAAGAAATTTCCTTCTTCGTTACTTATATGACCGTATCTATCTATGATTCGAGCCCTAATAACACCATAGCTATCCTTAAAAGTTTTAGCTAATCGTATGTTTCCGTAGGGCTGTATATAATTTGAAATATCTTTAAGTTCTTTTAATCTGTGATTAACAAAGATAATCCAAATTAATTGATTTTCTTCAGGCATTAAATCTTTTGGGTTAATCCAGTTCATCTATCATACCTTGGATCATATTGAAATATTTTTGGTAAGTTCCCTTTTCTACCATACAATGCTTCATTTCTTATCTTATCATAAGTTTGGCCTGATGTAGAGGAATAGGTGAGATGCAGCCCTTGGCACATATATCTTAAAGCATCTGCATAATGGCAAGCCCAGTTCTTAAGTGGTTTAGGACCATAGATAAGCTTCTTCTCGTCATACTGTCTTCTATAGTTCTCTAAAGCATCAATGAGAGATTTACAGCGAGTGGCATCAATCCACATCTTAGGAAAGTGAGTCAATACATTTTCTATGCCATCTATGATTGGTATCTGCCCCAGTATCTCAAAGTTGAGGCCAAGTTGCTGTGCTTTCTCATAGCGTGTGACCGCGCCACCACCCCATTCACGCACCTTCAAGTCGTGAGGAGCCAGCATCATACCATAACGATAAGGTTTGTCTTGAATTAGTTTTGCATAATGGTCCAGTCCAAGCCCCGTATTACTATAGCAATCAATGATACGTATAATAGTGCCATCACCCACAGTTTGAAAAAATATAATGGTAGTGGCGTCATTAACACCAATATCAATTGCACAATGAACCAAGAGCCCAGGATCCCACGCAACCGCATTGATTTGCCCATTTTGTCTTAGCCTTTCCAAAGATCTGCCATAATAAGTACCATCAACGCCAGACTCAAACGATATCTCATACTCCTGAGCATAATTCTCCGGACTCATCTTCTTGCGTTCTTCTTCCAAAGCTTCAAGAGGAATGTGCTGAGTCTCTGAAGTAGGCTTAGCGAATACAAACCATGAAGGTGACTCTAAAGCGTATTTATAAAGTTCCCACATATGGTTCTTGCCCCAGGGGGTGGAGAGGATGAGTAACCACCCCCCGTTGGCAGCAAGAATAGGGGAAATAGTGTCCAACACGTCCCCAGATTCAAAGTAAGCATATTCAGAAAGAATAACCGCAAAGGGATTACGCCCACGAATAGAAGTTTTATGTGTTTCTCCACCCACCAGCTGAAGGATAGAGCCATTCTTAAATAAAATTTTCATCTCATGTGAATTAATCTTAGAAACAAAAGGCATAGGAAGATAATCAAGGAATCGAGTGCCGTCTATGGTAATCGCGTCAAAAACGGTCCCACGTGCTTGATTAAAGACGGGCAATACATACATGACCATACAGACTTTTAACAAGCACTGGTATATAGCCATGTTGAAACCTAACAGGTCCTTACCGCCACGTCTGCCTATAATCATCAAGGCACGTCTAAAGCCATCAACAAATATGGCATCCCAGATAGGGACCTGATAGGGCCGAAGTTGAAACTTATCTAAAACATATGGTTCATTCACTCTCTACCTTCTAGTTTCTGAGTGAGTTGCTGTAATTCAAAAGTAAGTGATCTTATTTTGAGCTGCGCTTCCATGTATTTGTTTCTATACCATTGTGTCATGTTTTGAGGAGCCTCATGATGCCATCTATCAACTATGTCAGCATCCATAAAGTGTTGAGACTGTAATTGTTCGAATTCTTGTTCAAACTTTAGTTGTTCAGGCGTCACTTCCCTAGCAATAACTTCTGTATTTCCTTGATAAACTTTTTCGAAGCACTCTCTGCACCATAGCTGTGAAACCACCTTGCTTCTTCCCTGCTCATCTGTGCCTACAACGTCAAGACGACTTAACCATTGGTCCCCACAAGTGGACTTGCATTGAGAGCACAGAGTTTCAATAGACTTATTTTCTGAGGGGATTGTCATGATTTCTTTCATCTAAATAAAGTTTCTCAAAACAGTCAGGGCAATAGAGAGTTTCTTTATCTTGAATATCAAATGGTTTATCACAAGAGGCACAAGTATATTCATAATTTGCGCCCCGCATTGCCCCAGAAGCTATACTCTTTCTTAATCTGTACAATACTTTAAGTCGTTGCCCTATTAGTTCTTGAGCTTGTTCGACAGAAATCTTTTTAAAGATATCGATAGTTAAATTCTCAGGGATATAAGTTATAGTACCTTCAGTTAAAATATCTGCTTGGGTTATGTAATCAATTCGAATATCTTTAGGGTCTATCTTACTTGTTACTGTCATGAATCTTATCCTTGTTACTATGCAATATCCCTGAAACCAATGATTTAGCTAACTCTTCATTTTTTTGCTTTGCCAGATCTAAGTGATATTGATCAGCATCCTTAAACTTCTGGCCATAGGTATGCAGCATATAGTGCGCCGCCTTCCAATCATATTTACGGGTGACGGAGTTATGCCACAAACGCTCGCCCAGTGTTTCCTTGGTGTTTTCATGAGCAAGCTTAAAAAGTGGATACTTATTCACCAGTCTATAGTACTGCTGATGATATATTTCTTTAGAATTAATGAACTCTCGAATGGAAGTGGCTTCGGGAAAGTTTTTGGGAAAATCGCGAAGATCTTGCGTCCACTTCTCCACAATAGTATCACTTAATGGGATCTCTCTCCATGTGCTGATGATGTCAGGTTCTTGTTGCTGATGATCTTTAGAGACTTTCTTTGGCTTCTTGCTATTATGAGGGGTTTTCATATCAAATTCCTAACCGTAATTTCTATGCGTGGATCTTTGTCATAAAGTTTCACGGTGGTCTGTTTGGATATCAAGCAATCGTCTCTGAATATAACCTTGTTACAAGAATCAAACAAGAGTCCATTGAGATTATCGACATCGGGGGCAGCGTGTTGATATAAACAGGGATTCTTTTGCTTGGTGAGCTTGTGGGGAATCTTAAAGTAATATATCACATTGAGTTCAAGGGGCCCCTCAAAAAGAGGCGAATCCCCATGCTGTTGGAGAAGATAGAGCCCGTAGCATATCTTTTCTTGTTTCTGTCTGTCATAGAATATAGGCTTGCCATGCTTAGCGTTTACGCCAGATCTTTTCCAGCCTATGGGGTGTATGGGTATTATATAACTCTTTTCCATGTTCTCCTTTCTTTATGGGGGCAGCGGGCATTACTCGTGCCCCCTGAATACGGAGCTTTTGTGCTATGAAACAACGCAAAAACCATATTAAAATTAGCACAAAAAGCATTTATTTCAAATCCAATCTTCAGGGTGGGTCTGCAGGAGCCACCGGGGGTCGGGGGGCGCAGTCAAAAGCAGAGAGCTTGGTTCCTGTTTTAAAACCATTGGCTATCTTTTCAAGATCATCGTGATCAAGGGCAAACCATTGCAGCCCCTTGTTAAACACTCTTAAACGTAAATCATAAAGTGACTTGAGTGTATCGTAGCTTGGCTGTGCATACTCAATTGACTTGCTAGAGCGAAGCGAAGGTGTTGGTCTTTGCACTTCCCGTTTAGGTGCTTGCACAGCTTTGGCTGTGCTGTTTTGTGTTACTACGTGAGTCTTACAAATACCCACAAAGTAAGCGTAATGATTGGTAATAGCTCTTCCAGAGGCTATCTCCTTGGTAAGTCTTCGATGTGCATAGTCTCGAGTAGCCTTAGGGTAGATACTCAATGCTTTTATCTCATCATCGTCAAAGGGAAGCATGTTTTTCACTTTTTTTCTAAAAGCAGCATGTTTGTTTGGAGGAGCCTGCGACTCTCGCGCGCGCACTTGCGCGTTAATGACTCTTTCTAAACTAAGCTTGCTTAGTAAATTATATATATAATTTTGAGTGTTAATTTCTGGAACATATTCTGACTGAAAAGAATTAGAAAGCAATAAAGTGGCGTTAAAGAAGACAAATGCACAAGCTGAAAGTTTCCACCCATATAAAGAAAAAAGTGTATCTTTCATTTCTTGTTCGTAAAAAATTTCATCGATTCTATAAATACAAGTCTTCATGTGACGAGTAGTCTTGTGTAATAATCCAACTTGCTGTAATTCTTTCATCCAAAGATTCATGGTCTTTCGAGTACAGCCACCTAAATGAGCAAGGGTTGTCTGAGTAGGATGAACCCAATGATTTCTCATACTCCATTCTAATATTTGGAACAAAACTCTACGTTTATATTTAGGTAAATGGGAAATATATAATAGAATGCGGGAAAAAAAGTCTTTTTTGTCTTGACTTTTGCGATCAAGTGGTATAAATTTATTCACATATAAACCTTTTTTGGTTTGTTAAATCCTCTTTTTTAATGCTCTTTTTGTGAGTATTTAAATTCTGAGGGTGTCCGTGGAAAGACAAAAGATTAAAAAGGGGCTTCTTCACTGAGGTTCCTTTTAATTTTTTTAATTAAAAACTTTATTTACAATTCAATTTGACCTATAAAATTTACTCTTCTGACAGAAAAAATCAAGTAACTTATTTTTTGAATATCTTTAATGCGGTATCAAACATGGGCTTAAACTCTTTAGTAAGAGCACCATTAGTAACATCTTCTAGTATACGATATAGTTCTATAATGCGTAGGTTACTATCCACATCTACACTATTTAGTTTATCTTGATCAATTCCCTTAATATCATCTTCAAGAATCTTTAAAAAGAAAAGTTGTATTTCTTCGACGAGTTCAGCTGCAAATGAATTCCACTTTCTTGCCAGATCAGGATATTTTTCAAATGAAGCAATCCACTCTTCACGAGAGATATATTGAGTTTCTGTATTATTTTTTTTATTTTTTGATTTACTAGATAAATTATTAATATTAAACATAATTAAAAATCCTTATTCTTTTATTAATATCACACTTTCGCTATAGCTTACTCAGTTATTGTCTTTATCTTTTGACATATCTACACGCCAAGTTTCATTAATAATACGTGTGATTTCCGACTTAATTCCAACTATAGGTTCTATATTTTTGGCATCTGAAGGGGGGAAATATAAAATCCTTGCTTTAGGATAATCGGGCGTATACCAAGCAACCAATAATGGATGAGCCATATGTTTTGGCTCGCATTCATTGCAAAATACACCTCGTTCTTCAAAGTTAGCATAGGGTACATATCCCTGTTTTTTATCACCTAAGCTCTGTTTACAGTCAACACAATTCTTGTACCAGATATTCATTTTCCTATTTTTCTTTTACATACGTTAATAAAAGTAGATGCAAAAACTTCTAATTTACTCTTATCTTGTTCTTTGCGTATCATTTCTTCTAATAAAACTTGGGATTCTTTTACGGTATGTTTTCTTTTTTCGGCATTAATTATTTGATGAGTAAAAGAAGCAAAAGAAGACATGATCTTAAATTTAATTTGTTCATCCATGAGATCAAAATCTTTCTTTGAAGCTATATCCTGACAAAGTAAAGAATCATTGGTAAAAGCATCTTCTTTTACATAGAATAATTGTGGTTTTTTTTCTTTTCCTTCTTCATCTTCTTCTATTTGCCATCTCAGATATTCTTTAGGAGATAATTTATAAATGAATCTCTGTTTAATACTCATTTTCTATCCTCAGCTCGTGACAAAACCTCACGGACTGTTTCTTTCTTTCTTATTTCATATTTAGATAAGAATTGATCAAGAGTCATCTGAGGCACATCTTCTCCATTTACCTGTACTACTATCGGAACCAATGTGGTATTCATATCCACTATTTGTTTGGTGCATAAAAATAGTAACATAATAAAAAGTAAGTCTTGGTGTAGATCGTCTCTATTGTTCATTCATTTCCTTATGATTATGTATTAACTAATTTATATCTTTCTAATTCTTCTTTAAGTTTTTTATTTTCCTCTAAAGCATTCTTTGTATTGTAAGCTATGAGTTTCATGCGCTCACTTCTTTTTTTATGTCCACAGGTTTTACACCATTGTAAATTACCATTGAGAACGCGTTCAATTTTAAAGGTTTCCGTTAAACCACAATCACAAAGAAAGTCACCTAACGCAGGTCCTCGTGTGTTTAAAGGTATAGATTTAATACTTATGAGTTTAAGTTGATTAAACTTTTGCCCAAATACCCCTAAACAAGAATTGCATCTTTCTCTAATGAGATATTTATTAGTTCTTTGCTCAGATTGACACAGAGAACAGATTGCTACCCAAGATTTGTATGAACGCCCTGAGGGTGTACTAAATGTTTGTTCTCTTTGGAATATAAGGCTGTTAATCACTTCACCTATCTTCACTTGCTCATACGGATTTAAGATAGGAACATTTTGAGGGTCTTCGACTCCACAATCTACACAGTGACCAGTAGTGTTTAATACTGCTTCTAAAGATCTTAAATGTATATTGGAACATACACATTCAACTTTTAATAAAGGAATTCTTTTTCTTCCAATCATTGGCGTAACTAATTCAAGAACAGTCCAATTTACATACGATAATGGCATAATCTATTCCTTTATTTCCCATATTTTAAAGGACAAAAACAGATTGTATTTATACGAACTCTTTTTCCTCTTTTATTTCTTAATCTTAATGAATTAAGGGGTGACGGCCACAAATTACAAAGCCAATGATCATTGGTTATTCTTATTTCTTGTGAAAATTTAAAACCTACTTCAACGTTTTCACTCTCTAAGGTTTCCACTTCTGAACCGCGTGGTACCCATATACATTTATTCAGGATATAATCTTTAGCATTATCAGGAATCATTCTTTCTTATACTCCGGGGGTTGGCTGCTGTGTTTAGGCATAGGTTGATAAGGTAAAGGAAAAGGAAAGTCTTTAGCATATATCCACCAGAACCTTGGCGGTCTGCCATTATTTTCTTTTAACCATTTCAAGAAATCTTCCCAAGTAATTTTTTCATCCCATTCTCTCATACCCATGGTATAATATTCTTTAAAATCACCTTTATAAAATTCATATGGCTCATCCAATTGAATTATAACTGAACCATTTTCAGGTCTTTTATCTAATATGTGATTCCATTCCATATCTATTCCTTAAACCAGTTTGGAAATTCCATCCAGTAATCTATCTCTCTATCCATAAGAAAAGATTCACAAAACTTATTGTCATGCCATAATGCAATATCATATTTACATCTCTTAAAGTTTAATCTATGTGCGTGGGGCATAATAAAAGTTTGTTGTTCATTTTTTTCACATTCTTCGCAAAATGTTAAAGACAGAACTATATAAAACATATCTTTTAAAGGCTTAGATTCAGAATATTTAATCCATTGCATATCTATCTCAATTCTGCAGGTAACTCTGCCCAATAACGTATGTGAAATTTTTCTAAGAATGATTCCCATGGCATACCAAAAGAATCAGTATCAAGATCAATAGAAAGATAGAATTCATAGTACTCAGGATGAGATATAATAGTTTTCTTAACTATTTTCTTATTTCCTATTATTTCTTCTTCAGTTTTATGTTCTTCTTTTTGTTCCCTTTTATGCACAGACCCCTTATACAAACAATTACTCTTTGATTCATAGTTATTACGATTTCCTATAAAAACAAATTTCCTGTCATCATCCGTAGACTGCGTGTGAACTACTTCTTCTAAAGGAAATGGTGTTTCTTTTATGTTATACCATGTCATATTCATAGATTATTCCTTAGAATAAAATTTAAGTTCATATACATTGTTTCTTATATCAATCCATTCTTTCCATTGTTCTTGTTTGTATTCCATTATTTCGCTAAATGTAGCCAATCTTATTTCACCGCCATAATAGGTGCTATCATGATGACTGCCAGAACTCACATTAGAATGCAGTGCAGAAATAGTTATAGAAAAGTCATGAGTTATTATTTTATATCCAAAATCTGATATTTTTTCGATTTCCTCAATGTCTCGCCAAGCATACGGAACAGAATTTAAAATAGAAATATTAATATCCTTAAACCTTGTTTCATTATGACAATCTCCATGGCCATAGAACATTAAACAACCACTAAAAAGATCAAATCTAAGCATTCTTTCATCAGAACTTAAATAAATATACCTAATTGTATGTCCAATCAATTCTTTCATGCCTATTCCTTAAAATGGCAAATCAAATTCTTCTTCAAAGTTTTGCTGCTGTGCAGGCTGCTGTCTTTGTGGTTGTGCTTGTGGCCTTGGTGCCTGTTGTGGTCTTTTTACTGGTGCTGTTGCAGGATCATGAAATTCTTCTCTAGCCAATTTATCGGGAAAGATAATATCTTCAGCCAATAATTCTATTTTCATTCTGTCTTGGCCATCCTTGTCTTTGTATTTAGAGCTACGCAAGCGTCCCGAAACAAACAGCTGAGCACCCTTAAGTAGTAAGCCTAAACTCTCAGCTCTTTTGCCCCATGCAATAGCATCTAAATACAAAGGTTCTTCCTTAACTTCTCCCGTATTAGATTTATATTTATGATTGGAAGCTAATCTAAATCTATAACCAATCAGTTCATTAGCTTTAGAGTTAACAGGAATGGGGGCTTCTATAAGCCTGCCAATAAGAGTTAAACTATTGAGTGTCATATTAAACCTTTCTTATGTTTTCATAATCAGTTACAAACTTATCTATCTTTAACAATGTATCTATTTTGGTCTTACTCTTTTTGGGGTTTAAAAAAGTACTGAGCGTTAAAGGAACAATATCCAACAGCCTTGCCACTTTTGATACTGTAAAGCCCCGTTCAGCTATGATCTTACTCAACCTTTCTCTGAGTGAATCCTGGTTGGTAATAGACATAAATTCCATTACATTTTCAGTTATGTTATTCATAAATATCCTTCTTTTAATAATAAACTGTTTATAATATAGCAACATTATATTATAATGTAAAGTTATATTATTATGTTGACATATTATGTTGTGTGTTTATAATATAAGTATGTTTAATAATTAAATAACGGAGCATGGATATGGATCATGAAAAACTAAAAAAAGATCATTTAGAACTCAGAATAAAATTCCTAGAACAGGGATTATCTAAGTTGACGCTTCAGAAAAGATTAATTGAAGATGCGCTGAAAGATAAAGTAGAGAAACTTGAATTTAGTGTATATAGACACAACAAGTTATTTGAAGCTGGAATAGTAATTGTGCTTACCAATACTATAGTCAGCATGTTTTGTTTTTGTAAGATTATATTTAAATAATATACGGAGTATGAATATGACTAAATGCTCTAAGTGTAACTCTCAAGAGTCGTGGAGAAATATATTCTTCAATCATGATTCTCACCCCGACGATGGTTGTTGGGCTGATTGTGAATTATATCTCTGTATTGATTGCTATGATAAAATTTATATATTTGCTACCAATGGAGAAAAAACAAAAGATTATAAGCCGTTGCCTATGGGTAAAGATGGTGAATGCCAATGGCCACAAGAGTGTGAATGTGAAGATTGTTCCAACTATCATCCATTAATGTAAGGATAATAAGTGAAGACTCTCATTCATAAATTATTTGGTATAGATTCAGATGTCTATTATATAGTATGGGGAATAAGGGATATTGATGAGGATAATCAAGAGCCTGAGATTAAACCTTGGGTTTGTCAGTGGTGGGAGTGTAGTCAACACTGGGTTTCTTGTTGTGGATATGTTATTACAAACGTAAAAAAATATAAGAAGATTAGAGGATAAGAAGTGTTTGAAAATACACAAAGGATATACGAGCATGTTAGAGATGCATGCTTTTTCACCAGTGAAAGATTAGAATCACTAGCTGAATTTAATAAATTAGATAAAAACTTTAAAGACTTTCTTGTATATCAGATACTTGAAATAGATACTTTTGAAGATCAGATTAATAAAAGTATAGATTTGCTACAATACACTAAGAGACAATTGAAGAGTAAGAAATGTCAAAATGCACTGAAAAAGATTAAAGAAGAATATAAGTTGGAGTAACTTTAATGCATAAAGAAAATCTAAATCACTTTAAAAAAATGATAAATGAAAAAAATTCTGATTTAGACAAATTACTTTGTAATGAAAATTGTAATGAATGCCTAAAGGATCAGGTCAATGCAATAATGGATTATATTATTTCTAAAGATACAGATAGTGTCATTAACGTTAATTTAGATTTTACAAAAGATTCTCTGGAGTAATACTATGACCCCTACTATTTGGTTGATAGTTTTTATGGGAAATTATGATATGCCTGATTTCTATATCAATCACGTTCCCTTTTGGAGTGATAAGTCTAGAACCTACTTTAGTGATCCTTTATCTCCCTATGATAGATGGGAAGAAGAGTGTAGAAAGTTTCATCAACCAGAAGCAGTTCAATATATATTAGCTGATAGTGAAGAAGACTATGATTAAGCTTCAATGAGATAAGTTTTGAGTAGCTCCCTCTTTCTTTAGGTCTTCAATAAAATCATTATAATCATTCACTGCAGTAACACAGAGCTTATAATTATGAATCACAAACTCCATAGCAGGATACATAGAAGCAAAGTTATCCTGAATCTTATTAAGCAAAGCATTCACTTCATTGACTTGAGAACCAATCTCTTTGCCCGCATATTTCTGTAGATCTGTTTGTAAATCTCTATATTCTTGCCATTTAGTTACAAAATCATTTTGAAAATTTAAGAAGTTATCTTTCATTTGTTCCCTTTAAGTTATAGTAAAAGGATATCATGAACATACAAGAAAAAAATAAAATAATAAGAAAAATTAATTACATAATTAAGTTCCGCAAAATCTCTAAACCTTCTTTCAATAGAAGAGAATTGTGCACAGAAATGACTTTATCCTATAAAACGCTCATAACTATGTTTAGTGATAAACAAAAGAAGTGGATGAACAGGAGTATTGCTAAAATAAACATGTATATAGATAAGTTCGAAAAACAATATGGCCCAATAAACCTAGATGCTGTATGATCTCATAATTGTTTATAACCATTACGGAGTATGATATGGACATAATAAGAAAGATCATAGCACCAACCAAACAGCATCATGAACCATTTCTGACTTTATGGATTGCAGATTTAGAAGAAGGCAAACAAATATGGATACAAACATCTAAAGATATTGACAAGCCACAATGGGAAAGAGCGGGTATGTTATTTGAAGAGTGTTCTTTAGAAGATGAGGCTATCTTTTTAGCAGATGCTAATATTTGGGAAAATATTATACCTTCCAGAATTTATAAGTAGACATTTAGACATGGAGGCAGGATCCAGAAATAAGATAAGGGGACAACTGGATCCTGCTAAGGTATGAAGCCTACTCTTTCTCTTTTCCACATCTTTCAAGCGCTATAATCTTAGCACATAACGGCTTCATTTCTACGATTTCTTTTTTAAGCTTCTGTATTTCATTCAAGAGCAATGAAATCATCTCAGTGTATTTAACCCCTGCTGGATTTCCTTGTTCATCAACATTGACCAATTCTGGCATTATCGGTAAAACATCTTCCGCCAACAGTCCATAATGAACCACATCATCTTGTATACCCTTATAGTTAAATGAAACAGGCTTAAGGTTGTACAATAATTCACTTGATGAGCTTATGTCTTTAATGTTTATTTTCTTTTGTATTGTTGAGCTTTGAGTGCCAAGCTGTCCCGTTTTGGTATTGATATATACTGGTACCTCAGATTCACATACATTTCCAGCGACACCATGTATAAATGCCCTTTGTGATGCAGGGCACCCTGCAACAGAACCATCATTACCGATGCGCACAGTGTGAGAGTCATTTTCTTTTCCTGCATTACACCCAAGAATCACATTAAAGCTCTGGGATGAACTATAATTTGAACCAGCACTGGTACCTATAGTCGTATTAAAAAATGCTCCAGAATTTAAATTTGAAGCGGAAAAAGCACCAACGCTGGTATTACCGGTTCCTTCTTTTAATTTTGAGAGAGATTGGAAAGAAAGTCCGGTGTTAAAGTTTCCTGAAACTAAGTGAGACAATGATGATATTGCTACGTTACCGTTAGCACCGCTCGCCTGGCTGAGTGACTGGTAACCAATGCCCACGTTTGATTCTGATGGAAGTGATACGCTGCCAGCATCAATACCGATATATAAGCTAGGAGCACCAACACTAAAAGAATGAATAAAAGTCTTACCGTTGACATACACAACCCCTTCAGAACCATCAAGGTTCGTTAAAGGCAATGATATCTTTTGCGTGGTAAGTGATTGCACTACAGGATTCTTTCCTGCCGTAATAAGCACCGTGTTTGCTTTGCAGGCTGTTTGTACATTGATACCATCGCCTATAATATTAATAATATCACCAGCAGGTGTTGCTACACCTTGGTTCCCATCAAAAACTAATTTGTTTGACATAGAGTTCCTTAGTTTCAGTTGTCGACAGTTTGTCGGCAGTTAAATTTTAATGGTAGTATAGAATCAATACGAGACATAAATCAAAGTTTCATTTTTTTTTCTTATATTCATCCAAGAGTGAATGCAGAAATTCTTTCTCTTGTTCTATAAGTTTTACTAATAAAGCAGCGACTATCACAAACAAAATAAATACTACTATCATGTTATACCTTAACTATATTATTCAATAACTTGACTAGAACAGAAGACCCATTAGAATGAAATGAGTAAGTAACACCTTTCCTACGGAGCATTCTATGAATCATAATACAAACTCACCCATAACTCACTACATATCTCCTGAAAATGTAGAAAATATCAGAGAAAGATTTGAGGGAGTTATAGATCACTTCAAATATACACTCTCTAAAGTATCAGAATTAATAGATATTCCAGCCCCCACACTTTGCAAATTCATACGAGACCGACAAGAAATAACTTTTGTTCAACTCATAAGAATAGAAGATTTTGTTATTGATATGGAGCGCAATGTTAAAGAAAGCTTCAAATGAAAAACCCGGGAGAGTTAAGCCCGGGTAAATAAAAGGAGAACAAACATAACACATGTTTGTTTTGGAGTAAGCTAAGGGATAAAATAAAATCCATTTCCATATAATTCAGAATTATTATTAAAGTTAACATTTGTCAGTTGTGGATAATTTGTAGACATAACATGTGATAAACAATTTATAGTGTTGGAAGCAACCTGTATAGCCCCAATAACCGGTGTTACACCTGCAATGCCTGCTGCATTATATATAACTAATGAACAAGGAAATTGATCAGTACCCACTATAGTATTGGGCAATCCACCTATGAAAGCATTACCGTTGCCTGATCCTTTTGAAGACAAAGCGATATGGAAGCTAAAGAAAATAACGTTGCCCAGCATTAAATATCGCCCTGTTTGTGTTGCATAGGTAATACCAGCTGAAGATACTGAAAAATTGAAAGTAGGTGTCCAGGGAATAGCAGCACCTACTAGACCACCTAAATCTACGGTGATATCTATAGCATGTGCAGCGTTAGCTACATTTATAGCTGTTCCTGGGGTAATGTTTGCCCATATTGGTGCACCCGATCCAGATCCTATTAATATTTGTCCATCACTCCCCACACCAAAATTATTAATTGCGCCAGCGCCATTACCTTTTAAGGGAGCGTGATTTGTCAGAGTTACTTGTTGGGTGCCACCAAAAGAAGTCTCAAGGGGACTGCCACTTCCTATTGCATTTTTTGTAGCCATTTTTGCTCCTTAGTTCGTAAAGTAAAAGCCAGAAGAAAACAACTGCTTAGAACTACTTGCATTCACTTTTTCATCCCACAATGCGTTATTAACTGATGGTTGATTGGTAATAAAGTTTATAAGGCCCGTAGCGGTATCTAAATAGCCAAATGCTTGTGGCCAAGGAGCAGCATTAGGGCTTTTAGTTATAAAACCATTCATAGGGAAATAGTAGCGGGTAATAGAAAGATCATAGTTGCCTGGTAAGCCAGAGATAGTCATGGTAGAAGGGAAAGTGTTTCCTGTGATGATGACATTGCAACTCCAATAAATTAAGTTACCCACTTGCACATAGGAACCAAGTCTGGTGCCATAAGTAAAAGCTTTTGCGGGAGTAAAAGTAATAGTAGGTGTCCATGATTGTATAGTACCAACTGCCGCCGCTGATAAGGTCACTGAATTTACGCCAGGAGTTACCGTAATTGAACCATCACTTGATATAATCTGGTTATAGTCAGGATCACTCCCGCTTGCACCTATAAATAAATCTCCATTAAGAGCTCCTGCAAGAGATGAAATTGCTGCAGTTCCTTGCCCGACTAAAATACCATTCTGAGTCAATGTAGCTTGACCAGTGCCACCTTCAGGAACCGTTAATGGTTTATTTCCTATAGCATTCTTTATTGCCATATATATTTCCTTATGCAGTGAAATTTATACCGCAAATACGGTATGTGTTGGTATTGGTTATTTGACCAAAATATTCAAATGTTTGTTGTCCTGGAGGTGAGCATAATAAAGTACCACCACCTGCAAATACAAAAGCTGCAGATAATCCAGTCCAATTACCTAATGTAGTATCAGGAGCTGCATTCAATTCAATAGCCCATTGGCTGGTATAAGGGGATGCATTATTGTTAATACTATTAAAGAAAAAAGGAAGACCTGTTATACCTACATCATTACTTGGAGGTGGTACATTAATCACGGTGCCTTTGCTAGTCAAAGTTATTTCAGCAGTGTATATAGCGAGTTTACCAAACAGAATATATTTACCATTTTGGACTGAATATGTTGGCGGGGTTATAACGTTAGCAGGTGGCGCAATTGATACGCTGGGAGTCCAGTTTGTCACTACACCCGTACCACCACCCGTATAATTGACCGTAATAGTATTAGCGCCATTGACTACCGTTATATTAGGGCCTGCAGTAATGGTATTAAATATACTCACTCCCGTATTAGCACCAATCAGTGTCTGTCCATTTGCTGAGGCATTAATAGTGGTAACGGGATTTACCCCGTTACCTTGTAATACACCATTAGCAGTATGAGTAGAAGCAGCCGTTGAACCAAATGGCACTTCAAGCGGCTTATTGCTTCCTATAGAATTTCTTGTTGCCATATAATTCCTTAAACTATAGTGATGTTACCCATTGATCCTGGAACAGCAAACCAACCAGTATTAGCTACATTACATACAAGTACCACTGCATCACCAATAGCCGTAGAAGTAAGTGAACCGCCAACACCAACGGTGGTAAGTGCATTGGTAAATCGTATTGATACTCCAGCAGTTTGAGCAATCTGGAATCCATTGGCATTCATAGCAGCAACAGCTATAGTATCACCAACTGCAGCAACTGCAGGAAGAGTAACCACAACAGGAGCACCACCATTACAGAAATATCCTTGACCTGCAACGCCAGCTTGAGATGCTGTAATTACTGACCAGGTTACAAATCCACCACCGCCACCACCAGTTGCATTAATAGTTATAGTGTTACCTGCGCCAACAGTGGAGCAATTAGTACCACCCAATATTTGTAATACACCTGCTGCTGGTACAGCTGAACCTGCATCTGCATCAACTTCTAATATACCAACACCAGCACCTGAAACCAGATAACCAGCTACAAATGCATTAGCACCAAGTCCAATTACCTGATTGCCACCACCACCTATTTGATTGGTAGCTATAGTAAATGCAGCAGTATCTCCTGCATCCATATCAACTATTTGCTGAAATGAGAGTACACCAGAAGTACCTCCAGAATCTGCACCAAAAGCACCTGTACCTGAGAAATTCCATATATAAGTTCTAGCTGTGGTAACTATTTGTGCAGTACATGTTCCTACATTGTTTCCTGAATCAGAATCTACATTGGTAAGATCAACCGTTATTTCTAAATAATATTGAGAATTAGTAGGAGCAGTAAATATGCCTGTTGCAGGATTAAAATTGTTACCCACATCAAATATCTCTACCAAATCTTGCGTAGAGCCATAGGTATATACAGTTCCATTTCCGGTTACATTGGGAACGTTAGGAGTATTTTGAGCCAAGAATGCACAATTGACTGCAGTGCCACCACCAGTTGATTCAAGATTGATAGATCCAGGACCATTCGTTATAGTGACCGTACCACCCACAGAAGTAAGATTGGCAAACACAGGACCAGTTCCTGTTGATCCTATAGGCAATTGTCCATTGGTACCACGACTCATTTTTACTACGTCATTGGTATCTACAATCATTATACCATTGTTAGGATTAAGCGTATTGCTACTGGCAAATACACCACCCATGAAAACATTATTAACTTGACGAGTTCCAGAACCAGAAAGTCCTAAGCGCATAGTATTTGATTCACCAACTACACCAACGTTCTGCAGTAAAATATTGTTGCTTTCAGCTCCGGTATAATCTGAGCCAGCGCCAAATCCAAGTAGGAGATTGTTATCACCACTTAATAATTGTTGGCCACTTGCAGCTCCATATATTACATTGTTATCAGCTGAAGTAAGTAGAACTGCGCTATTGAAACCTGTTGCAGTATTATTTGAACCAGTCAGCGTAAAATTACCTGCATCGCCAAGGAATATATTACCTGAACCAAACATCTGCACTGCGATAGAACTACCAATACCCAGAACACCTGAAAGAGTATCAGCAGTAGTTTCTGGTAAGAATACTGAATTATTTAAATTAACGGTAAGTGTATTTAAAGTTCCTACCGTATTGATATTTGCACCACCAAGTATATTTACATCACCCATTGCATCAGGAACTACATCTATACCGCTGTCAGGAATAATCGTTGAAATATTTCCACCGCCGCCACCATTTAAGGGAATCCAGGTTGCCAAGGGACCAGCAGAAGTTGAAGTTCCTGCAAGAGATACTAACACATATACTATCTGTGTCTGCTGATTAAGCCATAAATCTAAAAGAGAATGATTAATATCATATTGCGTGGGGGCTGTATCGGCAGAAAAAACACAATCTGGTGGCTGTACAGCATTGGTACCTAGATATGCTGATCCTCGAGCTGATCCACCTAATCTGTTACTCATACTAAATCCTTTATAATTAATCTTATGTAATAAAACAGCTTATTCTTCGCCATTATTTTCCTTTTAACCCAATCTATATGCACTAAAATAAGTATTATAAGGTTGTAACGAAGGTGATAGGATTCCCACATTAAGAGCAACTCCAAAAACTTGGATTGATATTTGAATTCCTGAAGTACCAGAAGCTCTAAAAATGAGACTGTTAGTTATGGAGAATCCGCCATCAAAAGAAACATTAAAAGGATTATAAGCCTGAAAAAGATTGTTGGGATTGATTCCTGAATCAAAATCAGAAAAAAATAAATTCATTCCTAAATTACTACTATCTATACCAGTCAGTGTGACTGAATAATTTACCATATACGTAGAATTAAGACCCGGAGTCCACATGCCAGTAGTAGAATCATATTCAGAACCATCATTCCATATAACTTGATCAAAAATTATAGGATATATTGTTCCATCACCAGTAACATTTGGAATCCCTTCTCCTGAAATTGTTGCATTGAAACTCGGTTGATTTCCATTTGCATATACACCATCTTGTCCAAATACTGCAGGTTGATTATTGCTAAATATTATCTGGCCAAATGAGGCATTATTAGCAGCATTATTTGTTGCCATGATTTCTCCTATTCAACTACAAGATTTCCTTGAGGACCAAATTCAACTCGCCATTCTGTATCAGCAGTAATACATATCAAAGATACTCCATCACCGACTGTATTTCCTCCTAAGGAGCCACCTATTCCTGTAGTTGTTTGCTGATTACCAAAGTATATTGTTTGTCCAGTTCCACACAGAACAGCCCATGAACCTGATTTATGTAAAACTTGTAATCTACTAAATTGAGGAGCAGTAGCAGGAAGAGTAAGGAGTACTGCACCGCCTTCATTAATCAAATAGCCTGTATTTATATCCATAGCTTGACTAGAAGTAACTACTTCAACCCACGTAAATGTGGTTGCTGTTGCGGCTATAGTTATACTTCCTGCACCATTAGTTATTTGAATCCCATCTCCAGGTGTAAGTGCCGCTATGATGGGATTTGTCCCCGTATTTCCAATTGGTAGTTGCCCGTTAGTAGCTGCCGTAAGAGAGCTAATTGAATTTGTTGCATTACCAATCAGAAGAGAATGATTAAAGGTACCAGAAACGTTTACCGTTGGATTTACTGCAGGATTACCAGTTATAGTAATATTATTTCCACCTGAAACACTCGTTACGGTACCACCTCCGCCACCACCTGATGAAGCAACTATTGTTACCTGTGACATACTCTCTCCTTAATCATTAGAAGCAAATATAATACCTAGAAATATTCCACCTTCGGTAGGCAAATCTGCTGAAGCTGTCACATACGCTTGGGTGTATTTAGCTTGTTCAAGTTGATCAGAACTTGCCTGTCTATTTGCGCCAAAGTCGTATACTCTGCCAGATTTAGCAGGACAATATATATGAGGAATAACTCCATCAAATGAAACTAATAAAGGTTCATCAGTATCATTAAAAATATCAATTGCTCTTGCAGGATTTTCATATGGATCACCAATGGGAGTATATGCTAAAGATATATCTCCAAAAGCAACTCCTCTGAGTTCTTCAAAGCGAACTCGAGAAGCATTTGAATAATTCTTCACGGACTACTCCTTTGATTTCTGTTCTTCTGCTTTTATTTCTTCTTCAGCTTTCATTTTTTCAAACTCAGCTTTAAATTCTTCTAATACTTCAAATAGTTCTGTCCATGGTGTGCCAGGCTGCAGATCTAATTTAAAAATTCTTTCATTCTTTTTAATCGCAAAATGATATAAAGCAAATTTATCCATCTGTATCCTTTTAGTTAGGGAGCAATGTTAGTAAAATATGGAACAAAAACAGCAACACTATTAACATAAAACTTCATAAATCCAGTATTAGTTCCTGAATTACCATTAGTAGAAAGAAGAGTGAGAGCTCCTGCTCCTTGTGTAGTATTAACTACATTGGTTATACCTGTTTCTCCTAATCCACCAACGCCTGGATCTCCTTGAGCAAAAAGAGCCTGTGTTGCAATAACATTAAGTTCTGCATCAACATTTCCAGCTATAAATGTATTTAAATGAGCGCCACTGGTACCTAATCTAATAGTATTATTATCCCCAGGTACACCAAAGTTATCTATGCAAATATTACTTGTTTCAGTTCCTATATAACCTGAACCAGCTTGACTTCCAATTGCTATATTGTTGTTTCCATCTATAAGCTGCTCTAAACTTCTCCAACCAATAGCTGTATTTCTTTCACCAATAGTAATTAAAACACCACTGCTACTTCCAACGAGTGTGTTGTTTACTCCAGAAATAAGAGCTCTGCCTGCAGAAGTACCTATTAATGTTGATTGTTCTGCTGAAGTTACATTAAGACCACTAAATGCACCCACGGCTGTCACATTTACTGCAGTAGTAATAGCGGGAACCGAAGAGTTTCCTATTCCTGTTATATTAATACCTGTTACGGTGAAATTACCACTCCCACTTCCAAGAAAAGTGTTTCGAGTACCAAAGTCACTCATAAATCTCACACCACCAACATAGATGACGCCATCAGCACCACCAGCACTTGTTATGGGTAAAAATATTGAACCGCCTATGGTTGCATCGTTGGTAACGGTAATATTTGTGAAAGTTGCATCTCCGCCATTTCCAACAATCTGAACCCAATTAGCAACTGCATCTTGGGTTGAGGCCAGAATCCATATCTGATTTACGGGAGCTCCTGCTACATCTCTTGCCTGAATCCATATGGTAGATGGTTCATAGTTGTCGAATGCTGTTGGGGCTCTATTGGCATTAGTAACAGGTGCAGGATTGAGAGTCACAAATGGTTGTACTGAACCAGGCGCTCTTCTTTGAGTTATATTTGTAGCCATTATTTTCTCCTTAGTTAATAAGATTTGCACCTATCATAGTAAGTAAAAGTTGCTTAAAGCAAGCTATAATTAGTACTTGATATATACGTATATATGTATATATTTATATATGGCGATGTAGCTGAGAAACAAGTTGTCCGTTGATCTGGATAATGTAGCGCTAGGCTGTAAGTCCTAGAGTACGCGGGTGTGAGTCCTTGCCTACGCCAACCTTATAAAAAACAGAATCTAGAGAAATGTTAAATACCCGACGGGGTGGTAAATAAGTGAGTGTGAGATCATTTATTTATTATGAAGAATTTACATTTCATGCAATGAAATATCCCCGTAATAATGATCACAACATAGTAAAAAAATGGTTCAACAGTTACCAGGGATATTTCAACATATAAAGGATTATGAATGAAAATGGTAAGAAGAACGCCAAATGGTAGAAAAGTAGTATATACCCCCAAAGAAGGGGATATATGGTTTGATACTTCTACAGGAAAAACATATGTTTTCTTTGAAAGAAGTCAAAAATGGGTTTTACAAGAAGAAAAGGACAAGTAATGGAATCAAATTCAACATCAATAAGAAAATGCCCTAAAAGAATGATAATTAATATTCCCGATGAAGTGCATTGGATTATTAAAAATAAAGCTCACAATAAGAATATGACGCTAAGCAGGTATGTTTTACAGTCAATTCAGATGAGGATTAAG